>Ga0315282_10006472_pt1 | contig 19596 bp, 16 predicted proteins | sample YL17G07_20_MG_FD_203693 | JGI IMG/M metagenome (GOLD analysis project Ga0315282, IMG submission 203693) | Sediment microbial communities from Yellowstone Lake, YNP, Wyoming, USA - YL17G07_20 | ecosystem: Environmental > Aquatic > Freshwater > Lake > Sediment | place: USA: Wyoming | collected... | reverse complement strand
CCACCGTCTTCAGCTTCGAACAGACACTCATCGACGTGGAGGTCTGGCGCCTCTGCCGCAAGACGCACGAAGGTGTCGCTGTGCAGGAGGATCGCTGGCTCAGCGACGTGCTCGAGCGCGTCGGCCCAGGCGGGCAGTTCCTCGGCGAAGCGTCGACGCGGCGCAACGTGCACGGCGGTGAGTGGCTGCTGCCGCAGCTCGGCGTGCACGACTCCTACGGCGCCTGGACGGCCGCCGGAGCCCCCGACGTCATGGCGGAAGCGCACGCCCAAGTGGAGGACATCCTCGCCCATCACGAGCCGCCCGCCCTCGACGAGGACGTGGAACGCGCGCTCGAGGAGCTGCGCTCCAGAGCCGTGCGCGCCGCCGGGTGAAGCTTCGATCGAGAGCATCGCGCAACGGCGTGCCGGGCGATTGGCTTGCGTGCCTGTCCTGAGAACAGGAGCGGGAGAGACCGACTCAGAGAGGCTGGTCACATGGCGAGATTGACGGTGAGCTTTCTCGACGAGACCGACCGTGAGACGTTGCACGAGCAGACGCTGACCGTGCTCGAAGAGGTGGGCGTCGCCTACAACACGCCGGCGGCCCTGGACGTGCTCGAGGGCACGGAGGCCGTCCTCGACCACGAGCGCCTCACGGCGCGGCTGCCGCGCAGCCTCGTCGCCCGCTGCCTGGAGACGGCGCCCCGCACCGTGCTGCTCGCGGCCCGCGACCCCGCCCACGACGTGGTTCTGGGTGACGGCAGCCTCAGCGTCACGAGCGACGGCGGGGCCACCTACATGCTCGACGACGAGAGCGGCGAGCTGCGCGAGGGCAGCGCCGCCGACCTGCGCACGATCATGCGCCTCTTCGACGCCCTGCCCGACGTCGATTACGTATGGCCGACGATCTCGGCCCGCGACCTCGATCCGCTGACGGCCAACCTCGAGATCGCGGCGATCTCGTTCCGTTCCTGCGCCAAACACGTCCAGACCGGGGTCCGCCGGCCCGAGTACGTCGCCCCGCTGCTCGAGATGATCGCCGCCGTGGGCGGCGCGGTACCGGCGGAGCGACCGGTGTTCTCGACGATCAACTGTACCGTCGCGCCGCTCGCGCACGACGGCCCCATGACCGAGGCCAGCATCGCCCTGGCGCGCGCCGGCGTACCGATCGTCATCCTGCCGCTGCCGATGATGGGCACCACGGCGCCGATCACGGTGGCCGGGGTCACCGTCGTCGCGCTGGCCGAGCTGCTCTCGGCGGTCGTGCTCTTCCAGCTCGCGGCGCCCGGCTGCCCGCTGATCGCCTTGCCCGAGGCGGCCTCCGCCGACCTGCGCAGCGGGCTCTACGTGTCCACCTCGCCCGAAGCCGCGGCGGCGACGCTGGCCTGTATCGAGATGGCCAAACAGGTCTACGGCCTGCCGACGCTGGGGGGAGGCTTCGGCGGCGACGCCAAGGCCCCCGACTTCCAGAACGGCATCGAGGGAGGGGGCGTCCTTGACGCGCTCCTCGGCGCCGACTCGCTCGTCGGGCTGGGCTGCCTCGACGGCGTCCAGATCACCAGCCTGGCGACGATCGTGTTGCACGACGAGGCCGCCGCGCTGGTCAAGGAGCGGCTACGCCAGGTGTCGTTCGGCCCGGCCGACTGCCTGCTCGACGACATCCGCGCGGTGGGGCCCGGCGGCCACTACATGGGGCGGCGCAGCACGCGCGAGCACGCCCATGACGCCTGGCAGCCGAGGGTCCTGCGCCGCGGCACCTTCGAGGCGTCTCACGGGCGCACGCTGGTCCAGGACGCGCTCGAGCGGGCGCACGAGCTGCTCGCCACACACGAGGTCCTGCCGTTGCCGGAGGATGTGGACCGGCACCTCGACGAGGTGGTGGCCGCGCACCGACGCCTGGCTCTGCACACGGCGTAGTCCACCCATGACGAGCCTCGAGGTCCTCACACCCGACCAGCGCGCGCAGGTCCACGAGCGCACGCTGCACGTGCTGGGGCACAGAGGATTCCGCGTGGGCAGCGCGGTTCGGTCCTGTCTGCGGCGGCGATGAGGTCCGTGGCGCAGTGCACGATAGACGCGCGGGCCGCCGAGCGTGCCCTCGCCGGCGCCTCTCGGGTCCCGTTCTGGCTCGATAGCCCCCAGGCGCCCAAGCCTGCGCCGCCGCTCGAGGGCCACGACGAGTGCGACCTCGCCGTCGTCGGCGGCGGGCTGACCGGTGTGTGGACGGCGTTGCTCGCCAAGGAACGCGACCATCGCCGTGAGGTCGTGCTCCTCGAGGCTGACCGTATCGGCTGGCAGGCTTCCGGTCGCAACGGCGGCTTCTGTATGGCGACGCTCACCCACGGCATCACCAACGGTCTCAACCACTTCCCCGGGGAGATGGATCGCCTCGAACGCCTCGGCTTGGAGAATCTCGACGAGGTCGAGCGCGCCGTCGCCCGGTACGACGTCGACTGTGACTGGCGGCGCGTGGGCCTGATCATCGTGGCCGTTGCGCCTTGGCAGGTCGCTGAGCTGAAGGCGACGCACGGCCAGATGGTCGCCGCCGGCCAGGACGTGGAATGGCTGGACGGTCCGGCCATGCAGGTGGAGATCGCCTCGCCGACCTATCTGGCTACCCGACCTTGACCGGGCAACACCCACTGTTGACAGTCTACAGGCACCGGTGTATGCATGTCTCCTACAGGGACAGCCTGGGGAGTTCCCTCAGCGCACGCGGCGGGTGCCGTGCCGACGTGCATCAGCGCCCGCGTCAGATGCGCGGGGGCGCCTCAGGCCGGAACCGAGGAGCAAGGGAGTGAGCATGGAACGAGCGACCTTGGCCCGGCGAGTCATCCTCCTCATCGGTGCCGCAGCCGCGGCCGCCGCCTTGATCGGCGGCATCATCTCGTCGCGGGCGACGGCGGCGAGTCCTACACCAGCTGCGAGCGCCTCAGCGGGGGCCGGCAAAGTGGTGCTCAAGATCGGCATCATGGAGTCGCTGGACAGCCTGAACCCCTTCATCGGGTGGACCACCATCTCCTTCGAGCTCTTCTACCTCGATTACCTGAAACTCGTGGGGCGCGACGCCGAGACGGCGCAGCCGACAGCCGGCCAGGGCGTCGCCAAGAGCTGGGAGGTCTCGCCCGACGGCCTCACCTGGACCTTCCACCTCAATGAGGGCATCACCTGGCACGACGGCGAGCCGGTGACCGCCGAGGACGTCGCCTTCACCATCAACTACATCATCGACAACGACATGTCGATGTTCACCCTGGCGACCCAGTACATCGAGAAGGCCGTCGTCGTCGACCCCTACACGGTGAAGATCATCTGCACGCGGCCCAAGGCGAACCTGCTGGGGGTGACGCTGTTCGTGTTGCCCGAGCACATCTGGTCGAAGATCTCGCCGGAGGACGCCGCCAACGAGTTCGAGAACCCGCCGCCGGTGATCGGCGACGGCCCCTTCCAGGTCGTCGAGTGGAAGCGCGACAACTACATACGCCTGGTCGCCAACAAGGAGTTCCACGTCGGGTCCGTCGGGCCGGCGAAGATCGACGAGCTATTTTTCGTGCATTACCGGAACGCCGACACCATGGTCCAGGACCTCAAGGCCGGCAACCTCGACGCCGCCCACGGGGTTCCACCCGCCCAGTTCAAGTCGCTCGAGAACACGCCCGGCGTCGCGGTTGCGAAGTACCCCCAGTTCAACTGGGCGTACCTGGCCTTCAACTGCTACACGGGCAAGTCGCGCGGCAACCCGGTGCTGCTCGACCGGCGCTTCCGCGTCGCCCTGGAGTACGCCATCGACCGCGAGAAGATCGTGGACACCGCCTACCAAGGCTACGCGATCCCAGGGTACACGTTCCTGCCGCCCGGCAAGTGGAGGGACCCCGACTACAGCTGGCAGCCGCCCGACGGGGTGCGGCGTGACTTCGACCTCGCCAGGGCCAACCAGCTGCTCGACGAGGCCGGCTACGAGATGGGGCCGGACGGCATCCGTCTCGACAAGCGCGGCGAGCCCATCGTCTTGCGCCTGTGGTCGGCCACGCCCTATGCGATGGAGCAAACCGCCGCCAAGCTCATCGCCGGCTGGTTCCGCCAGGTCGGCGTGGGCACCAAGCTGGCCGTTGTCGACGAAGGCGTCTACTACGACAACATCTGGAACTACGAGGGCGGCACCTTCGTGCCCGACTTCGACATGTACCTCTGGTCCTGGGAGGGCTATGAGGAAGTCGGCCAGAACTACACCTCCTTCACGACCTCCCAGATCGAGAACAACAACGAGTTCGCCTGGTCGAACAAGGAGTTCGACCGCCTCGACGAGGTGCAGATGACGACCCTCGACCCCGACAAGCGGGCCGAGGTCATCAAGCAGGAGCAAGAGGTGATGTACGAGGACTGCCCCTGCATCGTGACCGTCCACTACTACATGCTGCAGGCCTACCGCACCGACAAGTGGACGGGCTGGCAGCGCGCCGGCTACGGTAAGGGTGCCGCTTTCTACGACGGTGCCCCGCTCATCTACCAGAACGTGGAGCCCAGGACCGCGGCCGAGAGTGGGGGCCCAAGCTCGACCCTGATCCTGGTCATCGTCGGCGTCGCGATTGCCGCGGCGCTGGTCGCGATACTCCTGGTGCTCCGCGGCAGGCGCCGCCGGGCAGAGGAGGTGTAGCCGGCTCAGATCGGGCCGGTCGAGATGGTGAACGTGGAGCACGTCGAGGCCACCTGCTTCGCTACATCGGCAAGAGGCTCAAGTGGGTCACGTTCAAGTAGGGCCTGGGCGAGCAGTTCATCGAGGCGCTCAAGGTGATCAGGGGCGAAGTAGCTGAGCGGGGACGAACAGCAGCGCATCCGCGAGCACATCAGTGCCGACTGAACCGGCGCCATGGGAATCTGCGCAAACCTGCCGCGCGCCCTTGCCCGAAAGGGGCTCGCCAACCGAAGACAGGTGGGGTGAGTCGCTCGGCCGCGCGCGGCGTTCCGCGCTCGTCGCCGGGACGCTCGGGCCGAGCTGGCTGTCTGCGGCGGACCGCGCGAGGCACCGGAAACAGGACACCCGAACGCCCGTGACCGGCCGGCCGTCTGCCATCGGCACGACGAGGGGGGAGGGGGCGTATGCGTTCTCTCGACCAGTACTACCGTTCGCGCAGCCTGTGGCTCGACGGAGTACCGGGCTCGCTCGAGCCGCGACCATCCCTGCCCGGCGACATCGACGCGGACGTGGCGATCATCGGCGCCGGCTACACTGGTCTCTGGACGGCCTACTACCTGGCCGACGCCGACCCGGCGCTGCGCGTCGCCGTCCTGGAGCGGGAGATCGCCGGCTTCGGCGCCTCCGGCCGCAACGGTGCCTTCTGCTCCGGGGCGTTCGCCGCCACCTATGAGCAGATGGCGAAGCATGCCGGTCGTGCAGCCGCCATCGCCATGCAGCAGGAGATGTTCCGCACCGTCGACGAGGTCGGCCGTGCGGCGGCAGCCGAGGGCATCGACTGCGGTTTCAACAAGGGTGGCTGCCTCACGGCGGCCACGACCCCGGCGCACGTCGCTTCGCTGAAGGCCGAGGCAGATTGGCACGCCTCCTGGGGTCTCGCCGAGCAGTTCCGCTGGCTGGAGAAAGAAGAAGCCGACGAGCACATCCGGGTCGCCGGCTCTCTGGGCGGCCTCTACACACCCGAGTGCGCCGTCGTCAACCCGGCGCGTCTGGCGCGCGGTCTCGCCGCGGCGGTGGAGCGCCGCGACGTGACCATCTACGAGCGAACGCCGGTCCTCTCGTTCAGGGGCGGCGGGGGTCGCGGCGCCGACCGCGGCGGTCGTGTCGATTCCGGCCGCGTCGATACGACCTGCGGTACCGTGCGTGCCCCCGTCGTGGTGCTGGCCACCGAGGCCTACACCGTCGGCGCCCCAGGGCGCCATCGCGCTGTGCTGCCGATGTACTCGCTGATGGTGGCCACCGAACCCCTGGGCGAGGACGTCTGGACCGAGATCGGCTGGTCGGGTCGCGAGACCTTCACCGACGGCCGGCACCTGATCATCTACGCCTCGCGCACCTCGGACGACCGCATCGCGCTCGGCGGGCGCGGCGCTCCATACCACTTTGGCTCGGCGATCTCCAACCGCTTCGAGTGTGAGCCGAAGGTCTTCGACGCCATCCACCGGGTCATCACCGAGTTGTTCCCGGCGACCCGCGGGGCGCGCATCACGCATCGCTGGGGTGGCCCGATCGGCATCCCCCGCGACTGGTATCCCGGCGTGACCTACGACGGTGCCACGGGGCTTGGGTGGGCCGGCGGCTACGTGGGCGACGGCGTGGCGACCACTAATCTGGCCGGTCGTACGCTGGCCGACCTCATCCTCGGCCGTGACACGGACATCGTGCGGCTGCCGTGGGTGCAGCACCGCTCGCGGCCGTGGGAGCCGGAGCCGTTCCGCTGGCTGGGGGCCAACCTCGCCACCCGGATGATGGCCGCCGCCGACGAAGAAGAGCGGCGCAGCGGCCGGCCGTCGAAGAAGGCGGACGTGATTCCTAATCTGCTGGTACGTCGATAGCACGAGAGACCGGGCGCCGATTCCCTTGCGCCCGATCTGGAGAGGGTCGGGCAACAGCGCCGACGTCTCGCTGCTTGCTCAGGTCAAGGAGAGAAGCAGAGCTGCCTGCGAGTGATCCGAGGACTCGCCACCGACACCTACGTCAGGGAGCTCTGCGAGCACCGCCACGTCGGGCACGGCGTGTCGGGCCGAATAGAAGAAGCAGCAGATGCGGACGGTCAAGGAGTGTCTCTGACTTCGTTCGCAAGCACGGCCTCGGCTGTGACGGGCCTCTGCAGTATTCGATGCGTACATTCGACAAGGGCTCCGGCTCGTGCGCGGCCGCCAGCGATCACGCCCCAGCCGCGCAGCTCAGCGAGCATCTCCGGGGCAAGCTGCCACTTCGGCCGCTGGTGTTCGGAGGCGGGCAGGTGCGCCTTGGCGCGGCGCTCGGCGTCCTCGTCCCAGGCCTCGGGCAGGAAGAGGCGCCAGTCGATCGGGCAGCTGGCCACCTCGGAGGCGGCCGAGATCGAGACGCCGATCTGGCAGCTACCGATCTTGCCGAGGGTGCCGGAGTACTGCCGCGCGACGCCGATCGAGGAGCGGCCGGCCTTGGGAAAGCCGGTGTCGTCGACGATGAGGGCCAACGGCGCGATCGACTTGCGCCGGCCATCTGTCATCAGGCCGCGCAGGTAGGTCTCGCCCCAGCGGCGCTGGTCGGAGCGGGGCAGCGGAGCGAACATCTCGGCGGCGAAGGCCAGCAGCTCCGCGCGCACCTGGGCGAGCTCCGCAGGCTTCATCGCTGTGATCTCCCGTGCACGACCTTCCTCCCGCGTCGAGAGCATACTCGACGCCGGAGTTCGTCGGAGCACGGCCGGAACCTGCCAGAGCTAACGGAGCATTACTAGTCACGGGAGCCGGTGGCCGGCTCTTACAGCTGTCCAGAGAAGTAGTTCTGCCCGATCTGCTTCAGCAGTGGCAGGGACGAGTAGTCGATGATCGTCAGTCCTCCGTCCACGATAAGCGTCTGGCCGGTGATGAAGGATGCTTCCTCTGAGGCCAGGAACAGGACCGCGGAGGCAATCTCCTCAGGGGTTCCCATACGACCCAGTAGCGAGGGCGGGTTCTCCCATTTGCCGCTGCTGCTTCCAGAGGGATGTTGCGTCGCATCGGACTCAACTGCGATCCAGCCGGGGCTGACGCAATTGGCTCGAATACCGTACGGCGCGCCTTCCGCCGCAAGCGACCGGGTCAGACCCTCCATGCCCGCCTTTGCGGCACAGAAGAGACCCCAATTGCCATGTAGTGCGCCGGTCGAGGAGATGTTGACGATGGCGCCCGCGCTAGAGAGCTTCAGCAGCGGCAGTGCATATGATGCAACGTAGTAGGCAGAATCAAGATTGGAGCGACGCATCCTCTCCCAACGAGCTCCGGGAAGAGAACCTTGCTCGGGTTCGCGGTCCTCTCCCGCATCATTGACGACGATGTCGATGCCACCGAACCGCCTCAAGACGTCGTCGATGAGAGCGGCAACGTCTTCCTCTATGGTGAGATCGACCGCGAAGAAGGTGCCTTCACCCTTGCGCCCTTTGATTTCCTCCTCCACGGCCGCGCCCCTGGGTCGGTCGCGGCCCACGAAAGCAACGCGAGCACCTTCGTCAACGAATCGGTAGACGATCCGACGCCCGATTCCGGAGTTGCCCCCAGTGATCAGCGCCACCTTGCCGTCGACGCCCATGGCCACCTCTCTTCTCTGTTTACTATGCTCTCGCAGCCTATCATGACTGCTGGAGCAGGAATCTGTCGGCACACCCATGGCAGGCCTTTCGCGGAGTGGTGTATCTGCCACTGGCAAGTCACCGCCACATCTTTCGCGGCCACGAGCGCTCCTTTCCTAGTACAGCTCTTCTCAAGCTGTCTTGCGCTCGCCACACACCGGCGCAGACCTCGCGCCATGTGACCGCGGTCGGCGGCGCAACGAGATCAGACATCGACGCCGCTCCTCGCCGCTCGCAGACAGCTACCGGCGCAGCTCACCATCTGCGGCTTTGAGGATGCGCGTGAGCTCGTCTCGCTGATCGTCCGGCAGGGGCTCCGGCCGGTAGTCGCGCAGGATGGCCTCACCCCGTTCGCGCGCCACCTCCACCGGGTCGCGGTAGTGTCCGTCCGCCTCCAGCTCATGCGAGATCGCGGGGAGCGCCGCCTCCTTCATGTGACGGCGCGTGTGGCGGTGCCCAAGGAAGTGGCCTCCGGGACCGACGTCGCGTATGACATCCAAGGCCAGCTGCTCCTTGTCCATGCTCAGCTCGCCCAACAGAGAGCTCGCCTTCATGTAGATGTCGTTGTCGAGCATCATCTGCTCGGGCGAGAACAGCGTGTAGACGTTGCTGAGACCGAATCCGGTCATCGTCTCGGCGCCGTCGAAGGCGGCCAGCACGAGCGCCTCTGTCTGCTCGACCCCGTACTGCCAGGTGCCGGGCAGCTCGGCGTCCGTCCCGCCGAACGGTGTCAGCGCGGGCACGCCCCAGGAGTGGACCAGCGCCGTGGCCAGAAAACCAGCCTGGGGGTTGAGTGGTGCACTCATGATGCGCCCGTTTCGGGGATCGACCTTCTCGATCATCAGGGACTGCAGCACGGGTGCGCCCGGATAGGCGAGCTCGACAAGGACGCTGGCACTGACGACCTCAGCCGCCGCCAGGGCGAACGCCCCCGCGGAGGTCGCCGGGGCCGTCATGCCCCTCGTCGGCATGCTGGCGAAGGCGACGGGGACCCCGGCGGAAGCCAGCACGAGCGCCGCCTCGATGGCGTCGCGGTCCTGGACGAGGGGCGAGACCGGGCAGATGATATCGGAGAGCACCGGCCGCTCGCGCAGCGCCTCGCGACTGCCGGCGATGACCGTGGTCATCTCGACCGCGTACCGTGCCGCCGCCTTTCCCATGACCATGCCCTGCAGGTGCTTCACCGTGTTGTTCCAGGCGGCGTCGAGGTCGTGCAGCGGCCCGGTCTGGCCGAAGTCACCGGAAGTCACGGTGGGCCACCAGAAGGCGAGGCTCGGCAGGTAGTCCAGCAGCCGCGCGATGTCGGCCACATCGGCCTTGGTCGAAGGACGGCGCTCGCGCGTACGCCAATCGATGACCTCAGTGCCCGAGCCGTCGGTCGTCGCGTACGTCACGCCCTCGGTCAGGGGCAGGTCGAAGGCCGGCGCGCGCGCCGCGAGCGTGAACTCCCGGGGCGCGCGCGCCATCGCGCTCAGGACAAGGTCCGGCGGGAAGGTGACCACCCGACTTGCCTTGTCGACCCTCGCGCCATGATCCGAGAGCACCAGCAACGCCTCGCGAGAGTCGAACCGCACACCCACGGTGTCGAGGATGTCCAGCGTCGCCTCACGCAGGCGTTCGAGCTTCTCCGGTCGATACAGGTGCAAGCTCGGCGCACCCCGCAGGGGCACGAGGGGCTGTCGTCCTAGGCCGTCTCGACTTCCGGCACTGCTCCTATCCAACGCCGGGGACCCTGTCTTCTGCACCATTCCCGCACCCCCATTGCGATTCGCGGTGTAGCCGCCGCCACGAGGTCGCAGAAAGTCGGACTGCAGCCCCTCACGGTCTCCCCAGCAGCGCGTCGATCTTCTTCACGCCGTCGTTGGCGTCCTCGGCGTAGGCGTCGGCGCCGATCTGGTCGGCCCAGCGCTGGGTGGCGGGGGCGCCGCCGACCACGGTCTTGAAGGCGAGGCCCTCCTCCTTGATGACCTTGATGACCTTCTTCTGCTCCTCCATCGTGGTGGTGAGCAAGGCGCTCATGCCGATGACGTCGGCGTCGTTCTCCTTGGCCTTCTCGATGAACGTGGCGGCGGGCACGTCGCGGCCCAGGTCGGCGACCTCGTAGCCGTTGGCCTTGAGGTAGGCGATGACGATCGCCTTGCCGATGTCGTGCACGTCGCCCTGCACGGTGCCGATCACGACGCGGCCCTTGGTGGTCGCTTCGCCGGCCTCGAGGGCGGCGTTGGTGACCGCGGTCGCCCCGGCCATGGCGTCGGCCGCCATCATCAGCTCGGGGAGGAACATCTCGCCGCTCTCGAAGAGCTCGCCGACCTCCTGGATGCCCTTGACGAAGCCGTTGGCCATGATGTCGCCCGGGGTCATGCCGGCGGCCAACGCGCGCTTGGCGGTATCCTCGGCGGCGGCGCGGTCGGCGTTGACGATCGCCTGCTTGGCGGCTTCGTACATCTCGTCTGTGGTCATGGCCTCGTGACCCTCCCAGTCTCTACGCCAGAGTCCGCCGCCGTCACTCGTCCCGTCCTCTTCTTGAAGCGCTCCACGCAGTTGATCGGTATCCCGAGCAGGTCGCTGATGTTGAACTTGGCTTCGATGGCATTGGGTTCATCGGGATAGGTCGCCTCGAAGGTCACGATGCGAGCGAGCCCCAGCTCGGCGCGTACGTCGGCCATGGCGATGGGGTCAGAGAGGGTCGCCGGCTCGACCCCCAGCCGCTCGGCGACGTACTCCTTGGCCTGCGTCAGCCGCATCCCCCTCGTGAGCTCCAGGCGAGCGACCAGGTCTCCAGCCGCTCGCATGCCGCCCATCCCCGAGGCATTGGCGTGGGCCGAGGGCATGCCGAGCATGTCCCCACCGCCGACCTAGAGGCCGTCCAGGCGCAGGATGTCGACGCAGGCTCGCGAGGCCCTGCTCACCGCGTCGACCGGGGCGTAGTTGCTCATCGGGACGGCGCCCACCCCCATGCCCACGTTCATGTGGGTGGGGATGACGGCCGCATCGCTGCAGGGCTTGACGATGGTCAGCGCGCGAGCCACGTTCCAGGCGCACGACCTGCCGGTGTTGACCGTGACCGCCGGGCCGAAGATCGTCGCCCCGGCTTTGGCCGCCAGTTCCATCTGCTCCTTGGGCCACAGGCCCGCCAGGCGGACGCCGTCGTAGGTGAGCTCGCCGTGCATGCCGAGGACGAACTCCCCCGCCATGCCCACCTCGATGCCCATGTCGGGATAGCGCTCTCGGATGATCTCGACCGCCTTCAGGGTGGCGAGGAAGTCGGCGTCGCCGGCCGCCCCGGCGGTGTCGAAGTCGAGGCCGTCGGCCCCGGCCTCCCACATCGCATCGGCGACCTGCACCATGTCGCTCACGGCGTACTCGATCGCCTCTTCCTGCGCCGCCCGCGCCTCGTCGATGCGGACGAGGGGCAGGAGCTCCGACCAGTTGGGGGCCGGTCCGTCAGGCTTCGAGTACAGCCCCAGGTTGGGCATGGCGCCGTAGTTGAGGGGGACGGTCAGGCCGAGCTGGGCGTCGTGCATCGTCTGCGCCTCGTAGCCCAGGATCGGCTTGACGGCCTTGAAGGAGTAGTCCGCCGTGCCCAACTCGACCGTGTCGGCGCCGAACATCTGCTCGTAGATCTGCAGGTCCTGCATCCGCGAGCCCACCGTCTTCGACCCGGAGCCGTCGTAGGTGAGGACGACCTCCTCACCCACATCGACGCCGGTGAAGCGGGAGGAAGAGGCGTAGAGATCGAGGAGGTGGTCGAGTTCGGCGGAGTCTAGTGGCGGCACCTTGGCACGCTTCGCCCCAGCCTGGGTCCCCTCCTCCAGTTCGCGCCGGATCTCACTTCGTGTCATCGCTACCTGGGCACCGTCTCCCATGCGCGTGGCGATCATCGGCTCCATGTCGCCTGCCTTTGCTGCATCGCCCCTCCTCCTGTCCGATCGGCTGTGACGCTCAGGCCGCTGGCGGCTCGCCTCACCCTCGACCCAAGTGAGTGTCTTTCTGCAAAGGGCGTCTATATCAATGTATGTAGACCGTCAACAATGCTGCTGCAGATGTCTAGCGCCTTCTACGACGACTTCTTACGCCTCTTCCTTGGCCTGGAAGGCGGCGCCGAACTTGCGCAGGCGCCATCCCCCGCCCGGTGCGCGAGGGGCTGCCTGCTCCAACCAGGAGGGGGCTGACCCCTACTTGAGCAACGCCTCCTCGCTGAGTCCCACCACGAGGGGGCGCTCCAACTTCCCGGAACCCGCGAGCAGAAGCTCGAGCTCCCTGCTGTCCTTGGCTACGGCCGCCTCACAGCCAAACCCGCGCGCAGCCGTGACCAGGTCAAGTGAATCGATATCGAAGCGCTCGGACGGAATGCCTTGCTCCCCAAGGAGGAAGCGGATCTCCTCGTAGCCGGCGTTCATCCAGACGAGTACCACGACCGAGATGCGTTCTTGCACGGCCGTGGCAAGCTCCGGCAGCGTGAACTGCACGCCGGCGTCACCGATGAGGCAGACAACGGGGCGGTGGGGCGCGCCGATCTTCGCGCCCATGGCGGCCGGCAGTGCAAACCCCAGCGTGCCGTAGCCCGTGGTCGCCGTCATGTACGAACGCGGTTCATTCGCCTCGAAGAGGTGGTCCGCTTCGTACGCGTGCTGGGCCAAATCGCCGACGACGACCGCATCCGGGAGGGTGCTGGAGACGAGGTCGACGAGACGCTGATAGGCAGGGGATGCTGTCCAGCAAGCCCTGACCTGCTCGCGTACCGCGCGCACCGTCTCGGCACCCGTTCGCCGGACCGGCGGTCGGCGATCGGGTAGGGCTTTCACTGCCGTCACCAGGGCAGCCAGGGCCTCGCCGGAGTCGCTCACGATGGCGAGGCTGGGCCGCTGCGCTCGGCTCACCTGCCGGGCGTCGATATCGATGCGGATCAGCCGACCACTGAGCCGCATCCTCGTCCCAACCAGCATGGTGTCGGTCTCGCCGAACTCCGTGCCCACCGCGAGCACGACGTCCGCCTCTTCCAGGACACGCTGAACGGGCTCGAACGGCAGGTTGGAGCCGAGACTGAGCCTGTGGCCGCGGGGCAGGATCCCCTTGCCGTTGATCGTGAGGACCGCCGGCGCATCCAAGAGTTCGACCAGCTCGCGAGCGGGATCGGCGGCGTGGACGGCTCCCCCGCCGAAGACGAACACGGGGCTTGTGGCCGAGGCCAGGAGGCCGGCGGCCTCCGCGACGGCATCCGCCTGGGGTGCCGGGCGACTGGGCGCGGGCCAGAGTGTCGGCTCGAAGTCGACGGCCCGCGCGGCCACGTCGAACGGGATCTCGATGTGGACCGGTCGCGGTCGTTCGCAACGGAAGGTCGCATAGGCCGCGGCGATCACCTCGGGGAGCTGCTCGGGACAGAGCAGCGTGTGGCTGAAGGCCGTGAGCTGGGCGGTCGCCTCCCGCTGATGCCCGAGCTCGTGCAGGGTCCCGTAGCCCATCCCGATACTGGGGGTGGACCCTGCTCCCGAGATGACCAGCATGGGCAGGGACTCCGCGTACGCCTGCCCCATCGGGGTCGCCACGTTGGTGACTCCGGGACCGCTGATCACGAAGCACACCCCCGGCGTCCCGGTGACGCGCGCGTAGCCGTGCGCCATGAACCCCGCACCCTGCTCGTGCCGCGTCGAGATGTGGCGGATCGTCGAGCCGGCCAAACCGCGGTAGAGCTCTAGCGTGTGGGCGCCGGGAATGCCAAAGACCGTCGTGACTCCGTACTGTTCAAGGAGTCGCACGGTGGCCTCGCCGCAACTAGTCATGATGAGCCTCTCGATTGTTGAGAGGGAAAGGCGAGAACCCGGCCGAGGCCCAACGTGGCCCGAACTCGCACAGTGCGGTCGGATCCGATAGCGCCTCGGCATCGACACCACGATCAGCCACGTAGCGCGTTACCTCACGCAATCTCATGCCCCTTGTCATCCCTGCGAGCATCCCTGCCCTCATTCCCCCGATTCACAATCCGAGGCTACTCGGGGCGAGGTGATCGCTCTCTTCTCGGCCACTAGTCTGACGGCGAGCTCGGCGCCCTCCTCAGCCGTGTCGGCATAGCCGTCCGCGCCAATCTGCTCGGCCCAGGGCTGGAACACCGGCCCGCCGCCCACCATCACGACGTACTTCTCCCGGACGCCAAGCTCGCAGAGTGTGTCGATCACCTCCCGCTGGCTTGGCAGCGTGGTTGTAAGCAACGCGGACATGCCGATCATGTCCGCGCCGAGCTCATCGGCCTTCTCCACGAAGTCGCCCATGGAGACGTCCACGCCGAGGTCGTGAACCTCGAAGCCCCGCACCTTGAGCAACATTGCGAAGATGTCCTTGCCGATGCTGTGCACGTCCCCGGCAACCGTGCCCACCAATGCCACACCCGAGCGCTTCAGGCTCCCACCCGCCTTCTCTATCTCAGGCTCGAGCACGGCCATGGCGACGCTGAAGGTCTCGGCGGCACTGATGAGTTCCGGGAGAAAGCGCTCGCCCCTTTCGAACTCCTCGCCCACGACAGCCATCCCCGCCGAGAGACCCTGCTCCACCGCTGCAAGGAGATCGCCGCCCTGCGCCACCACCCGCCCGGTGGCATCGATCGCCAACGGCTGATCGCCGGTTGTGACCGCTCGTCTGAGATCTGCTTGCAACTCTTCCATGACCGTTTCTCTCATGCCAGCCGCACTCCCAGGTCGACGAGATCCTTCGACACCGCCTCGTACAGCGCGACGTACTCTGGATTCGGCTGCTTGCGCCGAATGTCCCAGCATTCCTCGTAGGTCTGCCCGGCCGAGGCCTGCGCAAGGGCGTTCTCATAACGCGCAAGCAGGCGCCCAACGACCTGGTTTGCCTCTTCTCTGGTCATCCCCGCCGACCCGTGGGCGACCTCGCCCGAGAAGCGCGGTTCCATGGGTGTGAAGTGGTCGACGTGGGTGCCCTTGGCGCTACCCGTAGCGGTGATATGGCCACCGGAGACCACCGACGAAATCACATCGGCGGCGTTCTCGTAGAAGAACATCTCCGTCATGGGGCCGTGGGCGGCGTAATGGTCGACGAAGACCGGCAGGTGACTGTTGCGCGTCATCGCCTGCACACTGACCGACTTGGCCCAGATCGTCTCGCGCGCGGTCGTGCAGCCGAGGTTGAAGTGGATTGGGAAGGTGAGAAGAGCGTCCGCGTGCATGGCGATGATGCCGCTGATGAGGTAGGCGGCATTGGCCACCGCCACCCCCTCCGGTCCGCCGCAGTAACCGCCGAGGATCGGCGCGCACTCCGCGATCAGCCCTCCCCCCGTGCCGATGACCCAGGCGATCTCGTTCAGTCGCTGGTAGCCGACCTTGAACTCGGCGATGTGCCCGACGACCCAGGTGTCACGGGTCGTGAGCCCGTACGAGCTGCCGGCGATCTTCGCCACGTCGGACCCGGCGGTGGCGATGGAGTTCATGATCGGAAGCCCCGGTCGGTTGCCCCGGCGCAGGGCATCCTTGCCCAGGCCGGTGACGCGCATGGCCGCGATCACCTCAAGGGGGGTGCCGGTGCGCACCGCCCTCCCGCTGAAGCTCGCCAGGCTCGGTGCTGTGATCGAGTCCGCCAGGGGCAGGCAGGTGGCGTAGGCCTCCATGATGCTCGAGTAGAGCTCCTCGGTGGAGACCGTGGCTCCGAGGGCGCCGAGCCAGCACCACGGCGGCATGTCGGAGTCCGGCCGCCGGGGCCGAAGGGTGCGTTCCTCCTTGCCCTCGCCGAGGATCGTCTGGCTGGGCGCGTCTTTGAGCGCCTGGAGAAGCTCCTGCTCCGTGAACCTCATGACGCGCTGCGAGTCCGGGCAGTACAGGCCCACGTCCCGGTACAGCTCGAACCCCGCCTCGAACACGCGATCCGCCAGGTCATCGTCGGAGGGCACCGGAGTATCGCGCTCGTATCCGATGCCGTACTTGTCGACCACCTCCGCGAGCTTCGGGACGAGTGCCTTCATGGCGAAGTCCTGCTCCTTGCAGTACCTGCCGGTCATGGCACGGTCGATCACCTCGAGAAAGCTGATCATGTCTGCCCCTTCGGCCCGGTGCGATGCGTCACTTGTCCCGTCTCCCGATCAGGGCAGACGGGCGAGCATGTGGGCGACAGTGTCGAACATCGTGATGTGGTCAATGGCAGGATCAGCGCATCCTTGGTCACGTCATGACCTCACCTGTACCAGCTCCTTGGCCTTCTCCACGGCGGCGGCGGCGTTGGCGCCGTAGGCATCGGCGCCGATCTCGTCGGCGAAGCGCTGCGTGACAGGTGCACCGCCGACCATGACCGTCACGCTCTCGCGCAAGCCCTCGTCGCCAAGCAGCTTGATCGTCTCGCCCATCTTGGGGATGGTGGTCGTCAAGAGGCCGCTCATGGCCAGGATATCGGGCTGCTCTTGGCGCACGGCGCTCACGAAGGCGGCGGGGCTCACCTGGGCGCCCAGATTGACAACATCAAAGCCGGCCCCCTCGAGCATCATGGCGACCAGGTTCTTGCCGATGTCGTGCACGTCGCCCTCCACGGTGCCGAGGATGACCAGCCCCGAGGAGGCCGACTCGCCGGCCGCCAGGTGGAGCTTGACGAGATCGAGGCAGGCCTGCATGGTGCGTGCCGACAAGAGCACCTCGGGGATGAAGCACTCACCGGCTTTCATGCGCGCCCCGACGGTGTCCATGCCCGGCAGAAGGCCGCCGTCGAGGATCTCGCGCCCCGAGAGGCCCTGCCCGAGGAGCGCTTCGGTCAGGGCGCGGGCGGCCTCGATGTCGCCGGCGATGACGAGATCGGAGAGGCGTTGGTAGTCTGCGTCTAACACTCGGACCCTCCTTGCTAGACTTTCAACGTGCGGTCGGCCCGCGCGACGATCTCGGCCACCGCGGCGGCGGCGGCCAGCGGCTCGACCTCGTGCGACTCCAGCAGACGGCGCGCCTCGGCGCAGGCCCTCGTGTAGAGGTCGGTCGCACCCGAGGCTTGCCAGTCCTCGCGGACGCGGCGGTCGATGAGCTTCGTCTGCGACTGGATGCGCATGTTGCGGTAGGTGTCCTCGTGACTCAGGAAGTCCTTGAAGGCCCCCACCTCCGCGATGACATCGACCGACAGCGTCGCGTCGTCGACCCTGATGCCGCCCACGGCGAACTTAATCATCCTCGCGAACTCGTTGTCCATGACGAGCTGCCCGAAATCGAACGTGACTCCCGACTCGATCATCCCCGAACCGTAGATCAGGTTGGCACCTGCCAACGCCGGTAGCAGTCCGGTAAGCGTCTTCTCGTGACCGGTCTGGGCGTCACTGAGCTTGGCATCCCCCTACGCACCGGCCACGTAGCTCGGCAGTCGGTACTGGCGCGCCAGGCAGGCCACGCCGGCGTTGATCACGGCGCACTCCGGCGAGCCTACCGAGGCCGTGGCGAAGCGCAGGTCGAGCGCCGTCGTGGAGCTGCCGTAGATCACGGGGCTGCCGCGCCGCACGAGCTGGGCCAGGGTGATGCCGGAGAGCACCTCGGCGTTGTGCGTGACAAGGGCGCCGGCGAGGTTCGTGGGGGCGGAGCCGCCGGCCATCGCCATCGAGAGGATGTTGTCGGGCAGGCCGGCCTTGGCCGCCGAGATGATGACCTCGCAGACCTCCCGGGTGAGCTTCAGCGGGCTCACCGGACAGACGCCCATGTAGACGATGGGCCGCTCGCGCAGCTTCTCCCTGCCCCCCACGACGGCGGCCGCCATGTCGATGACCGCCTCGTTCTCGGCTGTGGACAGGGTACCGGCGCCGATGCACTTCGTGGTGTTGGCGAGGGCGGCCTCGAAGTTGTGGATCGAGGCGGTCTCTCCGGGCGCGTCCTTGGCCCCGATGGCGATCTCGAAGGTGTCGATCTCGTCGAGCGCGTCGGCGAGCCGGGCGGCGTCGCCGACATCCTTCTTGAGCGGCTCGCGGTGCTCCCCGGTGTAGGGGTCGACGATCATGATCCCCTCGCCGAAGGTGCAGAAGCCCACGCGGTTGGAGTCGAGGACGATGTCGTTTGCGGGATCGCGCCCGGCGAGCAGGATGCTCGACGGTGCCGACCCGATGGCGTCTTCGACGACGTGCGGCGGGAGCCTGACTATCTTCGTATCGCGGTCGACGTCACAGCTGGCCGCCGCGAAGTAGTCCATCGCCTCCTCGTTGTCGACGAAGACCCCCGTGTGCTCGAGGATCTGCAGCGTGCTCAGGTGGATGTCTTCGAGCTCCTCCGGCGTGAAGACGTCGAGACCCAGACCCCCGCTCCGCCGTCGTCCGGCGTGCCGATTGCGTTTCACAGCGCCCCTCCTTTGCCCTATGTACTCGCTGCGCACGTCCACGCCCCGTCGGCGACGGTGGCGAGTCCCTGCCATCGATCTGGGCGGACCCCGACGGGCCCGGCGGGTGTCACCTCAGTCCCTCGTCTATCGTCCGCTCGTTGGCCTGATTTCCCCGCACCATACCTGCTTCAAGGGCCGTTGTCTTGAGCCTCAAACACTCCCCGCTAGGCAGACCCCTTCACAGCCCTTCGCCATTCACAGCCCTTCGACCTCCCATCCGTCTACCAGCGCGAAAGGCGGCCCTCGCGGCCTTCTCCAGCCTCGCTCATCGACCACCGTGACAAGCGAGAGTTCCTAGCCGGGGCCCTTCTTGGCAGTCGAGGCATTCGTCGATGTCCCCACCTTGTGTCCGGCTATGTCCTGCGGCCTGCGCAAGTCGGCCCGCCAGCCTTCCCAATCATCTCATTGCAGTTGGTGATCCAGCCTCCACGCAGTCGTACAGCTCGCGCAGCTGTGCCTCGCTGAGCAGCGGTCCGCGCTCCTCCGCCGCTGCGAGAATCTCCTCCACACGCTCGCAGGCCACCGCCAGCTCGTCCTTACCCACTGCCTGCCAGTGGTCGTAGGAGCTGCGGTCCGCGATCAGGGGGAGGAGCTGCTCCCCGGCCCGCAGCCGCCGGCGCGTCTCCTTCTCCTTCAGAAAGGCGCCGGTGAAGCCGAGGCGCTCGATGTCCGCCGCCATGATGGTCTGCGGGCTGATCTCCATTCCCCTTAGAAGACGCAGGATCATCTGCATGATCTCGTCGTCGATGACGATCTGCGGTAGCGACGCGAGATTGGCGGACTCGAGCGTGCCGAGGCCGGTCATAAGATCGGCCCCGGTCGAGGTGACCACAAGCGCCTTGAGGGCCTTCTCGAAGGCCGCCTGGACGCCGGGGTGCTTGGCGTCGGTGGACGGTCCCGGGGCCAAGCAGGGCAGTCCCAGGTCGTGGGCGACCTCGACGCTGAGCGCCGTCTGGAGGTGGGCTTCCACGGCGCCGTAGACGAACGTCGTCTGA
>Ga0315282_10006471_pt1 | contig 19599 bp, 21 predicted proteins | sample YL17G07_20_MG_FD_203693 | JGI IMG/M metagenome (GOLD analysis project Ga0315282, IMG submission 203693) | Sediment microbial communities from Yellowstone Lake, YNP, Wyoming, USA - YL17G07_20 | ecosystem: Environmental > Aquatic > Freshwater > Lake > Sediment | place: USA: Wyoming | collected... | reverse complement strand
AGGATGGGTACGCAGTATGTAGGGAGTTAAAGGCCGATCCTAAATTGAGTAAGATCCCCATCCTTCTTCTGACGGCAGTGGTCTCCAAGATTTCTACGAGCCGCTACACACAACAGATGGGACTTGAAACGGAAGCAGACGATTACATCGATAAGCCCGTAGAACCAGAAGTATTGGTGAAACGGATCGAGAACCTGCTTTCAAAATGACAAATCCGAAGCACGAAATTCGAAGCTCGAAACAAATTCGAATGACCAAAGCGCCAAATTCGAAATAACAGAATGAATATCGTTTCGGATTTTGAACATTTGAATTTGGGATTTGTCCGCCCTGTTAAGTACCGGATAAGTTACATCCGGTTTGATTTTGATACCTCTTCTGGAAAAGTGAGGCCATCAATTTCTAACAGAATTACTTAACAGGGTAAAGATTTCGATATTCGGATTTCGGATTTAAGGAACTTAGATGCCTGATCAAGTACAAATTCTCGTCATCGATGATGAGCAGATCATGCGAGAGGGTTGCTCGCGGATCCTCTCCAAAAACGGATGGGGCGTCATCACGGCTGAAAATGGAAAACAGGGCCTGGATGAGATTCAGGGCCATCTGGAGAATATCGATGTGATCCTGCTCGATCTGATGATGCCTGGAATGAGTGGAATGGAAGTTCTGGATCACATACGAACCATTGATCCGAACCTCCTTGTCATCGTGATCACAGGTTATGCGACGGTGGAGTCAGCCGTGGAGGCCATGAAAAAGGGGGCCTACGATTTCATCCCCAAACCTTTCACCCCAGACCAACTCCGCATCATTGTGAGAAGAGCGTTGGAGAGGAGAGCCCTCCAGAAAGAAGCGGAGTTTCTGCGAAGGGAACGGGAGAGATCTCTTCGGGATATTGCCACCGAGAAGTCTAAGATCAAAACCATCATCAATTGCATGGGCGATGGTGTCCTGGTGTGCGATCGTGACGGTTGCATTGTTCTCACGAATCCGGCTGCAAGTCGAATGCTGATAACTTCCGAAACTTTACTTCTGGGAAATTTCCTCCCCCAGTGTAATCTCCATTCAGAATTGTCCAAGACCATTGAAGAAAGTCTGAAGACAAAGGATATGAGTTATACTTCTGTCTCCCAGGAGTTGAGTGTTGGAGAATCCGGAGAGATTTTTCTCCGTGCCCATACTGCCCCTGTACGAAACGATATCGGTGAGACCATGGGTTCTGTCACCGTCCTCCAGGATATTAGTCATCTGAAAGAACTCGACAAGATGAAATCAGAGTTCATCGCTATGGTCACCCATGAACTTCGAGCGCCTATCGCCGCTGTTGAACAGCAACTGACTGTCATCCTGAATAAAATGGCAGGGGAAATAACAGAAAAGCAGGAACGACTCCTTTCCCGCGCCAAAGAGAGGACAAAAGGACTTCTCGATCTGATCAAAGACCTTCTTGACCTTTCCAAAATTGAAGCAGGAAAGATGGTTCAATACAAAGAGCCTCTCGCCCTTCACGATGTGATTCAAAGAGTGGTGGATCTGATGAGAGTTGTGGCTGACAACAAAAAGATCGATCTTCAATTCTCCGCCCCTTCCAATGTTTCGGTGATCCATGCAGACCGAAATAGTATGGAGGGAATCTTCACCAATCTCATTTCCAATGCCATCAAATATACGCCTGAGGGTGGAAAGGTTTGGATCAATCTCGTTGAAGAGGGCGGATTTGTGAAGGCCATGGTCTCGGATACTGGGATTGGCATTAAAAAAGAGGATCTCCCTCGAATCTTTGATAAATTCTATCGGGTGAAAACCATAGAAACTCGTCAGATCGTCGGGACAGGCCTCGGACTTTCAATTGTCAAGAGCATTGTGGACGCTCACTTGGGCTCCATCTCCGTCGAAAGTGAGGAAGGCGGAGGAACTACTTTTACTGTCTTTTTCCCAAAAGAGTCAAATCCGGTCATCTATAAACCCTGTGATGCGACAGAGAGCAATGTTTGAGATTTAAAGAGGAGATAAAATGACCGTCGTCTTTTCAAAGGAAAATTTGAAACTCAGCAAAGACCTTCAAACCTTGACGGGCGAGAATGTCATGCTCTGCTACCAGTGCAAAAAATGTACATTGGGCTGTCCCTCTGCTTATGCCATGAGGATGAAACCTCACGAACTGATGCGAGCGACCCAATTCGGCCTGGCTGAAGAGATTTATTGGTCAGGCGCCATTTGGATCTGTCTTTCTTGTGAAACCTGTAATACTCGTTGTCCCCAGGACATCAATATCCTCCGGGTCATTGATGGATTGAGGGAGATGTCAAAGGAGTCTGAATACTATAACCCTTACCCTGCCATCCCTGCCTTGCATCGAATCTTTATGGCATTGGTGGAACGTTTTGGAAAGGTGTATGAACTGGGGCTTGCCCTGCTAATTAATTTAAGGATGCTGACGCCTTTTAAAGATATCGATATGGCTTCTCCCATGCTATTGAAGGGAAAGCTCAAGCCCCTTCCCCATTTCAGTCATGGGGCAAAAGAACTTCGGAAGGTAATGGCCAGAATTCGTGCAATGGAAAAGGATCGCTTCGCTTGAGGAGCGCTTCGTTCGAGGATCGCTTTCGCTTGAGGCAGGAAAAATCTTTTGCCTCCGGCCTTAAGCGTAGCGCTCCTCAAGTCCCGCCTTGCGGGACGATCCTCTAACATTAATGTAAGGAGTTTGCTGATGCGCTATGCCTATTTCCCGGGATGTTCTCTCAGTTCCTCTGGATATGATTACAATCTCTCTTTGAAATATGTCGCCAAGGCGTTAGGAATTGACCTCGCAGAAGTGAAGGACTGGGTTTGTTGCGGAGCCTCATCCGCCCATGCGACTTCTCATCTTTTATCGATTGCCCTTCCAGTTCTTAACCTTTCTCATGCTGAAAAGGACGGCTTTGATAAATTGATCGCTCCCTGTCTGGCATGCCTTTCCAGATTTAAGGCAGCCAATGTGGAGCTGGAGCATGATGCCGATTTAAAGAAAAAGATTCACGAGGTTTTCGATTACAAGTATCAGGGCAAGGTGAGAGTTTATCATCCCTTAGAAGTCTTTCTTGAAATGGGTATCGAGAAAATCCGCGAGAGGATTCGAAAGAAACTTAAAGGTTTGAAGGTGGCCTGTTATTATGGATGCGCCCTCACACGTCCTCCAAAAGTTTGCCAGTTTGACAATGTCGAAGATCCCCAAAGCATGGATACCATTGTTAAAGCCTTGGGCGCAGAAACGATTGATTGGTCCTTTAAAACAGAGTGCTGTGGTGTGTCGATGACCCTCACCCGATCTGATATGGTCCTCAAGCTTTCAAACGATATTCTCCGTGAGGCAAAGGAGGCGGGGGCCAATGCCATTACTGTTGCCTGTCCTCTCTGCCAAGCGAACCTCGATGGCCGTCAAAGGCAGATTGAGGAAGCCTATAAAACCCGCTATGGAATTCCCATCCTTTATTTCACCCAGTTGATGGGCCTCGCCTTTGGCGCCTATCCTAAAGAGGTCGGCATCCAAAAATTGATCACCAGCCCGCGCGAGGTGTTGGGATCCGTTGGCCTCATGTAGAACAGGAAAATTCTACCCTCTATTTTAGAAATTGCCTTTCACCAGGGGATTCGAAAAAAGATTGAGAAGACTCTTGTTTTTGGAGTCTGAATTCGTTATTTCAATTAATAGAGACGAAGATGAGCAACGAAGAGGCAGAGATTAAAGGAAAAACAAGGGTCATATTAGAAGGCATAGGAAGTAAAAGAGAAAACCTCATACCCATTTTACAAAAAATCCAGGAAGAGCTTGGATATCTACCGCCCTATGCCATGCTCGAGGTTGCCAGGTTCCTCAATATTCCAGACATTGATGTCTACAGCGTAGCAACCTTCTATAACCAGTTTCGTCTCACCCCTCCCGGCAAGCATTCCATAAGGGTTTGCATGGGAACTGCCTGTCATGTAAAGGGGGGTCACATCACTCTGGCTGCCTGGCAAAGAAGATTGAAAATAGGACCGGGTGAGACCTCCCCTGATCGCGAGTTTGACCTCGATACAGTGGCCTGTGTCGGTTGTTGTGCCATGGCGCCCGTGAGCGTTGTGGATAAAAAGGTTGAGGGCAAAGCCAATCCCACTCGCGTCGATGGGATCCTGCTCTCCTATCAGCTTCAAAAAGAACAAGAAGAAAAGGAAAAGAATTGAAATTCGATGAAATAAAAAAACAGGCGCAATCCCGCTGGAGGGAGATATGGAATGACCAAACGCCAGCGATTTTGGTCGGAACTGCCACTTGTGGTAGGGCGGCTGGCGCGCTCGAGGTCCTTCAGGCGATAAAAGACACAGTGAAAAAACAAAATCTCAATTGCCTCGTCTATGAAGTGGGCTGCATGGGACACTGTTATGCTGAGCCTCTGGTCATACTTCGGAAACCGGGATATCCTTCCATCTGTTATGCCCATGTCAATCCAGTCTTAGCCGAGAATTTAATCAATAGCTTCATTTTAAATGGTGATCCCTGTCTTGAGTTTGTTTTAGGCGCCCTCGAAGAAAATGACCTGATCCCCAGCTTTTCTGATTTTCCACGGTCAAAGTATGAAAAGCGAATTCTTTTAAAAAATTGCGGCCAAATTAACCCAGAAGAGATAGAACATTATATTGCGAACGGCGGATATGAAAATCTGTCAAAAGCTCTCCAGATGAAACCAGAGGAAATTATATCGGAGATCAAGCGGTCTAAATTACGGGGTTTGGGAGGCGCAGGTTTCCCGGCTGGAGATAAGTGGGATGTCTGCCGTCGCTCAGAAGGAGAACCAAAATATCTGATCTGTAATGGCGATGAAGGCGACCCGGGCGCCTTCATGGACAGAGCTATCTTGGAAAGTGACCCTCACTCAGTATTAGAGGGAATGATTATCGCAGGCTATGCCATCGGCGCCCGTCATGGCTATATCTATGTTCGAGCTGAATATCCCCTGGCTGTACAAAGGGTTCGGAATACGATTCATCAAGCGGAAGAATACAAGTTGCTTGGAGAAAATATTTTGGGGAGTGACTTCAGCTTTGACATCAAACTTTTCCAAGGTTCAGGTGCTTTTGTCTGCGGAGAAGAGACAGCCCTCATTGCGTCGATAGAAGGGAAACCCGGAATCCCTCGACATCGTCCCCCCTACCCTGCCCTTCAAGGTCTATTTGGAAAACCGACTCTCATTAATAATGTAAAGACCCTGGCCTATGTCCCTCATATCATAAAAAATGGGGCGGAGTGGTACTTACAGATAGGTATTGGAAAAAACAAGGGCACAGCTGTCTTCGCCCTCGCAGGGAAAGTCGTCAATACAGGTCTAGTAGAAGTCCCCATGGGTACAACACTGCGCCAGATCATCTTCCAGGTGGGCGGTGGTATCACCAAAGGGAAGCGTTTCAAGGCAGTTCAAATTGGCGGCCCATCCGGCGGATGCCTTCCTGAATCGGTACTCGACATTCCCATTGATTTTGATTCTCTCCAGGAAAGCGGAGCCATGATGGGCTCTGGTGGAATGGTCGTTCTCGATGAGGACGACTGCATGGTTGAAGTCGCCCGTTATTTTCTTGACTTTACCCAGAAGGAATCCTGTGGAAAATGTACTCTATGCCGTTTGGGAACAAAGCAAATGTTAGATATCCTCGAGGACATCACAAAGGGCCGTGGAAAAATGGAAGATATTGAGACACTCCAGGAACTGGCAGAGGATATAAAGCAAGGATCACTCTGTGGTCTGGGCAGAACCGCACCCAATCCTGTGCTCACAACCCTGAGATATTTCCGGGAGGAGTACGAGGTTCACATTAAAGAAGGCCGCTGCCCGGCGCTGAGGTGTCAGCCCCTCATTGCTTATTACATCATTCCAGAGAAGTGTGCACGGGGCTGCGATGCCTGCGTTGGCACTTGTACAGTTGAGGCTATCTCTACTGACAAGAAGAGGAGAATCAAGGTCATTGACCAGGAAAAATGCGTTAAGTGCAATACTTGCCTTGCTGCATGTCCGCCGCAGTATGATGCTGTCATCAAACTATCACCCCCTGACCGGGTGCCTAAGTCAGAGGGAAAGTAACAATCTGGATGTTTTGAAAAAAGAAAAGAAAACATCATTCAAAGGTGCCATTCCTGCGGAAGCAGGAATCCATTCCTTTAAAACCTATCTGGATTCCCACTGGAGTTTACCCCATACTGGATACGGGGTGGGAATGACATGATACAACGAGAAATGAAAGAAGTATCTTTAACCATTGATGGTAAAAAAATAAAAGCCAAAGAGGGGGATAAGCTCCTCTGGGTTGCTCTGGAAAATGGAATCTATATACCCAACCTCTGTGCCATTTATGAAAAGATGCAGCCTTCTGCCTCTTGTCGTCTCTGCTTTGTAGAGGTTGAAGGCGAGGACGAACCTGTCACAGCCTGCACTGAACCAGTAAGAGAATGCATGGCGGTCAATACGCGAGGTAAAATCGCTTTGAGGCTTGCACGCACCTCTGCTGAACTTCTTCTGGCAAGCCACCCTGTTAATTGCGGTCATTGTTTAAAAAACCGTTCGTGCGAACTCCAGAAAATTGCTAAACATCTTGGAATAAAACTCAAGACAAAGCGATTCAGAAAACTCGAGAGGAATCTACCCATAGATGAAAGCAGTCCTCTCTTTATCTATGATCCCAATAAGTGTGTCCTTTGCGGCAAATGCGTTTGGGTATGTCAGGAGAAATTAGGCATCGGAGCCATTGGCTTCACCCGAAGAGGTTTCAAACGAATGGTCTCCACCTTCCAAGACAAACCAATTGGCGAAACAACCTGCGGACAGTGCGTTGAGTGTGTGAAGGTCTGCCCAGTCGGCTCCTTGGTCTTCAAGAATGATAAACGGGTGGAATAAATTTTCTCTTCTGGCAAGAAATTGAGCATCTACAACCGTCCCTTTTTGATTTTTCCTCCATGATTCTTATCGCATTTTATGGTTGACCACTTTTGCTAATTCAATGACCCTATGATAGAATTCTTTTGCTCAAAGTGAATCTCTCTATCAAACCAGAATCTCAGTATTTTTGATGGCGGCGAAAAATGGTGATGAGTAACTTTTCTCAAGACGGCGCACATGAAAAAAGGTCAGCCGCAATGAGTTCTGTCATGGCGGGTGTAGGCCTGACCGGTTTTAAGATTATCGTAGGGCTTACCACTGGTAGTCTGGGCATTCTTGCCGAAGCCGCCCATTCCGGACTTGATCTCATGGCTGCGGTGATGACTTTCCTGGCAGTCCGAATTTCTGGCAAACCCGCGGATCGCAATCACCTTTATGGCCACGGCAAGGCGGAAAACCTTTCTGCGCTTTTTGAAACCCTGCTTCTTCTGGTGACATGTTTTTGGATCCTTTACGAGGCTACCCACCGTCTTCTTTATCATGCCGTTGTTTTAAAAGTCACCTTCTGGTCCTTCACTGTCATGATCACATCAATTGTGGTGGATATCTCCCGTTCTCGTATCCTCTATCGGGCAGCCAGAAAGTACAACAGCCAAGCCCTTGAAGCAGATGCACTCCACTTCAGCACTGATATCTGGAGTTCTGGCGTAGTTATTTTGGGACTGTTTTTCGTAAAGCTCAGTCAGGTGGTACCGGGTTTAGCGTTCTTTCACCAAGCGGATTCAGTGGCAGCCATCATGGTGGGATTGATTGTGGTTTACGTCAGCATAAAACTCGGTATTCGCACGATTCAGGCACTGCTGGACGTTGCCCCCTCAGGCATAGAGAAAAGAATCATATCTGCGTTAGAAGTCCTACCAGACGTAAAGGGTTGTCATAATGTGAGGGTGCGCTGCTCAGGTCCACAGCTTTTTATAGATATCCATATCCTCGTAGATGGTAATCAAACCTTAAAAGAAGCCCACAATCTCACAGAAGAGATTGAACATGTCATCCAGAAGCTTATGCCGAATGCTGATGTCACCGTCCACCCTGAGCCAACTGGGTGACACAATATTTTTCATAAGGAAGTAAACCCCGTTAGAAATTCCAGTCGTTGCGACTCGAAACCGAGCGGGGCATTATTTCTAACGGGGTAAAAACAGACCCGACCCTGCTAAACATAAAGAACAAAATCTATGATCAATAGAAAATTCATCTCGGCTATAGGAATTGTTTTTTTATTCATCCCTCTCTGCTACTGCCTTTTATTGGCAGAAACAAAGGCCATGGGGTTCGCCATTCCTTTACCCGATCTGACCTTTACTCAGGCTCTATCCAAAGGAGAACAGGTCTACCTCGGGATCCCGCAAAAGAAGAGTTTCTCCTTCAAGGAAATCCGTGGGAATTTAATCCTCATTGAATTCATCAGCACCTATTGCGTGAGCTGTCAGAGGCAGGCCCCGATTTTCAATGAGTTATATTCATCCATTGAAAAAGATCCCAGATTGAAGGGAAAGGTGAAGATGATAGGGGTGGCTGCCGGGAATAACCTGAATGAGGTGGAAATTTATAAAAAACAATATAATGTCCCCTATCCTATCATCAGTGATTCTAAATTCGATGCCCATATGGGTGTTGGAAGCCCTCGAACCCCTTTCACGATTTGGGTCAGGAAAGATGCTCAGGGAAAAGGCGTTGTGGTGAGTATGCATCTGGGTTTGATGGATTTACAGAGCCTCGTGGATGAAACCAAAGCAGTCCTTCAGTATGATCTCGCTCTATTAAAACCAAGAAAAGGAACTGTCTACGAAGGGGATGTTTTAAAGCCACCTCTCACAGAAGAAGAACTGCTGGCAAAGGCAAGGGAAGGAATGGAATCAACAGGAGGAAAAGTCCTTAAAATCGAAAAGATATCCCTGAAAGATGGAGATTGGATTTATTTGGGAAAGGTTGATTTCGGAACATCCCAGAAAAATCTCTTTTCGAAACTAGCAAGCCGGCGAGCTGTCTGTGATATCTGCCATGACACGTTTTTTATATATACCTTTGACCGTGAAGGAAAGGTGATCGATATTGTCCCCATCCAGCTTACAAAAGTTGGAAACCTCAACTGGACCGAGGAAGACATAAAAAAATTTAAAGCCAGAACCATAGGGAGATCCATCCTCAGCCCATTCACTTTTGATCCCGGCGTCGATTCTGTCTCCGGGGCAACGATCACTGCCGTGTTGATCTTCGATAGCTTGGATAAAGCAAAAGAGATCTTCGAGAAACTAAAGAAGGAAGGATATGTTAAGTAATCTCCCTTCGCCCCCCTTTAAAAAGGGGAGAGTTATTTATATTCTTCTATTCTTCTCTTTCATCTCAATTCTCCATCCACCTTCTTCACAATCATCCAATCTCTTTAAATACCAGCAAGTCGCCATGGGGACAATGATTGAAATCACCCTCATTGGCGATGATGAGGAAGCAGCCAATAAAGCAGTACTTCAAGCCTTTCAGGAGATTAAAAGGATTGAAACTTTAATGAGCCCATGGCTTGATTCGAGTGATGTGACTCGAATCAACCGATCTGCCGGAAAAGCATGGGTAAACCCCGTTAGAAATTCCAGCGAGGCATTAAACCCCGCCGGAATTATTCTAAAATCTAACCCCGCTGCAGAGCAGCGGGGCATTATTTCTAACGGGGTAAAGGTCTCTCCAGAAACCATGGAGGTAATCAAAAAAGCACAAGAGATATCCGAACTTTCAGAGGGTGGATTCGATATCACTATCGGCCCTCTCACTGAACTCTGGAGGGAGGCGAGAAAGAAAAAGATTCCCCCTTCTATAGAAGAAGTGAAAGAAAAATTGGGTCTGGTCAATTTTAAAAATATAGAGACGGATCAAGAGGGGAAAGTTTTCTTGAAAAAGAAAGGCATGGCCATTGATCTGGGCGGAATTGCCAAAGGCTATGCTGTGGACAGGGCTTTTGAACTTCTGAAGTTTCTCGGATATAGAAATTTGATCATCAATGCTGGCGGAGATTTGAGAGTTGGAGGTCTAAAAAATAATCAACCCTGGTCAATTGGTATCCAGAATCCAAGGGAATCTCAAAAACTCCTGGCAAGAATTTCTGTCTCCGATATGGCTGTCGTCACCTCAGGAGATTATGAAAGATTCTTCAATTACGAAGGCAAACGGTATCACCATATCTTTAACCCAAAAGATGGTTTCCCTACAGATGACTGTCAAAGTGTAACAGTGCTCTGTAAAGAAGGAATGATAGCCGATGCCCTGGCGACTGCTGTATTTGTTCTGGGACCAGAAAAGGGATACTCCCTCTGTCAAAAACTTGAGGGTGTGGAATGTCTCATCGTAGACAAAGAGGGAAAGACTATCATTTCACCCGGTCTGAAAGACCGGATCTCATTTGGTCCTTGATGGTTATACAATTTCAATTCTGGATTTCCATCATTAATGATTATAGGTTAATGAAGAAAGGAGCACAGAGATGAATCAATCGCGAAATGTCGCTATCCTTATTTTTGATGAAGTGGAGGTGCTCGATTTTTGTGGTCCCTTTGAGGTCTTCTCAGTGACAGGTAGGCAGGACAATTTAAATCCCTTTAACGTTTATACGGTTGCAGAGAAAGGGCAACCCATCTCAGCTCGAAATCATTTGAGTGTTAATCCAAGCTATATCATTCAGGATTGCCCTCAGCCAGATATTCTGCTCGTCCCGGGAGGATTAGGCACTCGAAAAGAAATTCACAATTCAATCCTAATTGATTGGATAAGAAGCTCTTCGCAAAAGGCAGAGTTAATTGTTTCGGTATGCACCGGAGCCCTGCTCCTGGCGAAAGCTGGCTTGCTGGAAGGCCTATCAGCCACCACTCACCACGGGGCAATAGAACTTCTGAAGAAAGTGGCGCCTCACACAACGATTCAAGCAAACAAACGTATTGTCGACAACGGAAGAATCATCGTATCGGCCGGCATCTCTGCGGGGATTGATATGTCTTTGTATGTGGTCGCCAAGCTCCTGGGTAAAGAACGGGCACTCGAAACAGCTCAATATATGGAATATGACTGGAACCAGCAATTCTCGGTGAAAATACAGCGAGATTCTTCAGTCGCTAGGGCTCCTTCAGAATGACATTACGAAAGTCCCCAGTTGTCATTCTGAGCGAAGCGAAGAATCTCAATGGTTCGCGAACTCACCGAGAATTGCTGACGCAGATCTCTGAGAAAGCAAGAGGCGATGCCTATCATTTTGCCCTGGCAGCCTTTCACGGCATGGACTTCTTGGTAACCTGGAACTTTGGTCACATCCTCAATCCTCGGGTTAGGACTGTTGTTCAAGCTATAAACACGGTTCAGGGGATTAGCACACCCATAGTGTGCACGCTGGAGGAGCTTATGGAGGTCGAAGGTGAAGACTGATCCAATCGTAGAGCAAGTTCGTCAAGTACGGAGACAGATCGAGGACGAGACCCAGCGAGATCCTGAATTATTTTACCAACACCTAAAGAAAATACAGGAACCGCTTTCGGATCGCCTTGTTTGCCGCCAACCGAAACGTCTTGCGACCACAAAGAAGAAAAAAGTGGCCTAACACCAATCTGACGCGGAATGAGCGTGGCGAGATTTTTGGCATAAGTGGTTGCCCGCGCAGGTTATGCAAATCGCTGTGCAGTTACGATGAAATGGCAGAGGCTCGGGGATATTGTGGCAGGAACAGTAGTGGTAAGGGATCATCGAGTCTCCCGAACTCTTTCTTAGCCTCACCCTACGCGCCCTAAGGAATGTAGTTAAGTTTGTTAAGTAAGGACGGTTTACAAGTGGCACTGGACTTCGCAGGATAATTTAAAATACTTAAGGACGTCCTCAAGGTCATTGCCCCCGACCAAACCTCCGCCTGAAAACTTCTTCCTGAAATCTTCCGCAAGTCATTTTGTCCCTACATTGCAAATTTCAACCAATAATAAATAAATTAGGCCTGTTGACGTCCCAAATCAAGTATCTAAATTTCTTGACACCTATAACGTATCAGGTTACAATTTTACTGTATGATACAGAATTTTCGGCACAAAGGCCTAAAGCAGCTCTTTGAATCAGGCATCTCAGCAGGTGTCAATCCACAACATGTACCACGGCTCCGGGGAATCCTCGCTCTTCTCGAGACGGCTGAAACCATTGATGATATGGATTTGGCCGGCTTAAATTTGCATGAACTTAAAGGTGAGCGTAAAGGGACGTGGTCAGTGAAAGTCAGTGGGAACTGGCGTGTTAGCTTCAAGATTAAACAAGGGGATGTCATCGACGTAAATTATGAAGATTATCATTAAAGGAGAATTCTATGCGCATGCACAATCCACCGCATCCCGGGGAAATTATAAGAGAGTTTTGTATTGCACCCCTGAATTTAAGTGTAACGGAGGCAGCCGATGCACTGGGGGTTACACGAAAAACTCTTTCCACCCTTCTGAACGGCAGGTCCGGGATCAGTCCTGAAATGGCTCTTAGATTGTCAAAGGTTTTTGGCCGGACACCAGAGGGGTGGCTTCGCCTTCAACTACAATTTGATTTATGGAAAACACAACAATCAGTTGATATTAGAAAGTTAAAGCGTGTAGAGGCAAATGTTTGAGTCTTAAATAGAGACAGATAACTTTTCATTCCCTCTGATCAGCGTTCAGAAACTTTTCACACTGGCAGGTGAATTTACTCGTTATCGCTCACTTTCATCCGTAATCTTCGATTCCTGCATATGGCCCCCAGTACTGACTTGTAGGTGAACACAGACTCAAAGAGCTGGATATCGGGCAAGCTTGGGTAGAGGTCTCGCTAAAAATAATTGTAATTGGTCATGGCCGGTTGGCCTCCCAGACATGTTTGCAGAAACTCCTGCTTTCGCCGGAGCGGCTTCGCGCAGGCAGGCCAGTAGTTCGGCGTGCTGGCACGAACCATGAAAAGTCTTAATCCCCCCTCGCCCCCCTTTAGCAAAGGGGGGTTGGGGGATTTGAAAGTTATCTTCTAACTAAAAAATGCGGCGGCAATCAACCCCAAAAATCATATCTTTTTGGGTGGTAAGTTCTCTTGTCCTTCGACTTTCAGGTCAGGGACGATCATCATCGTGGCTGTTCCATGGGCTAAGAGATTTCCTTTAGCATTATAAATCGTGGCGTCTCCTAAAGCCAAAGTTTTCCCTATCTTGATGCACCGGCCTTTGGCCACCAGCTTCCCTTTCTGGACCGGAGCAAGAAAATTCACCTTTATCTCAACAGTCGTGAGTCCCATTCCATCCTTCACTTGAGGGAAGACGGCCCAAAAAGTGGCTGCGTCCATGACTGAGGCCATAACCCCTCCATGGACAAAACCAAAAGGCTGGAGATGTTTCTCCTCCAGTTCAACTTCCAAAACGGCCGTTCCCCATTCGAGGTCTTTGATCTTCATCGAGAGAAGCGAAAAATAGGGGGATTGATTGACAAGCCTTGATATGGTCTCTTTGTATTTTGGATTTAACCGCGATTCAGACATCAATATCTCTCCTTTTGACAATGGGATATAAGAAAATATTTTATGATCTTCATGACTCAAGCCGCTCGCAGGGCATCCACAATAACCATGCGCGATGCTCGTATCGCCGGAAGCACGCCACCCACCAAACCCATCACCAGTGCGAATACCATGCCCATAGTAATAATATTGAAGTTCAAAGAGAAGCTGAAGGCGAGTTCTGAAAAAGTCTGAAAGTTCATTGTGGATATGGTGATGAGCTGCATGAAGGAAGCGAAGAAGAGCCCAACGAGTCCACCTAAAAAGCCGAGGAACAACGATTCCAGAAGAAATGCAATCAGGATATCTCTCCTTTTAAATCCGAGTGCGCGAAGGGTTCCGATCTCGGCTGTCCGGTTGGCCACAGCAGAGTACATGGTAATCATCGCACCGATAATTGCCCCGATAGAAAAAATAATGGTGAGAGAAATACCTAAAATTCTCAGAAACTTTGCCATGATCTCGGATTGGTCTGCATAATACCTCGTCTCCCGCTTTGCTTCTACGGTCAGGCGGGGGTCGCTTTCAATGCGTGATTTAACATTCTGGAACTCTGAAGAATCCTGTAACTTAAAAATAACCGAGGAATAACCATTCCTCCGAAAGGCCTGCATGAACTGGTCCGCATCTCCCCAGATCTCGGAGTTGAAACCAGTGTTTCCGGCATCAAAGACTCCCACAATCCTCCAGTCACGCATTCCGCAGCAGAGTGTTTCATCCACCCCTATATCCTTGAACTTCTGAACAATGCTCATCCCAGCGATGACTTCTGTTGAGCCCATTCTTGGAAGGCGCCCTTCCACCAGTCTCACCTGTGACCTCAAGAGAAGAGAGTTTTCATCTATGCCACGGAGAACCACATTGGAGGGCTTGTCGCTCCCCTTCTTGGTCAGGGCAATCAGCACCACAACCTCCTTGGACAGAAGCTTCTGGCCTCTTGGACCCATGGCAATCTCAGGAAATGTTTCCAAAATGGAAGCTTGCTGCCTGGTCACCCCACTCACCACTTCGGAACTCGAACCTTTGCGAAGGAATACCAGGTTGTCGTAAGAACCTGTCTCGACCAGGGTCTTCTGGAGCCCTCCGGCAAGCATCAAAATGGAGGCAAAGACAAAAACCACTAAGGCCATACCCGAAACGGTCAGAATAGTCGTCAGCCTTCGTGTCCAGAGATTACGGAAGTTGTAGGCTATCGGGATCGCCATCAGCCGATCCTCCTGAGGCCGTCTGCGATACGAATTTTAATAGCCCGCCGGGTTGGGATGATCGCCGAAACAAAGGCAATGGTCAATGCGGCCACCAGGTTTAATAAAAGGGTTTCTCTCCCAATATTAAACACGGGGAAGTAAGTTCCCAACTCATGGCTCAGGATTTTTGTCGCAGGAAAGGTCAACACGACACCCAGCAGGCATCCCATGATCGTGATCACCAGAGACTCTCCAAAGATCAGTGCAGTAATATGTCCCCCTCCAAATCCGAGGGTCTTTAAGATAGCATACTCTCCAATTCTCTCCCGAGTGGTCATCGCCATGGTGTTTGCGACCACGGCCATGATGATGAAAATGACCACGAAGGAGACGATCTGGATGGCCGTCACGATGGCTCCACTCATGGCAACAAAACCTTGCTGGAAGGCTTTTTCAGTTTCCGTCAGGGTTTCTGCCAGAGAATTTTTAAAGATTTGATCTATGGCAACGGCCACATCGCCTGCCAGCTCTGGGCGGGCCACACCAATGATATAGTAACCCACCTGATCAGCCCAGCCTGAGAGAGACTTTTTCACGATTTCATTGAGGTAATCCCAGTGAAAGAAAAACTGACTTTCATCCGTATCCTTGTCTCTCCCCAGATAGATGGCTCGAACCACAAAATCCCAGTTTCCCAGGAAGATGGTTCCTTTGAGGGTAATGATGTCGCCAATCTTCCATCCGAACTTGGCTGCAAGTTTTTTTCCAATGACACAACCCTTCTGATCTTTGAGAAACGCCTCTTTGCCATCTGGAGGGATGATAAATTCAGGATAGAGTTCAAGAAAGCTCCTGGGTTCCACGGCAAAGTTGGCAAAGAAATTTTTCTCGTCACCGTAAACACCACCAAACCAGGTTCCGTAAGAAACGGTCTTCACGCCGTTGACCTGCTGGATCTTATTTTTGTAAAAATGAGGAAGCGGGAAAACGATGGATACCGAATTCCTGGTGACGAGGCGTGTGGCAGAAGAAGCCTCCACGCCTGCATACCAGGCGCTGATCAGGGTGCGAAGGAGACCAAAGGCCAAGATTGCGATGGTAATCCCCAGGATGGTGAGACTGGTGCGGAGTTTATTTCGAAAAGCACTCCTAAAGAGGACTTTGAGAATGAGCATTGTTTAAAAAACCTTTTTCCAGATGTCTGAGCACCTGAGCCCTCTTGGCTGCCCGTGGGTCATGAGTCACCATGATGATGGTCTTTTTCAGTTCAGCATTGAGGCGCTCCATCAGGTCCAGAACTTCCTCAGCCGAAACCCGATCCAGGTCGCCTGTGGGTTCGTCTGCGACCAAAATGGTCGGATCGGTGACAATGGCGCGAGCAATGGCCACCCGTTGCTGTTCACCACCTGAAAGCTCTTTGGGGTAATGATCCAAACGATGGGAAAGGTTGACCAGCCTGAGGGCCATGTCCACATGCTCCCTGCGCTCTTTTTTTGAAAGTCCTGTCAAATTTAGAGGAAGCTCCACATTCTCAAAGGCGTTGAGAACCGGGATGAGGTTGTAGAATTGAAAGATGAAACCCACATTCGTGGCACGCCACTGGGCAAGCTCTGTTTCAGAAAGCAAAGTAATATCAACGCCCCCGACCTTGATCGTGCCGCTGTCCGCCCTGTCAATACCAGCGATCAGATTGAGAAGCGTGCTTTTCCCCGAACCGGATGGGCCCATGAGGACCAGGAATTCGACCTCGTTGATGTCAAAAGTGATATCGTGCAACACGGGGACGACTTGAGTCCCCCGGTGATAGGACTTGCTCAAATTTCTTATTTCAACAATGGGTGTTTTCCCTTCCATCCTCACTTTTCAGCGACCTTAATCCTGGACCCGTTTTTCAATCTCTTCGGCGGCTTCGCCACCACCCTATCTCCTGCTTTGGCTCCTCCCAATACTTCGATCATCTCACCCAATTGCTCTCCCGTGGTGATGGGTGTCTCCACGGCTCTGTCCCCTTGGACAAGAAAAATAGTTTTTTGGTCTCCGTGGTTGACAATAGCCGACCGAATCACCGCTGTCCTCGGTTTCTCCTCTTCTCGCTTCAATGGCCGTGAAAGAAAGATAACCTTTGCCCTCATCTCAGGCAGGATACGGGGATCTTTTTCGAAAAAGCGAACCTTCACCATAATGGTGGCTTTGGCCCGGTCCGCTGTTGGAACGATCGCATGGACTTCTCCACGGAAACGTGAATCTGGGATGGCATCAAGTTGGATTTCGCAGGGCTGTCCAACCTTCACGAGTCCTAAATTGGTTTCTGAAACATCTGTTTCAACTTGCAAGGAATTTAAGTCAGCAATGGTGACGACAGCAGCCTTTGCATTGGCAGCCGCTCCAAGAGGTGTTACGATATCCCCGATATCAGCGTTCTTTGTCAAGACGACCGCATTGAAAGGAGCCCTGATCAGGGAGTATTCCAGAGCGACATTGGCTCCCTGAAGGGCCGCAGAGCTGGCTTTTATTGCCGCCTCTGCCGCCGCCACTGAAGCCTGACCCCTTAAAAAACGGGCTTCAGAAGTATCATATTGGGACCTCGATATCACTCCCTTTGCGATGAGCTGTTTGTCTCGATTGAACGTAAGGGAAACTTCTTCGAGTTCCGCCTTGGCCCCTTCCAGATTGGCACGGACCACCTTCAGGTTCGCATCTGCCTGATCACGGGCTGCAACGGCGTCCTCGTTTTCCAGGCGGGCGATCACCTGTCCTTCTTTTACCCTGCTCCCTTCTTCCACCATCAGCGAAACAAGCCGGCCTGTGATCTTGGAGGCCACAGCAGCCTTTCGCTGGGCCACAACATAACCACTCGCATTTAACTGGGAAATGGTCTGGGAGGGATAGACCTGGGAAATGCTTGCCATTTCCACTGGGATGGCCGGTGAAATGAAACCGCTCAAGTAGAGGAAACCCACAATGATGATCAGCAGGGTGACCACTACAAAATAGACAAGCCTTTTACGCTTGACCGGCCGAAAAGTCCTGACAGATTTATCAATCTTCAGTTTTGAAAGGTCTTCATTTTCCATTGCTTTATAATCTTTTCTTAATAATCCGTATTATTTTCCTTTATCATCTCCTATTTGTCAAACATTTCTAATGAAATTCTGGGCGACAATGGGGAGGGGGAGTAGGGGGCATTTTGGATTGTTCTTGCCTATCGCGGGAAGGGACTTGAAGGTTACTTTGGCAGAATTCTTTTAATTCGGAAGGCAATTCAACAGATCGAGGTGATCATTGATATAGGCCTCGTTGGCTATTTCTTTATTTTTATAGGCAATAAATTTAATGCCCGATGATTTGGCCGTCTGTTGGTCTACATCAGAATCTCCTACAAAAACAATCTCTTCCTTTTTCAATTTAAATGCTTCGATAATCTTCTCGATTGATTCAGGGTTAGGTTTAGGGTTTTTGACATCGAGGGCTGTCACCACCATCTCGAAATATTGCCAGAGATCATATTTTTCCATGATATATTTCATCGAGGTCGTCCGGTTGGTGTTGATGACCCGAAGTATTCCTTTTTCTTTTAGCTTCTCTAAAGTTTGAAACAGATGAGGCTCCATCTTTAAATAGATAAGGTAATTTCTTAAATCAACCTGTTTTAGAGATTCTAAGGCTTTTTTTTCCAAATCGTTTTCTTTCCCAAAAATGAAGTGGATAGCTTCATAGACCGTGTGGGTGTGAACATATTGCAGCTCTTCCTCCCTCAGAGGGACTCTCCCCACCAAAGCACAGAGATCGTTATATAATTTTGTGTTGGCTTCGAGGGAATCGAAGAGAACGCCATCACAATCGTAGATGACACAACGGATTTTCCATTTCATCTTCAAATGATGCATCACTCCTTGTTATTTTAAATCAGGCATTAGGAATAATGCTTCTACCTCTCTAAGAGGAATCCTTCTCCCATTTCACCATTGATATAGTAAAAGACTTTTGTTTCAGCGTTTCTCTGAATTAGATATAGACAATCGTTACTCTGTTGAATCTTTAAGAGTCCCTCCGGAGGGCATTCTAAAAGAATCCCGATCAACATGAGATTGACCACCCTGTGGCCCACAATTAATATCTCCTGCCCCTTATGTTCTAAAAGGACTCTCTCTACGAAAGGTCTAACACGATGGATGACATCTGTATAATTCTCTGCCTGAGGGATATGATAGATATAACGGTCCTTCTTAAACTCTTCCCATTCATTCCTCATCCCTTCATTAAAATTAAAAAAATGTTCTCCTTCAAGAATTCCAAAGGCAATCTCATCCAACTCCGGTAGCCTTTGAATGGGAAGACCGAAATGGCTGGCAATCGGGTGGGCAGTGAGAAATGATCTCTTCAGGGTACTGGTATAGATGGCAGAGAGGGGGCGACTTTTGAGTTGGTCAAACAATGCCAGGCTCTGGGCATAGCCTTTGGGACTCAGGTCAGGGTCACTTCGGCCCTGAATCCTCCCTTCCACATTCCAGGTCGTCTCCCCATGCCGCGCAATGTAAATATTAATCAATTGTGTTAATTCGCCTCCGGGCCTCTGACTTCAAAATATACATAATCTAATATTTTTTCTTTCCCATCCGCAAGTGCGAGGAAATATTTCTCTGTATTCTGATGCGATTCAGTTTTGCTGGATTCTACTAAATTACATTAGACCGGTCAATGAAGAGATGTTTTAAGTTTGGTGTTGGAGAATACAAAAAAATAAGAGAGAAGTTCCCGAAGATAACTTCCTGAAAGAGTGATTTTTGAGTTTTGCCCGTCGATACGCTCTTTTATGGTAATCGATAATTCTTGTTGAAGTTTTTATTCAAAATTAGTAGACTCATATCAAACCATAGCGGTTTAAACTAACCTCCCAACTAATTTTTGGGGGACTCCATGACTACGCAAGAAGTTAAACGCAA
>Ga0315282_10006470_pt1 | contig 19599 bp, 16 predicted proteins | sample YL17G07_20_MG_FD_203693 | JGI IMG/M metagenome (GOLD analysis project Ga0315282, IMG submission 203693) | Sediment microbial communities from Yellowstone Lake, YNP, Wyoming, USA - YL17G07_20 | ecosystem: Environmental > Aquatic > Freshwater > Lake > Sediment | place: USA: Wyoming | collected... | reverse complement strand
ACTACGGACTTGGTCATAGTAGCAGCCATTTGATTCCCCCCTCAAGAAGTGGTCTGCTACTATATTTATCGTCATAACAGTTCCCGAACTTAAGCACTTTTCAACAGAGCAAAATCCTGTAAATTGGGAGGGGCTAAAATCGCGTAACTTCTATTCAGCGTTTGAGTTACTAAAAACGGCAATTTACAGGATTATGAGCCGATAGCCGAAAGCCGAGAGTTGAAAGTTAGAGAGTGAGGGTGAAGATGCTGCGCAGTGCCTTGCTACACATTCTTCAGAGATTTTCATGCGAATTCACAGAACATTTTGGACTTGACTTCCCAAATTTATCGTCGATTCCACTTGACATAATGCCCTGAAGGGATGTAGAATATTGGCAATTAGAATAATAAGGAGCGTGAAAATGATAAAAGGGGTTTGCCTGTTTGCTATATTAGCGCTTATTGGCTTGACTGTGCTCTCTTGCTCTACGAGTTATAATTGGGACGACGAAAAGGCGGTTGCTAATTGGCTTCAAGAGCAGCAGAAACACGTCAAAGTGAACGTCGCACCGCCACGGGAATACCGGTACCTGAAAGGGACCAGGTTGAACCTCACAGATAATACAGACATAGCGCCGGAGTCCGTCTCACCTCACGAGGATTTCGTAACGAAGTATTGCAGTATATGCAAAATCAACGTTGGTCCAGGTCACATTCATGGACTCACTCGCTGGTGCGAAATCTGCAAGGCGGAGGTCTCATCTCTTGAGACTGTTACGAAGGAAGGCACACCGCATTGGCACGACCCGCTTAGAAAAGATGTTCACACTCACTGGTGCTACGTCTGCTATCGCGAAGCGTTTGAAGGACACAGGCACGACACCAGGGACAAGGAAACAGCATTTTGCTACGTTTGCAAAAGAGAGGCTGGACCTGACCACGTCCACAACGAGACGATTTGGTGCCCGATTTGCTGGCAGGAGGCTGGTAAGGGGCACGAGCATATGTTCACCAAATACTGCCCCACTTCTCCTTGCTGCCTCCAGGAGGTTAGCAGGTTCGGAATGAAGAAATTGATTCCAACTGCGGGACTGCAAAAAGACCCGAACAACCCTGAAAAGATTCCTAACAAATTTGTGATTGGTTACAAAGATCCTGTTCCCTACGGACACGTCTGCGGCGAGACCAACTACTCATATACCTGGAGCATAGACATTCCGCTGGTTGGTCCGCGCAGCAAGATAGACTACCTTCTCCTTGATACTGTTTCGCAGGTTGAGTCTGATATTCATTACAGGCCCAATAAGCAGCCGCGCATAGCGATGGCTAATCCCGAAGAGTTCAGAGAATTCTTTCGTGATATGCCCAAGGAGACCGCGCTCCCCTGGGTGGAAGAGAGGTCTGTCTTTCTTGACCCCGACATCTTTGCTCACCTGGCGTGGAAGTGGAAGAATCCTGAACTGAGCAAACTTGTTATGGAACTGGCGCCACGGAAAGTCAAAGATGTGGCTAAAGAAGCCTGGGACTACTTTGAAAATATGAGCAATCCGGAGTTCAAGTGGAGGAAACAGGAGAGAGAGACGCCCAAGTAGGTCTTCCGCAGACTTATGAAAAGCCGGGTTTCTGCCCGGCTATTTTTTTACTATATGTTTATCCACCGTGCCTGTGTGGCTTTGGTGAGGCAGTATGCGTAAGGGATTGGTTCAGGTTTACTGCGGGGCAGGGAAGGGCAAAACGACCACAGCGCTCGGACTCGCTCTGCGCGCGGCAGGATGGGGACTGAAGACCGCTTTTATCCAGTTTCTCAAAAATTCAAACAGATACGGCGAGTTGACAGCGGTAAAGAAACTGCGCCGGTTTATTGAGATTATTCAGGTTGGCGCAGGATGCAAAAATAAACTCGCGGGAGCAGATGATTTTATCTGCACCGGCTGCGGCGCCTGCCATATAGACCCTCGCAAACCCGCCAGAGAGCATAAATTGGCGGCGAAGCGGGGTCTCAAACTCGCGCGCGAAAAAATTGTCTCTGGACGCTACGACATCGTTGTGCTGGATGAACTCGGCTACGCCCTTCAGTTCGGACTTGTCAGCGAGGAGGAGGTCAGTTCTCTGCTCACTGCTAAGCCAGCCAGCGTGGAGGTGATAATAACAGGCGCAGGCATGACAGATGGAATCATCGGCGCTGCCGATTTGGTGACTGAAATGATTGATGTGAAGCACCACTATCGCAAGGGAATTATGGAAGTTGAGGGGATTGATTACTGAGTCTCTACCTGCGGCATAGTCTGTTTCGGATTCCTCTTCTGCTGTTTTGCCGCGGCGATAACCCACGCCTGTTTCTTTGAATCCTGCACCTCTGACTTTACCTTGTCAAACCAGACCGCAGCCTCTTCTGTTTTGCCGATACGCCTTTTCAGTTCGCCGATAAGGTAAGTTATCGCCGCTCTCTGCTGGTCTGCGACCTCGCCAGCAGATAGCGCCTTTTCAAAAAGCGCTGCCGCCTTCTCCCTCGCTTCTCTCTCTTTCTTTTCATCTTTCTCGTCTTCAGCGCACCACGCTGCACGCAGGTACAGGTCTGCTATCTCCATCTTTTTGCGCTTCAGTTGCTCAGCGCACCAGGCTGCGAGTAAGTATTTATCAGAACCGCTCACTTTTTTTCCCGCAACCTTTCCTGAAAGATGCGCCCTCGCCTTCTCCTTGAAGAGAGCCTGATAATTCTGTTTGAACTCCTCTTCGTAACCAGAGAATCCGCAGGACGGACAGGTGTGAACGAAGAAAGGGTAGGGAAAGACGCCGCCAACAACAGGCTTGAAGTCGCTGAACTGCCCCATTTGATTTGTGGACGTAACAATCTCTGTCTTGAAAAACCTGCTGCAGACGGGACACTGAATCTGAATCTCTGAAAGGGTCGTCACAGGTTGTACTCCTTTATCTTGCGATACAGTGTGCGGGTTCCGATTCCGAGAACTTTTGCCGCCTGCACCTTGTTGCCGCCTGTTAACCGCAGAGTCTCGCCTATCAGTCTCTTCTCCACATCTGTCAGAGTGGAGCCGACTGGCAGTGAAATTGACTCGCGCGCGGGCGTAACGCTGCGAACGCTCTGCGGCAGAACAGAAACGTCTATAAGGTTTCCTGTCGCCATTACGACCGCGCTCTCTATAATGTTCTCAAGTTCTCGCACATTGCCGGGGTAGTCGTAAGAAGTGAGGAGTAAGAGCGCTTCGTCGGTGACTCCCTTCACATTCTTCTTATTTTCCGCGGCGAATTTGTTGATAAAGTGGCTTACAAGAGGAGGAATATCTTCTTTTCTTTCGCGCAAGGGGGGCACATCTATTGTCACCACGTGGATTCTGTAGAAGAGGTCTTCGCGGAATGTCCCTTCCTCAACCGCTTTTTTCAGGTCCTTGTTGGTCGCGGTTACCAGACGAACATCAACTTTTATCGTTTCGTTTCCGCCGACACGCTCAAACTCTCGCTCCTGCAAAACGCGCAGAAGTTTCACCTGAACAGCGAGCGAGACCCCGCCTATTTCATCCAGAAATAGTGTGCCGCCGTCAGCGATTTCAAATCTCCCTTTTCTGCGGCTGATTGCCCCTGTGAACGCGCCCTTCTCGTGTCCGAAAAGTTCGCTCTCAAGAAGCGTCTCCGACAGTGATGCGCAGTTCAGTTTGACTAATGGTCTCTCTTTGCGCGGACTGTTATAGTGAATCGCATTTGCTATCAGTTCTTTTCCTGTCCCGCTTTCGCCCGTGATTAGGACTGTCGCGTTTGTCGGCGCAACCTGAGTAACTATCTGGTATATTTCGCTCATCTTCTGGCTTGCGCCGACAATGTTATCAAACCTGTATTTCTGCCGCAGACTCTCCCGCAGCGCGATGTTTTCAACCGCAAGCGCACGCTTCTCAAGTGCCTTATGAATCAGCACACGCAGTTTTACCAGGTCTATCGGCTTCTCCATAAAATCGTATGCGCCTCTCTTCATCGCCTGAACAGCGAGTTCTACGTTTCCGTATGCGGTGATCAGAATAACTTCGGTTTGCGGCAGTTTCTCTTTTAGCGCGCCCAAAAACTCCATACCGTCCATCTCAGGCATTCTAATGTCAGTAATGACGATGTCCGGTTCGTTCTCCAGTGCGCTTTGAAGACCCTCTTTTCCAGTCTGCGCCTCTAACAGTTTGTGCCCATCTTTTGAGAGTGCGCTTACAAGCGCAGCGCGCGCAGGCTTCTGGTCTTCAACTACAAGAATTATGCCCACTGCCTTTGGTTCCTTATAGCGCAATCTTCACAGGAAGCGAAACTGTGAACACTGCTCCTTCTCCGAGTTTGCTCTTTACGCTTATATGTCCGTGATGACTTTCAACTATCTTGCTTGCTATCGCAAGACCCAGTCCTGTTCCCTCCTTCTTTGTGCTGAAGAAGAGGTCAAAAACTTTCGGTAACTCGTTCTCCGCGATTCCAGGACCGTTGTCTGCGAACTCAATAGTGACCCAGTCGCCGCGCCTTCTGGAAGTTATCTCTAACCTGCCGCCCGAGTCAAGCGCCTGAACAGCGTTCAGCGCAATGTTGTGGAAGACCTGCGTTATCTGATTTCTGTCCATCAGAATTTCAGGCAGTTCGCCGAAGTCAACAACTACTGAGATATTTTTCTGCCTCATCTCTTCCTTGAGAAGTTCAAGCGCTCCGCCTATTACCTCGTTCGGATTGACCAATTCGCTTCGCATATGGAGAGGTTTTGAAAACTCAAGAAAGTCTTTGACGATTAGATTGAGTCTGCCTATCTCCGCGAGGAGCGCGTTGATTGTTGCTACAAGCGTTTCTTTGTCGGGAGAAAAAGGAGCCTGCAACTGCTCTTTCAGAAGTTGAACGTTCAGCGATATTGAGTTTAGTGGATTTCTGATTTCGTGCGCCAGGCTCGCGCCCAGGTTTGAAAGGGATGTAGTCCGCGCGTTCAAGATAAGTTGTTCTTCCAGTTCTACTCTGTCCTTCACATTGCTCATCACGACGACAGCGCCGAGTATCTTTTCGCCTCTGCCGACAAGCGGGTAGGCGCGAATGTCGAACGGCGCTTCCGCGCCTGACCGCGTCGTCATCTTATATCTTCTAACATCTATCGCTCTTCCCTCCATCATAACGTGCTTCAGTATCACATCGCCCCAGAGAATGCCCTGATTCTCTTCTCTGAAGTGAGGAAAGGCATCCAGAAGATGTTTTCCTATCGCCTGTTCTTTTGGCAGAATATCTCTCGCCATCGCCCTGTTCCAGACAGTTATCGCGCCCTCGGTATTTACAGCGAACAGAGCGAGGTCTATACTCTCAATCACATTTTCCATACATTCAAGTTGTTCTAACGCTTTCGCCTTTTCCATTCTGATACCCCGCGCTGCCACAATTTATTATATACAAGAAGACTGCTTCGTCAACCTTGCACGTGTTTGGGGTGTGTCCTAATTTTCAGATAATTTTGTTGCGCTGCTGCTCGGAAATTACGGGGCATTCACCCGCCGCCTCCCAGCGCGCCGGATCAGAAATCTCTTGAACCTCTTACATACCGTGGGAAGGAATTATACGCCAGAGGATAACGCGAAGTGTCTCAATTGTGTCTGCGCTCCTATTTTCCGGACCTGCCGCCATGACTGCGAAGTAGTTTAGCAATATCGTTATGTTGGTAGGATAACGCTACGTCCAGTGGTGTGCAACCGTCTTTGTCTTTCGCGTTGACATCGGCGCCCTTGTTCAGCAGAACCTCAGCAGCACTCTTGTGCCCTTCTTGCGCCGCAAAATGCAATGATGTCCTTCCATAGTCATCAGTTTGACTAATGTCCGCACCTTTGGCAATCAGTAGTTCTATTGTATCTACATAACCTTCCCTTGTGGCCCAGAGCAATGGTCGCCAGCCGAACCATCCATTCAGGCTGACATTGGAGTGAATTTTCGCATTGATGTCCGCGCCACTCTCTATGAGGGCAGTAAAAATTTGCTTGTATTTGGCGTCCCAGGTTCCAGAATGCCAGTCTGCTGCCAGCCACAAAGGGGTATTACCAGCGCCGTCCTTTGTGTTCATATCGGCGCCTTTGGCGATGAGGAATCTCACAATTTGTATGTGGCCTGCGCTGGTTGCCAGATGGAGCGGTGTTCGACCATCTTCGTCTCTCACGTTGACATTAGCGCCACCAGCAACAAGCGACTTGACGAGTTCAAGTTGACCATTTCTAACACTATGTAGGAGGTCAACATCGGTATTTCTAACGCTCTGCTTCGCACCATGCTTGCAAAGCAATTCCGTAATGACCGTATCGTGTTTCCCATACATTACTACCATATCAAGCGCTGACCAGCCCCAATTGTTCTTGATGTTCACATCCGACCCCTTGGCGATTAGAAGCGCAACGACATCAGTGTGACCTTGGACAGCGGCCCAATGGAGGGGTGTCATACCTTGATTACTCTTCGCGTTGACATCAGCACCGTTGGCAATAAGCAATGTAACAATATCCTTGTAACCCTCTCCTGCCGCAAGATGCAGTGGCGTGCTGCCGGACACAGTATCCCTCGAATCAACCTCTGCACCCTTTGAGATGAGCAATTCGACCACATCACCGTGGCCTCGTCCAATAGCTGAGCACAATGGTGCTATCCCGAGGGAATCACTAATGTTGACCTTTGCACCTTTGGAAATTAGGGTCTCAGCCACTGCTTTGTTGCTCGCCATATACAGAGGTGTTTGGCCTCCAAAATCTTTCGCATTGACATCAGCGCCGTAACTAATCAGCAGTTCAGCAATCTCGCTACGTCCCGCACCTGCGGCAAAGTGCAATGGCGTCTGACCGATTTGTCTGCACTGGGCATTGACGTTAGCGTCACCTCTTGCGAGAAGTCTTTTTGTTTCAGCAACATTGCCAGCGCATACCGCCTCGACAAGCGCCTGTTCGGCTGGAGAGAAGCCTTCGTAGGAACCTCTGTCCGGCGTGCAGCCAACTAAGAGACTCTAACAAAACCTCAAGTTGGGTGACGAAAATGCCGATATAGAGCATGTCCAACAATATGAGGGGGGCATGCCTATGGCAAGAGAACTTATCACAGATGAACTATGGAAAGTAATTCGTTCATTACTGCCGCCAGAGAAACCGAAGCCCAAAGGCGGACGACCACCTGTGCCAGACAGGAACGCGCTCAGCGGGATAATCTTTGTTCTGCGCAGTGGCATCCCATGGGAGATGCTGCCGCAGGAGATGGGGTGCGGCTGCGGGATGACCTGCTGGCGTCGCCTGCGGGATTGGCAAAAGGCGGGGTTTTGGGAAAAGGTTCGCCTCGTTCTGCTGGAACGATTAGGCACATTGGGCAAAATAGACTGGTCTCGCGCGGTGCTGGATTCTTCTTCGGTGCGAGCAGTTTTTGGGGGGATAAGACCGGTCCCAATCCCACTGATAAAGCCAAGTCTGGCAGCAAGCGCCATTTGATTACAGACGCGCAAGGCGTGCCTCTGGCGCTTCAACTCACTGGAGCGAACCTTCACGATTCTCAAAAAGCGATTGACCTTCTTGACGCGATACCTGCGATAAAGGGCAGGCGAGGCAGACCACGTTTTCGTCCTGAGCGGCTTCAAGGAGACAGGGCATATGACGCTCAGTGGATTAGAAACGAGTCTCGCAAGCGAAACGTTGAGCCGGTTCTCGCGAAACGCAATACCGAGCACGGAAGCGGACTGGGAGTTCATCGTTGGGTAGTAGAGCGGACTTTTGCTTGGCTGAATCATTTTCGCCGACTCCGTCTACGGTTTGAAAAGCGTTCTGACATACACGAGGCGCTGCTATGCTTAGGCTGCATTCTCATATGTTGGAGTTTCCTCTCATGAAGGTTTTGTTAGAGTCTCTAAGAAGACAAGCAAACCGATAACATAAAATATCTTCATTATCGCACACCGTCGCCGTTCAAGTCCTCTCGCAGGGGAAGATTGGTGTTATTTTGCACGACAGCCACACACGCTGCTGTTGGCATCTTCTTGTATATACCGCGCGAGAGAATCGCCTGTCAAGAGAAAACGGGAAGTGCGAGTCTTCAGGATATTGCGGGGAAGCGACTTTGCGCGTATAATGCGCTCTCATAAGAGGAGGTTGAATGGCAAAACGCTTTATTGTCGCAATAGACGGTCCTGCGGGCTCGGGGAAAAGCACTGTCGGTAAACTTCTGGCAAAGAGGCTAAAAATCCTCTATCTTGATAGCGGCGCAATATACCGAACCGTCGCCCTCGCGGGGATACGCAAAAATATTGATTTCTCATCGCAGAGGGAAATCCTGAATGTGATGCGTGATAGCGATATTCAAATCACATCTAACAAAATATTTCTCGCAGGCGAAGATGTGAGCGAAAACATAAGAGACCAGGAAGTGACCCGGAATACTTTTCATATCGCTCGCTCGCCGCTGGCGAGAGAGAAGATAGTTCAACTTGAGCGGAAAATCGTCGGTAAGAAAAGCGCTGTCGTGGAGGGACGCGATACAGGCACAGTCGTTTTCCCCGACGCGGCGGTGAAAATATACCTGGAGGCTGCGCCTTCCGAACGCGCAAAACGCAGGCATAAAGAGGTCTGCGCAAGAGGCGAATCTGCCCCTCTCAAACAGGTAAAAGTGGAGATAGAAAAAAGGGATACGTCCGATGTCACAAGAGATGTAGGTCCTTTGGCTTGCGCGCAGGACGCGATAGTCGTTGATACGACCGCGCTCACAATTGAGCAGGTCGTGGACAAGTTGGAGAAGATTGTAAAAGAGAGAATCAGGTGGCTATGAGAGCGGGCTGGTTTCATTATAAGGTCAGTCAATTCTTTGCATGGTTTCTTTTTATCTTTTTTTTCTCGTTCAGGTGTTTTGGACGAAAGAGGATTCCCAGGAAAGGCGGCGTAATTATCGCGTGCAGTCACCAGAGTTATCTTGACCCGATTATTATCGGCTTCTCCTGTTCCAGACCTGTCAGGTATTTTGCGAGAAGCGGACTATTCAAAAACAGACTTTTTGCGGCGGTTATTCGCTCTTACGGCGCGTTTGAAGTGGAAAGAGGCGAAGCAGATATAGGCGCTATCAGGAAGTGCGCCGAGTTTCTCAGCAAAGGCGAGCCTGTTCTTCTTTTCCCTGAGGGAACGCGGACAGAGGATGGGGAGATAGGACCTCTACATCCTGGTCTATTTCTGATAGCGCGGAGGGCGTGTGTCCCAATCGTTCCGGCGGCGATTGAAGGGAGTTTCAAAGCGTATCCACGCGGTTTCCTCTTTCCGCGCCCGCATCCGGTGAGGATATTTTACGGAAGACCGCGCTATCCTGCCCGCGAAGAGACTGACTACCGCCGGGAAGCGGAATCTCTCAGAGAGGAACTAAAATCCTTGCAAAAGCGCATAAGAGTGGTAAAATAAAAGTTTGCGCCGGGGCGGTCCCTGCGCACTGATATTTCTTTTTCTCTTTTTTCGCCGTCGGAGCGGTTCCGGCTGGCAAGCGTTTACTCTGGAGGTTTTTTGTGGCAACAAACGAAATCGTGAAAAAATTTGACGTCAGCGAAGAGGTGATAGAGTCACAGATTCGCGACGCTATGGAGGGGCGCGACCCAGCGCAACTGAAAGAGATTTATGAAGAGTCCATCCACGACTTTGAGCCGAACACGATAATAAAAGGTAAGGTCGTCAGTATATCGGGCGGAGACGTGATAGTGAACGTCGGCTACAAGTCTGAAGGGATAGTCTCTATAGACCAGTTTGGCGGACCGCCTTCGGTGGAGGTCGGAGATGAGATAGAGGTCTTCTTAGAATCTGTGGAAGACGAATCCGGAATGATAGTTCTCTCAAAGAGGAAGGCGGACAGAATCCGCGCCTGGGAGCGCGTAATTTCCACATACAAGGAAGACGATACGGTCACCTGCAGAGTTCTGCGAAAGATAAAGGGCGGACTGCTTGTTGACATCGGCGTTCCTGTCTTTCTGCCCGCATCGCAGGTCGGAATCAGAAGACCGCCAGATATAGCCGAGTTTATCGGAAGAGAACTTGAGTGCAAAATTATAAAGATTGACGAGCCCAGGATGAATATTGTGGTCAGCCGTCGCAGAGTGGAAGAGGAGATGCGCGAACAGGCGAAAAATGCCCTCTTCGCTGAACTGGAAGTGGGCCAGATTCGCAGGGGAGTTGTAAAAAACATCGCTGACTTCGGCGCATTTGTGGACCTCGGCGGCGTTGACGGACTCCTCCACATTACAGATATGAGTTGGGGCAGAATCAGCCACCCCTCGGAAATGGTCGCGATAGATGACGAAATAGAGGTCAAGGTCCTCAAAATAGACAGGGAACGCGAAAGAATCTCACTTGGTCTGAAGCAGAAAACGCCAAGTCCTTGGGTCGATGTTGAAAAGAAATATCCTGTGGGAAATAAGGTGACTGGACGCGTGGTCAACATCCTCTCTTATGGCGCGTTCGTAAAACTGGAGGATGGCATTGAAGGACTTGTCCACGTAAGCGAAATGTCCTGGACAAAGCGCGTGAATCACCCGTCAGAACTGGTCGCGATAGGGGATATCGTTGAGGTTGTCGTCCTTGATATAAACAAAGAGAAAGAGGAAATCTCTCTCGGAATGAAGCAGGTTGAGGTAAATCCCTGGACCCTCGTGGAACAGAAGTATCCGCCGGGCACAATAATTGAGGGGCGCGTCCGTAACCTTACAAATTACGGCGTCTTTATAGAACTGGAAGAAGGTATAGACGGTCTCCTTCACGTCTCAGATATGTCCTGGACCAGAAAGATTTCGCATCCGCAGGAGGTGGTAAAGAAAGGTGACAAGATTCACGCGGTCGTGCTTTCGGTCGACCAGGGGAAGAAGCGCGTCTCTCTCGGGATGAAGCAACTGACAGAAGACCTGTGGAAGAGCGTGATTCCGAACAAGTATCGCCGCGGAAACCACGCATTCGGCAAGGTCACAAACGTCACCAACTTCGGCATATTTGTCAAACTTGAGGCGGAACTGGAAGGTCTGCTCCACATCTCGGAAGTTGGTGAGCAGGGGGTGAAGCCGGAGGTAAAAGTTGGCGATGACATAGAAGTGAAAGTGGTAAAGTTAGACCCGGTCGAGCGGAAAATCGGCCTCTCACTGGTGCGCATTCTCACGGCTGAAGAGGTTGAATCTCTCGCCCAGAAGAAATTAGAGCCGGTCCAGGCTGAGGTTCAGCCTGAAGTGGCCGCGCAGGCGGAAAAACCGCCTGAGGAGGCGCCTGAGCAGCCTGAAGAAGTATCTCCGCCTTCTCCTCCAAGCGTCCTCGCAGCCCAACTCGCTGCGCTTGCGGAGCGAAGAGCACGTGAAGCGGCAGAGCGCGCAAAGGCGCAGTCGCAGCCACAGCCTCAGCCGGAACCGGAGCCCCAGCCAGAGGAAACCGAACAGGTGGTGAAGCAAGATGAGTCTCCAGCACAGCCGGAACTCGCTTCCGGTGCGCAGGAACAGCCGCCGCTTGTTCAAGAACAGGTGCCGCCTGAACCGCCGCCTGAGGTTCTCAGTGAGGGAACTCAAACCGAGGAAAACCCGGGTAGCGCGCAACCTAATGCGCCTTGAGGCGTGGATAGTTCAAAGGGCAGCGTCTACTTCCGCAGATAGAAACGAATGAAGAAAGCGCCGCAGGCGTCTCTATAAGAATTCTGGTCTGCCGAGAGACGGAGGAATTCTTTTATGATACGACTCGGGGTAAATGTTGACCACGTCGCGACGGTGAGACAGGCTCGGGGCGGCAAATCGCCTGACCCTGTAGCAGCCGCTTCTATCGCTGAAATGAGCGGCGCAGATATGATTACCATTCACTTGCGTGAAGATAAAAGACACATTCAAGACCGAGACCTCGCCATACTGCGCGAAACGGTGAAGACCCGGCTCAACCTGGAAATGGCGCTGAATGAGGAGATAATCTCCATCGCGCTCAAAGTGAAGCCTGAGCAGGTAACGTTTGTCCCTGAGAGGCGCCGCGAAATTACCACCGAGGGTGGACTTGATGTCGTCCATCTTGAAAAACGCGCAAAGGAAGCGGTGAGGAGATTTCATAAGGCGGGAATAAAGGTCAGCCTCTTTATCAACACCTGCCCGGACACTGTCAGGTCATCCGTTAGAACAGGCGCAGATATGGTGGAGTTTCACACAGGCGAATACGCTAACGCAAAAAGCGATAAGGAAGTTCAGAAGGCGCTCAGAGATTTGCAGGAATGCGCAACTCTGGCGAAGACCCTTGGTCTATCGGTCTGCGCGGGTCACGGGCTTGACTATCACAATATTCTGCCGATTACGAAAATCAACGAGATAGAAGAGGTCAATATAGGTCACTCAATAATTTCCCGCGCAATTTTTGTCGGTATCGCGCAGGCAGTGCGCGAGATGAAAAACCTGCTGGGCTAATATGAAGTTTAGCCGCGCCATTTATGGCGCGGGATTTCCCCCCGCAGTGGCGCAGCCGCTTTCTGTAAAGCGCCTGCGGCGGCTAAATTCCAGGAGAAGCAGATGTTTGATGGTGCTTTTACCGCGTTAGTTACGCCGTTTGCGAACGGTAAGGTTGATTTCAGAACGCTTGGCAAACTAATTGAGTCCCAGATAGACGCGGGAATATCGGGTCTTGTCCCTTGCGGAACTACAGGCGAATCCGCCACTCTCACAGAACAGGAATGCAAAGACGTAATAAGAGCGACTGTGGAGAGCGCAGGCAAGCGAGTTCCCGTCATCGCGGGAACAGGTTCAAACAACACGCGAGAAACGGTAGAGCGAACCGCGTTTGCAAAGGAATTCGGCGCTGACGCGGCGCTACTGGTCACCCCGTATTACAATAAACCGACGCCGCAGGGGCTTTTTGAGCATTACAGAACAGTCGCGTCCGAAGTTGATATTCCGATTATTCTTTATAATGTGCCCGCAAGAACCGGGATTTCGCTTCCTGTTGAGACAGTAGCGGCTCTTTCAGAGATACCCAATATAGTGGCGATAAAAGAGGCGAGCGGAAACCTCGCATACGTGAGCGAAATAATAGAGGCGTGCAGAATCACGGTTTTGTCAGGCGAGGATTCTCTGACGCTCCCCATTCTCGCGCTCGGCGCAAGAGGCGTAATATCTGTGGTCAGTAACGTTCTTCCGCGCCAAACTGAGGAACTTGTCAGGTCATATTTGAACGGGAAAACAGAAGAGGCACGCGAAATCCATTTCCAGATGCTTCCGCTTATGCGTGCGCTATTTGTTGAGACAAACCCCGCGCCGGTGAAAGAGGCTATGGCGTATCTCGGCCTGATTGAGCCGGAAATTCGTCTTCCGCTGGTTAGGGTAAGCGAAAAAAGCAGACGCGTTATCATTGATGCGCTGAAGAAGTGCAATTTGTGCGATAAGGAGAGATAACTTGGACGAGAAGAAGATTGAGAAGGCAATCAGACTTTTGCTTGAGGGTATCGGCGAGAACCCTGACAGAAAAGGTCTCAAAGAGACTCCCAAACGCATAGCCAGAATGTGCCGCGAACTATACTGTGGAATCGGCGTAAACCCCGCCTCCGTCATCACGGTGATGAAAGACCACGAACACGACGAGATAGTTCTGGTCAAAGACGTTCCGTTTTACTCTATTTGTGAGCACCATCTCCTCCCATTTTCAGGCGTCTGCCATGTCGCTTACGTTCCCGACGCGAGAGTGACAGGTCTTTCCAAGATTGTGAGACTCATAGAGACCTGCTCAAGACGGCCGCAGGTTCAAGAGCGGCTCACAACACAGGTCGCGGAAACCCTGATGACATCGCTGAAGCCGAAAGGCGTTATGGTTGTTATAGAAGCGGAGCACCTCTGTATAACTATGAGAGGAGTTCAGAAGCCAGGCTCAAGAATGGTGACCAGCGTTGTGCGCGGACTGTTCAGAAGAAGTGCGAAAACCCGTGGCGAGGCCATTGCTCTGATATTTGGTAAAAGCCCCTAATGTTTCTTCCGCTCCTTGCGCAACCGTTTCTGCTCAGGTCTCTTTTTGAGTAAGAAGAATTTTATACATTTTTCTCGTTTGTCGCTATGACCGCTTGACTTGAAGCGTCAATAATTATAGATGTATTGGGGTGCACTGGTCCTTGGAAAGAGAGGGATAACAATGAGCAAGAAGAATTGTGTGCTGGTTTTTGTGCCGTTCGCTCTTACGATACTCCTGTGTTCCTGCGGCGGTGGTGGCGGTGGTGGCGGTGGCGCAACAACGCAGTATTATTTGACCATAGATTCTCCTTACGGCGACCCTCAGGGCGCTGGATGGTACCCCGCTGGTTCCACAGCGCACTGGAGCGTGACGAGTCCATATGCAGGAGGAACAGGAATCCAGTATGCGGCTTCGCCCTCTTCAGGCAATGTCCTGATGGATTCACCAAAGACCGTGACCGTCTCTTGGACTACCCAGTATTATCTGACAGTCAACTCTGCCTACGATACTCCTGTGGGAGAAGGCTGGTATAACGCGGGTGCGACAGGGTCCTGGAGTGTGACGACCCCGTGGTCAGGCGAAACCGGAATCCGATATGCCGCTTCTCCCGCTTCAGGCAATGTAACAATGAACTCACCGAAGACAGTAACTGTGACCTGGATCACACAGTATTATCTTACCATAAACTCTCCTCACGGTGCCCCTGTCGGCGCTGGTTGGTATAACGAAGGCGCCACAGCGCACTGGAGCGTAACGAGTCCATATGCTGGCGGAACAGGAATCCAGTATGTAACCTCACCTACTTCAGGCGATGTAGTAATGAGTTCGCCTCAGACAGTGACGGTGACCTGGACAACACGGTACTATCTGACGATAGATTCTGCTTACGGCGCTCCTGTAGGAGCAGGCTGGAAGGACGCTGGAACGACAGCGCACTGGAGCGTAACGAGTCCATACGCTGGCGGAACAGGAATCCAGTATATAACCTCACCGACTTCAGGCGATGTTCCGATGGATGCGCCTCAGACGGTGACGGTAACCTGGACGACTCAGTATCTCTTGACGATAGATTCAGCTTACGGCGCTCCTGTGGGGGCAGGGTGGAAGGATGCTGGAACGACAGCGCACTGGAGCGTAACGAGCCCTGTGTCAGGCGGAACTGGAATCCAGTATATAACTTCACCGACTTCAGGCGATGTAGTAATGAGTTCGTCTCAGACAGTGACGGTGACCTGGACAACGCAGTATCAATTGACGACGACTGCCTCTCCTCTGGAGGGCGGAACGATAACGCGCTCGCCTGACGCGACCTGGTATAATTCTGGCACAAGTGTCCAGTTGACAGCGGTTGCCAACACGGGGTATTTGTTCACTAACTGGTCAGGCGATTTGACCGGTCCAACAAATCCGCAGAGCCTGAGTATGAGTGGTTCCAGGACCGTTACCGCCAATTTTGCTCTGATACCTGTCGCAGACTTCTCCGCCTCGCCGACCGCCGGTAACGTTCCGCTAACTGTTCAGTTCGCAGACGAATCAACAGGCGATATCACTTCCTGGTCATGGAACTTTGGAGAAGGCGCCAGTCCCGCGACTGCTAACACCCAGGGTCCTCATTCTGTGACATATAACACAGAGGGTCTCAAAACAGTGAGTCTGACAGTGACAGGTCCAGGCGGAACTGATACTAAGACCGAGGTTGGCTACATAAATGTTCTGCCGCCTGCGCCTGTCGCAGACTTCAGCGGCAGTCCGAGAAGCGCGGTTGACCCGCCGCTCACTGTTCAGTTCACAGACGAGTCAACAGGCACAATAACTTCCCGGGAGTGGGACTTTGACAATGACGGAACAACTGATTCTACAGAACAGAATCCGAGTTACACTTACACTAACACTGGTAGATATACGGTCAAACTGACTGTAACAGGTCCTGGCGGTTCAGACCCCGAGACAAAGACAGATTACATCCGGGTCATAGCCAGCGCAAACACAATCTATGTTAGAACAGGTGGCAGCGACTCAAACGATGGCTCCAACTGGGCGTTAGCGAAGAAAACGATTCAGGCTGGCATCACCGCCGCAAGCGCTGACTGGGCTGTTCTTGTCGCCAAGGGAACGTATAAGGCGACAGGAAACACAAATCTGGATTTCGCGGGCAAGGCCGTCCATTTGAAAGGCGTCACCGCTGGCGCTTCTTACGACTCCGGCACAACCTGGACTATAGATGGCGAGAACGTTTCAGACAGGCGCACATTTATCTTCCAGACCAGCGAGACCGCGCACACAGTAGTTGACAACTTCACGCTCTACAGAGGCAATGCGGGTTCTGATGAAGGTGGCGGCGTTTACGCTTATGGCGCGAGTCCGACAATAAGCAACTGCACAGTGATGAGTTGCAGAGGCGTGGATGGCGGAGGCATTTATTGCGAAACTGGCGCTAACCTCACAATTACCAGCTGCGTGATAAAGTCTAACGCGGCGACTGACGGCGATGGCGGCGGCATTTGCTGTATAAGTTCAAGTCCGAGAATAGCAGGTTGCACAATAGGGGTTGCTGGTTCAGCGAACACCGCTACCAACAATGGTGGTGGCTTATACTGCTACAACAGCAATCCGAGGGTGACAGACTGCACGTTTGACTCTAACTCAGTGACCTGGTGGGGCGGTGGAATTTACTGCAGCACCTCCAGTCCGAAGATAATCAACTGCCAGATACTGAGCAACGTAGCCAGCGACCAGGGCGGCGGCGTTTACCTCGTCACCAATTCTAACGCTATGATAACCGGCTGCACAATAGCGGGCAACTCAACAAACTTTTATGGCGCCGGAATCTATCTTGACAATTCCAATCCCGCTGTAACTAACTGCACACTAGGCGGCGCGCTGGGAGGGAACGCATCCGGCGATGCAGGCGGAGGGATTTACTGTTTCAACAGTCCCGCTCCCGCGATAATCAACTGCTCCATAGCGGGCAACACAGGAACAAATGTTGGCGGCGGAATTTACTGTGAGAGTTCAACTGCTGTCCTGACCAACTGCAAAGTTACAGACAACAGCACTACTGGTGCGGCTTCAGATGGTAACGGCGGCGGGGGCATTTACTGCTACGTCGGTTCCAGCCTTACATTTACCAACTGCACATTGGCGAACAATAGTTCGACCGGCAATGGAGGAGGCATCTACTGCTGGGAAGCTAACTCTATTTTGAACAACAGCATTCTTTGGGGGAACACCGCATCGTTGCCCGGGTATCAAATCTATCTTCGGACGATTCCGCAGCGTCCTTCTACTGTGACGCTCAGATACAGTGACTACGCGGACAACACGGTGAACCCGAACAACATTGTTACTGGAAACGGCACACTGACCGCGACAAACCACTGCATAGTCTCTGACCCGCTGTTTGTGGATGCAGGAAGTGGTGATTACCGTTTGCAGGCGACTTCGCCCTGCATTGATACTGGAAGCGACGCGCTTGTGCCGGCTGGAATAACGACTGACCTGGATAACAATCCGAGGTTTGCAGGCACCGCAGTTGATATGGGCGCGTATGAGGTTCAGCCGTAGGTCAGTAGCCAGTAGCGAGGAATGAGGAAAGCAAGCCCCGCACGCAAGTAGCGGGGGTAGAAATAAAGCCGCGGACTTCTCCGCCGTCCGGCGGACCGCGGGTATCATTTTGACCAACGCAGCAAGGAAAGAGAAGATGCTGATAGAGTCTATGGTCGTTGGCGAGATTCAGGCAAACTGCTATATTGTGGGCGATGGAAAAACCTCGGACGTTGCTGTGATAGACCCCGGCGGCGACGGACCAGACATAATCGCCAGAATTGAGAAAAAAAAGTTCAAGGTGAAGTTCATTATCAACACTCACGGTCACGTTGACCATATGCTCTCCAATGCCGAGCTGAAAGCCGCTTATCCAGACGCCATACTCTGCATACACGAATTTGACGCTCCGATGCTCGCAAATTCCGAGTCTAACCTCTCCTCTTTTCTCGGACGCCGCATCGCCTCGCCTGCGCCGGACAAACTGCTCGTGGAAGGTGACGCAATCAGGGTCGGAAAACTCCAACTGGAAATAATTCACATTCCAGGTCATTCGCGTGGCGGAATATGCCTTTTGACAGAATCAGACAATGGCGGAAAAATCGTCTTCTGCGGCGATACGCTTTTCCAGTCCAGCATCGGTAGAACAGACCTCCCCGGCGGAAGCCACAGCCAACTCATATCCGGGATAAAGAAGAAACTTCTTTCACTTCCAGATGACACTCTTGTCTATCCCGGTCACGGTCCGCCCACCACAATCGGCGAAGAGAGAATAAATAACCCATTCTTGGTGTAGAGAAGACGAAAGCGGAGAGCACTTTTGACCGAGCCGGTAACACCTGACTCAGAGATAAGAGAAGCGATTATAGAACAGGAAGGCGAAGACGCGTTCAAATGCTATCACTGTGGCAAATGTGCTTCTGTCTGCCCCTGGTTTCATATCGCGCCTGTAGAGTTTCCCGTTTATAGAATTCCGCAGGAAGTGAAACTCGGCGCGCTTGATACTGAACGCTCGGACATCTGGCGCTGCGTCGGTTGCGAAGCCTGCCTCGCCCAGTGCCCAAGAGGTGTTGATACGCCGAAAATGATGCGCGCCATTCGCAGAATATTAGCCTCTTACGGCGCACTCCCAGACACTCTCCAGTCAGTTATCGCAGCGGTCTCAAGTTCAGGAAATCCATTCGGTCTGCCTGAAGATAAACGCGCAGAATGGGCGCAAGGGCTCGGCGTTCAGCCATTCACCCCTGATACGGAGTTTCTCTATTTCTCTTGCTGTATGCCCGCCTACGACCCGATTCTAAAGAGAGTCGCCAGAGCGACCACTTCTGTCCTCACACACTGCGGCGTCTCTTTCGGAATCCTCGGCGAAAAAGAGAAGTGCTGCTGCGAATTTGTCCGCAGAGCAGGCGCAGAAGAAGTATTCCAGACCATCGCTTCCGCAAACATCGCGCTCTTCAAAGAGGCAGGAGTGAAGAAAGTCATCACCACTTCACCCCACTGCCTCGTCACGTTCAAGAAAGACTATCCCGCGCTTGGCGCAGAATTTGAAGTATTCCACACGACCCAGATATTTGCCGACCTTCTGCGCAAAGGAAAACTGAAGCCCATCCGCGAACTGAAGAACCGCGTCCTCTATCACGACCCCTGCACCTTAGGGCGCCAGAGCGGAATTTACGATGAGCCGCGCGAAGTTCTTAAAAGCATTCCCGGAATTGAACTGATTGAGATTCCAAATTTCTCTCGTGAGTTCTCACTCTGCTGCGGCGGAGGCGCAGCCCTCTTTGTTGATATACCTGTTTCCGAGAGGCTCGCAAATCTGCGCGTTGAGCAGGCTCGCAAAATGGGAGTTGACACCATCGCTGTCGCCTGTCCATATTGCCACCAGATGTTTGACGAAGTGGTCGCTTCTACCCAGGACATAGAAGTGAAAGACATTTCCGAACTCCTCTGGGCATCTATCAATCCGGAAGGCGCTCCGCCACAATAATATCACCCCGCACCAAAGCCCCCCGCAGTTCATCTTCGCCACGAATGAATACCAATTATCACGAAATTAGCAAGCCCCGCCGTTTATCAGACGTCTATGACCGCCGTAAGATAGGTTTTTCACCACGCCTTCCGGCGTGGTGCTTCCAATCAAAACCCAA
>Ga0315282_10006469_pt1 | contig 19599 bp, 14 predicted proteins | sample YL17G07_20_MG_FD_203693 | JGI IMG/M metagenome (GOLD analysis project Ga0315282, IMG submission 203693) | Sediment microbial communities from Yellowstone Lake, YNP, Wyoming, USA - YL17G07_20 | ecosystem: Environmental > Aquatic > Freshwater > Lake > Sediment | place: USA: Wyoming | collected... | reverse complement strand
ACTGGCATCCACAACGTCATGATTTTTAAGGCAATCTTGCTACCGTTTACTTCATGCATTGGGAGGTCGCGGACTCAGCTCCTTTCCGCAGCTGCCATGGTTCGAAACGTTTCCCTTCCAGGCTTTTTCTTGAAAGCTTTGAAAATCCTCTCTAGGATGTCACAGGCTTCTTTGTAGTCCATTATTTCTCGGTAAGTCAAATCGTAGCATTCTTCGAATTTGTCGAATATGCCCAAAAGGTTGCACTTTAGTATGCCAAGCATCATTGTTGAGATTTAATGATTTCGCAAATCTCTTGCTCTAGCGTAGGGGCAAACTTTGGGTTCTCGACTATTCTTCCAATCTCCCTGCCTTCTTTGCTAATGACTATTATAGTTGGGATTTTGTCAACGTGAAATGCTTCTACTTCAGGCGGTGAAGGCGGGATTCTCCACTTGTGGGTTTGGCTCAAAGGGTCTTTCTTCAAGCCTCCGAAGACTCTGACATTTATTCCTGTTGCTTCTGACATCAATGCTAGAACTGGAATGTTTGTGGCGCAGTCTTTGCACCACTGTGCAGAAAAGACCACTAACGCGTAATCTTTTGCGAATCCTGCAAGCCGGCTTGTAGCCTCTAGTCTCAGTCGATAGTCTCGTTTTCTAGTCAAAAACTTCTCTCGAAAGGGTTGCTCCAGACTCTGCATGTACTGGCTTATTGGAACTGTTTTCTTTTCGATCTCAGAAAGGCTTGTGTTCATTTGCGGCTTAGCCTTGCATCAGGGTCTGATTGGAAAATTCCCCTCTCACATATTGATGCGGGTATATCTTCGTAGCCGTCAACTTGCATCCCGCGGCTATAGTTACGTCGTCGGCAATGACTGAAACTTGATCTATCTTCGTCTGTTTCTTCGGGCTTGACAATACTGTCACGTGCCTTCCGACGATGCTGTCTCGTATTTCTGTTTTCTCCTCGATTATGACCCTGTCCATGACGGCGGAGTCTTCTATCACGACATCTTTCTCGATTTTGGTGTAGTTATCGATGCATGAACTAGCTATCCTCACGCCATCGCTTATCTTGCAGTGTCTGCCTATGAGGACGGCTCCTTCGACCTCAATCTTGCCCCGTTTTATTTTCCTTATGATCTCCCTTCTGCTCTTCATCGATTCGACGCTTTCTCCTTGAACCCATATTTTTGCCTCTTCGTTGATTCTGCCGCCGAAGTCGGTCAGTGACGAGAAGCGTCCATTGAGCATGTCCTGCATCGCTTCCAAGTAGCGTTTTGGTGTGCCCACGTCATACCAGCTTCCCTTGAGAGTGTAGCCGTATACTGGTCTTCCAGTCTTGATTATGTAGGGGATAAAGTCGAAGCCGAAGTCAAAGCGGTGGGTTTCCTTTATTAGCTCTTTGACTCCTTTTTCTTTGAATATTTTCCTTATTTCCGGTGAGACCATGTACAGACCTGTGTTGGCCAAGTTTGATGGGGCCTCTTTGGGCGACGGTTTTTCGACGAATTTTGCGATTCGTCTTTCCTTGTTTATGTCGGCGATGCCATACCCTTCCACATTGTCGACTTCTCTCAGAGCTATTGTCATGACTGCCCCTTTCTTCTGGTGAAACTCCACAAGCTCTTTCACGTCTACATCGAAAATGTTGTCGCCCTGCACTGCGAAGACGGGATCTCTGATGTTGTAGTATTCCATGTTTATTCTGGCAGAATCTGCACTGCCGAGGTCGTCCACGTTTGGTTGATACTTTATGTGGGCGCGGGGTTCAATCCCGTATCTCGAGGAGAACCCATAGCCTGACTCGAAATAGTCATGTAGGTCTCTGTAGTTCGTGTAACCCTTCACTCCGAAAATGAAATTCCGAATACCTTGACGCGCAAGTGACAGCAAAGAGAATTCTATCAGCGGTCTATTCACAAGACGAAGACACGCCTTACTAGTCTCTGCAGTCAGCGGGAGCAGACGCTTGGCTTTCCCGCCTACTGGAATTATCACTCTTAACCTTTCAGGTGCGTAATTGTCGTTCAAAAGTCTGTCACCAACAAGCCTTTTTAGGAGTTATTGGAGCCAAACCTATTAAACTTTCGAGACTAAACGAGAATCTTATAACTTGCTTTCGCGAATTCTTATCAAATATCACAAGGTTTGAACTATTATGAGCAGATTCGGCGGCTACTTCCGGTTGATGCGTCCTGTGAACTGTTCCATGATGGGTTTTGCAGTGATTGTAGGCGCCACGATTGCCAACTCAAACGCCTTGATTTCTTCGCTGCCAAACCTTGCTTACGGGTTTGCTAATGGTTTCATGTTAACCGCTGCATCCATGGCCATAAACGACTATCGCGACCGAGAAATCGACGCTGTAAACGAGCCAAGCCGCCCAATCCCAAGCGGGGCAGTCAAGCCGAAAGAAGCTTTGGCTTTCGCCTCTGTTCTCACCGCTATAGGCTTTTCAGCGTCATACTTAACGAGCATGTTCTGTCTTTTGACAGCCATAATCGCATGGTTACTTTTTGTGACTTACACAACTGTTGGAAAACGAAGCGGTTTGCCTGGCAACTTTCTCGTAAGCGCATGCGTTGCAATACCGTTCGTTTATGGAAGCGTTGCCATTTCAAATGAGGTTAGGCTGGCGGTACTGATTTTTGCTCTTATTGCTTTTCTGTCAAACACTGGCAGAGAAGTGACAAAAGGAATCGTTGACGTTAGGGGAGACAAGTCGAAGAATGTGAGGACGTTGGCAGTGCGATACGGCGAAAGGACAGCAGCAGTTGCAGCTGCGGTGTTCTATCTTTCCTCTGTGCTACTGAGTCCAACGCCCTTGTTTCTTAGCCTTGTCTCTTTCTGGTTCATTCCTTTGGTGGCCATAACCGACATCGGACTGGTAGCGTCTTCGATTGCGCTTGTGCGAGACTTTTCGGGAGGGAATGCCAGGAAAGTGAAGAGAATGGTTCTTTTGTGGTTCATCACTGGTTTGCTGGCATTTGTTGTTGGTGCTCTAAGGTGAACTGATGTTCGACGAAATTCTTGCCAACGTTCTTTTGGTGCTTCTTTGTTACGTTTACGTCGTGATCATAATTTTTGTCTCTGGCAAATTGGATCAGCTCCTACATATTTCCAGGAAGGCTTCTCGCAAGTTCTTACATGCAATGATTGGAAATCTCTCGCTTGTCATTCCCTTTTTTACGTCGAACATCTATCCAGTTCTCGTTGTGGTTCCCTTCATAGTTGTTACTTTTCTTGCTTCTCCATACACTTCGCGCGCTCTCGGTCATTTCTATTCTGTGTGAACTGTGACTATTGTTTCTGCAAAGCGTGTTCTCACTTTCTCCTCGATGTCTGAGGCGATCTTGTGTGCGTCTTCCACTGAGGTCTGTTTCGTGAACCTGCAGTCTATGTTTATGTAACGTTTGTTGTCTGCCACATAGGTGACAATTCTTTTGATACGGAAGGCTCCGCTTGATTCGGCTGCTTCGTGGATGATTCTGCTTATTTCATCTTTGTTGACCATTGAGCCTCTGCGTTTTCTGGCGCTGTAGGGTTCGATGTGAACTGTCACGTTCTCAACTTCCCTTACTCTTTCGTGTATTTTGCTTTCGATGTTGTCAGCCATGTCGTCGGCTTCTTCAACTGTGAGCTTTGGGTTTACGTAGATGTGCAAAGTGATGTACAACTTGCCGTTAGCGTATGAAGCGTCGATTCCATGAACTCCTTTCACACCCGAGGTCTCTGTTGCCAGCTTCTCTACCAGTTTCTCTGTAGGCATTCCCATTTCGCACGGTTCTATATGAATTGTGACATCAGCATTTCCTAAGGATTTTATCAGGTTTGATTCTATTTCCGAAGTCAAGTCGTGGGCTTCTTCGAGACCTAGGTAATCTGGAACTTGAACCGTGGCACGGACAAAGGTCTTGTTTCCCGCCCGCCTGATTTTCAAGTTTTCACAGCTGCGAACTCCTTTTATGCTCAGTATCTCGCTTCTGACTTTGTTCGCCACATCTTTTGATGTGGCGTCGCTGAGCTCCATCCCGCTGCCCCAAACTAGCTTGATACTCATATAGGTTAGCAACACGCTCAGGATCATAGAGGCTAATGAGTCTCCATACGAGAATCCAAGAGTTGCAAGTCCGAATCCCAGAAGCGCGATGACGGTTGAGCTTAAGTCTGCGACTGCGTGGAAAAGCCCTGCTTTCATAGTTGAGCTTTCGCTCTTTCTAGCTTTTAGGAATGATCCAACTCTGAAGAAGTCGATGCAGAAGGTGTAGCCGACTGCAATGAAACCGACCAACTCCAGCCCTGGAGTTATGGATTTGCCTTCCAATATTTGCAGGATTGCTTCATACATTATCAGCAGTGCCACGCCGATGAGCGCAATCCCGCCTATTAATCCGCCTATTGACTCGAATTTCTCATGACCGTACATGTGCTCTTCATCGGGTGGTTTTAGTGAAGCTTGAGTCGCGATGAAAAGCGCGAAAGTTGTCAGAGCGTCAAGCAGTGCATGCAACCCATCGCTTACTATGGCCAGGCTGTTTACGACCAGGCCCAAAATGACTTCCACGAAGACTACGCTCGCTATGGCCATTGCTGAACGTTTGAGGGCTCTCAGCTTGTACTGATCTTCTGCAGAATTTCGCATTACTATTCGCTTCATATTTCAGACGCCATGGATTTAAGAATTATGTTTCTCCATAGTGAATGTTGAACGCCTTGGGCTTACAGCTTGTAGGCAGGTTTATTCCCATGTTTGGCGATACCTTCCCTCTGTCCTGCTGACTGTTGGCGCCGTGCCAATCTCTGTTTGTGTTCTTCAAAATTTCTGAATCGGGCACTAAAGAGGTTGAAAGCTTAAAAAGAGATAGGCTTTTAGCATTGTAGGCAATAATGGATTGAAAGGCTGAGGCTCATGCGCTTCGTGTCGATCCAGAACATTCTAGACGGAAAGTATGAAGACAAAAGCATTGCGATCAGAGGCTGGGTTTATCGCAAGAGGGAAGGAAAGCAAACCATTTTTCTCGTCGTGCGCGACTCAACTGGCGTGATTCAATGCACCGTGAAGTCAGACAGTCCAACGTGGAGCGAAGCTGAAAAGGTCACAATTGAGTCTTCGCTTACGATTGAAGGCACGGTTAAGAAGGACCAGCGTGCTCCCGGCGGCTACGAAGTTTCGGCTGAGAAGCTTTCGGTCATCGGCTTGGCCGATGTTTTTCCGATCAGCAAGGACAAGAGCGAGGAGTTCTTGCGTGACATTCGTCACCTGTGGCTTCGCAGTCGAAGAATGAATTTGGTCATGAAGGTGCGAGGAGAAGTACTGGAGTTCACGCGGGAATTCTTCAAAGACCAAGGTTTCGTAGAGGTTTCTCCGCCTATGTTTATCTCAGCTGCTGTTGAGGGCGGTTCCACGCTTTTCGGCTTGAGATATTTTGACCAGAATCTGTACCTAACACAGAGTTCCCAGCTTTATCTTGAGATTCTGATTTATTCGCTGGAGAAGGTCTACTGCATTGCACCGTCTTTCCGCGCTGAGAAAAGTCGAACGATCAGGCATTTAACGGAGTATTGGCACATTGAAGGCGAGTGGCCTTTTGCCGACATGAGTGATTTGATGCAGTTTGAAGAAGAGCTCATGGCTCACGTCTGTAAGAGAGTTGCGGAGAAATGTGAGAAAGAGTTTGAAGAGTTGGGAGCTGACATCGCGAAAGTGGCTTCAGTTAAAACGCCGTTTCCGAAGATGACCTATACTGAAGCCGTTGAAAGACTGAAGGCTAAGGGCATTGAAAGGAAATGGAGCGAAGACTTTGGCTACGACGACGAAAAGGCTTTGGCTGACGAGTTTGGTAAACCGTTCTTTGTTTATGACTATCCAACGGCGATAAAGGCGTTTTACTGCAAGACGTACAGGGATCGACCAGAAGTGGCTATGTCAGTTGACATGCTTGTTCCTAGGATAGGTGAAATCTCAACTGGCGGTGCTAGGGAAGACGATAAGGATGTGCTGATCAGGCGAATCAGAGAGACGGGTTTGAGCGAGAAAGATTACGATTGGTACCTTGATCTTCGGCGGTACGGAACTGTTCCACATGTCGGGTTCGGCATGGGCTTAGAAAGGCTGCTGACTTGGATGCTTGACTTGGAAAACATAATAGACTCTATACCCTTCCCAAGAACGATAAGAAGATTTTACCCGTAAAAAATGCGAATGTATTAATATAAAGAATATAAAAGGTGAGCGAGGTTTGTTTGGCTGTTTCTTGCTTAGCGTTTCTCTTGTTCAATGGCTGATTTCACTGATTCATAAGCCTTCTTTGCTTCTTCAATAGCTACTCCATCTTCCAGCGTTGTAACGTCTCCGATTGCTGCTCCGCCAACTATTGCCTTCAGCAGTCTCCTCATAATTTTGCCACTTCGCGTTTTAGGAACCGAGTCAACAAAGGCTATTGTCGCATCTGATGCAACTAGAGGGCCGATAGTCGTCCTTAAGTGCATTTTCAACTCATCTGCAAGCTTCGGGTTTGGTGAATGTCCTTGCTTGAGCACTGTAAAGATGAACGGTACCTCTCCTTTTACAGGGTCGGCTTTACCAATACATGCTGATTCTGCAACAGCTGGATGCTTAATCATTGCTGATTCAATTTCTGCAGTTCCAATTCTGTGGCCTGCCACTTTAAGAACGTCGTCAGCCCTTCCCAGAACCCACAAGTATCCGTCTTGGTCTTTAATAGCGAAGTCTCCAGTGTAGAAACACATTTTCCCCTTAAATCTTGACCAATAGACATCGACGTACCTTTGAGGATTCTTGTACAATGTCATGAGCATTCCTGGCCATGGTGAAGTTATAGCTAAATATCCCCTAACTCCGGGTGGGCAAGCGTTTCCATCATCATCAAGAACTTCCATTGTGACTCCTGGAAATGGATAACCGTTGGTTCCTGGCTTAAGCGGAAATATCTTCCCCAATCCTGGAAAGTGCCCAGTTAGCATTTGTCCAGTCTCTGTCATCCACCAAGTACTTGAGGCGACAACGTCCTCCTTGCCGATGTTTTTGAAATACCACCTGAATGCTTCTGGGTTTATGGGTTCGCCGACAGAATGGCAAATCCTTACTGTTGATAGATCGTATTTTCGGACGAGATCTTCCGGAAATTTCATTAGCATTCTGATTGCTGTTGGAGTTGTATAGAATATTGTAACTCCATATCTTTGGATTATGCTCCACCATCTATCCGGTCTTGGGTAATCTGGAGAACCTTCATACATTATTGATGTTAAACCCATTAGCAGTGGACCATAAACGATGTATGAGTGCCCTGTAACCCATCCAACGTCTGCCGTGCACCAATATATGTCATTGTCCTTCACATCGAATATCAATTTCATGGTGGCATAAAGTGAAACGGCATAGCCTCCTATTGGGAGTTGACATCCTTTGGGAGTGGCAGTCGTACCTGACGTGTAGAGGATGTAGGAAAAGTCTTCGGAGCCGCATTTTTCAGCTGGAACAGTGACATTTTTTGGTACATCACTGATTAGTTCATGATGCCATGCATCTATCTCTTTGTTCCAAGGCAATTCATTACCTACTCTTTTGACTGTGATGACTTTTTCTATTTTGAGCCCGTTTTGTGCGCACATCTTTACGGCTTCGTCGACGATGGGTTTGAGGCTTATTATTTTCCCTCTTCTATAGAATCCATCCGCCGTGACTATTATTCTTGAGCCAGCGTCTATGGCTCTGGTTGCTAAGGCATCTGCGCTAAATCCGCTGTAGACTGCGCTGTGTCGTGCTCCCAATCTTTGAGTTGCGAGCATGTAGAGTGGGAGTTCTGGAATCATAGGCAGATAGAATGTTAAGATTTCTCCTCTCTTGACCTTGAGTTTTTCTCTCAGGGCATAGCTAATCACATTGGATTCTCTGAACAGGTCGTAGTATGTAAATTTTCTGACTTCCTTAGGCTGCTCCATTGCTTCATCCCATGGCTCTCCTTCCCATATCAAGGCCAGTTTGTTCTTTCTTCCTTGCGCATTTTGCCAGTCTGTATCTAGGTAAGCTAGGTTTGTTTCTCCACCGACGAACCATCTATAGAATGGGGGGTTACCATCATCTAAAACTTTATTCCATTTTTTAAACCAGAAAAGCTCGTTTGCCCATTTTCCCCACCATTCTTCCACAGCCTTCTTATCCTTCACGGTAGTTTCATACCATTTCTTAAAATCATTCTTATCCCATGCTCTGTCTTTCCAGCTCGGCGGGATTACGTTAGCTTCAAATTCCTTATAGACTTCTACCCCTTCTTTGGCCATCTCATCCCACCTTTTGAATCGATTATTTTGGCTTCTTTAAAAAAAATATTTGTTATATATAGGTTTAGGTATTTTTGACAGAGAATTATTGTTGATTTTGCCGTAGATAGATAGGGTTCTTTTTTTGCATACGCTTCGTTTAGCACTTATGCGAGGCGAGATAAAAAGCGCTTTATCCGCAAACGATGTCTTTCGGGAAAAATAAGAGAGAGTGATGTTTTCAGCCCGCTGGGCATATGGGTAGCACAGTTTTTCCGTGAGCCTCATTTAATACTTCTGCTATGGCTAGGTAAACTGCACTCATCCCGCAAATGACGCCTTCAACTCCGATTATACGTGTGAATAGTTCAACATCTGTCGTTGGTGAGTAAACGAGAATTGCTGATTTAGCTGCAAGTAAGAAGAACAGTATTGCTAGGCTCATAAAAACGAACTGTAATGCGCGATTAGTTTTCAGAGTGCCGAAGAACATTAGGAAGGTGAAGAGTCCCCACATGAAGAAATAGGCCGCCATAGCCAAGTCTGCGGGTCCTTGAATGTCGAAAAAGAAATACTGCCTTGGCAACAAAAGCAGGGCCACGAAAGACCACCAGAACAGACCATAAGAGGTGAAGGCTACTGTGCCGAATGTGTTGCCTTTCTTGTATTCCATTATGCCTGCAATTACCTGTGCTAGCCCACCATAAGCTATTCCCATTGCCAGAATCATGCTATCAACTGTTGGAGTTACTCCTACATTGTGTACGAAGTTTAGGAGAACTGTCGTCATTCCGAAACCTAACAGTCCAAGCGGTGCCGGGTTTGCTGTCTTTTCGCTCATTTCCCTTTCATCCTTTCGTTTTTTCCGTTAGACGCTTTCTTCATTTTGCTTTGAATTTAAGTCTTTCTAGGCTATTCCTTCCTTCTTTTTGTCGCAATGTACTTGCCAATCTCTAGCGAGCAGAAGGTTATTGCCGTGAACAGTATTGCGTATGCCCAGTCTATGAGTTCAGGCGAATGAACGCCGAACAAGCTTTGGAGGCCTGGCGTGTAGAGGACCAGGAGCTGAAGACCGAACGATGAAAGCACTGCGTACCACAGGAACTTGTTCTTGAAGATGCCAACTTCGAAAGCAGTGTACTTCAACGACCGAGCTGAAATGGCATTTGCTAACTCCATCAGAATCATCGCCGTCAGAAGCTGCGTCCGTGCTTCAAGTAGCTGGTCGGAACCTAGCCACGGTTGATACATGAAATAGCCATACAACAACAGTGCAGTCATAATTATCGGTGTCACTGTCAAGTAGAGTTTGACATCGGTTGTCCAGACACTTTCGTTTGGATCTCTCGGCTTTCTTTCCATCAAGTCTGGATCTCCCGGGTCAACTCCCAGAGCTATAGCTGGCAAGCCGTCTGTCGTCAGATTTACCCATAAGAGTTGTATCGCTGTCAGGGCTACTACTGAGCCAGCTTCGACTTCGTGTGTGCCTGCAAGGTATGGTACGGCAATCATTGCTATGAACATTACGAGGATTTCCATGACGTTGCAACGGAGCAGGTATGTCAGGTATTTCTTGATGTTGCCGTAGATTTCGCGACCTTCCTTAACGGCCTTGACGATTGACGCAAAGTTGTCGTCTGTCAGAACCATGTCTGATGCTTCTTTCGTGACTTCTGTGCCTGTGATTCCCATCGAGACGCCAATGTCGGCCATCTTAAGCGCCGGTGCGTCGTTGACGCCGTCTCCTGTCATTGCGACAATCTGTTGTTTCGACTTCCAAGCCTTGACTATTCTCATCTTGTGTTCAGGTGACACTCGAGCGTAGATTACGACATTTTCCACCATTTCATTGAGCTGTTCGTCGTTTATCTTGTCCATTTCTTCGCCAGTCAGCACTTTGCCTTCTAACTCGTTCTCACTCAGCAAGTTCAGTTCCTTAGCCACAGCAACTGCGGTCAGCCTGTGGTCACCTGTCACCATGACAACCCTGATTCCGGCTTTCTTGCAGAGGTAAATAGCATCTTTGACTTCTTCTCGCGGAGGGTCAATCATTCCCATCACGCCAACGAAAATCATGTCCTTCTCAATCTTGTCGTCAAAAACCGTCGCTGATTCCGGCAACTCTCTGAAAGCGAAACCCAGATTTCTCAATGCTTGCATCGCCATGGCCTCGGTTACTTTGAGCATCTGTGTCTTGTCTTCCGCAGTTATCTTTCGCACTTTGCCATCTGCGTAGATTTTTGTGCAATTGTCCAAGACCACTTCAGGAGCCCCTTTCATGAACGCAACTTTCTTCTGGCCGGAAACAAGGTGAACTGTAGTCATTCGTTTCCTTTCCGAAGAGAAGGGAACCTCGCCTATGCGCGGGGCGTCCCGTTCCAGCTCCTCCTTCCACAGTCCTGCCTTGGCTGCTGTGACGACGAGCGCTCCCTCCGTGGGGTCGCCCTTGATTTTCCACCTTTCGGTTTCTGTTTCTTTTTCCAGTTTAGAATCGTTGCACAACACTGCAATCTTTAGTAGTGTGCGAAGGTTTTCGTCGGTTGGCTCAATTTTTTTGTCTTCTAACAGGAAGTCTCCTTCAGGTTCGTATCCGACTCCTGAGACCTTGATTGTTTGGTCGTTTACGTAGATTCTCTGAACGGTCATTTCTCCCTTGGTCATTGTTCCCGTCTTGTCGGAGCATATGACACTTGTGCATCCTAACGTTTCAACGGCCGGGAGTCTTCTGACTATCGTGTTCACTTTAGCCATTCGGTACATGCCTATTGCAAGCGCACCCGTAACAATTGCAGGCAGTGCCTCCGGAACTGCTGCAACAGCAAGGCTTATTCCCCAGAGAATCATGTCAAGGATGTTGCGCCCTTCGATGATTCCAATCAAAGCCACAATCAAGCAGACAGCTATAGACAATATTCCTATCCATTTTCCAACAGAAGCCATTCTCTTCTCAAGCGGCGTTTCCTCCTCTTCCGTAACTTGAACCATCTTTGCGATTTTGCCAAATTCAGTGTTCATTCCCGTTGAGGTCACGACAGCTTTCCCGCGTCCGTAAACGACAACGGTCCCTGTGAAGGCCATGTCTCGCCTATCGTTAATCGGCGTTTCCTCTGGAAGCGGTGTCACTTCCTTGGTCACTGGAGAGGACTCACCTGTTAGCGAAGCTTCGTGAATCTTCAAGTTGAAGCTCTCTAGAAGTCGGGAATCCGCAGGAATCTTGTCTCCCGTGTATAGCAGGATGATGTCGCCTGGTACAAGCTCGCTTGTTTGAACTATGACTTCCTTTCCGTCTCGCAAGACCATTGCCGTGGGGGCAGTCATCTTTTTCAGGGCTTCTAAGGCCTTCTCCGAACGGAATTCTTCAACGAATCCTAGAATTGCGCATGCAAGAACGATGGCGATGATAACTATCGCGTCCGTGATTTCGCCTAAGTAGATTGAAAGGCCTGTTGCAATGAGCAATATTACGATGAGCAGGTCTTCAAACTGTTCGATGAACATCTTTACAGCTGAGGTTCCTTTCTCCTTTTGTAGCTCATTAGTTCCATACTGCTGAAGCCGTTTCTGCACTTCTTCTTGGCTCAAGCCTGTGTTCTTAGTGTTCAGCTGTTTCATCGTTTCGTCGATTTCCATTGCGTGCCAAGATTTCGACATTCTTTCTCCTCTCTCGCCAATCAATTTAGAGGCTATTTTGTAAACATGATAGGTTATATTCTTTTCTCAGTGGCGGCAAAGTTTGAAGAATAAGTTTATAAGAGATTTTGAGACAGACTACAGCTTCCTTAAAAAAACGGGTGGAGATGGAAGGAGATACAAATGATTGAAACTGGAGTATGGGTTATTGCACCTTTGTCCGCATTGATCTCAATTCTAGTGGGACTCTACTTCTACAACTACGTTAACAAGCAAGACAGCGGGACCGAAAGAATGAAGGAGATTTCCGGCGCGATCAAAGAAGGAGCTGCAGCGTTCATAAGAAGAGAATACACGATACTAGCAATGTTCATAGCCGTGGTGGCGGTACTAATCGCCATATTCTTGCCTCAGCCATTATGGGAGTCGCACGACCTCCTGCTGAACCTTCAGTTACCAATAGCCTACATGTTTGGTTCATTCTGCTCGGCCTTGGCTGGCTACTTGGGTTTGAATGTCGCTACGAAAGCAAACGCGAAAGTGGCAAATGCCGCACAGGGTGGACTAAACAAGGCTTTCCCGATAGGCTTCCGCGGCGGAGCAGTGATGGGGCTGTCAGTAGTCGGCGTCGGACTGCTCGGAATCAGCGTAGTCTACGCGCTCACAGGCATGGAAGAGACTCTTCCAGCAGTACTGGCCTACAGCTTTGGAGCAAGTTCACTCTCGCTTTTCGCTAAAGCTGGCGGAGGCATCTTCACAAAAACCGCAGATATCAGCGCAGACCTAGTCGGCAAAGTAGAGCTGGGGATTCCTGAAGACGACCCAAGAAATCCAGCAGTCATAGCTGACAACGTCGGAGACAACGTAGGCGACGTGGCTGGCATGGGAGCTGACCTGTTCGACTCGTACGTCGCAAGCGTAGTGGCTGTGATGATTCTTGGCGTAGGCCTTGGCGTCACCGTCACTTACGTACAAATACCGCTTGTGTTCGCCGGGCTAGGCATATTGGCCGCCGTTCTGGGCGCCTTGACTGTTAGAGTCGGACCAAAAGGTAACCCGGGAGCGGCATTGAACAACGGAACATATGTAACATGCATAATCTTCGGGGTTCTGACTGCCGTGGCTACGTGGTATCTTGGATATCAATGGGCGCTGTGGGGAGCAACACTTGTGGGTCTCGCAGCCGGAATAATAATCGGGATCACGAGTGACTACTTCACTTCGGAAGACAAGACTCCAGTTCTGAAGACTGCAGAGGCGTCTAAAACTGGACCTGCACTGAACATTTTGACCGGGTTCTCATATGGCCTGCGCAGCATCATTTTCCCACTGATCGGAATAGCCGTGGCGGCAGCGGTCTCATACAAAATATGCTACCCATTGGGTGCGAACGAAGCAGAACACATAGAATATGCTGTGTATGGAATAGCTCTCGCAGCTCTCGGCATGCTTTCAATCGTCGGACTAACGGTTTCAAATGACGCATACGGTCCGATTGTGGACAACTCCAAGGGAATCGCTGAACAGTCTGGTCTTAGCGAGGAAGTTATTGCGATAACGGACGAGCTTGATTCTGCTGGAAACACGGCGAAAGCCATAACCAAGGGGTTCGCTATAGGCGCGGCAGGACTGACTGTGATTGCGTTGCTGGCTGCGTTTCGGGAAATAGCTTCGCGGGCCGGCTACGACGTTGTCTTTGACATCATGCACCCAATCGTTCTTCTCGGCGCACTCATAGGCGTGGCGATTCCTGCAGTTTTCTCAGCAATGGTCATGCTGGGCGTCGGAAGAAACGCCGAAAGAATGATTGCGGAAATCAAAAGACAATTCAAGGAAATCCCAGGCCTTAAAGAGGGGAAAGCAGGCGTCAAACCTGACTATGCCAAATGCGTTGACATCGCAACAGTCGGAGCGCTGCGTGAACTCATGCCTGCAAGCATCATGGCAATCGTTTCAACTTTGATTATCGGCTTCGTCGGCGGAATAGAAGCACTTGGAGGATTCCTTGCGGGTGCCATATTCTCTAGTCTGCTGCTTGCTCTGTTGATGTCTAACGCTGGCGGTCTCTGGGACAATGCCAAGAAGCTGATTGAATCAGGCAAGCATGGCGGAAAAGGTTCAGACGCACACAAGGCTGCCGTGGTCGGAGACACCGTGGGCGATCCCTTCAAAGACACAGCTGGGCCTTCGCTTAACACCATGATAACCGTGATGTCTCTGATTGCTTCGCTGCTCGCCGTACTAATCGTGAAATACAACTTGCTGAAGCTCCTAGGTTTACAGTAGGCTTCAACCTACTGTCTTTCTTTTTGTAACAGCAAATGGGTTTATTCATTCAGCATGCCGCTCACAAGACTACATTTGCCTTTCTTAAAGCTGCTTGGCGCCGGGAGTGGGACTCGAACCCGCGCGGACCCGAAGGTCCACAGGCTCTCAAGGCCTGCGCATTATCCACTCTGCCTACGGGATGAAAGAGGCACACTTTCTATTCATTATCCCGGCGTATTGCCCCGGCACCATTAGGCAAGCTTATCTAGTTCACTCCATCTTAAAATGCTTACTTGCGGTATTTCATCGATGTGCCTTTTTGCTAATCGAGAGAATGAGGTGATAATGATAATTTCGAATTGAGAGTAGTTCCTAAGTAGCGAATGTATTTTCCTTGCTGCATTTTTCCAGTATTTTTCTGTGCCTATTCCCATGACTTCAACTATTCTGGGTTTCGCTCCATGAATTAGAAAATCAGGATAATAGGCATGATAACCACATTCAAGCCTAGGCTCAACGGAATATTCTATGCCTTTTGACGAGAGGAAATCTGCTACTTTAAGTTCTAGCAAACTTCTGAATCTGTTGCCCAATTTATCATTGTACTTATACTTAACAAGCTCATTCTTCATTATCTCAAGCCGTTTCTTGAACCCTTCTTCACCCAGATTCTTTAAAGAGATACTTCCACCTTTTGACCGACTCTTAGCAAGCTTTTCGTCGATCATTCGCTTAAATTCTTTGTCCGTATTGTAACGATGCCTAAAGGCTTTACTTCCAAGCTTTGCTGCTTCAACAATTTTCTCATGGTTAATCTTAATCCCTTTCCACACAGTTCTCATTTTTCTACGAAATTCTGCATCACTATAAAATTTGTCCCAGAACACTTCAGCGCCTTTTCGACCTATTTTCGAGTAGAATGCAGAGGTTCTTCCCAAAGTTTCTTCCCTTTTTGTCTTTAGGGGTAGTTTAAATAAAAACTCTTGGTCAATAATCTGTCATTAAATGACAAAAATAGAAAACATTCATTACATGAATAGCTCCGCCACCTCGGCTCTGCAAGCTCATTTAGGCTGCTCATACTAGAATCTTTTTTATTCTTCTCGAGGAATCGCTGGGCGACTGCGACAGACAATGAACCTGAATCGCGGTCTACTTTGTTGCTTGGAAACCGAAAACCTATTTTAAAAGAACCCCAATCAGATAGGAGATGCAGATGGAAATGGGCCGGTAGTCTAGCTCGGTTAGGACATCTGCTTGACGTGCAGAAGGTCGCCGGTTCAAGTCCGGTCCGGCCCACCACAACAGATAAAAACGTGGGCATGAACCAAGATTGCACTGAATGCGGAGACAAGCGTATGCCAGCCGAACTCGTCGATGTTGAAAAATTCATCACAATAAGTGAACATGCAGAATATTGCGCGGTCAAGAGGCTCAAAGACGTTGTTAAACTGAAGCTTCGCACTCCAAACACGCTTTACACTTTGAAGGTTGAGCCGATGAAGGCTGAAGAGGTCATAAAGAAGCTTCAATGCGAAATCCGCGAAATATAGTCACCCAACTATTTCTGAAAAACGCGGTCAAGAAGCGGCTTCCAGTTCTTCCAAAAAACCGTAAATACGTTCAGGACAGATAGTCAAACAAAGGGTGACTCCGTGAAGACTAAGCCCACAAGACTGATAAGAGCCGATTTCACTCGACCCGCCCAGACCTACACAACTAAGATGACTGAAGTGAAACTCGGAGCCACAAAAAAAGAAGGCGGAACCCGCGGAAAGTCCATAGTAATCGGCGGCGAAACTGCGCCTGCCTTCTACGGTTTTGAAACACCTGCACCTCATCCTCCCATGATAGCGTTAGACATTTTTGACATGAAAGTTTCCTTGCCGAGAGCAGTAAAGATGCACGTGAAAGAAGTCATGGAAGATCCTGCAGCTTGGGCGAAACTCGCAGTTGAGAAGTTTGAGGCTGACCTCGTAACCATCCACTTAGTAAGCACTGATCCCCTTATCAAAGACACCTCGCCGAAAGAGGCCGTGAAGACTGTTGAGCAAGTCGCTCAGGCTGTCAAGGTTCCGCTGATAATAGGCGGATGCGGAGACCCAAAAAAAGACATGGATGTTTTTGAGGCAATTGCTGAGGCTTTTGCGGGGGAAAGGTTTCTGATAAGCTCGATAACGCGGGACATGGATGTTGAGCGATGTGGAAGATTTATCAAGAGATTCGGGCATGTTGCGTTGAACTTCACGCCGATGAACATGAACTTGGCCCGAGACCTTAACCGCAGGCTTTACGAGTTTTTGCCAAGAGAAGACATCGTTATGGACTTGACCACGGCGGCGCTAGGCTATGGGCTTGATTATGCATTCAGCAACATGGAGAAAGCCAGACTTGCAGCCCTCGCAGGCGACCTAGACCTAGCTCATCCCATGTCCTCAGGAACCACAAACGCTTGGGCAGCAAGAGAGGCATGGATGGAAATGGCGCAAGAATGGGAGCCGCGAGAACTAAGAGGGCCTCTGTGGGAGTTGACGACTGCCTTGGCGCTTTTGCTTGCTGGCGTGGACCTGTTCATGATGATGCATCCTGCGGCGGTGAAAGTCGTCAAAGACGTTGTCGAGCAACTGGCCCACGGTCAACCGGGCGAGGTAGACAAAATTGCCAATTGGGTTTGCGCAAAGATCTGAACTGAGGAGCTGCAAACATGGTTAGAAAAGAACTGAGCCCGATCGACGTCTATGGGCTTCTTCCAAAAACCAACTGTGGCCAATGTGGCGAGCAAAACTGTTTGGCTTTCGCGACGAAGGTTGTGAGTCGCGAAGCTCGGCTTGAGAAATGTGCTCCACTTCTCATGAGGGAATACGACGGAGCCCGCAAGCAATTAGAGAAGATGCTCAGACCTGCCGTGAAAGAGGTTGTTGTAGGTGTCGGAGAGCACGCAGCCAAAATCGGCGGAAAGCTTGTAATGTACCGTCACGAATTCACGTACACCAATCCAACAGCAATCGCGATCGACGTTACTGACGAGATGTCTGATGAAGAGCTACTGGACAGAGTGAAAAAAGTGGAAGGCTTCAGCTTCGAATTCATCGGGCAACCCCTCAAGCTCGACATGATTGCCGTTCGCTCTACGACAAACGAACCAAAAAAGTTTCAAGCAGCAACCAAGAAAATCGTCGAAAACACAAAACTGCCGATACTTCTATGCTCATTCAATCCGCAGGTCATCGAAGCAGGACTAGCAGTTGCAGCAAAATCAAAACCACTGCTTTGCGCGGCAACAAAAGACAACTGGAAAGAGATGGCTGAACTTGCCTCACAACATGCCTGCCCACTAACAGTTTTTGCACCGAACAACCTGAAACTCATGAGGTCTCTGACCAAAACTCTGCTCGAGTATGGAATTGAAGACCTTGTCTTGGACCCAGGCACCTTCTTAGCAGAAGGCCTTGCTGACACCTTGAGCAATTTCACGATGATCCGCAAGTCGGCTTGCAAATCAGGCGACGAATTTTTCGGCTTTCCATTGATGGGAGTGCCCATGATTGCTTGGACACAGAAGAACAGTCTTCACGAAGACGTCGCAAGATGGAAAGAAGCCTACTTAGCAGCCCTGCTCATTGTTCGCTTCGCAGACATAATAGTAATGCACAACATCAACGGATGGGCACTTCTACCCCTCGTCATTCTTAGGCAGAACATCTACACTAACCCGAGAAAACCTATGACAGTTCAGGCTGGGTTGAAAGCGTTCGGGAAGCCAGATGACAGCTCTCCTGTGATGTTTACGACGAACTTTGCATTAACATACTACACTGTAGCCTCAGACCTTGAATCTGCAAGAATAAACGCGCACCTCATCGTCGTTGACACAGGCGGGATAGCCGTAGATAGCTCCGTTGCCGGAAGAAGACTGACAGCGGAAAAAGTTGCCAACGCCCTGAAATCGTCTGGAATCGAAAACAAGGTGAAGCACAGGAAACTCATAATTCCCGGTAAAGCAGCCCGCTTGGCCACTGAAATCGAGGAACTGAGCGGTTGGCAAGTTCTTGTCGGACCTAAAGACTCGTCAGGCATTCCAAAATTCCTTCAAGAAAAATGGCTGACACAAGCCTAGTTGCTTCTCTCAATTATCTTGGGTATGATCCACTCGAAGCCGACCGCCATGAGGTGAATCCCTGCGGCGTGGGTTGTCTTTCGAATGTCGCGCACCAAGTCAGAGAAGACTTCAACATTCTGTTCGAAGAACGCCTCCTTACTCTTCTCTCGCGCTCTGCGAAGCCGAACCTCCAGTTCAGGTGGAACCTTGATGCCTGGAACAAACTTGATCATCCAATCCATCATGGCCAGTGACTTGAAAGGCGCGACCCCAGGCAGCACAGGCGTTTTCAGATAGGCCGACGCGTCCAAGAATCTTCGTGCTTGTTCAACGCTGTAAACGCATTGAGTCTGTATGAAATCGACTCCCAGCCTAACTTTCCTCTCAATCTTCAAGATTTCAGGTTCGAAAGGTTCAGCGTTCGGTGAAGCTGCGATGCCGATGTTGAATTTAGGTGGGTTCTCAATCTTGTTGCCGTTCAGGTCTACGCCCTCGTCGATGATCTTTCTCAGCATGTAAGTGAAGGTCGCCGAGTCTAGGTCAAACACTGGCTTGGCTTGCGGCGTGTCACCGACTGTCGTGTAATCGCCTGTGAGAGCTAAGATGTTCTTTATGCCCAAGGCCCCTGCTGCCAGTAGGTCAGAAAGCAAAGCCAGACGGTTTCGGTCTCTCGTAGTCATCTGGTAAACAGCCTCCACGCCTGCTTCTTTCTGAATCAGATATGATGGTACGAGAGCATTCATGAAGCCGAAAGCAGTGGGGTTGTCTGTAATGTTGATTGCTGCAACGTGATCCTTCAACATCTTGGCCACTTCAATAACTTCAGCAAGGCTGGTCGTTTTGAGCGGTTCAAGTTCTCCCGTGAAAACAAACTTCCCGCTGGTTATCTGTTTCATCAGCTCACTGTAAGCTTCCCTTTTTCTTCCTTCACCAGTTTCGTTTCTTGCTGGTTGCTCTAGCTTCTTTTCCTCAGAAGGCTTTTCGCCGCCTAGCTCTCTAGGAGGTTCTGAAATCCTGCAATCACGTGGAGGCCTAAACTTGGTGAACAAGTCAAGCTGATTCCTCTCTTTCAAACGCCTGTAGATTAGCACCCAAGCACAATCCTTCTTCCAACCACCTGCCTCGCACTTCCCTCCAACTTGACCCCCGCAAGGTCCATTAAGTAGGCCCTTGGCGCACCTCGTGATTGGGCATATGCCTCCTGTCTCGAACAGGATGCAGTCTCCACACGCTCGGCACCTTTCGTAAAACTTGCCTTCACTCGTAGCGTGCATGCCTAGAAACATTGTATCCGTCGCTGGGATGACGGGCTTGTCCGTGTACAGATCAGCGATT
>Ga0315282_10006468_pt1 | contig 19601 bp, 15 predicted proteins | sample YL17G07_20_MG_FD_203693 | JGI IMG/M metagenome (GOLD analysis project Ga0315282, IMG submission 203693) | Sediment microbial communities from Yellowstone Lake, YNP, Wyoming, USA - YL17G07_20 | ecosystem: Environmental > Aquatic > Freshwater > Lake > Sediment | place: USA: Wyoming | collected... | reverse complement strand
TCATTTCACTTCTGCGACCTCGCCGGCCACCAAGACCCCCTCGCGACAGTCGTCATACTGCACCCGCAGCGCTCCCTTCGGATCGAGGCCGAGGGTTGTGGCAAGCGATTCAGCCTCCGCCGTCACGATGCGAATGCGCTTTCCGACGGCATACGTGGATGCAGCCGCCCAGCGTTCGGCGATAGCGGCACTGCCCTTTTCCAGGAGCAGGTGGTAGTACCTTTCCAATTCTTTTAGCAAGGCAACGAAAATCTGCACCCGCGACCAGGGCCTTTGGCTCTCGATGCGCAAGGAAGTGGCCGTGGGCTTCAGTTCCGCCGGCATCGCGCTGTGATTGACGTTGATCCCAATGCCTAGCACGACGCTATGCAGCCAGCCCAGTTCCGCATTCATTTCTGTAAGAATGCCGGCAACTTTCTTCCCGTTCACCAGCAAATCGTTGGGCCAGCGGATATCCACGCTAAGTCCCGTGGCTGCGCTCAGGGTTTGTTGCGTAGCCACGCCGGCCATCAGGGTGAGAATCGGGGCCGCAGTGGGAGAGAACGGTGGGCGCAGTATGACCGACATGTAGATACCGCTGGATTTTTCCGAGTACCATTTTCTGCCCAGACGCCCCCGGCCGGCCGTCTGCTCCTCGGCCACCACCACCGTCCCGTGCTTGGCGCCCTTTTGCGCAAGATTCAAGGCAACGGAGTTCGTCGAGTCTGTCCGAAAGTGATGGATAATGGTCTGTCCAATCTCACTCTTCCCCAATTCCTCCTCGACCAAGCTGGGCAAGAGAATGTCCGGGATCTTCATAAGTTGATAGCCGGTCCCGCGATGGCCCTTGATCTCCACGCCCAACTCTCGCAACGTCTTGACCCACAAGCTGACAGCAGAACGCGTGACCCCGATTTGGGAAGCGATCTTCGGACCGGGAACCACTACCATGGCGTTTTTTACCAGCAAGTGGATCATCTTATCGATTTTCCGCTCGGTACTTCCGGCAGTCATGAGTCCGGGCTCCCTACATTGGCTCGATGCGAAAGTTGATGTCCACGGCGGGAGCAGAGTGCGTGAGTGCTCCCACGGAAATATAATCCACCCCCGTCTCGGCATAGGCGCGGATGTTGGTGGCGTCGATTCCACCGGAAACTTCCAACCGCAGGCGCCCTGCCGCGCGCTCGACACATTGCCGCACTTCTTCCGGGGTCATGTTATCCAGCAGCACGCCATCGGCGCCGCACTCGAGCGCTTCTTCGAGTTCGGCGAGGCTGGTTACTTCCACCTCGATGTGATATCCCGCCGGGCGATGGCGCTTGGCACTCTCCACCGTGGCGCGAATTCCGCCCACCAGTTGCAGGTGATTATTCTTGATCAAGATTCCGTCGTCCAGTCTCAGACGGTGGTTTTGGCCGCCTCCGACACGGACGGCGTATTTCTGAAGGGCTCGAAGTCCTGGGGTGGTCTTGCGCGTGTCGAGGAATTCCGCTCGGGTTCCTGCCAACTCTTCTTTCAGCCGTCGCGCATAGGTCGCAATCCCGCTCAGATGCTGGAGGAAATTCAATGCCACCCGCTCGCCGGCGAGCAAAGTGGCGGCGGGGCCGCAGGCCGTCGCCAGTACGGTTCCAGCCGCAACCTCCGTGCCGTCCTCGAGCGCGGGGTTCCACTGGACGTGCGGGGTGAGGACTTGAAACACGATAGCCGCGACGGGCAGCCCGGCTACGACAAGGTTCTGCTTGCTGCGAAAGGTGCCGCAAGCTTGCATCTCCGCGGGGACGGTGACGGAAGTTGTCAAGTCGCCCTGGCCGAGGTCTTCGGCCAAGGCCATTTCGACCAGACCCCGCAGTTCTCCGGAAGACAGGTCCAGAGGTCCAGTCAAATCGCTCATGGTCAAAGGACTGAGGTATCCCATGCTTTTCTCACTCATTGCCCTCGTAGCGCCAGGTTCCAATCCGCCTTGACCTACGAGATGACGGCGCTCCGACTGCTATTTCAACCCTTCAGCAGGTCGTCGACGGTCAACTCAGCGTCCCTCATGATCTGACGGAGCAGCCCTTTCCCCAAATCCCCCTTGCCGTGGATTGGCACAGTCGTCCTGCGACCGTCAGGGTGAATGAAGACAGCATGGCTTCCTGACTGCCGGTCCAACGTAAAGCCATGCCTTGCCAGGACGGAAATCACCTGGCGGGCATTGAACGAAGGAAGCTTAGCAGGTTGATGAAAAAGTCGAAAAGACGCCTACTTTGCCGTACTGCAGCAATCGTAAGCTCCTTGTTTTCAGCCTAGGCTATATCCCTAGCAACCCGAAAAAGGGTTTTTCATCATCCTGTTAGAGGTCACAGCGCGATCCGCACCCTGTGGGAGCCCACTTCCTCGTATATCGGTTCATTTCTGGCAATTCGGCTTTCCACGTGCAGCCGGATTGCGTCTTCAATGAGGTGGCGCGCTTCGGCCTCAGTTTCCCCCTCGGTATAGCAGCCCTGGAGAGCTGGACAAATGGCCACAAACCGGCCATCCTCGTCCCTCTCGATCACCACAGTGAATTCGTAGTCCTGCATGGTTCCACTCCCCATGACACTATTGTACCTCGGCAGCCATTATCTGAATTAAGGTCATAACTGCATTCACTCCAGTCGAGGTTGCCGCTATACCTTCTGATCCCCAGTAAACCTCTCGAGGGATTCCAGAATTTTACGGAGATGTTCCGCTAGTTCGGCGCGCCGGTGCGCGACGCCGCGCACGACCTCCTGGGGAGCCCGCGCCAGAAAGTGCTCATTGTCGAGTTGCTTCTGCACCTGGGCCAAAGCTTGTTCGGTTTTTCCCTTTTCCTTTTCAAGGCGCGCGAATTCCGCGTCATGGTCCACCGGCTGTTCGTGGAAAACGCGCAGGGCGAATACCGGCCCCCCGCGCACCGCTGGAGCCGTGGCTTCCAAGCGTTCGCGAGTGAAGTTGAGCGCCTGAAAGGTAGAAAGACGCAGGATGGTCTCCAGATGCGCGCGAAAGAGTTCCAGCCAACGCAAGTCTTCGCACCCTACCTGCGCGCTGGGCTTCACCTTTTGCAAGCCCATCTCTGCCTTGGCATTGCGCAGAGAAACTATTAAATCCTGAAGCAGCTCGAATTGTTTTTCCGAGACCGGGTCGGCAGCGCGCTCGCTCACGAGTTGAAAACCCGTCAAGGATATGGAACTCTCAAGCCCGGCGCGCGGAAGCCGCCGCCACAATTCTTCGGTAATGAAGGGCATAAAGGGATGGAGCAGGTGGAGCGCAGAATCGAACACCCGCGTCAAGTTGATCCAGGCCGGAGCAACTTTCCCTCCCTCACCCTGGCGCGTGATTTCCGGCTTGACCCATTCCAGGTACCAGTCGCAAATCTCATGCCAGAAAAAATGATAGACCTCGTAAGCCGCCTCGTGGAAGCGATAGTCGGCGAGGGCTTCGTCCACTTTCCGGCTCACCGCCTGCAAACGCGAGAAGACCCAGCGGTCGGCAAGCGCCAATGACTCGAGCGAAGTGACGGCGCAGAAACCTAGTTCCGGGACCGGCCGCAATGCCTCCGCGAGCTGGTCGCGCCAGGCCTCCGGCAGCTTTTGCAGGTTCATCAGGATAAACCGCCCGGCATTCCAAATCTTGTTGGCGAAGGCGCGGTAAGACTCAATCTTTTCCACACTGAAAGCAATGTCGGTACCGGGCGCGGCGCTGATCGCCAAAGCAAAGCGCACCGCGTCCGTGCCGTATTTTTCCGTGACCTCGAGCGGGTCAATCACGTTGCCCTTGGTCTTGGACATCTTCTGCTTTTCTGCGTCGCGCACCAGGGCATGAATGTAAAGCTTGCGGAAGGGTACGTCGTTCATGAATTTCATGCCCATCATGATCATGCGCGCGCCCCAGAAAAACAGGATGTCGAAACCCATGATCATGAGGTCGTTGGGATAGAAGCGGCGTAGGTCGGGAGTGTCGTCGGGCCAGCCGAGAGTGGCGAATGGCCAGAGCGCGGAGCTGAACCAGGTGTCCAGCACATCCATCTCGGGCCGCAGTTCCCCGCCCTGGCATCGCGGACATGCGCACGGCGAGTCGTGCCCGGCTATCACTTCGCCGCACCCGTCACAGTACCAGACAGGAATGCGGTGTCCCCACCAGAGCTGCCGCGAGATGCACCAGTCGTGGATATTGCGCATCCAGTCCACGTAGATCTTCCGGTAGTTTTCCGGCGTAATGCGGATGCGCCCTTCCTCGACCACCCGGATGGCCGGCGCGGCCAGTTCCTGCATCTTCATGAACCACTGCGCGGAGAGCAGCGGCTCGAGCACCGTCTTGCAGCGCTGGCAGGTCCCCACGCTCAGGGGATAATCCTCGATCTTCTCCAGCAGGCCCTGCTCGCGTAGATCCTGGACGATCTTTTCCCGCGCTTCGAAGCGATCCAGGCCCCTGTAAGGCCCGGCCTCTTCCGTCATGGTTGCTGACGTATCGATGACCTCGAGACGCGGCAAGTTGTGGCGCAGCGACATGTCATAGTCGTTCGGATCGTGAGCAGGCGTCACCTTGACTGCCCCGGTCCCGAACTGCGGGTCCACGAAATCATCCGCAATGACGGGAATCACGCGCTTCAGAAGTGGCAAGACCAACTTGCGGCCCACGGCGGAGCGGTACCGCTGGTCGGCGGGATTCACGGCCACTGCCGTATCGCCCAGCATGGTTTCGGGGCGAGTGGTGGCCACACCAATCGAGCCGGCTCCGTCCTCAAACGGATAGCGGATGTACCACAGATGCCCAGGGCGCTCCTCGTGCACGACCTCGAGGTCGGAGACGGCGGTACCGCAGCGCGGACACCAATTCACGATGTACTTGCCGCGATAAATCAGCCCTGCGCGGTAAAGCCGCACGAAGACTTCCTGGACGGCGCGCGAATAAGCCGGGTCCATGGTGAAGCGATCCCGCGTCCAGTCACACGAGGCCCCCAGGCGCTCCATCTGGCGGCGGATGGTTCCGCCATTCTGCTCCTTCCATTTCCAACACAGCTCCAGGAACTTCTCGCGGCCCATCTCGACGCGCCGCCGCTGGCCTTCCCGCCGCCAGGCGGCGCGCGCGCTCGAGCCCGGCTCGAGGTCCGGCAAGGCCTGGCGGCCGATTTCCTGCTCGACGATCAGTTGGGTGGCGATGGAGGCGTGATCGGTGCCGGGCAACCAGAGCACATCCTTGCCACGCATGCGATGCCAGCGCATCAGGATGTCAATCTCCGTGTGCTCCAGCATGTGGCCCATGTGCAGCGAACCGGTGATGTTGGGCGGAGGAATCACCAGGCAGAAACGCGCTCGCGCAGGGTCGTCGGAAGGGCGGTAGAGCTTCTGTCCCACCCAGGACCGCGCCCAGTGTGGCTCGATGGTTTCCGGGGAGTAAACCTTGGGTATCTCGTTCTCCAACTCCGCTCTCTCCTAGCCAAGTTCGCAAAGATTTCGCGTTCACATTACTATAACGGCTCAACGGAAGTGAGTCAAACTGCCGCTATTTACTATCTTCGTCACGGCCGAGCGAAACCGCCTGTCCAGTGATTTCCTCGGGCGGGTCGCCTCCCGCCAGCGATTGCGCCAGGATAAGCTGGCGCGCTTCGCCACGCATGGCCGGCCAAGCCAGCGCAAAGGTCGCACCTCCCGCCAAGCAGACGACGCCTCCCAGCCTGACGGTCAGCGGCGCTCCCACATGCTGCGCAATCGCGCCGGCAAGCAACGCCCCAAAGGGCGCCATACCCATGAACATCATGGAGTAGACCGCCATAACGCGGCCGCGCAATTCATCGGGGACCATGGTTTGGATCAGGGTGTTCGAGGAGGCCATTTGCAAAATCATCGAGAATCCTGCCGGCATGACCAGGAGCACGGAGACCCAGAACCAGTGCGACAGGGAAAAAAGGATGAGTGAGGCGCCGAATCCCATGGCCGCGAACATCACCCATCTCCCCAGTCCGCGCACGCCGTGGCGCGCGGCCAGCGCCAGCGTCCCCGTCACCGCCCCGACACCCGTAGCGCCCATGAGGAGGCCTAGTCCACGCGCGCCGCTATGCAAAACTCGGTCAGCGAAAATGGGCATCAACACGGCGTAAGGCATTCCTGTCAAGCTGACCAGCCCCAGCAGGAGCAACAGGGCGCGGATCGGCCCGGTGTGCGCCACCCAGCGGAACCCTTCCACGAGGCTTTGCAGTCCGGAGCGCTGGCTGTCGCGCAGACGTGGCGTCACGATCATCAACAAGAGCCCGACAATCACCGCAATGTAGCTCACCCCATTGGCGAAAAAGCACCAGCCTTCGCCGATCGCCACCACCGTTATGCCGGCCACCGCCGGCCCCAGGACGCGCGCCCCATTCACCATGGCAGAGTTAAGAGCAATGGCATTAATCAAATCCTGCGGCTTCACCATTTCGACGATAAATGCTTGCCGCGCGGGAATGTCGAAAGCGTTCACCAGGCCCAGGCACGAGGCCAGCAACATGATTTCCCACACCTTGATGTGCCCCAAGAGAGTCAGCGCCGCGAGCACAAACGCCAACAACATGGCCGAGGTCTGGGTGGTGATGACGATGCGATAGCGGCTCCTGCGGTCCGCCACTATGCCGCCAATCGAGGCCAGGACGAAGACGGGGAATTGGCCGGCAAAACCCACTAAGCCGAGCAGCAGCGACGAGCCCGTGAGCCGATAAACCAGCCAGGACTGCGCTACGGACTGCATCCAGGTGCCGATCAGGGAAATGATCTGGCCGCTGAAGAACAGCCGGAAATTCCGGTAGCGTAACGCCCGGAACATCGCCGGAACGCGACTCTGCGGCTCGCCTGGCGCCGCCCCATTCTGTTGCGGCAGGGAGTTCGCAGACCCGCCTTGCGCCGATTCAGTTGCACTGGCCATAGTCCCGGGAGCCCTTCGTGCACGATAATTCAAAGCTTCTGCCCGCGCCCTCAGAAGAAAAGGCGGCGCGGACGGCCACTCATCATGATACTGGAGCCTGCGGATATTCACCAAAAAGAAGTTGTAGCGGCGAATTTATCCCTCAGCCGACGGACCAAGTGGCGGCATAAAGCCGCCTCTACATCAAGCGGATGTTCACCAAAAAGATTAGTCGCGTGAGGGGAAACTATGGCATAAAATCGCTGGGTCCATGCTTGAGCTGGCGGCAAGAGATCGCCGCTCAAGATGCAAAAGCCCGGCTCTCCAATTGGAGGCCCAGCCGGGTGGTCATTGCGGCTCTATCGCCCCGATGTGCGGAAAGCCTGCGAAGGTGTGAAGGATTCGGCAAGGAGCGATTTCGGCTCTTGTAAGCCATTGGGAATTCAGGTAGGGGCACGCCATGGCGTGCCCCTACGGGGATTTTGCACGCCGTCTGCGGCTTTCCGGGAAGTATCGCAGCCTCCCTTCCTCTTCGAGCAGGCTGGAAGGCAGAGCCTTCCCGCACGTCAGGCGGCGGAGCCGCAGGTCGCCGCCATCCGTATGGAGGGTAACTGGGACAAGCCTGATATGAAAACGCCACACCAAGAATCAGCGCAAGTCAATCGGAGGAAAATCATGTGCCAACTGAAGTTCAAAGCGAAGGTACTTACAGTGCTATGTTTCAGCACACTCCTGGTAGGGGCCCTTGGCCTGCGGGCGGAGGTGAAGCTGCCCAGTCTGCTTTCTGACGGCCTGGTACTCCAGCAAGGCATGAAAGTGAACATTTGGGGAACGGCCGACCCAGGTGAACGGGTCACGGTCACTTTAGGAGATGAACAAGCGAGCGCCGTGGCCGACAGCGCAAGCCAGTGGAAGGTGAAATTGGGGCCGCTCAGCGCCGGCGGGCCATTCACCATGACCATTGCCGGCAAGAACACCCTTACGCTGCACGACGTGCTGGTAGGCGAAGTCTGGGTTTGCTCCGGGCAATCCAATATGGAGATGCCCGTGGGCACAAACCCCCAAGGTTGGAGTTGGGGTGTCAACAACTACCTGGATGAGTTGGCCCGTGCAGACTACCCCAAGCTGCGGCTGTTCACGGTTCAGAAGGCCGTGGCCGGCAAGCCTCAACACGACGTGAAGGGGTATTGGGTCACCGCGAACCCAACGACCGTGGGGGAGTTTTCCGCGGTGGGGTATTTCTTCGGGCGGGAATTAGTCAAGGTGTTGAATGTGCCGATTGGCATGATCCACAGCTCCTGGGGCGGAACTCCAGCGGAGGCCTGGACGAGCCGCGACACGCTCGAATCCGATCCCGAATTCAAATCCATACTGGACGCGGGAACGAAATTACTCTCGCCTTACCCCAAGGTCTTCCAGGATTACGAACAGCGACTGGCGCAGTGGCGAGGAGATTCGGACAAAGCCGAATCTGCGGGTGCGCCAGTTCCCTCAGCCCCGGCGGTCCCTGATGACCCGCGGCGAAATCCCTGGCGTCCGGCCGGCCTCTATAATGCCATGCTCATGCCACTGACCTCCTACGCCATTCGGGGCGCCATCTGGTACCAGGGAGAATCCAACGCTGGCCGTCCCGCCCAATATCGCAAGCTCTTTCCGGCGATGATACGCGACTGGCGACGCGCCTGGGAAGAGGGTGATTTTCCCTTCCTCTTCGTTCAACTCGCCAACTGGGGAATCTACAGCCCCGGCGTGAATTGGCCGGAACTGCGGGAAGCCCAACTGATGACGCTATCCCTGCCAAAAACCGGGATGGCTGTGACTATCGACATCGGCGACGGAAGCGATATTCATCCCAAGAACAAGCAGGAAGTGGGCTATCGGCTCGCCCTGGCCGCGCAGGCCATCGCCTACGGACGGGACGTGGTGTATTCTGGCCCCATTTATGATTCACTGGCTGTCGAGGGTGGCAAGACCCGTTTGCGCTTCAAGTACGTTTACGGGGGGCTGGTAGCGAAGAATTCACCGCTGCGAGCGCTGAGCGGATTTGAGATTGCGGGCAACAATCATAAATTCGTCGCTGCGGAGGCCAAAATTGACGGCGATACGGTGGTGGTGCACAGTGACGCGGTGCCGCACCCCGTGGCCGTTCGCTATGCCTGGGGTATGAACCCGTGGTGTAATCTGTACAACCGCGCTGGCTTGCCCGCATCACCCTTCCGCACCGATAATTGGGAGGACCCCGCCTCCGGAAGGTAAGGCTGGGCTGGTGGCATGTAGCCGCTAGAGAGCCAGGCTTAGTTACGACTATTCAGGCTTGCGCGCCCCGCCAGGGCCAGCGAGGCCGCGACGCTGGCAGTGGAAACTTCCGCCCGGGCCGTTTCGGCCAAGGGCTCATCCCGCCCTTTCACCAGCGCGCCCTGCTCCTCTTTGAGGAAAACCAGCTTGGAGCCATCCGGGGAACAATCGACCGTGATCAGGTCACCTAGCTGGATCTGGCGTGTCGCCAACAGATTGGAAAGCGGAAAGACAAGGTGGCGCTCGATGGAGCGCTTCAGGTGCCGGGCGCCGTACTTCTGGTCGGTCCCTTCCCGGAGAAGGAAGTCGTGCGCTGCCGGCGCGCAATTGAGCACGAAGGGGTTTCCTTCCGTCGCGGCCATAATTCGGTCTTGCACCCGCCCCAATTCTATATCCAGGATCTTCTCCAGACTGTCGCGGGTCAGGAGACGAAATGCAATGACTTTGTCAATCCGGTTCATGAACTCAGGCGAGAATTTCCGGCGCGAGGCTTCCATAGCGATTCTGTAAATCTTCTGGTCCAGGTCTTTCTCGTCTTCGTTGGGCGCTGCGGAGAAACCCACTCCACCTCTCATTAGTTTCATTAATTCCTGTGAGCCCAGGTTGGAGGTAAGGAAAATCATGGAGCGGGAGAAGTCTACCCGCCGGTTATCGCCGAGCGTCAGCGTGGCCTTATCGAGGATACCGAGCAGAAGCTGCCACAAGGAGTCGGAGGCCTTTTCGATTTCGTCAAATAAGACCAGGGAAAGCTTGAGGTTGTCCGTGAAATGGCTCTCCAGTACTTCCTGCGTGATCAGCGGCTGGGTTTCGCGATGCCCGAGGTATCCAGGCGGCGAGCCAATCAGCTTGGCAATCTCATGGCTGTGCTGAAACTCTGCGCAGTCCACTTTGACGACGGCCTTGGAATCACCCAGGAGCACTTCCGCCGTGGCCTCCACCAGGCGCGTCTTGCCCGAGCCTGTAGGGCCCAAGAAGAGTAAGTTCACCAAGGGGCGGCCGGGCATGGAAAGCCCCGCCCGGTAAACCTGGTAGACACGCGTCAGGCGGTGCACCGCGCGATCCTGGCCCACCACCCGCTCGCGCAGCGCCTTCTCAAAATCGCCCACCTCTGGGCTGTTCATTGTTGGATCGAGTAACAGTTTCCGTCCACCCATTTTCATCCTCCGCTCGCCCTATGCCCCGAAGCGCACCCCCTTGACGCGGCGCAGTAGGTTCAGCTTCACGTCCAGCGTTCCCCGAAGCAATTTGAGACCTGAAATGAATTGGGACGAAAGTTAGCGATCTTTGGTGAGATCGAGAACCGGCAAGGGCAAATCTGCCAAGTCAAGATGAAGATTGCGCACGGCAGTTACCAGATTGCGGAGGTACTGAGAGTTGTTTTCTAACGGTTGCACCAGGTCAGCGGAGGATTTCTCTGTCAACCGTTTCCAGTCGACCTGCAAAAAGGGATGTTTGGTATTAACCCCCTTAATAACTTCGTCACTAAGGCGCGACCGCCGGCCGAGGCAGGCAAGGTGAAGCTGTTCCATCCGGTCACCTTTGCGGATGTTGTGAACCAGGTAATAAGATTGGCCGCGTTTGCGTATAAACGCCATCTCGCGATTCCCTGTTTGCAAAAATCTCCGGTTGAGCGCTCGCCTGGGCGATTTTTCAACCCCGAGCCAGCTTCCTAGCACTCCACAGCCTCGTAGTGGATTATTTACCACTACGCTTAGTATAGATTCAAGAAAACAGTTTTAGTTGCCCCAATAGTTTTTGTTGCCCCTATAGAAAATCCTTTTCCGAGATAGAAACATCTGGCCTCTGCTATGATGCACCCGTTTCGGTTGGGGCAGGACCGACGCGGCGCTTCGCCAGCAGGCGAGGAAAGAGGGTTGGAAACTGGACACACAATAAGCGTCGATAGCTGAGAAGAAGCCCGGGAGAAATGCAGCTGATGGCTGGTTTTCCCCCAGCCCCGAGCTGCTGGGCCCTAGCCCCAGGGCCTTCGTGCTATAATTGCAGCAACTGCGCGGCTGGTGCGGGGAAAAGCCACGGCGCGGGGGCAGGGGTGGCGCGTGCCTGCGCATTCCAGCCAGGGAGGAAGGCATGGCGATAAAGAATTTCGAAAAAGTATGGCACAACGGGGGATTCATATCCTGGAACGAAGCCACGATACACGTGGCATCGCATGTGGTCAGCTATGCTTCCTGCCTTTTCGAAGGCATCCGCTGCTACGACACCCCGGCGGGGCCGGGCATCTTCCGCCTTAAAGAGCATACCGACCGATTGGTGAATTCCTGCAAGATTTATCGCATGGAACTCGAGTTCTCGCGCGAACAATTGGCCCAGGCGATGGTAGAGTTGGTGCAGGTGAACGGCGTCAAGCATTGTTACATACGCCCGGTGATCTTCCGCGGCTTCGGGGAAGTTGGCGTGAGCCCGCTGAAGAATCCGATTGAGATTTACTTGCTGGCCTGGGAGTGGGGAAAATATTTGGGTGACGAAGCCCTGCGGCAGGGGGTAGACGTGTGCGTTTCCTCCTGGCAGCGCATTGCACCCAACACTCTGCCGGCGATTGCCAAGGCGGCGGCGAATTATATGAACGCCCAACTGGTCAAGATGGAAGCGATCACCAACGGTTATGTGGAGGGCATCTCGCTCGACGCCTCCGGCCACGTCAGCGAAGGGAGCGGCGAGAACCTCTTTATGGTGCGCGGAGGCAAGATGATTACACCCCCGCTCTCCTCGTCCATCCTTCCCGGCATCACCCGCGATTCCGTCATCACCCTCGCCCAAGAGCTTGGCTACACAGTTATTGAGCAGGCCATCGCGCGCGAGATGCTTTACATCGCCGACGAAGTCTTTTTCACCGGCACGGCGGCGGAGATTACCCCCATCCGTTCCGTGGACCGCATTGTGGTGGGCAAAGGCCAGCCGGGCCCGGTGACCCGAAGCTTGCAAGCGCGCTTCCTCTCCATCGTCCAAGGACAGGCGGAGGACAAGTATGGCTGGCTTACCCTCTGCGGCCAGCCCGTCGCCGCAGCGCGCTAGTTCTCACCTCTTACTGAACGAGGGGGAAACAAGATTGCTTGGCAGCGAGGACCAACCATGAGCAGCCAAAGCTTGACCATCGATACTTTGCTTCGCACTGCCTGCGAACTCAAAGCCTCCGACTTGCATTTGAAGGTGGGAAACCATCCTTACATACGAGTGGACGGCGAGCTCCAGCCGCTCAGCCAATTTTCCCGCATCTCCCCTGAAGACATGCTGGATTTTGCTTTCAGCATAATGAGTAACCGGCAGAAGGCCAAGTTCAGAGAAAACGTCGAAGTGGATATGCCCTATGGCATCCCCGGGCTGGCTCGCTTCCGCGCCAACATCTTCCAACAGCGTGGAAACGTCGGCATGGTCTTCCGCGTGATTCCGACCACTATCCTGAATTTCGAGGAACTCTCCCTTCCCAAGGTGATGGAGAAGATTTGCCAGGAAACACGGGGCTTAATACTGCTGGCCGGCACTACCAGTTGCGGCAAGTCCACGACCCTGGCGGCCATGGTGGACTACATCAACTCCAGTCGCACCGACCACATCATTACCATCGAGGACCCCATCGAGTTCTTGCACCGCGATAAGAAAGGATTCGTGTGCCAGCGGGAAGTGGAAGTGGATACCTCCAGCTTCGCCAGCGCCCTGCGCGCCGCGCTCCGCCAGGACCCCGACGTCATTCTGGTGGGCGAAATGCGCGACCTGGAAACCATCCAGACGGCCCTGCTGGCGGCCGAGACCGGCCACTTGGTTCTTTCCACCTTGCACACCACGGACGCCACCGAAACCGTCTTGCGCATTATTTCGGTGTTCCAGCCGGCCGAACAGAAGCGGGTCCGCCTGCAACTGGCGAGCACGCTGAAGGCCGTAGTTTGCCAACGGCTGGTCAAGAAAAGCGACGGGGTGGGGCGAGTGCCGGCGGTCGAGGTTCTGGTCGCCACGGAGTACATCCGGGATTGCATCGTCAATCCCGAGAAGACCCGGCTGATCAAGGATGCTCTGGCGGCGGGCATTTCCCAGTATGGCATGCAAACCTTCGACCAGTCGCTCTACGACCTCCACTCGAAGGGCCTGATCACGCTCGAAGAAGCCCTGGTCAACTCCTCCAACCCCGACGAGTTCAAGCTGCGTATTGCCGGCGTGCGCAGCGCCGCGGACGCCGCTCGAGACGAAATGGAAAAGGCCATGCAGGTGGAAAGGTTTGCGGAGAGATAAAGAAGCCCCACCAGACCCGCTCAGCGTCGCCCTGCGCATGCTCGCTCGCCGCCCCTATTCTCTGGCTGAAATGCGCCGCGCGCTGGAGAAGAAATATGCGGACTCCAACCAAGTCCGCGCGGCCATCACCCGCCTCCGCGAGCTCCACTACCTGGATGATAAGAAGTTCGCCGAGCACTATGCTTCCTCGCTGGCCCGCAACCGCGCCTACGGCCGCCAGCGCATTCGCCGCGAGTTGAAAGCCAAACTCGTGGATTATCGCCAAATTGAACCGGCCCTCACGCAGGCCTTCGAGGAAACCAGCGAGCGAGACCTGCTGGAACAGACCCTGGAAAAGAAAATCCGCACTTTGCGCCTGCCCTTGACCCGTCCCAAGCTGGCCGCGCTCTGCCAGAGCTTGGTGCGCCGCGGCTTTCGCGGCGATGACATTATGAAAGCCGTGCGCGCGCGCCCGGCACTTCGCCCCCTCGCGGACGAGGCGGGAACTCTCGAGGATGTGAGTACAGAAGAGTGAGTTTCAAATAGCGAATAGTGAATAGTAAATGGTGAATAGGAAACTGTAAATGCATGCCTAGATTCGTCGCTCTGCTTGTTCGAGGCTTGAGGAAGATAGGAGGTTGCATCGATGAACGGTAGAGAGCCGCAGGACATTCTTCGGCTCCTTACGGACTCGCGCATCATATCAGGTTCTTGTCTCAACCCGCTGACCAAGGAAACCAAAGAATTGATTGCGGTCATTACAGCCATTGTCATCAATACAAAATCTGGACATGCTGCGTAGGTGCGGCAATTTGGAATTTACCATTCACTATTTACTATTCATAATTCATAATTAAATCCTATATGAAATCCAACGAGATCAGAACGCGTTTTTTGAAGTTTTTTGAGTTACGCGGCCACCGGGTCCTGCCCTCTTCCTCGCTTGTCCCGGCCCATGACCCTACCTTGCTCTTTTCGAACGCAGGCATGAATCAGTTCAAGGACGTATTCCTGGGCCGGGAAAAGCGCGACTACTTGCGCGCCGCAACTTCCCAAAAGTGCGTGCGGGCGGGCGGCAAACATAACGACCTCGAGCAGGTGGGCCGCACTACGCGCCATCATACGTTCTTCGAGATGCTGGGGAATTTTTCTTTCGGTGATTACTTCAAGAAGGACGCCATCCCCTGGGCCTGGGAGCTCATCACCAAAGACTATGCCCTCCCTTTGGATAAGCTCTATGTCACGGTTTTTCGCGAGGACGACGAAGCGGAGGAAATCTGGGCCAAGGACGTTGGCGTGCCGCGCCAGCGCATTTCTCGCATGGATGAGCACGACAATTTCTGGGCCATGGGCGATACCGGCCCTTGCGGGCCATGCTCCGAGATTCACTACGATCTGGGCCCCGCGGCCAGCGCGCTTGGCCACCCCGATTGTGCCTTTCCTTGTCCTCAGGACTGCGGCCGCTACGTCGAACTGTGGAACCTCGTCTTCATGCAGTTCAACCGCGACGAGCAGGGCAACATGATTCCCCTGCCTCGCCCCAGCATCGACACCGGCGCGGGATTCGAACGCCTGGCTTCGGTACTGCAAGGGAAAGTCTCGAACTTTGATACCGATTTATTTCGGCCCCTGATCGACGAAGCCGCCGCTCTTGCTAACGCCGAGTATGGCGCGAACCACGATACGGATGTTTCCCTTCGCATCGTCGCCGACCACGCCCGCGCCGCTACCTTCCTGATTTCCGATGGCGTGCTACCCTCGAATGAAGGCCGAGGCTATGTCCTGCGCCTCATCATGCGCCGCGCACTGTATCACGGCCAGACGCTCGGCCTGAACGAGCCGTTCCTCTACAAGATGGCCGGCCACGTGGTCCAGATGATGAAAGACGCATATCCGGAACTGCTCGAAACGGAGCGGCACGTAGCCAAGGCCATCAAGCTCGAGGAAGAGCGATACGCGCGCACGACGCGCGTGGGCCTGGAGAAATTGGATTCCACTCCGGTTGTGCTGGCAACCGGGGAGGAGCTGCAATTTCGGCTCGCGCGCCCGCTGCGAAACGCCATCAGCCGGATCGGCGCTCATGAGAGCTTGCGCAAGGCATACTTGAGTTGTCAGCCACCTGTAAACGACTCAGACGCGGGTGTGGCACTCCAGGAATTCGAAAAGGAATGGAACATCGATGAGAAGCAGTGGCCCGCACTCTGGGCGGGAATTGCCTCAAGATTCGCAAAGCCCGCTCGGCTTGGGGGCGATTCCATCAGCAATCTGAAGAGTACCGCGGACCAGGTCCCTCGTTTCGAGAGCTTTAGGAGTAGAGTCGAGACCCTGTTGCAGCTACTAGGACCGAATAGTCCATTTAGGCCCGAGGTTCGGGCTCGCTTAAGGCGCTTTCCTCCGCCCGGTTTGCCCGGCTGGGTGCCGGGAGACGAGCTTTTCAAGCTGCACGACACGTACGGTCTGCGGCCGGACTTTGTCGCGGATGTAGTCGGCAACTACGGATTGGGCGTCGACTTAGAAGGGTACGAAGCTGAGCGACAACGGCAGCGGGAGCGAGGCCGTGCTAGCTGGAGGGGCAAGGTTGAAGGCGGGTTCTTTGACGACAGGTACACGGGGCTGGCGAGCAGTTCGCTTGCGCAAGCACAGTACGATCCCTACGTGTCAACGGTGATCCCGGATGCGGAGATTACAGCTATCGTGTTACCTAGCGGACTGGTGAACACTGTGGATCCGGGCTCAACCGCCGAGATCGTGCTGTCAAAGACATGCTTTTACGCTGAAGCAGGCGGCCAAGTCGGCGACACGGGCGAGATCAGGAATGCAGGGGGTGAAATCCTTCTCGCACGAGTCCAGGATACCAAACTGGTGCTGCACAATTTCGTGGCTCATACGGTACAGACGGTGCAGACCATGGAGGTAGGAATGCGAGTAATGGCCCTCGTCGATGGCGAGCGGCGAGATGCCACGCGGCGCAATCACACAGCAACACACCTCCTTCACGCGGCGCTGCGGAAAACGCTGGGGACCCACGTGAAGCAAGCAGGGTCGCTCGTGGCGCCGGACAGGCTGCGTTTCGACTTCACCCACTACGCGGCGCTCGATGAGCAGGATTTGCTCGACATCGAGGACTTGGTCAACGAGCACATCCTCAAAAATGAGGAAGTCGTGACCACCGTCATGGACCTCGAGGCGGCGGTGAGTTCGGGGGCCATGGCGCTCTTCGGTGAGAAGTACGCAGCCCAAGTGCGGGTGCTTTCAATCAATGACTTCTCGAAAGAGCTCTGCGGCGGCACACACGTTCGGCGGACAGGCGACATCGGGCTTTTCAAGATCATTTCTGAAGGCAGCGTGGCGGCGGGAACGCGGCGAATCGAAGCGGTGACGGGTGAAGGCGTCCTGAAGCAACTGCGGCAAGCCAGCGAGACGCTGGCGCTGCTGGCCGGCGCGCTGCACGCCAAGCCCGAGGAGTTGCTCCCGGCTGTCGAGAAGCTCACCGACTCAGAAAGGAAGCTGCGCAAGGAACTCGAGGCGCAGCAGATGAAGCGCGCCTCCTCCCAGGCCGGCGACCTGGCCAGGGACGCCCGCGAGGTGAAGGGGGTCCGGGTGATAGCCGCGCGCGTCGAGGTCACGGACCGCTCCGCCATGCGGCAGATGGTTGACGATTTGCGCGCCAAGCTGCAATCCGCCGTGATCGTGCTGGGCAGCGTTTCCGACGGAAAGGTCAGCCTCGTGGCAGCGGTTACCAAGGACCTTACGAACCGGCTCGACGCCGGCAAGATCGTGAAGCAGGCGGCGGCTTACGTGGAAGGCAGCGGCGGCGGGCGCAAGGACTTGGCCGAAGCCGGCGGCAAAAATCCCGCCAGGCTCGATGAATCCCTCCAGGCCGTCCCCTCCATTATAGAAGCGATGCTGTAGCTCACGGCATGCGCTTCGCCAAGCCTGCGGAGTTGTAAAGCCGGATTAAGGTATTCAGGTCCCGCGGGCTGGGTTGCTTGACCAGCGATCTAATCAAAACCGGCAAGGGTATCGCGGACACATAAACCCGCCGTGCCTTATCGTGCATTTGCCAATACATGATGTCTTTCTTGCTATCGCTGTGCCCCTTGATGCCCAGGGCGTGTCCCAGTTCGTGCAGGATGATGGCGCGCATCTCGTCTTTCGTCCAGTTGCGCATACTCAGGTCAACGGTAATGTTGCAGACTGTGCTCCCTTTCACTTCCCCGCCCACCACTTTCCAGGTGGGGCGTTCCCATTCTTCGCCCACGGCGCCCAAAGTCTGCGGGTCCGTAATCCAGCTCACCCGGATGTTCGCCTCTTCGGGGTGAATGACGAGTTGGAGGGGAAACATCGCTTTCCAAATGTTAAAAGCGTCGCGCGCGCCTTGAATCCATTTGATCTGCGGCGCGCTCCCCAAGTCCACCTTCACAGGGAAGGTCTTCCACAGGCTCTCCTCGGCTTGCAAGGCCACGTCCCAGTAGTAATCCCCTGCCGCCGGAACGTATCGCGAGGGTTGCATCGCTTCGGGAAGAGCCGGCAAGGTCTGATGAATTTGCAGGCGGGCCTCGGCGCGGGCCACGTCGAACTTCAAGTCGGCGTCGTTTTTGCCCACCTCGATGAAGCGCTGCCACTCCTTGATAGCTTTTTGCCGATCCACCATCTCATCGGCGAGGGCAAGATTGTGGTAGGCCGGAGCATATTGTGGATCGAGCTTGACCGCCTGCTCGTAGGCCCCTGCCGCCTCCCCAAAGCGGCATTCATCATACCGCGCATTGCCGGAATGATACGCGGCTAGCGCGGCTGTGTGATCGACCGCCTGCCCGCGCGCCGTAGAACCGCAAAAGAACAAAGTTGCAATTAGAATTAAGAGACAGAACCTGATTGAAGACCCGCGTCGCGACATGGAGCTATGTCCTCCCCGGGGTGTTGCAAAGCTGTTATACGACCGCGCTTATCATGACGCTCTGCGCATTCGATTTCAAGAGGGCTACCACACCGAAGGGGCTCGCCCGTGGTCGAAGGTACAGAATGGCGCACTTAGGCTCTGGCAAGCTCGCACAACCCCGCTATAATGTGAAATACGAAATGGTATGGCCGAGAGGACGGATGACGGAGGAGACGCATTCATGTACAAGGTCGTGTTGCTAAGGCACGGAGAGAGCACCTGGAACAAAGAAAACCTGTTCACGGGTTGGACGGACGTGGGCCTGAGCGAGAAAGGCGTGCAAGAGGCAATTGACAGTGGCCGGGTGTTGAGCCAAGAACGCTATGTCTTTGACGTGGCTTTTACGTCCGTATTGAAGCGCGCCATCAAAACCCTCTGGCTGGCGCTGGAAGAGATGGACCAGATGTGGATTCCGGTCCAATACTCCTGGCGGCTCAACGAGCGCCATTACGGCGCGCTCCAGGGCTTGAACAAGGCGCAGACCGCAGAAAAGTACGGCGAGCAACAGGTCAAAATCTGGCGACGTAGTTACGACATCCGACCGCCCGCCCTCACCCCGGACGATGACCGCTTCCCCGGCAAGGACCCACGCTACGCGAGCCTGAAACCCGAAGAGCTTCCCCTGACCGAGTGCCTCAAAGATACTGTGGCGCGCACCCTGCCCTACTGGCATGAAACCATCGCCCCTACCGTGAGATCCGGCAAGCGAGTGCTTGTCGCCGCCCACGGCAACAGCCTCCGGGGACTGGTGAAATACCTCGACGACGTTTCGGAGCAGGACATCGTGGGCTTGAACATCCCCACCGGCATTCCGCTGGTGTACGAGCTTGATGACCGGCTCAAACCGCTCCGTCATTACTACCTCGGAGATCCTGGAGCCGTGGCTAAGGCCGCCCAGGCGGTGGCCGACCAGGCGAAGCGGAAAGCCTAGGCAGGAGTCAGGGTTCAGGATTCGGGATCCAGGGAAGTTCACTCGTGGCATTTCCCTGAGCCCTTCCCGGTATGTGATTCAGCGCGGGTGGATGGCCGCAATCAAAACGAACTTCTCCGTGTCCTCTGTGCCTCGAAGGCCTCAACCCAGAGAATGTGGAGAACCTCAGTGACCTCTGTGTTCAGTCTTTTGTTGGCCACAGAGGACACGGAGAACAAATCTTCGCAAAATAACAACGTCCCGCAAACTAGTGTAGTGTCTCGTAATTAGCTTTACAATGCGGCTGGGTTTTGCTATTGTACGCACCATGTGGAACCCAGCCGCCGCTCTTGATTTGCCGTCGGAACAAAGACAGCTTTTGCA
>Ga0315282_10006467_pt1 | contig 19603 bp, 17 predicted proteins | sample YL17G07_20_MG_FD_203693 | JGI IMG/M metagenome (GOLD analysis project Ga0315282, IMG submission 203693) | Sediment microbial communities from Yellowstone Lake, YNP, Wyoming, USA - YL17G07_20 | ecosystem: Environmental > Aquatic > Freshwater > Lake > Sediment | place: USA: Wyoming | collected... | reverse complement strand
TCCTGGTCAGCTGCAGTGGGTCTAATGTTCATAATACTTTCGCTCCTTGTCTTGTCGCCAGGCATGGCGAAAATCATTCCCAGACTTCCTGGATTTTCTACTACAGTCATCTATGCACCTCCAAGTGTTAGATTTTTTTGAGGTTGGGAAACGTGCACATTTTACGCTCAACCCTTCCTCATATATAAATATGCATGGGGGGGCGAAAGATTTTAAAAAGCAACGCAGTAAAAATCCTAAAAAAGAATTTTTATCGAAAAAGTATTTGCAAAAATAGAGATAAAAAGATTTTTCAAGAAAGGCTTACATGTTGCCTCACGTAATTTTCTATACGAAATATTATTCGGTTGCCTCTATTTTGAATTTTTCATATAAGTTTTAATTTGAGGCACTTAGATGCAGCACTTATTAGAAATGTGGTTGAAAGTAAAAATAACTCCCTATCACCCCATATTGCAGCAATTAAAAATCTAAGTATGCTTTAAATAGAAAAGGAGGTGGAAATGAGCAAACTTGAAACTCCAATGATAGAAGAATACTGGCGTCAGGTTGGTGGTACCCTCATCGAAGAATTTCTGGCAGTGAAAAGAACATATACCAACGGTTAAAGGCTAATTGATGCTGTAATTATTAAAAATGGAGAAAACCGAAGAGTAAAAAGAGGAGAAAAAGTAAGTATTGAAGGAAAAGACATTATCTGTGTGCAAGCAAAAGCTAAAAGACTCGGAATGACATTAATGGGACAAGTAGTTTTCTCGCCTAAATTATTAGAAAAATTCAAGCCTCGATCAATAAAATCTGTTGCATTAGTTACCAAGTATGATTCTGTTATTGGACCTATGCTTGAGCAATTTCCTAATGTAGAAGTGGTAGTAATGCCTCTTAAAAAATAAGTGTTTAATAAAAAGGTTTATTAATGGTTATGTTCTCTTTGTGGTGACAGGATTGTTAAGCATTGGTTTTAGGTTCGAATCCTATAAAGAGAGCAAATTTTTATTTATAAAATCATTTGAATGAATTATCGCCTACAATTTTATTTTTGTAAATGTTTGGGTAACAGGTAATAAAACGCTCCTTGAGATCTATAGCTTTTAAAAGCTGTTTTAGATACTTTAGCATGTAAAGGTTTTGCATAGACTTTGTTGTTAATGTTACTAATTATTTTCCATGCCTTGCCATTAAGAAGGAAAATATCATCCAGTGGAGGATAGACCTTTCCAATTTCCTCTTTTGAGTCAATGTTAATAACTATTAATGCCTCATTCGATGGGATGTTCGAATGAACATTACCACTCTCTCCAAAGTTCATCAATTTCTCAGTAGCGTACCACTTTCCATATCTTTTTTCTAGCCACTCTTTATCTGCTAGTGTTCTCAAAATATCTCTTAATTCTTCGATATTACAGAGTTCTATTAAAATTTTTTCAAGGTAATTTTCTTCTACTCCTTGTGGATTTGCGTAGAGTATTGAAAATATTTGCTGTATCGCTACCGACATATCTGGCTCATAATCTGTAAATTCTAATTGTCCCGCAATGGCAGCTTCGAACATTTTCTTTAAAATTAACTTTTCATTATCAAGTTGATATATTGCTATAACTCTTGAGATATCCGAGCGCCTATTGCCTCTGCCTATTCTCTGGAGCAGTGAAATAACACTTAATGGTACCTCAGCAAGTATTATAGCGTCAATATCTCCAATATCAATACCTATTTCTAGAGTCATTGTTGCTACACAAACACCATAGTGAGATTCCTTCATAAAATTTTCTGCCTCTACTCTTACGGATCGACTAAGACTTCCATGATGAACAACAACAAAATTGTCTCCTACGATACTCTTACACTCTTTAGAAATTATTTCTACAGAAGCTCTCTTATTGCAAAAAATTAATATTTTCTTTAAGTGCTCTTCTTTTACAATTTTAAATACTTCTGTTAATGAATTTGCATAAGTGTATTTTATTTCCCTTTTGCTATGAGATAAAATAACCTTAAAATCTTTTAAATACCTGCCTCCAATTTTTTCTGGTTCGGACACTGTGGCAGATAAACAATATTTATTAAAGGCTGAGTCAGAGATTTCTTCTAATCTTTTTAAAAGCACTCGAAGTTGATCTCCGCGGTAAGTATTATCGATAAGGTGAATTTCATCTAAAACAACTGCTCTTATATTTTTGAAAGATTTAGCATGTCTGCATAGTAAAGAGTCTAAAGACTCAGGTGTTGTTATTAAAAAATTTGGCACTTTATTGGGGTCAAATTTAGGTCTATCCCCAGTCTTTATTGATATAGATATCCCTAGCTCTTGTAGCTGGTCTTTCAAACGGAAATAAAGGTCATTTATCAGAGCTCTTGTAGGAGATATATATAGTATAGATATGTTTCTCCAATCTTCGTTGAAAAATCTTTCACATAAAGGAGCAACTACTGCTTCTGTCTTTCCACTTGCTGTAGGAGAAATAATAAGCACATTCTCACTATTTAAGATGTGTGGAATTGTCATTAATTGTATGGGTAAATTCTTACCATACCTACCAAAAAAGGTGAGCCAGGTCCTTTTTAGCTTTCTCCTTATTTCTATCTGTTCAGTCGTCATATTTATTAACTTATTCAATTTTTTTGTTGGGGTAGAAACGCGAAATATCAAGTATCTCAACTAAACTTTTAATAAATAAACGAGTCCTATGTTGTTGAATGTTTGGAGCTTCTTTTATGTTTGATTTTGTTTCATATGCTTTTCCATATAATTCAGTTATTTTTTTTAAAATTTCTCTTAAAGCGTCTTCACCAAGATGCTCAATCTCAACTTTTTTAATCATTTTAAGTATGTCATTTGTTAAAATATCACTCATAACAAATGCAAATAACAATTTTACAGAAGAAGGTATTCTCCACAAATATCTTATAAGATCAGAATTCATTACCCGATAGTTCAAGAGGGTTTCAGATCCTCCTCCCTTTGTAGCCCCATAAATTTCCTCTGAAAGCAAAATTTCATTATCGCTTGCCATTAAAATAAGCCCCTCTAAAAATTTCCAACTAGCTGAACCTCTATAAGAGGTATACATAGATGAGTCTACATTCTCTGCCTCATCGAATAGTATCAAAAAACCATTCAGGTGTAGGATATTCTTTGCAGCCCATCCAATGCCGCTAATAATGTAGCTGTATATATTTGCGCTTGTTGCATAAGAAGGCAGTGGCAGATAAGTACGATCTTCTTTGCTTTCGTCGGACCTTTTATACCATGCTTTTCTTTTATTAGACCAGATAAATCCATTCTCCTTTAATTTTTCTTTAACTGGATAAGTATTCCCATTTACCCAAATCCAGGAACCTTCTATTATAAATTCTATATCAGAAGGAAAGCCTGATTTAGAAATTTTTCTTTGAACTATTGGATATGTATTCTTAGAAAGTCCCTCGATCCATTCAAAGTAATCTTCAATGTCTTTCTCGCTCCTTATCTTAGATATTATTGGACCTAGATATTTATGTTCATCAATTTTATAAGAATCATTACTTTTTGCCATCTCTCTTAGGAATTCTCTAAAATCACCATTCTTACTTCTAAATTTGAAAGAGCGAATTATAGCTTCATAGAGTGCCTTAGGTCTAGCAAAGGAAACTTCATTTGAATCCAAGCTAACCAAGGAAACTGCCCATTTATTTTGCAGTGCATAAGAGTGAATATACTCAAGGAAGTGTGTCTTCCCTGAACCATACTCGCCAGACATTATCAACGAAGAATCATCATTTCCCTCTAACCACTTTTTTATAAGTTCTATCTCATCTTCCCTTCCAAATGTAAAAGATTCTATATATTTATGGGGTACAATACCCAACCTCAAAGACTCAATTATATTTCTCGCTATAAATTGTTCATCTGAAAGAGTTTTAACCGAGATAGTTTCTTTTTTTATTGAAGGTGTTTTGCTTAAAAATCTAACATCTTCTTCACGTACCCATCTTAAAATACCATCTTGAAATTGTACACAGAGCTCAAAACCACCAAACCTTTTATTTTTAACTACTCCATTGCCATATACTTTATGTTCGACTATCTCCACCCAAGCGCCTCTATATAGTTTACATTCCTATTTCTTCAGCAGTGACAGCTTTTTTAGTCTTACTTAGCTTTTCGAATGCTGGAATTATACTTTGAACAAAAAATCTTTGGTAACCTAACTCTTGTTTTCTACTATATACAGCCTCTGCAATATTTTTAAGTGTTTTATTAAGCGCTTGACTATTAAGGTTCACCGAATATGCTGCTTCATATATTTTAGCGAGTTTTTTACCAATTTCTTCCATAAGTTCAATAGGTTTCACATCTAACTTATCTAAATATATCTTAACTCCAGCGGGGTTTATTTTAGTATTAAAGATCGTAGAAACTCTCTGTCTTAACGCCTCATAAACCTGCAATTTTCCTTCAAGAAAGTTTTCATCTGGAACTGCATAAAACCACATTGTGTTTTTAAAGTTAACATGTCCAAACTCATCTATTAGCTCTCGCAAATTATTCAATAGTAAAACCTTCTGTTTAGAAGACAAACTTGAATTCACTTCTGCTTCATCTAATAATACAATAAGTCCAGCATGTTCAATTTCTCTTATCCATTGAACTAAAGAACGGATCATTTTAAAGGCGTTGCTTTTATCAATTTTTTCGAAAACTTTGAATTCTTTTAGATATGTTCTAGGGGGATTTTCACCTATTAACCATTGCATAATTGTTACAAAATCGTTATCACGCTTCTCTATTAGACTTATAAATGCCTCCTTCATTGCATTCCTAAAGCTCAGGCTTTCGTAAGAACCTAAGGAAGACGCATAATTGATTAGCTCTTGTTTCAAAACTTCTCCCGAGAGTTTTTCTGACATTTCTTTATATTTGTCGTTGTACCATTTTTTTATAAGTGCCTCTAACCCTCTATCATAATCAGACAAAAGCTCTTCCGGAGTTTGTGGATAAATGATGGATTTAACAATTGCCTTGTAAACTTCCTCCAATTTATGGAAGGGGGTTTCCTGAGGAGATAAAGATATGTAGGATGCTAAAAAATGATATTTCCAAGAAATTTCTCTTATACAGTACAAAAAATGGGTTTTTCCTCCGCCGTATATACCGACTACCATTTTAAACGCTGAGCCACCATCTTTTATAAAAGTTTTAAGATATTCTTCTTCGATCGTATTCAAGTAAACATCTAAACCTGCGGTAAAAAATTCAAAGCCATATTCTGGTGGAATACCCGATTCAACGGTTTTAATAATACTTCTAGCTATGTTTCGATCAATTTTTTGTTTCTCGATCTCTTCATCACTCATTTTGTCGCCTCCATGAATTTTATATGAGATATATAATCTCCATTACCTTTTTCATTTGTAGGAATCCAAAGGAAATCCGCCCTATTTTTTGTATAAGCTCTCGTTGCAGTGACCAAACTTAATGTTTTTCCATCTATTAGTCGCTTCTTTAGTCTAAAGAGATCGTAGCTAAAGAAAACCCTTCCATATTCTTTATAATTATTTTTCATTGGATTTATCTTAAACTTTTCATCTTGAATAGCAACTACATATTCAAACAAAATTTTAGAAACAGATATCGGAGTATTCATTTTTAAGCCTGTTTTGTGAAGAGTCAAATTATAGGCCTCAAGAAGTTTAGCAAGAAAATTATCATCGTTTAACCGCTGTTGAGTGATCCTGCTATGACTCTCTTTAATTTTTTTTACTACTTCCTCGGGATTAAGCTTACAAGAATCAATTTTTTCCTGCTGTGGTCCATACCAAATAATTACATTAAAATTTTCAAGATTTACCTCTAAAGTATAAAATGTAACTTTGAGTAAAGGGTAGATACCAGACATTTCAAAACCATTAGCTTTGAGTAAATTTTCAAGCTCTTGTCCAAATGCTTTTTTAGCTTTAACTTCCCACTCAGTTATTTTATTTTTCTCGATTTGTAAATACTCTTTTAAACTTTCTTTAAGGCGCAAATCAGTTTTGTTATTTTCTATTATTTTTTCAAGATTAGAAAGCCCTTGCTTTATTAAGATTAAATTTTTAAGAGGATCAATTTGTTCTAATTTCTCTAGTTTTTTAATTGAATTTAATACATTAGTAGAGTTTTTAATCTTCACTGAAATTTCATTTTTAAGTTCTTCGACATTCATGTTATCACCTCGTTAAATGTAATAAAATTAAATTATTAATGGTTGACAATTGATTATCATGATTCAAGATAATTATTTTTTTGCATAAAAAAATAAATTTTTGACACTTATCTTTTCTAGGAAAAACATTTTTGGGAGCTTGAATATTTTCCAATATTTATTCGTTCCTCCTTTTGATATTTTATACAGAAGTAAATAATTATAAAAATTTGTTGGAAATAAAGTAAAATTAAAATTTTTATTTAAAATAATATAAATAATGTCTAATTACGAAGATAAGGTAAATAGGGCTTCTCATTTCTTACTCTGAAAGTATCTTTTCCATTTCATCGATAAATGAAGCAAAAATTCTCATCCATGCTTGTTTTCAAATCATTCCAACTGATTAATTGCATTAAATAACAACTCAATTTTGTCTTTCATTTTTCCTACCCCAGAAATCGCAATATTCACTAAAAAATTGCAAAATATTCTAGATTGAATTGACATAATAATGCTAATTTTCTTATAATTAATAAGAAGAGTTAGAATAATAAACAGAGGAGATATGGAAAAATTTAGTTTTGTACACACTGCAGACTTGCATCTAGATAGCACTTTTAAAGGTATTTCTGAAATAAATGAGAGAATAAGTTCAGAATTAAGAAATGCAACATTTAATACATTTAATAAAATCATTGATCTTTGTATCAATAGACAAGTAGATTTTCTATTAATAGCAGGAGATATTTACGATGGAGCTGATAGAAGTCTAAGAGCACAACTCCGATTTCTAGATGGTATGAAGAGATTATCTAAAGCAAGAATAGCTGTATACATAGCACATGGAAATCATGACCCCTTAAGTGGATGGTCCGCAAATTTAGATTGGCCAGACAATGCTCATATCTTTAATGGAAAAAATGTAGAAAAATTTTTATTTGAAAAAGATGAAAAGGAAATTGCACAAATTTATGGAATTAGTTTTCAGAAACGTGATATAAAAACAAATCTTACCTACGAATTTCCTAAATTTACCGAAGCCAAAAAAAATCTGTTTACCATAGGCGTATTGCATTGCAATGTTGGAAACAACACTGGGCATGAACCTTATGCGCCTTGTACATTAGGTGACTTAATCATTCACAATTTCGATTATTGGGCACTTGGTCATGTTCACAATAAAAATATCCTAAATGGTGAAAATCCATTGATTGTCTATCCAGGAAACACTCAAGGTCTTAATCCAAAAGAGACAGGCGCTAGAGGCTGTTTTTTAGTTAATGTCAGTGAAAATGGCGAATCAAATGCTGAGTTCATTACAACCGACACTATAAGATGGTTTGTTGAAGAACTATCAATAAACTCTCTCTACACAGAACAAGAACTGATATCTAAATTAAATAGCTGCATCGATAAAATACGTAAAAAGGCAGAAGAGCGAGCATCAATTTGCAGAATCATTCTCGTTGGAAGAGGTCCTCTTCATTCAGTTATCGCTCGAAAAGGAGTTTTAGATGACATTCTTCGAGAGGTAAGGGAGAATGAGGAAGGGGAAAAGCAATTCGTTTGGATTGAAAGCTTCACGAATAATACAAATCTAGAAATCGATCGAAAATCATTGCTAGAACGCAAAGACTTTATTGGTGATCTTTTAAAATTGTTTGAAGAATTTTATCATGATGAAAACAAGAGGGCTGAACTTAAAGAGTCACTTGAGCCATTATTTACATCTCCGAATGGGAGAAAAATGCTTGAACCCATTAATGATGAGCTATTTCTTGATTTAATAAAAAAGGTAGAAACACTTTGCCTAGACAAACTCTTGGAGAAGTCTTCATGAAATTTCAAGAAATCTACATTGATGGTTTTGGGATATTTCACAACTATACCATAAAAAATATAAATTCTGGTCTAACAATTTTTGTAGGACCAAATGAAGCTGGTAAATCAACTATTCTATCCTTCATAAAACGGATTCTCTTTGGCTTTCCGGATAAACGAAGTAGTAGCAACCTTTATCCACCTCTTAGAGGCGGTAATCACGGAGGTAGATTAATCGTATCGACAGGCAATAATACAAGATGTATAATCGAACGATATTCCGAGGAATCTCATGACGTTAAGGTAATTTTACCTGACGGTTCAGTGGGAGGTTCTACGGAGCTCTCTCACCTCATAGGACACGCCAATAAAGATATTTTTGAAAATATCTTTGCTTTTGGTCTTACAGAACTCCAGGACTTTGAAACACTCAACAGTGAGGCAGTAAGAGGACGACTCTATAGTGCAGGAACAGGAATTGGCTCTATTTCTCTTTCAGAATTTCAGAAAACTATAGAAACAGAAACAAGCGAATTATTCAAGCCCAAAGGGAGTCAGCCAGAAATCAATACTCTGTTCAAGGGAATTAATGAAATTAATGCACATCTTCGAGAGATAGAAAATGATCTCCAGAAATTTGACGACTTACATAGAGACCTAGAAGATATTACTAAAAAAATAAACAACATAGAACAAGAACGAAATCAAATAAGAACTAAATTTAACCACACAAAAAATCTGATTACTGTTTGGGATGACTGGAGAAAAATACAAGAAGCTAAAGATAGTCTACAGAAAATTCCGGAGATAGAAAACTTCCCTGAAAACGGGGTAGAAATGATGGAAAGGAATCTAGAACAAGTTGATGAACTAAATAATAAAATTACTGAGACAAATGACAAACTAAATGAAATTAGATTTAGAAAATCGCAGATAAAAATAGATGAAAAGTTAATTACTAATAAAGAGAGAATTCTTGAACTTCAAAAGGGCCGAGATAAATATTTCTCGGCTGCAAAGGATTTACCAGTATTAAGAGATAAACTAAAAAGAGACAAGGAGGGACTAAAGGAATCACTACATGAAATAAGGCCTGATTGGGATGAAGAAAAACTTTCCAGCTTTGATATATCTATACCTGCAAAGGAAATAGTAAGAAAAAAACATAACACTATAGAAGAGATAAGAGAAAAAATCCGTGATACAGAAAAAGAAAGTCAAAAAATTGACCAGAACATTAACAACATTGAGGAGGAGGTTAAGGTAGTAGATAAAAATCTTGAAACTCTATCGCTTCAGCAATTAGACGAAGAAAGGCTGAGTCAACAAAAAAAATCTCTGCAGCTCCTACGAGCAAAATATCCCAGCTTAAAAGAAAAAGAAGCCGATATGCGCAGCCTTCAAGAAAAAGAAGAATTATTCGCCATTATCAAACCACGTCGAGAAGAAATCCTTCCAAGATTACCCCTTTGGCCAGCAGTCATGCTTATTGCTACTGGGATTTTAACACTGATACTATCAATTTTTAGGAATAACCGGGCAATAGGTATTATTATTCTTGCAATCTTATCTGCATCAGCAATCATCTATATTATTTTAGGCAGAAAAAAACTTCCGGCAACTAAACCAGAAGAATTCAAAGGCAAAGAGACAGAAGATTTAATGGAAAAATCGAAGGATTTATCCGAACGGAGAAAAATGCTTGAATTTGAATTGGAAAAAATCAAAAGTGAAATGCTATCCAATGCCCAAATGTGTGGCTTTGAGAACATGCCTGATCCTATACTAATAGAAGGTAAAGACTCGGAATTGCAAATAGCTTCTGCAAACCTACTAAAACTAAATGATTTAAAGAAACAACGAGAAAAGCTCGATCAAAATCTGAAAAAAACTAGCGAAGAAGAAAATATAGTAAAAAGAAAACTAAATGAATTAAGAAAAGATGAAGAAAATGCTCGAAAGGAGTGGAAAAATTGGCTCACTGAAAAAGGATTAGAGTTGGAAATAACACCCGAGGGAGTGATCGACATCTTTGCAACAATTAAAACATGCATTGAAAAGAAAAAATCTATCGAGGAACTTACGGTACGAATAAAAGAACAGGTTCAGAGATATGTTGAGGAATACGAAACCAAAATATCTTCAGTTCTAGAAGACTGTAATAGAAAAAAGAAAGGTATAAACGTAATCGTGGAATTGGAGAAAATAAGTGGAGAATTAAATCAAGCCATCGATGATAGCAAAAACCTAAAACAGCTAGATATAGACGAAGAAAAATTAAGACTTGACCTTCAAAATCTAGAAGGAAAACTTGAAGAAAGAGATAAAACAATTTCTAAGCTATTATCTCAAGGTTTTGCAAAATCTGAAACTGAATTTAGAAAGAACGCGAAAAACTGGGAAGAGCTTAATAAACTAAAGAATGAAATTCTCCAAGGGGAGCAAAATATCAAGAGAATTAGCGGTGAAGAAAAACTATATTCCGATTTCATAAACGAACTAAAAGAAACAACTCTTGAGACTCTAAAAGAAAAAAAATTACAATTAGAAGAAAAACTTGACGAGATGGAGAAACTTCTTTCTGAATTCAGAGAAAATCGAGGTGGTATTGCTAAAGAAATCGAACAAATTGAGAGGCGTGAGGAAGGTTCATCTTTACGAATAGAAAAAGCTGTAAAGATACAAAAGTTGAATAAAAAATCAGATGAGTGGTCAATACTCATCTTAGCAAGAGCTATTATGAGAAAAGCTATTGAAAAATATGAAAAGGAAAGACAACCTGGGGTTATCAAAGAAGCACAACTCTTCTTTTCCAAAGTGACTCTTGGGAGATACTCAAGGATCTACGCACCATTAGATGAGGCAAAGATCTATGTCGAAGATAAAGATGGCAGACGAAAAGATATTCAGGATTTGAGTAGAGGAACCGCAGAGCAACTTTACTTATCGTTGAGATTTGGGTTTATTAGAGAATTCAGTAAAAGAGCGGAACCGCTACCTATTGTTTTTGATGATATTCTTGTCAACTTTGACCCTGAAAGATTCCAAGCAGCTTGTGAAGCTATTAAGGAACTAATAAAAACCCATCAAATTTTTTACTTCACATGCCATCCTGAAACTATCGATTTGTTAACTAAGATAATACTGGATTCAAGAAGGGTTGATATGATTGCTGGTGATTAATATGGGACAAAATATTGAATTAAAACAACTACACAGTAACGTTTGTAAAATGAATTATTTATATAACAAAAAGAACCTTTTAACACCATTAGTGTAAGGAGGTATTTCCATGAGTGAATGTAAGTTATGTGGGAAGAAGGGATTATTTGTATCAGTTAATTCTTTTGGATTATGTAGTAATTGTGCTCCTCGTGTTGCAATAGATGTTCAACAAAGAGTACGTATAATTATTGATTGTTTAAGGTTAATTTCCGAATCGAAAAATCTTGAAACAAGAATATCACGATGTGATATACTTATTCAACACGCAACAGCTCTTAAACAGTATGAAGATAAAGGAATATCTACTCTGGAAAATAACATCCTGCCTTCGAAGCTAATAGAACGTTATAGCAATACTAAAGATACACTAATATTAGAGGCTCTAAATGACGAGTTTGAACAACTTGTAGCAAAATCAGAAATAATAAAAAGTATTTCAACAATAATAAACAATGCTTCAAAAATACTACTAAAAGTTAATGAAATGAAAAAACAATTAAATAATAAGGATAAACTCAATGAAGTAGAAGAGAAAGTAAAGAAATTTGTTCATGATAAAAAAGTTAATTCATATTTAGAAGCAGCTCGGAAAGCCGACTTTAAAGGACAAAAAGCCAAAGCAATTGATCAATATAAAGAAGCGCTTTATTTTATTAAAAATGATAATATAGATGATTCATTGCAAGCAAATGAACTAGCAGAGGTAGAGAAAAAGATTGAAGAATTATCTAAATAATAAAATCTAAATTTCATCAAATTTTATGCAATAGGGTAATTTGTGATACATTCATAATACTTATATGTAGTTTAGTAGAATTATATTTGTTCTTTTAGCTCTTTTAGTTTATTCAACATCTTAACATCATTATTAGAAGCTATCTTCATATCAACAGACTTTTGTAATAAAGATATAGCAAAATCTATATCTCCATTCTTTTTACACTCTTTTACTTTAGCTCTTAGAGATTTTCCTGCAATACTTAAAGGAGACGTAGGTATATGATCTTTAAATTCGAGAGATTCAGTCGCTCTTCTGTGACTCTCAAAAGCAATTTCAGCGGCTTTAAGGTAATCACCTAACTTATAAAAGGCTTCCGCATATGTACAAAAAGCTGGATAATAATCTTTTGTGCTTTCAAACACAGGCTTTATATAATTTATACCTTTTTCAAGATCCCTAACAATTGCTTCTTTAATAAGCAGAATACCAATTTCGCAAGCAATAGTATTCCTATCAACGTAATCTGTAAAATGTCTTTTATCTTGGGAATATTCATTAGGTATTATACCCTCCGATAAGGTATAAGCTCTTTCAAGATGATTAATAGCTTTTTCAAGATATACTTTTCGTTCTTCTCCACGAATAAACCATCCGTTATAATTTCTTAAAGCAAGACCCAGCCAGTATTCAAGGTCATAACTATTACTTTCCGGATAAAGACGCTCGACTTTATTTATTACTTCCTCTATATTGGACCTTGAGAGCGCTGGATCAAAAAACACAACATGAATAAGCAACTTTTTTGCATCTGTGATAGACATCTTATTAAATGGCATGTTGCTCCAGCAAATAGTTAAGACACAATCCTAAAACCTCCACAGAGACCCTTTTACTGACAGCAAAGAAATAATCTTTTTCTTGACCTTCCTTATAAATCTTGCGTCTCATTTTTTGTTTTACCACTTCTCAATGTTAGCTATGATGAGCAAATTGTATATTTCTTTTCAAATTTTGCAATCTAAGGCATTATCTCAAATAAAAATCTATTTGAAGGAGTTAGAGTGTGACAACACATACCAGGGTTCGGAACTTCTATTAACGCTTACAAAAAACAAAAAGAGGGAGAAAAAGTATGATCAAGAAAGAAGTATATTCGTCTTTAGCAGAAGAGGGATTACTGAAATCTTTAGGTCCTTTTAGAATTATCGATAGTGATAAATCCATATCTGGAGTAAATAGACCATATGAAGAGATCAGCAAGCCATTAATTATGGGTGAAAAATTGACTTATGGCAAAAAAATAATCATAGGAGAGAAAGCAAAATCATAGACTAAATTTTAACAATATTATTGCTTTTTAGTTCCTTCCAGGTTAGACAAATAAAATTTAGATAACTATCATAAAAGTTCAATACCCATACAGAATAATTAGGATCTTCTGGTAAATGAATTGTTCTATACTTAAAAACGTCTTTACTAACACACTTTATAATAGAAGTGCATATAGATTCTTTAATCTCATTTGGTATTTTATCATCTTCATTTGGACTTAAAAAAACTTTAACTATGAAATCATTTGGTAGTGGTTTTTTGTTCTCAAAATAAAATAACCCTTTTACTATTTTACCCATAATCCTATCAACTCTTTCTCTATCACACCGAAAGCCTGGTCTTTTTCCAAAGTATATAGATCCATGATACACATCAATAGGCAGGAAGCTTTTAAATACCTCTTTCAATACTTTGGGATTTTTTTGAAGGCTTCGCTGAACTTTTTGGTTCCATATCTTTTCGACTGGGCTATTGGGAATATCATTTAATCTCGCAGATGCCAAAACAGTTCTTACATAATTTTCATCATCTGCAAAACTATTGTTACAGTCAAAGCATGATGGTACAGTTATTAAATTCTTTGGTGCAGGTTTTGGAAAAAAACATTCTTGTGGAACATGATCTTTTGTTGTTGCCGGTTTATCACAATAAATACAGTTCTTTTTTTTAAATTTTGAGCTCAATTTTGATTATTCCTCCTTATTTATTAATAATTTTATTCTACCAAACTTTTCTTTTTCTGAAGTATCTTTTATAAGAGAGTTTCTATAACAAACTATAACTTAATAATCTATAAAGTTTTTTGGTTTAATTTGTACAGTTGATTTCTAATATAATCATACATAATTTGTTCTCTTGTTCTATAATCTACTGGGAAAATAGAATTATTTTCAAGAATAGGTATGTTTAAGCTAATTGTTCTTTTCTCGTCATATTCGTATTGATTTGCAAAAAAAGTTATATCACAATATTTACTTTTATCTGCAGGATTAATTTCGAGTACATATCCGAAGGGAGGTGCACTTATTTCAGAAATAATTCTTATAGATTTATCTGAAAATAGGATACCCCCAATTCCAATGTATCTAAGTATGGTACCTCTCAAAACATATATATAAAATCCGAATTTTTTTTCAGATAGTCCTTTTTTCTCTTTTGAAAGTACAAGATCGCGCAGTTCAGTATGAACTTTAGACAAACCGGGCGGATTTACAGATAAAAACATTGTTATAATCTGCTTTATGATTTTCAAAGGATAGACGTTCTTAAAGTTTAGGTTGATCAATTCGTTTGACTCAGTTTTTACATTATAAGTTTCTTTATACCCTTGATAAGTAAATTCAACAAATGAACTTCCATACAAGTGTCCAGTGTTATTATTACGTTTTTCACAGAGAGTATAAAAACCTATTCCTTTTTGTAGTTGTTTCCCCTTTTTACTAGAAAAGTCCCAAGGAAAGCTTTCTGAGCCAATTATTTCTTTTCCAAGATACATAAAAGCCTTGTTTGAGTTAAACGCAGCTTTTGGTGGCACATGTTCATAAGATAGCTTTCCTATGTTGCCACAGATCTTACACTCTCCGTATTTTTCTTCTTTTATATTAATTAGCCTCCTTATTGAAAAGATTTTTTAGAGTATATCAAGTATAAAATTTTATTCAAATATTTAGCAGAAATCTAATAGAGATCTAAATTTATGGTTAATCTTTGCTAAAAATGCTTTCGGCTTTCTTGTTAGATAGCCAAGTATTGCTTGACTCAGGATAAAAATATAGGATAATTTTAATAGAGTAAAGTATAAAAAGGAGGTCTATCATGGATGACCAAGAGGGACAAAAAGAAAAGAAATTAGAAATAATAATGAAAGATTATGAATTGCTTAAGACCTATTCTACTAGCAGTTCACCTGGGATTCGTTATAATATAATCTCTTTTGCATTGGCAACTATTGGAATAGTTACTTCTGGACTTATGTTTGCATTATCTTCAGGGTCTTCAGGGAATATGTATAATTTAGCAATAACAGTAGCAATATTTCTGATGGTTGGTTTTATCCCGCCTTTTTGTATTTTCGTTCTTGCTATATGGCTTGGCGAAGAACACAGAATGATAAGAATAGGTAAATTCTGTCAAAGTTTAGAGAAGAGAATTAATGAAGAGTTTGGTAAAGAAGTTTTAAGCTGGGAAACTTTTAAGAGAAAGCCATCAGAAAGTATTATGTACCCAGAACTTTTTGTAATTTTGTTATTCTTAGGTATTAGTTTTGGTTCTTCGCTAATAGGTTTTTATATAGCGAAAAGTGTCTTTGGTTATTTTCCCTTAGATAGTTACTCTATCAATATTATATTTCTTGTTGTTTTATATTTGATAATACATTTGCTGATTGCATTATGGATTTTTATTTTTGTAAAAAGAAATTTAATACACGAAAAACCTATTTCAACGTAATTAACTTCAAAAATATATAAATTGAAATGTTGTTTTGTTGTTGGTTAATCCTTGCTAGATAAATTTTGAGGGCTTAGAAGTTGCTCTAAATCAGCAAGCAGGGAACTTACATTCGTTTTTATGGTGGCGGCGGGGGGAGAGTGCCCTTGTGCAGGTGAATGTAACTCAATTCATTTCAGAGTTAAAGCGTCTTTTGACCGTTAGAAATTTTTTTAATGAGAATTAGCCATTACCTAAACTGCTGATATTCCCAGATATTTACATATCGTTTTATCAAAAACTTATTTGAAGTTTTTCATCGATGCCATAAAATTGACACCTGAGGAGATGACTGTAAGGTTTACTTTTGTGCTTCGAGACTCATCTTTGTCGTCTTTATTAATGGTGCCGAGGGCTCGGAGTGATGCAAAACGACGACAAACTGATATTGTTTACAGAAAGAAAATGCAAGAAGCTTTGGTGGCTGGAAGGTAATTAAGGAATCCTTTATGTCTATAAATCTAAACGAATTTGTATCACTGCTCATCAACCAATCTATATGAAAAATTTAGAGATAGCAATCTCATGTGTATCATAACTTATTCAAAAGAAGATTTACCGAGACAATTTTGCCAGCTTAGCCTTTAGTTTTTTAGAGTTTGCTAAGTCTTCTGGATAAATTGAAATCAGCTTTAAACCATACTTTTTACAAAGGTCTTGTTTGAGTTTGGTTTTTTTGTCATAACTTCTGTCGCCTGTCAGACCAAAGTACTCAATAAAAAATCCATTAGCAAAAAAATCTGCTTTGAAGCCCATGCCAATTTTAGGATAATCTACCTCTTTCTCGTGTGGAATTCCCAAAGTATAAAGGAAGTCGTCAATAGTTTTCTCTCCCAATGACAAACAAACGTGTCCGTCTTTAGCTAAGCATTTGATCCCTCGAGATAATCTTTGTGCGTCGTTTTTCAGAATACCTGCCTCAACGAGAGCTTTAAACCAAGAACCAAATATTTCCTCTACACAGCGCTGTGATGGTTTTCTCTCAAGAACTTTAAGAAGAGCTAATCTTTCCTGATTACTCAAACCATGAAGCAGGTCAGGTTTACGATCAAAATCTTGAGAAGGTACACATTGCAACAAATCTGCGACATCTCTGATGTAGTTTAGCACCTCTTCTCTAGAAAGACTATCGCTTCCTCCACCAAAAAAAATTCTCTTCATACAAGGAGAACAAAAATCAATCTGGTTAATTCCAAGCATATCAATGAACGTATGTGGAAGAGAATCTTCAATGAACCTTTCGTTGCAAAGAAGACAAACTTTCCATTCAGGTTTTCTGATACTCTTTGTCAATCCAAGCTTTTCTGCACGCGATACTGCAAAGCGCCTCAAGACATTAACCCAAGAATATTTTGAACATAGAGGATCCTCGGCAATCCAGGTTTCTATAGCTGCTTTAGAGGCGATAGCAATTATTTTATCAAGTTTATAACCAATATGGAGATCCCAGGCCCATTGCCATTCTTTTATTAGTTCGGCTAGCAGCTGGTCGTGTAAAGGAGACCACCATTTCAATATATAAGGATTATCACAGTAATGAGGGTTTGCAATAGGGCGTCCATAAGCAGACCTGTCCCTATGGTTGTAAATGCTATCATTAATATTGAATATGGGGAATTTACCAAGTTTTACGAACTCAGCAGCCTCCTTTGAAAGGTTCTTTAGCATTGCTAGATCGCTTGAGGGTATAGAAGTGCTACCTGTTAGCTCAAGAGACTTCTTGCCTTCTTCTGTTACAATTTCAATATCACTGTCTTCTTTCGTTATAACTTCAATATCAGGAATGTGCTCATAAACTTTGGTTAAAAAGTTTTCGATTCCATCTGGATTCCAGTCTTCTTTGAGGAGTTTTTTAGCCTCTCCCTTATGGATGATTTGCCATAAGATCAGTGATACCCCAATGTGCCAGCATGGCCCTCCTACTCCGTAGCAGAAATGATTTATAACAATTGTTCTTCCAAATCCTTGGGCTACTCTAATAGTATAAGTTTTCCCAGGATTAGAGGTACTTTCAATGATTAATTCTAGAATGTTCTTCTTTCTTTCGTGGAAAGTCTCATCACCTTTTACGTGAAAAACTCTGACGCTTTGTATCTTTTCAAAGTTACAAATACCTCTCAGGAGAGATGCGAGAAATTTATCTTTATCTCTATCAAAAATGGGTATGTATATGCTGTTAGAGGTGAGTCCTGGTCCTGGTGAATCTACACTACAAATCCTATGTCCTGATGAATCTTCAATATAAGTCCTGTCCCCAAATATCCTACTCGCAAATTCACTTTTTTGAGTTACTGTAAACTGATGCTGAATTCCAGTATATAAAGCCCCAAATATCCTACTCGCAAAACTCGCAAATTCACTTTTTTGAGAGACAGTTAATACATTCTTTTTTCTACTTTGTTCTGATTTTTTCTTCATCAAAACCTACCTCCTCTTATGTTTTAGCAACATAAACTTCTTTACACCCAATATGAACATTCATTTAAGATGAGTGTAGTTGTTCTTCTCTTTGCTCAAGCTCAACAAATTCTTTTTTGAGCTTTTATAGCAATTATGTTTGCTCTGGCAAATGATGCAATTCTTGCTTTCATAATTTTATTTTACCAATCGGTAAAGATTTTCAAAACATTGAAAAAGTTACTTGCATATTTACTGGATAATAAACTACTAAGGAAGTAGTCTGAAAGAGGAGAAGTTAGAGTTTATTATTAACAATATAATTTTACCCTCTAATAATTTCAGGTGTTTCATGTGGCTCACGGTGCCACAGGACCATTATTCTTTTATCAGAAATACTCTCTATTTCCATTTTAATGTTCTGGGGAAGAGTAATATCATTTAAATTACCATACACAATAATTATGGCTCGATAATAGCGGATCTTGTTCAAAAAATATTTAAGTTTCTGAATATCTTTCTTTAATTCATTTATTTCATCTTTTACAGTTATCGGTTTAACTTCAATTACTACAAAATTTTGTTTCATGCTACCGGGTATATGAAAAATAAAATCCGGCTTTTTAGCTTTTTTGATAATCGGGTGGTCAATTTTATCAACTTCACCATTCAATTTGTAGGGAAAACTGTCACCCAGAGTGCAGCGTAATTGGTGGTAAAGCTCATAGCAATAAACACGTTCTCGATAAGTTGATTCTCCTTCACTTACAGGGAGTTTGAAATAATTGGCATCTATTTTTTCGCTTGCCTTCATTAAACATAACACAAATTTTTTGAAATCTTGTTTTTCCATTCCTCATTTCTCCTTGAGTCTAATTCCTTTATGTTATATATAAAATTGCAAAATCTAAAACCACAGCCTTTAAAACCTTATCCAAAAAAATTCAAATCATTTAATAAAAAACTTTGAACTTATTTTCCCTTTCAATTTGTTCAAGTTTTTCGTTGAAAAATCTTTTTATCGCATTAACACTTGCATTCTCTCAAAAATCTTTCGCCCCCCCATGCATATTTATATATGAGGAAGGGTTGATCGTAAAATGTGCACGTTTCCCAACCTCAAAAAAAATTTAGCACTTGGAGGTGTTAAAGATGATTGTAGTAGAAAATCCAGGAAGTCTGGGAATGATTTTCGCCATGCCTGGCGACAAGACAAGGAGCGAAAGTATTATGAACATTAGACCCACAGCAGCTGACCAGGACTTGTATGACATTGGACTTGCTATCGCTAACCTCATAACCGACGCATTGTCTGACATAAGGCATACTATAACTAAGGTTTACGCTGCATAAGGAGGTGAATGATGGCAGATACAAGTTCAACAGTTTTAAGATTAGTTTTTGGAACAGAGGTAGAAGGCAAGACTGCTTCAATGGAGTTTAATAACCCAAA
>Ga0315282_10006466_pt1 | contig 19604 bp, 17 predicted proteins | sample YL17G07_20_MG_FD_203693 | JGI IMG/M metagenome (GOLD analysis project Ga0315282, IMG submission 203693) | Sediment microbial communities from Yellowstone Lake, YNP, Wyoming, USA - YL17G07_20 | ecosystem: Environmental > Aquatic > Freshwater > Lake > Sediment | place: USA: Wyoming | collected... | reverse complement strand
ACGGCGCTGCTCGCCAGCTTCATGTCCGGCATGGCGGGGAACGTGACGGCGTTCAACACGGTCTGGACATTTGATATCTACCAGACTCACATCAACCCGGGAAAGCCCGACAGCCACTATCTCAAGATGGGAAGACTGGCGACCGTCTTCGCGGTGTCGGTGGGCATCGCCACGGCTTTCATTGTCCTCAGGTTCAACAACCTCATGGATTATCTCCAGCTACTCTTCGCGTTCTTCAACGCGCCGCTCTTCGGCACATTCCTGCTGGGAATGTTCTGGAAGCGCACCAGCGCGCACTCGGGATTCTGGGGATTACTCTCCGGCATCCTCGCCGCCGTGGCTCACTACACCTTGTATCATTACAGGGTGATCACCTACCCGAGCGACATGGCGGCGAACTTCTATCAGGCCATCGTGGCCTTCGTGGTCTGCTTTGTGGTGACGGTAGTCGTGACGCTCTTCACCGAGCCGAGGAAGGAAGAAGAACTGGTCGGGCTGGTGTACTCGCTGACTCCCAAGCCGCGCAATCAGGACCTCCCGTGGTACGAGCGGCCTGGCATTCTGGCCGTCGGAATCCTAGCGATCTGCGTGGTTCTGAACATCATCTTCTGGTAGCGATTATGGGCCTGGACATTCGTTTGCCGATCGGAATCATCTTCACGCTGTACGGCCTGATCCTCATGGTTTTCGGGCTCCTCACCGACCCCGCGATTTTCGAGCGCTCCCTCAATGTCAACATCGACTTGTGGTGGGGCGCGGCCATGCTGGTCTTCGGTCTCTTCATGGGAGGCCTGGCGCTTCGGGCCTCGCGCCAGAACCGGCCATGACAGAACTCCGCTGGAATCCCACCGCCCGCGAATGGGTCTCCACTGCGTCGCACCGGCAGGATCGGCCGCAGATGCCCGCCGACTGGTGCCCGTTTTGCCCAGGTTCGGGACGTGTACCGGACGATTACGACGTCTACATCTATCCCAACGATTTTCCTGCGTTTTCGATTCCCCCGCCGGAGCCCGCGATCGAGGGCGACGACTTCTACCGCGTCGAGCGCTCGCGCGGGAAGTGCGACGTCGTCCTCTATCATCCCGACCACAACACCTCGCTCCCGCAGCTTCCCCTCGAACACCTCGTCAAGCTCGTGAAGCTCTGGCGGAGCCGCTTCGTCGAGCTGAAGCGGATGCCGGGCATCCGCTATGTGCTCATCTTCGAGAACAAGGGGGCGGTGATCGGCGTCACCATGCCCCACCCGCACGGGCAGATCTATGCGTTTCCGTTCATCCCGCCGCGGCTCGAAAAAGAAGTTGCGGCGGCGCGCGCCCACTATCGGGCGCATCGGCGGTGTGTCTTCTGCGACGTTCTGAAGAAAGAACGCCGCGATGGGCGACGCGTGGTGGCAGAAAATGCCGCCTTCACCGCGGCGATTCCTTTTTATGCCCGCTGGTCCTATGAAGTTCACATTCTCTCGCGGCGGCACCTCGGCACGCTCGAGGAATTCCGTCCGGCGGAAGAGAAGGCGCTGGCGGAAATCTTGAAGTGGGTGACGCAGAAATACGACAACCTTTTCGGTTTCTCCTTCCCCTACATGATGCTCCTCCACCAGGCGCCGGTGCGGGGGAAGCATCCGTATTTTCACTTTCACATCGAGTTCTATCCGCCGCACCGCAGTAAGGATAAACTGAAGTATCTGGCCAGCGTCGAGACCGGAGGGGGAAGCTTCTTGAACGATTCACTGGCCGAAGAGAAGGCCGCGGAGCTGCGCGCGGTGAAGCCGCGTCGGCGGAGCGAGCTGGTCGGGAGACGGGAGAGGCACGCAGTAAGCAGTAGGCAGTCGCCAGTCGGCAGTGGGCAGTAACAGCCATCCGTTGGCTCAGTGAGGGTAGGCGTCGGTTGGAAATGTCCGATGGAACCAGAAGGAGTCAAAGTCTCTCGGCCGAGAGGCTACAAGGACTTGAAGGTCTATCAACTGGCCTACCGGCTCGCCATGGATATTTTCCGCGAGACGAAAGCCTTTCCGCAGGATGAGCGGTTTTCGCTGACCAGTCAGATTCGTCGTTCTTCACGCAGCGTGGCTGCTAACATTGCAGAGGGATACCGAAAACGCCGGCACCCGAATATGTTTGTGAGCAAACTCGCTGACTCTGATGCTGAAGCGACGGAAACACAGGTCTGGCTCGATTTTGCCAGGGACTGTGGATACTTGTCACAGAAGCGGTGTGAGGAACTGCAAGATGGCTATGACGAGATTGGGAGGATGCTGAGCGGCATGATCTCTCATCCCGACCGGTTCCTACTGTCCAAATCGTGACACGCCCGCTCTGTGATCCTCGTGCCTTTGTGCCACGAGGAGGACTGGGCTGCTGCGAGTGGCTCAGAACATGCGACCGATTCACCCGCCGCGCAGTCGTCTGCCGACTGCTTACTGCCGACTGCCGGCTCTGAGGCAACTATATGATTGAAGACGCATTTCGGAACATCTTCGGGGCGTCTCCGGAAGTCCTCGTGCGTGCACCGGGACGGGTGAACCTGATCGGCGAGCACACGGATTACAACGAGGGATTTGTCCTGCCCGCGGCGATTGACCGCTACATCGAATTCGCCGGGCGCCGCCGGGCGGACCGCACGGTGCGGGCGCATTCGACCGATTTCAACGATTCCGTCGAGTTCTCACTCGATGACATCCAGAAGGATTCCGAGCATCGGTGGAGCAATTATCTGCGCGGGGTCTCCAAGTTTCTCGAAGAGGATGGCCATCGGCTGGCGGGCGCGGACGTGGTCTTCGGCGGCAACGTGCCGCGCGAAGCCGGTCTGAGTTCTTCCGCGGCCGTCGAGGTGGGAGCGACAACGTTCTGGCAGAAGCTGCTGGGCCTTGAACTCGATCCGGTTTCCGTGATCAAGCTTTCGCGTCGGGCCGAAAACGACTTTGTGGGCGTGCCTTGCGGGATCATGGACCAGTTCGTCTCCGCGCTCGGCCGCCGCGAGCACGCGCTGTTCCTCGACTGCCGCGACCTCAGCTATCGCCACGTGCCGCTGCGAGGCGACGTAAAGGTCGTCGTCTGCAATTCCGGCGTCAAGCGGGCGTTGGCGCAGTCCGAATATGAGGTGCGGCTCAAGCAATGCCGCCAGTCCGTGGCGCAACTTCGCACGGCGGGGCTCGCCGTGAATTCCTTGCGGGATGTGGACCCGGAGGATCTGGAGACGGCACGTGGCGCGCTCTCGGAAATTCTGCTGCGCCGCGCCCGACACGTGGTGACAGAAAACCATCGGGTGCTGGAAGCGGTGAAGGTCCTCGCGGATGGCGATCTCGAGCGCTTCGGCGAACTGATGAACGCCTCGCACGAGAGCCTGCGGGACGATTACGAGGTCAGCTCGAAGGAACTGGATGTGCTTGTCGAACTGGCCTGGAAGCAACCCGGCACGCTCGGCGCGCGGATGACCGGCGCAGGTTTTGGCGGCTGCACCGTTAACCTGGTCCGTGCCGCCGCCGCCGACGCCTTTGCGGAAGCGGTCCGCAAGCGCTATCAGGAAACCCTCGGCCTCAAAGCGGAAATCTACGTCTGTCAGGCTTCCGACGGCGCGCTGGCGACCTAACAGCCAGGAGGCAGCAGGCAGAATGCCGTGGGCAGCAGGTAACGATGGGTCAGCTTTGAAAATCAGAGTTGTTGGCGGGAAGTAGTGGAAGGTCGCTCATGAAAGATGGGTCGCCATCCAACGCGGGTCCAACATGCCGCACTGAAGGTAGAATGGTGCGATGACTCCAGTCGGTGCTAATCCGTCCCTGACCTTACTTCGCGACTGAATGCGACCGCTGACTGTCTACTGACAACTGCCTACTGCCTACTGCTTTCTATCCTGCCGGGCCTTTGAAGATTCCCATGAGGATGCTGAGGAGGAAGAAAACCATCAGGGCGAAGAGCAGAACGCGGGCGACGGGACCGGCCTCGGCCTCAACGAACGGGCAGATCGCGCGCGGAGTCTTGCGCCGCGCGACATACCAGGGGAAGAACACCACCCACAGCAGCGCCGAGCCGAGTCCCCAGCGCAAGGGCTTGGGGACGCGGCGCCGCATCGCGTCATAGGAGACCCAGGCGCCGCAGAAAATCTCGAGCGTGCCCAGAATCAGGAAGGTTCGGGTGAGTCCCAGGAACTCGCTCATCGTGGCTGCGACGACGAATCGGGCGAGCAGCAGAATCAGAAACAGACCCCAGGGGAACTGCACGCGCTCGCGAGGAGTCGGAGCCCGCTCGACCGCGAGCGGCTCGACCCTCGGGGTAAGGAGATTGATTTCTGCCGGATTGATGGGTTTCTTGCAGGCGACGCAGACGTGGCACTCCGGCCCGAGCATCTGCCCGCAGGAGGGGCAGGCGAACGGCTCGCTCGGAAATGGGGTCTCAGCCGCGGCGGTCTCGCTTTCGGCCTTCTCGCTCTGCGGATTGTTAGGAGTGATGTCTTCAACCACGAAATCACCAATCACTCAATGACTCAATCGCCCGATCACTCAATCTCTCTCGTTCCACCCTTCGTGCTCCTTCCAATCTAGCAGGACGCGGTAGATCTGTGTGCGGGGGAGTTGGCTGAAGCTCCGCAAGTTCCCCAGGGAGCGATTCCCGCCCTGCGATTGATAATACCATCCGGCTTCTTGAGCGCGGGCCGCGGCCTCGCCGGAGATTGCGAACGTACGTTCCTCATAGTGGTAGGGCGTCGAAGCGTGCGCTTTGGAGTCGTAGATCCTGTCCACTCGCAGTTCGACGCCGAGCGGAAGCGCGCCCTCGCGCGAAAGTTCCTGGAGTGCCTTCACGACAAAATAGTTGTTCACGATATGGTCGATGTGGCCTTCCGCGGGCGGATGAGCGGTGATGATGACCTGCGGCTGGAATTTCTTGATCAGCTCCTTCACCGTCTCCACCACGGCTTTCCGTGCGTAGGGGAGATTGGAGCGCACGAGCCCCTCGTAGGGCGCGTGGTCACTGGCCAGCAGGACCGAGAGATAGGGCTGAGAGGGCTCGATGTGGTGATACCAGATCTGGCCCGAGCCGCCGTCGGGGAGTCCGAGGAAACAGATATTCTCCCGCAACAGCCCGAGATGGCCAACCGACGCCCGGGCCTCTTCCATGCGCAGCGCGCCGAAGTTCAAGGCCTCCGCGGGGCTGCAAGAGCGCTCGTAGTAGCGGTCACAGGAACCGGAGTCCCCGCTGGTGAAATAGACGAGGTGAATGGGGATTCCGTTTTCGACGGCAGCGCGGATGATCCCGGCGTGCGCGCCTTCATCGTCCTCGTGCGCGCAGAAAATCAGGATGGACTTGGGCAGCGGATTGGCGGCGAGCTGGATCTCGCCCTCGGCGAGAATCTGGCCGCCCGGATTGCTGGCCTGAATGACCGCACGATAGATTCCGCCGCCGTCGGAAGGCAGGGTGAGTTTTGCCTCCTGCTCGAGCCGCGCGCGTGAGGCAAGGTCCACATCCTCGCCGAGAAGCTGGTCACCGAATCCCGCGCTTCCCAGGCTGCGCAGGCTGGCGCGGATCTTCAAGTCTCGCCAGGGCTGGTCCGTGGGATTGACGAGCGTGAACTTCACCGTGGCGATGTCGCCCGGCGCGTACATCGTATGGCTGCGGTCGAACTGAATCGCGCCGGAGTTCATTTCGGGGCGCAAGAACTGCCGGTAGGCCGTGGTGTTGACGGCGTCGAGGTTCGGATAGACGTACTGAAGCGGGTAAGGCTTCTGCGACTTCTCGCCCGGGGGCTGGATGAACGTCAGCGAGCTGAAAGCGATGTCGAGGACGGTCTTGCGTTGGCCGTCCCAGACCACCACGGCGTATTGCTGGACCGCCGGCTCCGCGACGTTGCGGGCGACGGCCGCGCGAGCCGAGCGAACCTCCACCTCCGCGCCGGGCTTGAGCGTGAGCGCGGTGACGATCGGAAACGTGTCGACGCCCGCGCGCTCGGAGGACTGCGCGATCCAAGGCCAGTAGCGCTCGGAGAACTCCACGCGCAGGCCGGAAAGGGGATGCTCGGTGAGGTTCCGTAGCACCAGGTGGCAGGAGACCGGATCGCCCGGCGCGTAAAACGTCCTGCCGAGTTCCACGCGCTCAACGCGAACGAGTTTCCGGTGCACGGCAAACGTCGCAACGTGCGCAAGGTTGAAAACCGGCTGGTGTGACGCCGAGTCCGTCGCTGCGAGGTCGATCTCATAGCGGCCGGTGCGCGCGTCGGCGGGAATCTTCCAGATCTCCTCATAACCGCCGTCGTTGGCCGCCGTCGAGCCGCCGGCCAGGCGGAGGCGCTCGATAACCGGTTTGCTCTCTCCCTCGTAACGGAGCGTAATGAAATAATCCGCCGGAGTCCCCTTGTCCGCGCCGTCGGGCAGGATGCGGAGTCGAACGACTTCACCAACGTTGTAAGAGATGTTGTCCGTGACGGCGCGTGCCGGCGCCTGCGCCCGTGCGGAGACTGCCGCAACGAGCAGCAGGGACACCAGAGCGAGAGCTGTGACCCTTGTGGTTGCCGACATGATGCTTCCCCTGCGCGCCACAGAACTCCGGTTTATGAACATGATTCCCCCTGCAAATCAGGACGCTCAGCGATTATAGAGTGCAGGTCGCGGAGCGTCCAGCTTGCCCTTTATTGCCTGACACCTGACAGCCGGCACCTGACACCTGTTCTTGTCGTATACTTCCCGCAGATTCATCAGGAGGTTTCATTCATGCGTAAAGGAACAAGCTCGCGCTCGGTAAGCCGCCGCAGATTTCTCGCCACGACCGGAGGCGCGCTGGCCGCAGCGCCGGCGCTAGCTCGCGCCGGAGCGCCGTCGGCAGCGACGGAGCCTCCGGTCATTCCCCCGCCGCCCGCTCCGTCGCGGAAGATTCCCATCGGAGTCTTCACGCCCGTTTACGATCATCTCTCGCTCGACGAGATGATCGACAAGATCGCGGCGCTGGGACTGGAGGCCGTGGAAGTCGGAACGGGCGGATATCCGGGATCGAAGCACTGCCCGGTGGCCGAGCTGCTGGCCGATGCCGCAAAGGCCAAGGCGTGGATAAAGAAGTTCGAGGACCGAAATATTCAGGTCGCAACGCTGAGCTGTCACGGCAATCCCGTGCACCCGGATGCGGCGATCGCGCAACGCGACGATGAGTCTTTCCGGCGCACCGTGCTGCTCGCCGAACGGCTCGAGGTGCCGGTCATCGTCACCTTTTCCGGATGTCCGGGCGGCTCACCCACCGACAAGATGCCGAACTGGGCCACCTACCGCTGGCCGCCCGAATACAACCAGGTTCTCAAGTATCAGTGGAACGAAAAGGTGATTCCTTACTGGAAAGAGGCGGCAAAGTTCGCGCGCGAGCACGGTATCCGCGAAATCGCGCTCGAAATGCACCCGGGGTTTGTGGTCTACAACCCGAAGACGCTCCTCAAACTGCGCGACGCAGTGGGGGAAGAGGTCGGGGCGAATTGCGATCCGAGCCACCTGTTCTGGCAGGGTTGCGACCCGATCGAAGTCATCCACTTGCTGGCCAGGAACAACGCGCTTTTTCACGCGCACATGAAAGACACCGTGATCGTGAAAGATGAGGCGGCGAAGTACGGCGTCCTGAACTTCCCCGAGGATTTGGCCAAGGCCACCTCGGGCTCGGTCTACTTCCGAGCAGTCGGATATGGGCACGGGGCGGGGCTGTGGAAAGACGTGGTCAAAGCCTATATGGAAGTCGGCTTCCAGGGAATCCTGAGCATTGAGAACGAGGATCCGATTCTTTCCGGTGAGGTCGGTGTCGAGCGCGCTGCTTATGTCCTGAAGAATGTCCGCGAGGAGCTGCTGGCCGGGAAGTAGCCCTGGAATCACAAATCAGGTCACGCAGTTTCGAAAGCGAGTTTGGGGGCACGTCGCGACCATCAGGTCACACGTGAGGATCCTGCGGTTGCTGCTCACGAGCCAGGAAGAGAAGTACGGTTGAGTAGCGGTTGACTTCTCTCCGCACGCGGCTTCCAATAGGTGTGTAGCGCAGGTCCTCGACTCCGGTCCTGCGTTCGCTCGGTCTACCCAGGTCCTCGCCAAAGGATTCCCCATGCATCCACTCGATTCCATTTTCAAGCCGCAGTCGATTGCCGTGGTGGGAGCGTCGCGCAAGGTCGGCTCCATCGGGCGCGAAATCATGCACAACCTGATCGAATACAACTTTCACGGCAAAGTTTTTCCGGTAAATCCCAAGGCCGACTACATTCACTCCATCAAGGCGTTCCCGACCGTCTCGGCGATTCCCGACCCGGTGGATCTGGCCATCATCGTCGTGCCGCGCGACGAGGTGCTGGCGGTCGTGGACGACTGCGGGAAGAAGGGAGTGAAGGGCCTTGTGGTGATTACCGCAGGGTTCAAGGAGACGGGAGAAGAAGGAGGTCGCGTCGAGGACGAACTTGAGGCGCGCGTGAAGCGCCACGGCATGAAGATGGTCGGCCCGAACTGCATGGGCGTCATGAACACTCACCCTGAAGTACGCATGGACGCGACGTTCGCTCCGGCCATGCCCCTCCCGGGCCGCATCGGGTTCATGTCCCAGTCGGGCGCGCTGGGCGTGGCAATCCTGAACATCGCCCGGCAGCTCGACATCGGGTTTTCGTTCTTCGTGAGCATGGGGAACAAAACGGATGTCTCCGGCAACGATCTGTTGCTCTATTGGGAAAACGATCCCGAGACCGATCTGATCCTGATGTACCTGGAATCGTTCGGCAACATGCAGCGATTCATCCAGATCGCGCGGCGCGTCGCCAAGCAGAAACCGATCGTGGCGGTGAAGTCCGGCCGCACGCCCGCCGGCGCGCGCGCGGCCTCCTCGCACACCGGCGCGCTGATTGCCGCGCAGGGACTCGACGTCGCCACCGACGCGCTGCTCGAGCACTGCGGCGTAATCCGTGTGGATACGGTCGAAGAATTGTTCGATGTGGCCATGGGATTCTCCAAGAATCCAGTCCCGCGCGGGAACCGGCTGGGCATCCTCACCAACGCCGGCGGGCCCGCCATCATGGCGACGGACACGGCGATCAGCCTGGGTCTTGCAGTGGGCAAGCTTTCCGAGCGCACCGCGGCCGAACTGCGGCGGCTGCTTCCCCCGGAGGCGAGCGTCGCCAACCCCGTGGATATGACGCCCAAGTCCGACCGCAGCAAGTATGAGGCCTGCGCGCGCGTCATGCTCGAAGACGACGGCATCGACTCCTTGCTGGTGGTGTTCGTTCCTCCCATGATGATCAGCGCCACGGAGATCGTCATGGCACTCGAAGAGCTGCGGCGGCAGTTTCCCAAACCCGTGCTGGGCGTGATGATGGCTCCTGAGGCATTCTTTCAGGAGCTGAATGAAAAACATCCTGGGCACATGGCGATCTATCTCTTTCCGGAATCCGCGGTGCGCGCGCTGTGGGCGCTGGAGCGTCACCGACAGTGGCGCGAGCGACCGCTGGGTGAGGTGAAACGCTTCAAAGTGAACCGCGCTCTGGGCGAGGAGTTGCTGGCGGAGGTTCGCCGCGAGGGCCGGCGCCAGTTGACCGCGCACGAAGGTTTGCGGCTGCTGGACGCGTACGGAATTCCCGTGGCGCGGTCGGCCGTGGCATCGGATCTTCGCGAGTTGACGGAGCGCGCGCGGGGATTTCCGTTTCCTGCGGCTCTCAAGGTCCTCGCGCCGGAGATCGTTCACAAGACCGAAGTCGGCGGCGTCGCCCTCGACCTGCGCACGCCCGAGGAGTTGACCGCCGCGGCCCGGCGCATGATCGAGTCGCTCGCCCCGCATAGCGCTGTGCAAGGTGGGGCGAGGGGCGCGGCGGCTCCTGCTTTTCTGCTGCAGGAATACGTGCGTGGCGGACGAGAAGTGATTCTGGGAATGACGCAGGATTCGAACTTCGGCCCCTTGCTCATGTTTGGCCTGGGCGGAATCTTCGTCGAGACTCTCAAGGATGTCACTTTCCGCGTGCCACCGCTCGCGGATATCGATGCCGAGGAGATGATCCGCCAGATCAACGGCTACGCGCTGCTCGCCGGAGTGCGCGGCGAAGCGCCCATCGATTTCAACAGGCTCGCCGAGGTTCTGCAGCGCTTCTCGCAGCTCGTGGAGGATTTTCCCGCCATCGCTGAAATCGAAGTCAATCCATTTCTCGTTTTCCCGGACGCGCAGCAGTTTCGCGCCGTCGATGCGCGTGTGCGGCTTGTCGATTAGGGAACAAACGGAACAGATGCTGGCGGTTATTGCGGTGACGCATTGTCCTGCGAGCGGAACCAGGGGGAGCTGAGGTGGAAATTCGCTCCTGCATCCTCTATACTCCCCGCAGTTTTTGAAGTCCTGATCAAGCCGCAGCTTCGGAGGGGGAGCCATGCAGAAGCGTTCTTGCTGGCTGGTTCTGCTCTTCCTCGCCTTTGGGCCTTGGACCTTCGCACAGCAATCATCAAGTCTGGTCGGGACCTGGGTGGGGAAAGTGCAGGGCTTTGGTGTCGAGATGAAGCTGGTGCTGAATGCCGATGGCAGCGCCGATTACGAGGGTGTGCTCGGGAAGTGGCGCGTGCAGGGCAACAAGCTGCTGTTGGCGCAGGAAGGAGAGACCGTCGCCTATGACTTCGCGCTGCGCGGTACGCAGTTGACGCTCTCCGGCGGCGATTTAATGGCTCCGATGGTGATGGCGCGCGCCGGAGGCGCTGGCGCGGCTCGTGGTGCGGCGCCGAGCGTGCGGGAACCAAAGGTCGAGGAAGCCCCACCGCCCAGGCGTGCGACACGGCCCGGGGCTGGAGCACGCGGCTTGTCGGAGGCGAAGCTGATCGAGTTGCTGGAGGCGGGCGTTCCGAGCCGCCGTTTGATCGAGCTGGTGGAGGAGATGGGGATCACTTTCGTCGCCACCCCCGCAGTGAGCTCTCGGCTGAAAGCCAAGGGCGCAACGAAGGAACTGATTGCCGCCTTGCGCAGCGCCGGTGGTGCAGCCCCGCCTGCTGAGCCACAAGCCCGGGCGGCAACTCAGGCAGCCACAAGAACTCGGTCTGCGGCGCCGGCTCGGGAGTCCCTGGCTGGTCAATACTATTACATCAGCGCCTCCAGCTACGGTTCGAGCGAGCGGTACATCAACATGTGCAGCGACGGCAGGTTCAGTAGCCAAAGCGGGACTTACAGTTCCGGGACCGCAGGGACCGCTTATGGGGAGGGTGGCCAAAGCGCCCAATGGACGGCGGAAGGCGACGAAAGGCAGGGGGTCATCATCGTCACCTATCCGAACGGCAATACGGAACGGCACCAGTACCAACGGTCGGGTTCAGACCTTATCGTCAATGGCAGGACCTTTGCCCGCTATGGCGATGGCTCATGCACAAAAACCTCTGTCTACTAGAGGCAACGCGACGCGACCGCAATCCCGCCCGGTCCCGAGCGGGTCGGGCTCGAAGGTCGCGACGCTACGCCGCTCGGATCAACGGAGAACTCTTTGTCTGAATGACCGAGCTCAGCGCGCCCGAAATTTCCGAGCTGAAATGTCAGAAGAGAGCTAGAACTGGTCGGGGGGGCGAGACTCCATCTGCCGGATTTTCAAGTAGAGCCCGCCGATCGCCAGCACGATAAAGACGAGTGAAACGCCTAGCCCTTTGCGCCGCACGTCGCGCTCTCGGAGGGTGACGATGCCCGCCTGGTAAGCTTTCTGCGAGATCTCAACGCCCTGATCGGTGAGCTTCTGGACTTCCGCGTCATTGAAGGTGTGGACGTTGACGCGCGCCTTGACGAGCGCTTCGTGCGCGCTGGCGAGTTCGACCTTGGGGCTCGAGACCTCCATGCCGGAGCGTTCGGCGGTGGAAAGGATATCCTCCGCCCGCCCGTAGAACGTCTTGAGCTTGGCCAAGTCGCCTGCCATCTTTTGCGCGGCCACCAAGCCTTTGTCGCCGGCCGAGTGGCAGGTGACACAGACGGAAGTTGAACCCACTCCCACCCAATCGTCGGAAGGCTTCACAATTTCATGGTTGGAATGGCACTGCACGCAACCCGGTAAACCCATCTTCGCGAACGCCGGCCCGTGCGGGCTGTTCTCGAAGAGTTGGGCAAAGAAGACGTGGCAAGTGCCGCAGACGTTGGCCACCGAGTTTACGCCCGGCGGCGTCGCGCCGTGGTTGCCGTGGCAGGTCGAGCAGGTGGGCGCGGAGGTGTCGCCCTGCGCGAGAATTTCTGCGTGCACGCTCTTGCGGTACTTTTCCGCCTGGTCGGTGGGGATGTTGTATCCCTTCATGTGATTCGGGTCGGCGTGGCAGTGTGCACAGGTCTTGGCGATGTTCATGGGATGGACCGGCGAGCGCGTGTCCGAGGCCGGCAGGATGTCGTGCACGCTGTGGCAGTCCACGCACGCGGCCACCTTCGTGTCGCCTTGCTTCAGCCGCTTGCCGTGCACGCTCGTCAGGTACTGGCTCAATTGATCGGCGCGCATTTTCGGGTTGAAGCGATGCATGTAGGCGATGTCGGAATGGCAGCGGGCGCAAAATTCGGGCACCTGGTTTTTTTTCGGAGCGCCGCGAAAGCCTTTCGCCCGGCTCATCGCGTTCAAGGATTCGTCTTTGGGGTCGCCACCGTGACAGTCTGCACAGCCGAGTCCCGCCTGGTGGTGGATGTCGGAATCGAATTTCTTGGCCGGCTCGCTCTGTTCCCTTTCCAGCTCCAAATGACAGGTGATACAGGAATCCTGGGGCGCTGCGGCCATAGCGGTGCCGCCAGCCCAGAACAGGAGTGCGGCGATTGTTCCCAGAACTCTCATCACTACTCTTGCACGTGGCGGGACGGATCCGCCGCTACCTTAAGGCCAGCGCGGACATCACCACCATGAAACCCAGTGCAAAGATCCCGAGGCCCGTGAAAAAGCGCGTGACGCGCCCGAATCCGGCGCGGTAATCCAGGAACGGCACGATCACCCAGACCGCTCCCGCCAGCCCGAAGCCCAGGAGGCCGGCGAACTCGCCCTCCAGGAAGAGAATTTTGGGCGGCAGGTACTTGAGCGTCTGGAACATAAAGAGAAAATACCACTCCGGCCGGATGCCCGCCGGCGCCGAGGCGAAGGCATCGGCCTTGGTGCCGAGTTCCCACGGAAAGATGGCGGCAAGCGCGCCGAGCACGCCCAGCGCCGCGTACCAGCCGATGATGTCGCGCAGCAGGAAGTTGGGGAAGAAAGGCATGGAGCGCGCCGGCTCGCGACCCTCCGCAACGGCGCGTTCCACTGAGGGCGGCACGCTCATTCCCAACCGCTGCACCAGCAGGAGATGCATGGCCAGCAGCACCGTGGCCAGTCCCGGCAGCACCGCCACATGGAATCCAAAGAAGCGGGTGAGCGTGGCGCCGGTCACTTCCTCGCCGCCGCGGAGGAACGTGAGCATCCACTTGCCGGCGATCGGCACGGCGCCGGCCATCTCCGTTCCCACCTTGGTGGCGAAAAAAGCCAGGGTGTTCCATGGCAGCAGGTAGCCGCTGAAACCGAATCCCATCACGATGAACAGGAGGAGCATGCCGCTGATCCAGGTCAGCTCGCGCGGCTTGCGATAGGCCTTCAGGAAATACACGCTGAACATGTGCACGAAGGCCGTGAAGACCATCAGGTTGGCCGACCAACTGTGGATGGAACGGATCAACCAGCCGAAGCGGACCTGCGTCACGATGTACTGAACGCTTTCGAAGGCGTCGTTAGGAGTCGGGCGGTAATAGAGGAGCAGGAGGATTCCGGTCAGCACCTGGATCACGAAGAGGAACAGCGTCATGCCACCGAAGTAATACCAAACCGTGTGGCGATGCTGGGGGACGGTCTTGTGGCGAAGAAAATCTTCGATGCTGCCCGCGCCGAAGCGTTCGTCCAGCCAAGCGAGAATGCGTCGAGAGAGCGTTGACACGGTCAGGCGTTCCGGGTGACCACGATATCCTCACCCTGGACGTGGACCTCGAATTCCTCTAGGGGCCGGGGAGGAGGGCCGCTGACGTTTCGTCCCGTGAGGTCGTAAACCCCGTTGTGGCAAGCACACCAGATGTCGTGCCGATCTTCGCGGTACTGAACGGTACAATTCAAATGCGTGCAAACGGCGGAGAAAGCCTTCCATTCGCCGTCCGCGGTGTGAACCAGCAGGGCAGGTTTGGAGCCGAATTTGAAGATTCTCCCGGTGTTGAGTTTCAGCTCGCTGATCTTGCCCGCCACGACCGAGCGGCTGGTGGATTCGGCGACTTGGGTCGGGATGATGTAGCGAATCGCCGGATAAAGGAAAGAGGCAATCGAGGCCAGAACGCCGCTTCCCAGCAGAATGTTGATCCAGCGGCGGCCCGGCTGTCCACCTCCGGACTGAGCGCGATCAGAAGATTCCATCGTTGTCCTCCGCGACGGCGCGCGGATCCGACCTTGTTCGGGCGGGGCGGACGCAAAAGATTACCACACTACCACCCGCGCGCCGCGTTCGGGGAGACGGGAGCGGAACGGCCATGGACCAAAAACCCCGGAGAACTAGCCCTTCACCGGAGCCTTGTAGCCTTCGAGCGAATGGTTGTGTTCCTTGTAGTATTTGCCTGCGTCGTTGAGCTCCTTGGAACCCATCTTCACATGGCAAAACGTGCAGCTCTTGCCCTCTTTCTTGGCGTATTCAGGTTTGGCCGTTGCGAGTGTCAGCACTGTTCCGCTGATGACGGCGGCCGCGAGTAAGATCTTCCAAAGTTTCATTGCATTCCTCCTCGTAAGGATTTTACACATCGCGTCAAGCCCCATCCTTATGGCGCCGGCCGGTCCGGCCACAGGCCTGCCGGCCGAGCTGTGAATCAGTTCCCCCCGGCCAGTTCATGAAGAATCTTGGGATCGGCTTCGTCCATGGCCAGCAGGCTGTGGCAGGCGTTGCAATCCTGCGTAATCTCCTTCCCGTCTTTCGATTTGTGGTTTCCGTCGTGGCACCGGAAGCAACCGGGAAAATCCGCGTGGCCCAGGTTGTTCGGATAAGTTCCCCAGGTGATGTTCATCTCCGGGAAGATGTTGCCATTGTAAATCTCGAGCAAGGTCCTCGCCGCCTGTTCGATCTGCGCGCGCTGGCTGTTGTACACCGAGAAGTAGTTGGTCCGGTAATAGGCTCTCAAAGCCTCGGGCAGCTCGGTCTGCGCGGCCAGTCTGCTGGGATAGGTCCGTTTCAGAAGTTCGAGGGAGACCTTGTGAATCCAGGGCAGCGATGGACTGATCTGCTCCGCCGCCATGGCCCGATTGACAGCTTCCTCCGGCATATCGAAGCGATGCGTCGGCCGGTTATGGCAGTCCATGCAGTCCATGACGCGCCGCTCGGTCTTGGCCAGGACGTCCGTGGAAGGCGGGTTCTCGGTGGTGAGGTAATCGGTGACCGAGCCGTCTTCGTTCTTGTAGCTCACCCAGGGAATCGTCTGGCGCTTCTCGTCGCCGGGAATGTATTTCGCCAGGCCGAGATGCCGGCCGTGGATGCCTACGAGCGATTTGTTGGCGCTCTGCCCGCCGATATGGAGGAGCAATACGGTTCGCGTACTCGAATTCTTCTCATCGTCGTCGAACTTGGTTTTGATAACGAGCTTGTCGCCGGAGAATTTCTCGGGCCAGTGGCATTCCTCACAGGTCTCGCGCGCCGGGCGCAGGTTGTGCACCGGGGTAGGGATGGGGCGCGGGTAGAGATTGAAGGTCACGGCCAGCACCTGGTAGCTGCCCGAAAGCTTGGAGCGCACGAACCAGGGCGCGCCGGGGCCGATATGGCAGTCCACGCAGGCGACGCGTGCGTGCGGCGACCGCTTATAAGCCGTGTACTCGGGGATCATCACTTGGTGACAGGTCTGACCGCAGAACTGCACCGACTCCATGTACACCGTTCCACGGTAGCTAGCCACAGCGAAGATCGGGACATTGATCGCCGTCATCACGGCGATGAACAATGCCGTGCGCCGTAGTTCGCGATGGGAGAAATCGATCGTGGGATAGATCGAGGGGAGGACGCCCAGCCTTCGTTCTCTACGAAACTCAAGATAAATGCCAAGGGGGATGAGCACAAGCCCCGCCACGAAAACTCCCGGCAGAACGAGAAATACGAGGATTCCCACGTAGGGATTGGGGCGGAAAACGCCGAAAAACTGTGAGGTGTAAGCAACCAGGAGCGTGATCGCGGACGTGGTGGTCAGCACCACGCCGACGCGACTGATGAGATTGTGACTGAGGTAGACGATCGGGCGGAGGAAGTGGGTCAAGCCCTCCTGGAGATTCTGGAGAGCGGCCTTTCCGCCTTCCGGAGAAGCCGATTCGCTCCTTTCAGCCACTGTGTGCTAACCCTTCTGCCCCAGGCAGGACCGGCAGAAAGAACGTGCCCTCCCACGCGGAGCTTTGAGACGGGATTTGACCTGCGTCAAGACAATCTTAACTGGGATTCACGCCCGAATTCAACGTGCAGGCTGCGGGCAGAGACTGGTAGTTTGCCGGATCCTGCCCGCCGCCCCACACACCTTCTTTTCTTCGCTGGCCTTGTAGCCCTCAAGCGAGTTGTTGTGCTCCCTGTAATACTTGCCCGCCTCGGTGAGTTCCTTGAACTTCCCGGCCGGATGGCAGAACGTGCACGGCTTGCCTTCCTTCTTAGAGAACTCGGCCTTGCTGAGGCCCAGGGACGCGACAACCAGCAGGGCAATCAACGAGAGGAATAAGGTGCGAATGAGTCTCATCTGGATCAACCTCCGTCGTTCCAGCGGTGCAAATGTCCCTTCGTGGCGAGCCCGCACGACCCAAACGAACCTCCATTGCGTTCACAAGCATTCTGGATACCAGCCGACGCGATGTGTTAATTTCTTATACGCCTTGCTTATTGCAGAAGTTAGCAGGCCACAACTCTCTGTACTTGATTGTAATCAAAACAGTTGCGCAAAATTCCGGACACTTTTGCGGGAAATGACTCAAGACTTGTTGTCCGAGCGTCGCGGTCGACTTGTTGTCACCCGCCAAGGAACAAGCGGCTATCTCTTTGAGCCTTAAGGCAAGAAATAAATACTCGGGCTTTCCGTCGAGGCACTTTTTCATGGGGATTCAGTTGGCATGGCACGTGCCACCCTAGAGGCTGGTGAGGAGTGTTGTTGAGATTCTTTGCTCCCCGGGTGCTGGGCGAACGTCATTTTGTCGGGGGCGCTGAACCAATGCGATGAACATACTGCTTGCGGGGATGAGTCACAAAACTGCACCAGTGGAACTCCGAGAGCACTTTGCGATCTCGGACAAGCGACTCCCCGACGCGCTTCGGCAATTGAAGGTGGATTCGGATTTCGAGGAAGCGGCGGTCATTTCCACCTGCAATCGGGTGGAGTTCATCCTATGTAATGCGCGATGAAGCCCAAGGAATGGACGATCTGCGGCGCTTCGTGGATTCGTATTTCTGCCTCCGGTTCGACGATTATTCTCAGTGCTTCTATGTTCATCGCGGCTACGAGGCGGTGCGGCATTTGTTCCGTGTCGCCGCGGGAGTCGATTCGCTCGTGCTCGGGGAACCTCAAGTGCTGGGGCAGGTAAAGAAGGCCTATTTGTGCGCCAAGGAAGCGGGAACGGCCGCAGGGACGCTCGGCTTGATCTTCGAACGCGTCTTGAGCGTGGCCAAGCGGGTTCGGACTGAAACGCGAATCGCCCAAGCCCCCGTGTCGATCAGTTCCGCGGCGGTCGAGTTTGCGGAGCGCGTTTTCGGCGATTTACACGCCAGGACCGTGATGATCATCGGCGCTGGCCAGATGGGCGAGTTAGCGGCGCGCCACCTGGTTTCCAAGGGCGCCGCCACGGTGCTGGTGAGTAACCGGACCTACGCGCACGCCGTGGCGCTGGCGAAGGAGCTGCACGGCCTAGCCGTCCGCTTTAGCGAGATCTGGGAGGCGATGAAGCAGTCGGACATTGTCATCAGTTCCACCGGCTGCCCGCATTACATCATCACGCGCGAGGATATGGAGCGTGCCATGCGTGAGCGCGGCGGCCGGCCACTTTTCCTGGTGGATATCGCCGTGCCACGCGATATTGACCCCGCGGTCGAGGAAATTCCAGGCTGCACGCTGGCGAATATCGACGGGCTCCAGGAAGTGGCCGAGCACAACCTGCGCCAGCTCTAGGAGGCGGTGGAAGCCGCCGACCGTATCGTCGCCGAGGAACTGGCGCGCCTGCGCCAACGGCACGAAGCGCTCCGTGTAGGGCCGACCATCGTTTCGCTCCGCCGGCGCATCGAGGAGATCCGCCGGACCGAACTCGCCCGCACGCGCCAGCTCTTTGGCGAACTGACGCCGGAGCAGGAAAAGGTTCTGGAGTCGTTGACGCAGGGCCTGGTGAACAAGATCCTTCACACGCCCTTAACGGAGCTCAAGCAGGCCGCCGTGCGGCCAGACCGTTCGGCTTTCATCGGGGCGGTGCGCAACATCTTCGACCTGGAAGAGGAAGCTGCCGAGAGCGCCCTGGTTATGAATTGACCTAACATGGTGAGATTCGAGCGTATCCTTTGCCCGCTGGATTTCTCGGAGTTTTCCTCCCGTGCCTACGACTACGCGCAATCGCTGGCGCGGCATTACGAGGCCAAGGTGTTCCTGGAGCACGTGCTCGCGCCGATGCTCCCGGCGGCGTACCCCTCCTATGTCTACCCGGACATCGCGAACGACCTCTACCAGGACCTACGCGCCCACGCCGAGCAGCAGCTCCAGGAGTTTGTGAAGGCCCGGACGCGCAACGGGTTTACGCTCGAAACCTGCGTGTGCGAGGGGCAGGTTACGGACTCCATTCTGGCCTTCGCCCAGTCCCGCCGGGTGGACCTGATCGTCATGGGAACGCACGGGCGCCACGGCTTTGACCACCTGCTGCTGGGTTCGGTGACCGAGAAGATCCTGCGCAAGGCACGCTGCCCCGTGCTTACGGTCCGCAAGCCCGCGCATGATTTTGTTGTGCCGGGTAATGGCGACGGTCCGGTGCGCTTGCATACGATTCTCTTCGCCACTGATTTTTCGAAACACGCCGAGCGCGCCTTGGACTACGCGCTCTCACTGGCGCAAGAGTACAGGGCGGAGTTGACCCTGCTCCACGTGCTGGAAGACATTCCCCCTTCCTGGGACCTCGCCACGGTCACGGCGGATGTCGTTCGGAGGCTGGAGAGACCCGTTCCTGTCGAGGCGAGGGATTGGTGCGCGATCAAGTCGCGGCTGCGCGTCGGCAAGCCGTACCAGGAAATCGTTCGCTTTGCTCTCGAGACGGAAGCGGACGTGACGGTTCTTGGAGTGCGTGGCCGCAACGCCCTCGACGTCGCGTTATTCGGATCAACCACCCACCGGGTGATCCAGCAGGCACCCTGCCCGGTGCTCGCCGTCCATATCTAGCCAGAAAGCACACCCGCACTTCGCGGCCGTTCTGGCTCTCGAGCCGGTGGCTACTCTTCTTCGAGTTCTTTGGCGAAAACGCTGTAACCGGGATTGGGGGGGAACATTTCGGCCAGCAGCTTTATGCGGCGACGGAGTGGAGAGATGGGCAGGTGTTCTGGCCCGACGCGCACCTGAACGTCGTGCCAGAGGCCGTGCATATATTCCGCTGCGGTGCTGACGAAGGAGATGTCGCGATACCGCTCGAAGCGGCCATGATTCTGTCGGCGGCTCCGGGAGGAGGCG
>Ga0315282_10006465_pt1 | contig 19607 bp, 18 predicted proteins | sample YL17G07_20_MG_FD_203693 | JGI IMG/M metagenome (GOLD analysis project Ga0315282, IMG submission 203693) | Sediment microbial communities from Yellowstone Lake, YNP, Wyoming, USA - YL17G07_20 | ecosystem: Environmental > Aquatic > Freshwater > Lake > Sediment | place: USA: Wyoming | collected... | reverse complement strand
TGTTTGTGACCGCCGACGACGGAACGGCCGATCTTGACGAGCCGGATAACCTCTACCGGATTGATGTGACCGACAAGTCGTATGCTCACGTCGTGCGTGAAAAAATATTCACCGATGTGAAACGTCAGGGCGAAATCGAAGGCAGCGCCGTCGACCCGAAGACTGGCGATCTTCTGGTGCTCTTCAATCGCGGAGCCCGTATCGTACTGGGTATGCCCAAGGGCTTTTACCCCGGATATGATCACGAAATTTCCGAAGTCTACCGTTACAAAATGGTCCCGATTGGGGGGGGAAAGCTCCCAAAGAAAGCCAAGCCTGCTGTAGCGAAGTAATATCCAGGCAAAACGGTGCACAAGCACACCCGTGTCGATGGCTCTGAAATCAATAGTCGTATTATTGGCCAAGACATGGAATAGAACCTGTTTGAGATCATGCAAGATAGGAACAAGGGGTTCTGGAGTGTCAATAGAAATCATCAGTCTATGGGGTATGTCCCAATAATTCTTGGACCGGCTAACTCTCCATTTCGGGGACAATACGGCGTGTCCGACCGAAGATAACTTCCTGAAGTCATCATCAACACATTCGGCCTAAATAGTGCGGATTTCAAGTAATAATGGACAACCCCAAGAGAGTATATTTGACCTCATAAGTGGAATAAAAAATCCTTGACATTTTGAAAATAATTTAGTATTTAACTTTAAAAATAAGAAGCTGATGGGGTCCAGGAATACTTAATATTCTTGGAGGTTAAAAAGCTGGATAGTCGGGCCGCTATCCGAAAGTAAAATTTCGGTGGCGGCTTTTTTATTGGAAAAGTTTATCAAAACAGTAAGCAGTAGATAAATACAACATCTTTAAACAAGAGAAGCTTAGGGTCCAGAAATACTAATCTATTTCTGGAGGTTAAGAAGCTGGATAGTCGGGCCGCTATTCGATACCTGGATAGCGGCCTTTTTTATTGGAGGTCAAGATGGCGAACCAAGAATAAGTAAGGAAGGAGGTGATAATGAATGGAAAGTTGGATACCAGTTTTTGGCATATTCGGATTAGCAATAATTGTATGCGTTGCTATCAGGATAAGAAACAAGAAGAAGGGTAATGATTGGTTCTAAATCTGAATCTTTTCAAGGAAAATTATTGGACCATGTTTCTCACATCTGAAATAAAAAGGAGGAGATGAAAGTTATGAATGCAACGACAAAGAAATGGTTACATCGTTTTGGAACATTTTTAATGATGGGAGGATGGATATTGGTCGTTTTGTTCCTTCTTGGGATGGCTGTCTTATACTATACGATTTTCCCTTATTCTAAGTGAATTTTATAAAATAAGATGCGGTGGCTTGAGAACCAGTCCGTTGACTACTCTGAACGCTTTGGGGTCGGAAAGGTGGGTGAATTCAATGGATGAAAAGAAGGAATCAGTACTTCCAATGTTAGTTTTCCTAATAGTTCTATTAATAGGAGTTGTCATGCTTGTGTTCGTGCTTTTGAAATGATAAGGAGACGTTACCAGACAAAAACCTAAGCTGGAATGAACAAACCTTCCCAGGATGACAAATGAAGCTGCGTCCGAGATAGTGATGGTTAGAAAAAACTTATAGAAAGGATATGCCAATGAGAAGAAAACTTATTCTGCGATTATTTTTAGCCGTTTTTCCTTTGGTAATTTTTTTAAGCTGTGCATCTAAGCCTTTGCCAGACAATGGGGTTACCATTCTGAGCCCTAAGACAAATGATGTTCTCAAGGCAGGAGAATCTTACGAAATTCTTTGGAAAGCAGAGCCAGCGGAATCTGAATTCGGGGCGATGGTAACGGTAGAGTTCTCAAGAGACGAAGGCAAATCGTGGGAGAAAATAGAAGAAAATGTGCCCAACAAAGGAAGATATGCATGGAAGGTTCCACAAATACATTCAACGCAAAGTAAGGTCCGGGTTTTTTCCCAGCGCAGGCCAATCTATCGTGGGACTTCCGAGGTGTTTTCTCTATAAAGTAAGGGAACGATGACGCGTGAAAAGCACGGGCATGGTCAGAAATGGCGCTGCTTTTTTGTTTGTTTCCTTCGGTAATCATCAACTCCGAAATCAACTCACTATTTGCAGAGTAGTAGGTGCTATACGTAACATATTCTGCTTTTTCTTGTGATAATAGTTAGTTACGAGCTATTTTCCATTATCATTTTTTCTCTATTCCTGTCAAGATAATTCGTTCCCCCAAGCGGTCCGTAGGTTATTCAGCGTCTCCATGGAACTCCATGCTCTCGCCTTCGTCGTCATCCTCTTGCTGTGCCTGCATCCTCTGCAGAACCACCTCCATAGCCTTGTAGTAGTCTCGTTGGACTTTGAGATTTGCTACCCGGCAGTAACGCTGCGTTGTGGTAATCTGGCCATGCCCCAGGAGATCCTGGATGGTAGCAAGGTCCGCATCGGCATTGAGAAGCTGCGTGGCCATGGTGTGGCGAAGCCGATGACACGAGACGTCCATCCCACTTTCTCGCGCATAGTATTCAATCCTCTTCTGGATGCCTCGCACCGATAGCGGTTTGCCTTTCATCGGTCCCTTCTGCACCAGAAACAATCCTCTCGCTTTCGAGGATCGTTTCGCCAAGTACGCTAACAGAGCGGATCGGGCATCTTCACTCATGTAGACGACCCGATCCTTAGCCCCTTTTCCATGGAAGACAAAGATCTGTCTTCTCCCGTACTCTACCGCATCGACGGTCAGTTCAGCAACCTCCTGGACCCGAAGGCCGCAGCGGAGCATCAACATGAACATGGCCCGGTCTCTCAGATCCGTGATGCTATCAAAGAGCTTCCTGACCTGGTCGTCCTTCAGGTGCCGGGGCAGCGGCTTGGGCAGACGCAGCGAGATCCGGGTGACAGGATTGATCATCGATCTGCCCTCCTCATTCATGAGGTAGTCGAAGAAGAGACGGATCGTCTGCAGATGGCATGTGATCGTCTTCGGCGTTCGTCTCTTTCGGAGAAGATGATCGACGTAGAGTCCGATCTCCTTGGGGGTTACCTCAGAAAGGGGTAGCGTAAGCCATTTGATGAACTGATCGAGGATGTTTGCATAGCTCTTCACCGTGTGGGTCGAGTAGTTTTTTCTCTTCAAAGCTCTCCGGTACCGGATCAGCTCAGTAGGCTCCATCGATTCCTCCTTTTTCGATCACGGCCATGGCCCGGAAGTACTCTTGCTCACGGGTGGTGTCGGTGAGCCGGGCGTAGCGGCGGGTGACCTCAATATCCTGGTGACCGAGAAGCTGCTGGAGACATTCCAGGCGCATGCCGGCATTTAAGAGTTCACTGGCGAAGGTGTGACGGAGGGAATGAACCGTATAGCCTCTGTTTTCCAGCCCTGCTTTCTTCAGATACTTCACAAAAAGATGGCGGGCTGAACTGTAACCTAGTGGGTCATGCCCCCGACCGTAAAAAAGTACTCCCTTTTTATGATCCCTCTTTGAAAGCCACCGTCTTAAGGCAAAGAGGGCGTCATCGCTTAGATAGACCACTCGTCCAAGACTATTCTTCTCGCCCTCAAAGAGATGGATCTTCCTCTCTCGGATATCGAGATCGTTGACCTTCAACGCAAGAAGCTCCCCGATCCTCATCCCTGTTCTCAGAAGAACCAGAATCAGGGCCCGGTCCCGGATATGGCCAATAACGGACAGAAGCTGACGGACATCCCCGGGGCTCATCGCCCTGGGTAGCAAATCAGGCAACTTCAACCTGATCTTTCTTCTGAGAAGTGCCTCGGGAATAACATTGCCTTCGATCAGAAACCGCAGGAAGCCCAGGAGGTACATCAGTCTCGTCCTCGCGGATGTGATCTTCGTTCCCCGGTCCTGCTCACTTTCGACAAAGGCCTCCAGATCCTCTCTGATGATTTCTTCCAGTCGGCTCTTGCCCAAGCTGGTATAGAAAGTGAGGAAGAGTTCAATGGCTTTAAAAGAATTACGAAGGCTATTCGGCTTGTGGTTCAGACGCCACTTGTGGCGCATGTAGCCCCGGACCCGCTCTTGCTCTGGAAGGTCCCACTTGGAGAGCTTCTGAAGCATTTGGTCGGTGACGGTCGATGGATGCTGCTCATGTAACCTTTCTGGTTCATTGATTGAGACCTGCTCAATAGCCGATGTCATACGGGTCATTTCTCCCCCTTTTCCATTGAGAAAAACAGGTTAGATAATGACCCTTAGCCGCCCTAAGAATCAATCTATTTTGTTACGTATAGCAAGGGGTAATCATCAAAAGATAATTTTCACAAAGCCCTTTATTGATTGACTTGTTCAGTATCCGGTGATATTTGTTTCATGAAAAATAACCGACCCGAAGCTCAGTCAACCTAACTGCCTAACCTCTAACCTTTTGGAGAGAGTTATGGGGGGAAGAATCCAGAAGGTGCCAATATGAAGCCTCCCTGGGGCTTTGGCCTTGGGGGGGCGGACAACATCTTTTCCAATCTGTCATAAAGCCAAACCCACCGTGAGATGCGGACAGAAAACCATGGATTTCAAATCCAAACAACATATTTGTTATCAACTCAACTTATTAACTTAAGGATTGAGAGATGCATACATCCTTCAACATTCCAAACCTTACTCGTGTAAAAAAATAACTTTAAGGAGGGGAAAATATGCATTACAAAAAGAGCCTTATCAGATTTGCAATCGTCTTCACCACCTGTGCAGTTATCATTCTTGGGTCAAGCCCACTAAATCCAGCCAAATGCGCCGAACAGGTTTACGATATCACTCCGTGTGTTGCAGCCACCATGACAGTGTTGGTTCAGTCACCAGAAATTACCATTTTCACCATGGATGCTAAGGGAATTATTCGGAGCAACATTGAAAGCAAAATATTTGATAATTGCACCGTACATGTCCAGGGGACCCAGGTGATAGAGGGAACTAATAGAACTGTCAATGCCTATATGAAATACCTCGATCCAGATGGGGATTATGTTATTTTCCGGTTCACACAAAATCCAGGTGAAACAACAGCGACGACGACGATTCTGGCGGGAACCGGGAAATGGAAGGGGATTACTGGCGGCGGCAAAGCAACAACGATCACACAGGGTAGGCCAGTGGCAGCAGGAACGTTACAGTTTTGTAACAACCATAAGGGAAAATTTACATTGCCGAAGTGAGTATCAAAAACAAGTCTTCTTCCTGGATCTCTTTGCTTCGTTAGGGAGGTAACGCTTGAAAAGCGACGAGGCAGAGTTATAACGCCCTGCCTCGCCGCTCTCCTGGTCAGACCGAATGTCAGGGTGCCATGTGGATCATCAGCAGCATCAAAGACCAATCAGCGATCCTTAGAATTACTCTCTTTAGATCCGTAATTCTCAACATCAAGGTTCTATGAAATCATTGATCCGTAGGTGAAGTGTATATTTTCCAAATAGAACATAACTGCTATATCTCCATCTGTTTCCCGATCATCGAAAAGGTTTCGATATAGATATCATTTATTGGATTGGGATGCATCATTTCTATCGATAATGAGCAATCTGTAGGGCAACCTTTGGCCGCACAGTAGTAGGTGTAAGCTGACACTGACCTGGGTGGCTATGTCGCAAGTCCAAGAAGAGGCCTATCCAGCCCGAGATCAAATCCTTTGGAAGGCGTTGTCGCAGGCTTCGATGGTTTTGTCCAGATCTTTCTGGGTGTGGGCCAGAGAAAGAAACCAGGCTTCGAATTGGGAAGGCGGGAGATAGATCCCCTGTTCCATCATCTCGATAAAGAACCGCGCAAATCGCTTCGTATCGCTCATCTTGGCAGTATGATAATCCCTCACCGGACCCTCTGTGAAAAAGAGGGTAAACATCCCTGTTGCTCGATTGATGGTGAAAGGAATCCCTCTCTCCTCAGCACATTCGGAAATCTTTTCGGTCAAATAAATCGTCTTTTTCTCCAGATCCTGGTAACTCTTTTTCGACCTCAAAAGTTCTAAGGTCGCAATCCCTGCAGTCATGGCTAGAGGATTCCCAGAGAGAGTGCCGGCCTGATAAACCCCTCCGAGAGGAGAAACCTTATCCATAATCGCTTTTTTCCCACCATAGGCTCCAACAGGTAGACCACCTCCGATAATCTTCCCGAGGCAAGTCATATCCGCTTTGATTTTGTAAAGCTCCTGCGCGCCTCCGTAGGCCACCCGGAATCCGGTGATGACCTCATCGAAAATCAGGAGGATCCCTTTCTCATTGGAAATTCTTCTCAAACCTTCCAGGAATCCCCTTTCCGGAGGAACCACTCCCATGTTTCCTACAACGGGTTCCACAATGATGCACGCGATCTGGTCCGGATATTGATTGACCAGCGTTCTCACGCTTTCCAGGTCATTATAGGATGCCGTCAAGGTATGTTTTGCTAAATCCTCGGGGACGCCAAGGCTATCAGGTATGCCAAACGTCGTCGCGCCAGAGCCTGCCTTAACAAGCAAACTATCCCCGTGGCCATGGTAGCATCCTTCAAACTTAATAATTTTAGCCCTTCCTGTATAACCTCTTGCCGCTCGAATGGCACTCATCGCTGCCTCGGTGCCAGAACTCACCATCCTTACCATCTCCATAGAAGGAAAGGCTTTCTTCACTCTGCTGGCAAGCTCCACCTCCAAGGGAGTGGGCGCGCCGAAACTCATCCCCTTTGGAAGAGCCTTCTTAAGTGCTGCCACAACCTTCGGATGAGCATGACCTAAGATCATCGGCCCCCAAGAGCACACGTAGTCGATATATTCATTGCCGTCCACATCGAAAATCTTCGATCCTTTTGCACGTTCGATAAAACTGGGTGGAATGCCGATGGCCTTAAAGGCCCTCACCGGGCTGTTCACCCCGCCTGGAATGATTCCCAGCGCTCGATGATAGAGTCCGATCGATCTTCTTCTACTCATCTCGAATCTCCTGCTCATTCCTCCGCGATCAAATGATTGCTGAGAGTACCGATCCCCTCAATCACCACATCTATCTTATCCCCAACGGCCATCGGACCAATTCCAGAAGGCGTTCCTGTGGCGATCACATCTCCCGGCAGAAGTGTCATCACAAAAGAGATGAAGCTCACCAGCTGACGGGGACCAAAGATGAGGTTTTTTGTATTCGAATGCTGGCGTCTCTCTCCGTTCAAATAGCTCGATATATCCAAATGATGAGGGTCGATATCTGTAGCAATCCAGGGACCGATTGGGGCAAAGGTATCGAACCCTTTGGCTGTCGTCCACTGGCCATCCTTGGGCTGTAGATCTCTGGCAGTCACATCGTTCAGGCACGTGTATCCGAGGATATAATCAGCCGCCCTCTCCTCCGCAACTTTCTTCGCCTCTTTTCCAATGACCACTGCTAACTCAGCCTCGTAGTCAACCCTTTTGGACATCTTGGGATAAACAATAGCTTCACCCGGCCCGATGACAGAAGTAGAAGGCTTGATAAAGAGAAGAGGGTTATCCGGAATCGGCAACTTTAGTTCTTCAGCGTGATCCCGGTAGTTTAATCCCAGGGCAACAATTTTTGTGGGAAGGCATGGGGTGAGGAGTCTTACGTTCTCCATTTTTTTCGCCTTGGAACCAAGGTGGAAATGCCCGAAAGGATCTCCGTCCATCTCACGAACGGCCTCTCCTTCGATGACTCCATATTTTATTTTGCTTCCGTCCTGATATCGAACGATCTTCACTCCAACCTCCGGTAAACAAGTCATTCAGTAACTAAGTCATGAGTAACTCAGTTCCTTTGAGCTTTAGGCCTTCTTATCCCGTCAACCCCAGCACGTCCTGCATATCATAAAGACCGCTGGGCTGGTTTACCACCCAGAGGGCTGCCCGAATTGCACCACGCGCAAAATTATCCCGACTGTGTGCGCGGTGGATGATCTCCAACCGCTCACCAATCCCTCCAAAAAGGACCGTATGCTCCCCCACAATATCTCCTGCCCGGATGACCTGCATCCCGATCTCCTCTTTTGTCCTCTCACCCACCATCCCTTTTCTGCCATACACGCCGACCTTGCCAAATTCCCTCCCAACAGCCTTGGCAATCAACTCTCCCAATTTGACTGCTGTCCCGCTGGGCGAATCTTTTTTCAGGCGGTGGTGGGCTTCAAAAATTTCTATATCGTACTCCGGACCCAAAACCCGGGCAACTTCTTGAACGATCCTGAACATGACGTTCATTCCCACGCTCATGTTCGGCGTGAAAACGCACCGGACGCTTTTCGAAAGGTCCCTGACTCTCTGCATCTGCTCAGGGCTCAAACCCGTCGTTCCAATGACAATGGCCGAACCCGTCTCTCTCGCAAATTCCAGACTCTCGAGAGAGGTCTTAGGATTGGTAAAATTGATAATGACATCTCCTCCGGCCTTCTTCAAATCCCCTTCCAGCGGGATCTCCATTTTCCCCAACCCGATGACTTCTCCGATATCTTTCCCAATGGATGGATGATCCGGTCTCTCGACGGCCCGGTAGAGGGAGATGGAAGGGGTTTCGTGAATGATATGAATAATCCGGCTCCCCATTTTCCCCGCCGCCCCGATGACGATGGCTCTGATCTCTTTCATTGATAGGCCTCCTCCCACATCTCTGCCTCATAGATGATGTGGACATCTCCCTCAAAAAAAACTCTCTTTACTTCTTTGGCTTCGATCTCAAAGGAAACGGTCAAAACCTCTCCTCCTCTGGTCTCGATCGTTACCGGAGATTTCACCAACCCCTTAAAAGCAGCGATGAGTGCCGAGGCAACAGCCCCTGTGCCACAGGCTAAGGTCTCGTCTTCCACTCCCCGCTCATAGGTGCGGATGGATAATTGAGAGCCCTTCGCTACCCGGACGAAATCCGCATTGGTCCCACTCGGTGCAAAAAAGGAATGATATCGAATCGCTCTTCCCATTCGGACGATGTCCACCCCTTCCAGGTCTTCTACAAGAATGACAGCATGGGGCACACCCGTATTTATACTCGAAAAAATCTGTTCCACGCCATCGATGGATATCGTTTGATCGAGTTTGAGGCCGAAGGGTTTGGTCATCTCAAGGTTTACTTTTTTTCCGTTCACCTGGGCAGAGAGGATCCCGGCCAGCGTCTCAAATTTCAAGGAGGGGCCTGCAATCCCTTTCAAATAGGCGAACCGGGCAGCACACCGGCCCCCGTTGCCGCACATCTCTGCCTCGCTTCCGTCCGCATTGTAGAAACGCCACTTGAAATCCGCCTTCTTAGACCCCTCGATGAGGATGAGCCCGTCCGCACCGACAGAAACCCGCCTTCGACAGACCTTCTGAATAAATTCTTTCAGGTGATCTTCTTTCAGAAGGGGCTCTCGATGATCGATGAGGATGAAGTCGTTTCCGCTCCCGCTCATCTTCATAAAAGGAATCTTCATCAGTTTCCCCAATCGTTAGGCGTGAAGCGTAAGACGCAAGAGGAAGATACTTTACACCTTACGCCTTACCCCTTACCCTTTACGGATGTAAGAAAATCGGGAATTTCTTCTCCCCGAATGAGGTCCTCATAATTCTCTCTCTGGCGTATCACGAACATCCGGTCGTCCCGAACAAGAACCTCAGCGATCCTGGGCCTCGAGTTATAGTTGGTGGACATAGAAAATCCATAGGCACCCGCACTCATTACGGCGATCAGTTCGCCCGAACGGAGACTCGGGAGCCTCCGCCCTTTTGCTAAAAAGTCACTCGACTCACAGATGGGACCCACCACATCCACCACGACTTCCTCACGGGTTTCCTCCTTCACAGGAAGGATCTGGTGGTAGGAGCCGTAATAACTGGGCCGAACCAGATCGTTCATGCCTGCATCCACGATCACGAAACGCTTTTCTTCATTCTCTTTTGTATAGAGAACCTTTGATACTAAAACCCCTGCATTCCCGACGATGACGCGGCCTGGCTCCAAGATGAGGGTACAACCGAATCCGCGAATCTCTTCGAGGATGGTAGAGGCGTATTCCACGGGATGGGGAGGCTCTTCATCTTCGTAAGTAATCCCAAGGCCACCCCCCAGATCCAGATACTGGATTTCCATCCCTTCTTTCCTCAAATTTTCAACCAACTGCTTCAGTCTCCTCAACGCCTCAATGATGGGCTCTACCTCGACCAACTGGGATCCGATATGGCAGTCGATTCCGACAATCTTTAGATGGGGCAATTGAGAGGCAAGACGGTAAGCGACCGGCGCACGAAGGATGTCAATCCCAAACTTATTCTGTTTCAACCCAGTGGAGATATAAGGGTGGGTCTTTGGATCGATGTCCGGGTTGACCCGGATGGCGATGGACGCTTTCTTTCCGATTCGACCGGCCACTTCATTGATCACGTGAAGCTCCTGAGAAGACTCTACGTTAAACATGAGGATGCCCGCCCTCAATGCATCTTCAATTTCATCCCCTCTTTTCCCCACGCCTGAAAACACGATCTTTTGCGGAGTCGCCCCACCCCGGAGGGCTCGGTAGAGCTCTCCTCCAGAAACCACATCCACTCCGCCCCCCAGGTTGATGAAGAGCCGGAGAAGAGCCAGATTGGAATTCGCCTTTGCAGAATAGCAGACAAGATGGGGAATTCCTTTGAAGGCATCATCGAAGACAGTGAAATGCCTGACTAAGGTATGATAGCTGTAAAGATAGAAAGGGGTCCCCACTTTCTCAGCAATTTCCTGGACAGGAATTCCCTCGCACTGAAACTGATGATCCTTATACTCAAAAAAATGCATCCGACCCTCACTTCATTTCAAATTGCAAATTGCAAATTTCACATTGAAAAAATCAAAACTTCAATCTGAAATCTAAAATTTGAAATCTGAAATCAGTACAGGTACTTCACCCTTACTTCCTCTGAACGGGGGCTTTCATTCCTTCGTGGAGAATTATCTACTGCAGTAACAGCGTATTCATAATCTTGCCCTAATTCGACTTTGGTATCAAGATACGTCTCTCCCGAAAGGGGACTCCCATTCAATCTCTTAAATTCCTTCTCCCCGGGTTTCCTCCGATACACATTATACCCCAGAATATCGGGCTCTGGATTCTTCCTCCAATTCAGCTCGATCCCCTCTTTCAAGGGAATTGCCACCAATTCGACAGGAGCGCTGGGTGGAGTGAGCTTGATGGGCATCACCGGAATCCCCGGAGATCCCTTTCCTTCCACGTCGGTTTTGACAACCCTTTTCACCGTCCTCAATGAATAAAAATATTTGATATCGTTATGAACCGCCAGGTCAGCATAATGATCTTCCTTTAACGGCTCTCGATTCAATGGGTTGAGTGGAAACTCCTCCTCCCCCTCCATTCTCCTGTAAACATTATAGCCTGTAGCACCTTCGACAGGTTCCCATGAGAGGTCTACTCTCTTATCTCCACGCTCCGCCCTCACTATTGTTGGCGCTCTGGGTGGATGGTCCCAGTAAACCGTAACCGGATTTGAAGGAGCGCTGGGGTGTCCTCTTCGATTGACGGAAGCGACCTGGTAGACATAGACCCTTCTCGGCTGTTGATCCACGATAAAGATCGATATTTTCTTGCCCGGAGCGAAATTTTCTGGGGCCACCTTCATCTCATAGACAACCTTTGCTTTTTCTCCACACCCTCTGCATTCATCTCCAACGAGGGCTCCCTCGGATCTTAAGATCTGAAAGCTCGCCAGATCGGTAAGAGGAGATTTATCCGTATTTTCTTTAGGGGTTTTCCACTCTAACAGAAGGCGATCTTCCCTCGGAGTGGCTTGGAGGTCCACAATTCTTCTGGGAACGATCGATTCCCACGGCACAGGGGAACCTTTCTTGGCACAACCCACCACGTCCATCACGATCAGCAATATCAGCCCGAATAAGATTGCAATTTTCTCAAGTTTCAATTTGTGCCTCTGAGGAATTTGAAATTTGGAATTTTGGTCATTGGAATTTATTTGGGATTTGGTGCTTGATTTCTGGTGCTTCATCTTCTCGGTCCGAAGATCGCTGTCCCGACACGAACGAAGGTAGCCCCTTCCTCAATAGCAATCTCAAAGTCATTTGACATCCCCATGGAGAGCTCCTTCAACGGAATTCCTCCCTTTATCATCTTCTCCTTCAATTCCCGGAGGGCAACATAATAAGGCCGACTCATCTCCGGGGAATCGAAATACGGAGGCATGGTCATCAACCCTTCCAAGGAAAGATGTTTGAAGTCCTGAATTCTTCCGGCAAGATTCAACAGCTCATCTTCATCCGTCCCGAATTTAGTGGCTTCCTTCGAAAGATTTACCTCAATCATTACCTTCATCACCTGGCCCGCCTGTTCAGCTCTCCGATTCAATTCCTCCGCCAGGGGAATGCTGTCCAGGGAGTGTATCATGTCGAAGAGGCGAACAGCGTGCTTTGCCTTGTTGGACTGAAGGTGGCCGATGAAGTGCCAGGAGACAGACCTGCCCTCGCCGAAACGCTCCGTGCAGGCAGGCTTTCCAATCTCTTCAATTTTCTTTTGAGCCTCCTGTACATAATTTTCGCCCAGGATGGTGACTCCCGCTCCAATCGCTTCCTTGATTCGAGCAACCTCTACGGTCTTGGAGACCGCAACCAACTTAATTTCTCCGGGATCCCTCCCCGTTCTTCGAGCTGCCTTTTCTATCCGCTCAATCACTCGTAATAGGTTTTCTTCGATGGATGACATCTGTGTGTTTTGTGATGCGTTGTAGCGTCGGCATTCATTGCCGACGTTTCACTCGCCCTCAGTAAATGAGGGCGCTACATTCCTTTCTTAATTATTCCGCAATCCGCCATGCACTACGTTGAGTGCATGGCAGCCCTGAACTCCACATAGTTCAGGGGGCAATCAAAGTTATTCAACCACCATTCCCATCTTGGGGTGAATGGTGATCGCTCCCAGGCGGTTGAGCATCTGAATCAACTCGCATAAGGGAAGGCCCACTACATTGGTATACGACCCCCGAATCGATTCGATCATAAAAGAACCGATCCCCTGGATGGCATAGCCTCCTGCTTTATCGAAGGGCTCCCCCGTCTGTACATACCAGTCGATCTCTACTGAAGTTAGGTTCTTCACCTTGACCGCCGTTTGGACGGCCTCTTTATCAACCTTGCCTTTCTCTAAATGGCAGGCGGCAAATCCGGTCAATACCCAGTGCTCCTGACCGCTCAGGCAGCGCAGCATCTCTAAGGCTTCTTGTCGATTGTTCGGCTTGCCTAAAATGGATCCGCTAATGCAAACAATGGTATCAGCTGCAATCACCCAGCGCTCAGGATGCTTGCTCGCTACATCCCTGGCTTTAGCCTGAGCCAATCGAATGGCGTGCTCTTGAGGAGATTCCCCCTTAACAAAGTCCTCCTTCACCCCGCTCGGGACCACTTCAAACTCAAGACCCACTTGTCTTAGCAATTCAGACCGACGGGGGGACTTCGAGGCCAGGATCAGCCGGCTGCTCATTTTTTAAAAACTAAATGAATCCAATAGGTTTGTCAAGTTTGAAATAGCCGGAGAAAGGGTTGACTCCAAAGTTTAAATCTGATACTTAAATAGTAAGGGCACGGAATGAGAGAAAAAATCAAGGAAAGAAAAGAGCTTTTGAGGATCATCAAGAATCTCAAGGCAAAGGGAAAACGGATTGTTTTTACCAACGGATGTTTCGATCTTCTCCACCTCGGCCATGTCCGATATCTGGAGGGGGCCAAGGCTCTCGGAGATATCTTGGTCGTAGGAGTGAACAGCGACTCTTCCGTTCGAAAGCTGAAAGGACCAAAGAGACCTATTCTCCCCGAAGAAGAGCGGATAGAGATCCTTTCCGGGCTTGGGTCCGTGGATTATATCACCATCTTCAATGAAGCGGACCCATTGAAACTCATCACTTCTCTCAAGCCAAACCTTCTTGCCAAGGGAGGGGATTGGACAAAAGAGCAGATCGTGGGGAGGGAAGTGGTGGAAAGGTCGGGAGGCGAACTGGTCATCATTCCCTTTGTCAAAGGAGCTTCTACTTCAAACGTCATCGATACCATTTTGAAACGATATGAAAAAAGGACCTGAAAAAGACCTGTTATCCCTTCCGGAAACGCTACCGCTGCTGCCGATCAGAGATATTGTCGTCTTTCCCTATATGGTGATTCCTCTTTTTGTCAGCCGGGAAAAATCGATCAAATCCTTGGAGGAAGCCCTTTCGAAAGACCGTCTGATCTTCCTGGTCGCCCAGAAAAAACTTTCCGAGGAAGACCCTACTCCAAAGGATCTTTACAAAGTCGGTACGGTTTCCGTGATCATGAAGATGCTGAAGCTGCCGGACGGAAAGGTGAAGATCCTCGTCCAGGGGCTCTCCAAGGCCTCCACCAAAGAGATCCTTCAAACGACGCCCTATTTTCTCGTGAGGGTCGAGAATATCAAAGATCCGTTCCTCACGGAGATTACCCTTGAAACAGAAGCTTTGATGAGAAATGTCAGGGAACAGTTAGAGAGGATTTCCTCCTACGGTAAACTCCTCTCCCCGGATTTGATGTTCGTACTCGAAAGCGTTGATGATCCAGGTCGGTTGGCTGACCTGGTCGCCTCCAACTTGGACCTCACGGTTGAAAAGGCTCAGGAGATCCTGGAAATCCTCGATCCCGTGGAAAGACTGAAGGCGTTGAACGAACTCCTTGGAAAAGAGGTTCAGGTTCTCACGATGCAGGCCAAGATTCAGTCCCAGGCCAAAGATGAGATGACAAAATCGCAAAGGGAATATTTTCTTCGGGAGCAGATGAGGGCTATCCGAAGCGAGCTGGGCGAGGTGGATGAGCACACCGAAGAAATCAAAACTCTCCGGCAGAAGATCAAGAAGGCGAAGATGCCCAAAGAGGTTGAGAAGGAGGCCCGGCGGGAACTGGAACGATTGGAACAGATGCACCCGGACGCCGCAGAGGCCTCCATGGTGCGAACGTACCTCGACTGGCTGATTGAAATGCCCTGGTCAAAATCAACCCCGGAGAACATCGACCTTCAAAAAGCAAAGAAGGTGTTGGAAGAAGACCATTATGATTTAGAAAAAGTGAAAGAACGTATCTTGGAATACCTGAGCGTCCACAAACTGAAAAAAAAGATGAAGGGACCTATCCTTTGCTTCATCGGGCCCCCCGGGGTCGGAAAGACATCTCTGGGCAGATCGATCGCCAGAGCGTTGGGAAGAAGGTTTGTAAGGATTTCCTTAGGGGGGATTAGAGATGAAGCTGAAATTCGAGGTCACCGTCGGACCTATGTCGGCGCTCTGCCGGGTCGGATTATTCAATCGATTAAACAGGCGGGGAGCAACAATCCGATTTTCATGATGGATGAGGTGGATAAGATCGGGATTGACTTCCGCGGAGATCCTGCCTCTGCCCTGTTAGAGGTTCTCGACCCGGAACAGAACTCTGCCTTTAGCGATCACTATCTCAATGTCCCCTTCGATCTCTCCCGGGTGATGTTCATCACCACTGGGAATCTGACGGACCCCATCCCCTCCGCCCTGAAAGACCGGATGGAGGTGATCAATATCCCGGGCTACACCGATCTCGAAAAACTCAAGATTGCGCGATCCTTTCTCATTCCCCGGCAGATGGAAGAAAACGGAATCAGTCCGAAGATGCTTGAGATTTCTGACAAGGCCGTCCTCCAGATCATCTCGCAGTATACCCAGGAAGCAGGCCTTCGAAACCTGGAGAGAGAATTGGCTTCCGTTTGCAGGAAAGTGGCCAGGAAAGTGGCAGAGGGAAGGAAGGAGAAGACTAAGATCACGACGAAGAACCTCCACCAATTCTTAGGTCCCCCTGCCTTCCTGCCCGATGAAGAATTGAAACGAAACGAGGTCGGTGTGGTGACTGGCCTGGCATGGACAGAGACGGGGGGTGAAATTCTCTATGTGGAGGCTTCAACCACCCCGGGGAAAGGCTCGCTCATCCTTACGGGCCATCTCGGAGATGTGATGAAGGAGTCCGCACAAGCTGCTCTCACCTATGTCCGATCAAAAGGAAAGGCCTATCGGATCAAGCCAGGTGTGCTTAACAATAAGGAGATACATATTCACGTCCCCGCAGGTGCCATCCCGAAGGACGGGCCCTCCGCCGGCATTACGATGGCGGTCGCGCTTTTCTCCACCCTCACCGGCATTCCTGTGAGGAAAGATGTGGCCATGACCGGCGAGATTACGCTGAGGGGCAGAGTCCTTCCGGTTGGAGGTTTGAAGGAAAAAGCCCTCGCCGCACTTAGAAACAAGATCAAGAATGTGATCATTCCCTATCAGAACAAAAAGGACCTCATCGATCTTCCAATCTATCTTCGGAAAAAGATCAATTTTCAACCCGTCAAACACATGGATGAGGTTTTAAAAATCGCCCTGGCCCGAAAACGCACGATTTCGAAAGGCTGATCCTGAAGGATTTCGTTCTGTATTTTTCTGAAATTGTGTGGTAACAATGATTCAAACTCTAAACACTAAACTCTAAATTCTAAATAAACCCAAAATTGGAAAGCCAAAATATAAATTTTGTTTGGTGCTTTGGAATTTGAGTTTGTTTAGAGTTTCGGGTTTAGAGTTTAGGGTTTATTTATTGGGGCGATCGGATGGATCTCCGGGAGATTGGCGAATTCGGGCTCATCAATCGAATCCGAAGGTGGGTAACCTCCTCTGACCCTGCATTGGTCCAGGGGATCGGCGATGATGTCGCCGTGATCGGTACGGGATCGACGGCTTTGCTCGTCACCACCGATATCCTCATTGAGGACATCCATTTTGACCTGTCCTGGACCGATCCCTATACTCTCGGGAGAAAATCCCTCGCTGTCAACCTCAGTGATATTGCTTCGATGGGGGGAACTCCGAAATATTTCCTCATCTCCATCGGTCTCACTAAGAATCTTCCTCTTTCCTTTGTCTCCTCTTTTTATCGAGGCCTAAAAAGGGAAGCAAAACGATATCAGGTAGAACTCATTGGGGGGGACACTTCCCTTTCTCAAAAAATCGTCATCAACATCTGCCTTTTAGGAGAAGGGAGAAAAACAGATCTTCTCTTCAGAAAAGGAGCAAAGGCCGGGGATGATCTCTTTGTCTCGGGAACGCTGGGCGATGCTGCGCTGGGGCTAAAGGTTCTGGAGAAAAAAGGGAAAATAAAGGAAGCTGAAGGGTTGGTCAAAAAACACCTCTCTCCTTGTCCAAGGGTTGAATTGGGTCAGGCTATTGCCAAACATCATTGGGCGACCGCCATGATCGATGTCAGCGATGGTTTGCTGATCGATGCCTCTCACCTCTTAGAGGAAAGCGGGGTTGGTGCCCGGATCTGGGAGGGGCTGATTCCTCTTTCCAAACTCTATCAGAAATGGATTCGCTCATTTTCGAAAGATCCCTTGCAACCTGCCCTCTTTGGGGGAGAGGATTACGAACTCCTCTTCACAGCCCCACCCGGAATGAGGAATAGGATTTCGTCTCTCGCCCATGCACATAAGATTCCAATTACCCGCATCGGAGAAATCCTTCATAAAGAAGAGGGATTCCATATCGTCAGGAAAGATGGAAAAGACTATTCACCTTCTCGATTGGGGTTCGAACATTTTAAATGAAACTACAAACTCAAACGAATTACTCTAATGACAACGAATGGCACGAATACGGTCGTGACCCTAAACGATTTGCTAACCCTTGAGGGCATTTTTATGAAAACCTATATCAACGAAATCAAAGAAAATGATAATGTCGATTCCTGCTTTCTGGTGAAAGAGAAATCTTCAGGGATCACCAAAACCGGAAATGCTTACCTGAAATTGAAATTGGTAGACCGCTCCGGGGAAATGGAGGGCAGGATCTGGACATCCGTAGAAAACCTTGCCGGAACCTTTGAGAAGGATGATTTTGTCCACGTCACGGGAAAGGCAGTCTCATTCCAGGAGCATCTTCAGCTGAACATCAACCGGATTGAACGAGTGGAAGAAGAACAGACTCTTTTTTCAGACTTCTTTCCCACGGCAGAAAGGGATATCGGCGAGATGTTCCAGTCCCTTTCAGAGGTCATCGACCGGATCAAAAACCCACACCTCAGCAAGCTCCTCCACCTTTTCTGGGAAGATGAATCTTTCATCAAGCTTTTTAAAATGGCCCCTGCCTCCAAGTGGCTCCACCACAATTATATAGGGGGCCTCTTGGAACACACCCTCTCCCTGGTACAACTGGTATTAACAAACGCCGCCCATTACGATGGGCTGAACTTGGACCTTTTACTTACAGCCTCCATCCTCCACGATTTGGGCAAAGTGGAGGAACTCTCTTATCACCGATCCTTTGACTATTCGGATGAAGGCCGTCTCCTCGGCCACATTATCCTCGGAATACAGAGAGTGGAGGATAAAATCCGCCAACTCCCCGATTTTCCAAAAGACCTTTCAACACTCTTAAAGCATCTCCTCCTCAGCCACCACGGTCAATATATTTGGGGTTCGCCAAAGAGGCCGATGACCTTGGAGGCCGTCATGCTTCATTACCTTGATGATATGGATGCAAAAATCAATGGAATTCAGGAATTTATAAAAAAACAGGTCCCAGAGGGATCGAGGTGGAGTGCCTACCATCGCACGTTCGAGCAGTATTTTTATGTGCCCGGCTTTGGTGGAGACATGCAACTAAGCGAGAACATTGAAAAAAATGACTTTGAAGAGGAATAACTAAATTTTTCATTTTCTTGACAAACCCGCTTTCCGTAATTATTATACAATCGAAAAATGAATAAGGTTTATATTGGTTTCAATGACATAGGCTAAAAAGGAGAGGGACTAAATGGATTTCTTCCTCACCGAGAGAATGAAGCGGGTCTTAGAAATCGTCATTGAAGACTACATTCTCAAGGCGGAACCGGTGGGTTCGAGGACGATTTCTAAAAAATCGAGCCTCAACCTGAGTCCGGCTTCGATACGCAATATCATGTCGGACTTAGAAGAGTTTGGGTTGCTTTCGCACCCTTACACCTCGGCGGGACGAATACCCACGGAGAGAGGGCTTCGATTTTACGTCGATTCTATCATCAATATCCATGAACTCAGTGATCGGGAACAGCAGGAGATACGATCCAAATGCCTGGGCCACCTCATCGAGGGAACTTACCTATTTAGGGAGACTTCTCGAATCCTTTCTCTGTCCTCTCATTATTTAGGAATTGTCTGGATGCCCAAGATGACTTCGGTCGTTCTGCAACATATCGAATTCGTCAAATTAAGAAAATATCTGGTCCTGGCTATCTTAGTGAGCACAACTGGTTTGGTCTACAACCGGATTGTCGAAGTGGTGGAAGATTTCTCTCAATCCGAGTTAGATCATCTCTCAGATTATTTGAACAGTTTCTTGGCGGGCCTTGCACTCTATCAGGTGAGGGAGAAGCTCCTGGAGCAGATGAAGGTCGCGAAGAACGCATACGATCGTCTGCTCGAACAGGCACTCAAGTTGGGAGAGAAAGCCGTCTCCTCCATCGATGACGCCGATGTTTTCATCGAGGGGAAGACCAATATTCTGAATGAGCCTGAATTCAACAATGTTTCAAGAATGACCGATCTCTTTCGAACTTTTGAGGAAAAGGCGACCATGGTGAAACTCTTAGATAAATTTATGGATCCGAAAGGGGTTCAGATTGCGATT
>Ga0315282_10006464_pt1 | contig 19609 bp, 22 predicted proteins | sample YL17G07_20_MG_FD_203693 | JGI IMG/M metagenome (GOLD analysis project Ga0315282, IMG submission 203693) | Sediment microbial communities from Yellowstone Lake, YNP, Wyoming, USA - YL17G07_20 | ecosystem: Environmental > Aquatic > Freshwater > Lake > Sediment | place: USA: Wyoming | collected... | reverse complement strand
CATGGCCAGAATGATCCAGAGCGTGAGAAATCGTTCCACAAAGCCCAAACGCTTGGCAACCGTGCCGGCCATATTCGCTCCCCTCAATATAAGATTCTCGTATATCCGTTTTATTAGATATGTATTGGAAAAAAATTTTTCGTTAAAGAGAAGGCTCTATCGAGCTCACTTCTTTTTCCTCGGGCGCGTCCCGGACTTTGGGCTGACGCTTTTTTCCCAGCCATTCATGGAGGTGCGCCCTCAACGCCTGGGCCTCGGGAAGGGAGTCAAACATTTCCGTCAGGAGCTTAAGCTGCTTCTCTCCCGGACTTCCCGGCGGGACGCACAGGCGATAATTCATCAGGAGACCCTCCCGGCGGTCGGTGACCCAACCCAGGTGGTACAGGTAGCGCAGGTGCCGGGAGGCCTTGGATTGGGTGATGCCCAAAGCGCCGATGACATCGCAGACGCAGAGTTCTCCTCCCTCCAACAGGAGCCACAGGATCTTCAGGCGGGTCTCGTCCGCCAGGGACTTGAAAAATCGGGCCTCCGCTCTCATGATATTCCTTTATATCCGGTTAATCGCATAAGTCAACCTAAAAAAAATCGATTAAAAATAGATACGGATCATCGGCTTCAGGAACACTGGCAGGCCGCGGCGCCCTCGGAGGCGGCCCCCTCCTTGCTCTGCCCTTTGGCCGCCAGCCACTGCTCCAACCGGTCCTTGAGCGCCTGGGCCTCAGGGCGGGAACTCAGGATGTCCGCCAGCAACTTGAGCTGCTTGTCTTCCGGACTACCGGGGGCGACGCTCAGCCGGTAATTCATCCATACCGCCTCCCGACGATCGGTGACCCAACCCAGGTGATAGAGATAGCGCAGGTGCCGGGAGGCCTTGGACTGGGTGATGCCCAGGACCCCCATAATGTCGCACACGCAGAGCTCCTCTTTGGCCATCAGCAGCCAGAGAATCCTTAGCCGGGTCTCATCCGCCAGAGACTTAAAAAGTTGGGCTTCCTTTTTCATATTATTTTGATAACCGGATAACCGCATATTGTCAAATAAAAAATTCGAGGAATTGTGGGAGCATATCTCAGAAATTAGCTTTCCGAGAAAAAAACATCCTTGATCGCGCCGGATTTGAATGATATAGGGGTTATATATGATAACAACCGGATACCCGGATATTCGAGCACGATAGAGGGGGTAGTATGAACAAACAATCTCTGAGAAAAATTTGGGTAATTATTCCACTGCTGGCGACATTGGGGCTGAGCCTGGGCGCGGTCTACCCGGCCTGGGCCCAAGGCGGCGGCTGGGATTCCTTGGCCAAAAACGAATCAGAGATGAGGATATTAAGCGTCCTTGATGACATAAGGGTGGGGCCCTGCACGGATGAGCTGCACGGGAGATTGCTGCGGATCCTGGCCGAATCCACGAAGGCCAAGAATGTCGTGGAGATCGGCACCGGGAACGGCTACTCGGCCCTCTGGCTGTGCTTGGGGCTTAAGTCCACGGGAGGCAAGTTGGTTACGCATGAAATAGACCATGAACAGGTTGTGTTGGCCAGAGCGAACTTCAAAAGGGCCGGGGTAGAGAACCTGGTTACGGTGGTTGAGGGCGATGCCCACCGGACGGTCGCCCAACTGAAGGAGCCCATCGATATACTTTTTATGGATGCGGAGGGGGGTAACCTGGATTATCTCAACCAGCTTCTGCCCCTGGTCCGTCCAGGTGGATTGATCCTGGCAGATAACATGCGCAAGCCCAAGCCCGACCCCCGGTTCATCAAGGCCATCACCACCAATCCAAACCTGGAGACCATCTTCTTAAACATGCAATCCACGGGGATCAGCCTAACGGTCAAGAAAGATTAAGGAAACCGGCCCGGGCGGCCGCCACGGGGACCGGTGGTAAGTTAATGAGGGGAAAGGTGGCCGCCCCGTTATCCTTTCCCCTCCCCCACCTTCTCCCAACCGGCTGGGTTGGGAGAAGGTTCAAGGGGTGAAAGGCAATATTCAGGATGGAATCATTTTGGCCTTACCATAACCAACAGATTTAAGGAGGAAAGCACCATGAAGAAATTAGGTAGGTTTATCAGCCTGATCGGTATTCTCGCCCTGGTCCTGGCCGCCACGGCGGTGTGGGCTCAGCCCGGCATGGGGCCGGGAGGCGGCCAGGGTCGCGGTTGGGGCGCCGGCGATCCTTACAGCCGGATGTATAATCCCAAAACCGTGGAAACCCTCAGCGGCGAGGTGGTAAGCGTGGACAAATTCACCCCCGGGAGGAGGATGTCTTATGGGGTGCATTTCACCCTGAAGACCGCAAAAGAGACGATCGCGGTCCACCTGGGGCCCAGCTGGTATATGGAAAAACAAGCCGTGACTATTGCCGCCGGAGATAAGGTGGAGGTCACCGGCTCCCGGATCACCTATCAAGGCCAGCCCACCATCATCGCCGCGGAAGTGAAAAAAGGCGGCCAGGTCCTGAAACTGCGGGATGCTGCCGGGGTTCCGGTTTGGGCCGGCGCCGGTCCGGGTCCGCGGGGACGCTGAGGCGAACTATAATTGTTTTTCATCGGAGGGCCCGTTCCTGCTCTGAACGGGCCCATACCGACTCATGGGGAAGCTTGGTCCAGATCCATCCGGGCTAAAGGATAATGATGGTCATTAAGCCAAACCCTCACCACGTAGATGGGGAACTATGAAAATCAAAGCAATTTCCCTGGTAACCATAATTGCTCTTTTCTTGAGTCTTTTTCCAATCCCCGGGGCCTGGTCCCAGGGCGGTTGGAAGTGGCACAGCCTGAAAGAGCGAGGGGGCATGGGATGGGGCCGGCGGTACGACCCCCAGACGGTGCAGACCATCACCGGGAAAGTGACCGCCGTGGACCGCCTGGCTTCCGGCAAGGGTTCGGCATCCGGCTGGCGACGGGTCACCCTGCAGACCGACCAGGAAGCGGTTCCGGTCATCCTGGGACCGGTTTGGTATCTGGAGCAACAGAAATTCACTCTCGGCCCCGGCGACGCCCTGGAAGTCCGGGGATCTCGGATCACCGTGGAGGAAAATCCCTGCCTCATCGCGGCAGAGGTGAAAAAAGGGAAGAAAACCCTGAAGTTGCGTGATAAAGACGGGCTCCCCGTATGGAGCGGCCGACCGCGGCGATGATGCAGGGCGCCCAGAGTCTCTTTCCGGTGTCATGGGGGAGGCTGGTCCTCAAAGGAAGCAGGGCAATGCAGGTATTGCTTTATAGTGTGATCATCGTCATTTTCCTGCACTTAGGTTTGGTGCCGGTTGAGGCCAAGCCCGCCAATTACGCCGATCTACCCCAATACCACTTGCAGGTTGCCTTTGATCTCTCCCGGTCCAAGATAAAGGGGATGGTGAAGATCTCCGCCCCGAAGGGCCAACGACTCATCATTTCCCTGGCTGACCTGAAAATCCTGAAGGTCATGGTAAACGGCCGGCCCTTTGACCTGGACAAGGCGCCGGATCCGACGGAACTGGAAGTGCCGGGCGGCGTGATTGAGATCGCGTATGAAGGAGCATTTAAGGACCCGGACAGCAACATCATTGGTCAGCAAGGCATCGTTCTCCGGGATATCTGGTATCCGGTGGTGGCAGGACGCTGCCTGTACTCTTTAACCGTCACCCTGCCCCCGGATTATGAAGCGGTCTCCGAAGCGGACCGCATAACGAAATCTCCGGGCGAGGGAGGTGCAACGTTTCGCTTTGAATTTTTCCATCCCCTGAATGACTCTGACGGCCTGACCTTTGCGGCTTCCCGTCGGTTTCAGATTTCCCGGAATACCTACCGGGGGATCGAATTATCGACCTATTTCTTTTCCGAACATGCAGGGCTGGCCGGGCAATATCTGGATCAGGCCCGGCAGTTTTTGGAAACCTATGAGCGCCTCCTGGGGCCCTATCCCTACCGCCGGTTCTCTATGGTGGAAAGCTTTCAGCCCTCGGCCTACTCCATGCCCACCTATATTCTTCTGGGCCAAAGAGAGATCGGCTCAGACGAGTATGCCAGGTCCCTCCTGGCCCATGAAATTCTCCACCAATGGTTCGGCAATTCGGTTTTTACGGATTTCGACCGGGGCAACTGGAATGAAGGGTTGACTATTTATCTGGCCGATCACTATTTGGAGGAGCAGAAGGGGGACGGCTGGCAATGCCGCCGCCGTATCTTGTCAAACTTCAAGAGTCACGTTAATACCCGGAACGAAATACCCTTACGAAAGTTTTCCGAACGCGAGGACGACGCCACCCGGTCGGTGGGTTACGGCAAGTCGGCCATGGTTTTCCACATGCTCAGAGGGTTGGTGGGAGAAGAGAATTTCTTCACCGGTGTCCGGGATTTCGTGCGGCAGCATTCCTTCCGGGCGGCCTCCTGGAATGATATCAGAAAAACCTTTGAAAAACGGAGCAACCAAGACCTGTCCTGGTTTTTTAACCAGTGGCTAAACCGCGTGGGTCTGCCGGAGATCCGGGTGGAAGACGTCAAAGTGGAGGCCGCCGGGAAGCATTTCCGGGCCGCCGTCAGCCTGAGCCAGAGTGGGCCTTTATCTAAATTGCGGGTGCCCGTCACCTTTTACCGGGACCAGGTTCCGAAACATTTTGCCGTAACCCTGAGCAAGAGAAGGGAAACCTTCTCCTTCCTGCTGGACTCCCGGCCCCAAGAACTGGTGATCGATGAGAACTTTGAGGTTTTCCGCAAACTGTCCGCTGCGGAGGATCCAGCCACGTTTAAGCGTCTTCTAGTAACAGGGCCGAACATAATCGTCCGGCCACCCCTCCCCTCCGGCACTGCCGAGGATATCATTAAGGCGTTTAGGTATAGAGGCTTTCCCCTCAAGATCGCCAAGGCCGGGGCAAACGAAACAAATGCGCAAAACTCTGCGACGGTGCTTATCGGGTGGGATCACCCCTTGATTCCCAGACTCCTCGGCGACCTCGAGATCAACCGCCAGGGGTTCAGCGCCATTATTCGAAAGAGTCCCCATTCTCCAGAGCATCTGGTCGCGGTCTTCCATGCCAATGGGAAAGAGGAGATGGAAGCGGCGCTCCAGGAGATGTTTACCCACCGCTTTTACAGCGACTACGTTTTTCAGGGTGGAAAACTCGCTTCCCGCACCCTGCAGGAAGGGCAACGGGGTCTCAGGATAAACCTTGCCGCCCCCGAAGCCAAGATGACCAGATAGGATCTCCGGTACGAATAAAACGAAAATTAATTTTTCTCATCAACGCCTGATGAGCCGTCTTTTTAAGGACGATGGGAGCATAAAAAATGGTTGCCGATGAAAAACCGGGGCAAGGCGGCCAAGGTGACCCCGAGACGCTGGCCGATGTTTGGGAAGCCGAGATCAAGGCCAGAGAGCGCCTGGAGCTGATCAGGCACAAGCTCCTGGTGATGAGCGGCAAAGGAGGCGTGGGCAAGAGCACGGTGGCCGTCTACCTGGCCCTGGGATTGGCCAGGCGGGGATACCATGTCGGCCTGCTGGACGTGGACCTGCACGGCCCGGACATCGCCCGCATGCTGGGACTCAAAGGCCGACTCCATATGGGGCCTGAAGGCGGCATCCAACCCCAGGCCGGCCGGGAAAATTTGGAAGTCGTCTCCATCGAAGGGCTTCTCGCCGACCGGGATGCGCCGGTCATCTGGCGTGGACCCATGAAGCACAAGGCCATTCGCCAGTTTCTGGGCGAAGTCGAATGGGGCCGACTGGATTACTTGATCATAGATTCCCCTCCGGGAACGGGCGATGAACCCATGAGCGTGGCCCAGGTCGTCACCGATGCCCGGGCCGTCATTGTCACCACGCCCCAGGAAGTGGCCCTGGCGGACGTGCGCAAAGCCATCAATTTTTGCCGCCACGTCAACCTGGCGATCCTGGGGTTGGTGGAAAACATGAGCGGCCTCATCTGCCCCCACTGTGGCGGCGAGATCTACCTGTTCCGCCAGGGAGGCGGCCAGAGGACTGCTACCGCCAAGGGGATTCCCTTTTTAGGCAGCCTGCCGTTTGACTTGCGCGTCATGGAAGGCGGCGACCTGGGCCTGCCTCTTACCGAATCCCCGGAATCCAGCCCATTCTCCCGGGCCCTGACGGTTCTGCTAGACGCCGTTGAGGCACGGTGCCGGGAAATGGGCCAGGAAAAATGAAGTATCCGGAAAAAATTGATTTGGGACCGCCGATTTCGTGGTTTTACGTTGTTATATATGCAGGAAACCGATTATCCGCATTTTCATAGTTGAGAGGTAAAGTACCCATGAAAAAGCCCGGCTCCTTATGCCTTGTACCTATCGGGCTTTTGAGCCTGATGTTCATCGTATCCTCTTCATGGGCGCAAAGCGGACGGCGCCTCCATTACAGCACGCTGTTCAACCCCGGAACCGTGGGAACGGTCTCCGGTGAAGTGATGCGGGTGGAGCATGCCTTCTCCGGGAGTGGGGCCGATTACTGCGTCCATGCCCTGCTTAAAACCTCTAAAGGACAGGTAACCGCGATCCTGGCGCCCAAGGGTTACATGAAAGAACACGAGCTCACCCTCGCCCCCAAAGACCGGGTGACGATCACCGGCTCCATGATCTCCGTCCTGGGGAAGCCCTTCATCCTGGCCATGGCGGTGGAAGGCGATCGGACCATGAAACTCAGGGCAGCCAACGGCCGTCCGGCCTGGGCGGTGGGGGAGGATTGGCATGTGCGTTCAACCTCCCGGAAAATGACTTCTGCGGCGGCACCTATTGGCACTGGCCAATAAGGCAAGGAGGATCATAGCTATGCCTGCGAAAGCGGCCACGATCCAAAACCCCCAGGTTAATCCGGGACGGCGGTATTTCATCAATCCCGACCTCCTGGTCAAGATCACTGTTCCCCTGCTTTTGATTTTTTTCCTATTCATCGCCCTGCAGATGGAGTCATTCGGCTGGTACACCCGGCTCTTTCGCCGCAATACCTACACGACTTTCCTGGGTTCTTTGGGGGCCCTTTATACCCTGGCTTTCCTGGCCATGCAATTGGTCCGAACCGTGCTCTGGTGGCGCTACCGGCCTTATCCGTTGCACCAAGGGGCTCTGCCGTGGGTGACGGTGCTCATTCCTGCTTACAATGAAGGGGCCATGGTGGAAAAGGCTCTCTACTCGGTGGCCGGCGCCGACTACCCCAAAGATCGCCTGGAGATCATTTGCATCGACGACGGCTCCCGGGACGATACCTGGGACTATATCAGGAGAGCCCGGCAGCGTTACCCCCACCTGATTCAGGCCATGCGCTTTCCGAAAAACCGGGGCAAGCGGGAAGCCCTGTACGCCGGGTTCCTCCAGGGCCGGGGGGACTACTTCGTCACCGTGGATTCGGACAGCGTCATCGAACCCGATACCCTCAAGCAAATTTTGGCTCCCCTGCTGCAAAACTCCAAAATCGGCGCGGTGGCGGGCAACGTCAAGGTTTACAACCGCACCGCTAACCTCCTGACTCGCATGGTGTGGGTCAGATTTGTTCTCTCCTTTGATTTTCTCCGGGCCTCTCAATCCATGTACGGCTTTGTATTTTGCACCCCCGGGGCCCTGTCGGCTTATCGCCGGGAAGCCATTATGCCAATTCTGGATGAATGGCGGCACCAGACCTTTCTGGGAGTGCGCTGCACCATTGGCGAGGACCGGGCCTTCACCAACCTGGTGCTGCGGCAAGGCTTTGACACCGTGTACCAGCGCAAAGCCGTGGTCTACACCACGGTTCCCGAGCACTACCGGGGCCTGTCCCGTATGTTCCTCAGGTGGGACCGCAGCAATTTTCGGGAATCCCTGGTCCAGCTCTCCTATATGTTCAGCCGCTACCGGCCCCGGCGTCGGTTCCTGCCCATCCTGGACTTTTTCGTGCGCGAGCTGGAGTTTCCCATGACCACCATTTTTCTACCCCTGATGCTGGCGTCGTTTCTCTGCTGCCCCATCCTGATCGTAAAATTTGTCAGCGGCATGGCCCTGGTTTCTTTCTTCCTGACCTTTTACTACCTGCGGTCAGAGCGGGATGCGGACTTCGTTTACGGCGTCGTCTACTCTTTTTACGCCTTTCTCTTTCTCAGATGGGTGCGGCCTTATGCTTTTTTCACCCTGCGGGACGGGCGTTGGTTGACGCGGTAGCCGGGGGCGGAAAATTTTTTCCAAGACTTTCCAGGGCCGGGGGGATTTCCTGGTTCCCTCCCCGAGTGAGTAGCGCATGAAGCGTAATTATTGGATCTGCTTGCTGGTCTTTTCCCTGGCGCTCAATCTCGGGGGGCTGGCCACCTTTGCCTACATGCGCTATCAAGACCGGGCTTCCCCGCGGGAGCCGACGCAGCTACAGCCCTTCCGGGAAATGTGGGGGCCCCTTAATTTGGAGCCGGGACAAAAACAAGCTTTGGGGAGCCTGCTCCCCGAACATCGCCGTCGGGTGCGGGACCTGCGGGCGGAATTGGCCCAAAAAAGATTTGAACTGTTTGAAATGGTCAAAGAGGGTTCTGCGGCCTGGCCGGCCATTCAGGTGAAAGTCAAAGAGGTGAGCGCCCTCCAGGGGAAGCTGGAAGAAGAGGTGCTGCGGTTCTCCCTGGCCTTCCAGGAATACCTGAAACCGGAGCAGAAGACTGCGTTCTTCACTTCCATGGAGCGGTTAATGGTGCATGCCCAAGGCGGCAAAGGCCGGATGGGTCCCAGATGGAAGAAAGAAATGGGGGGTGGGCGCCCCAGGCTGTCGGGCCCTGCAGTCCCTAAATAGAGAGGGTTGATATTGCACTTATACAAGCGATTTTCTCAAGATGGAGGTAAAAGGCTTTGCGTGGCACGATAATTTTGACGACCCTTTATGCCCTCATCCTGCCCGGCTGCGTTCTGCTGCAGCCCACCGAACCCTTCAACCCGGTGCCGGTTACTGAGGCCACCGGTATCACCTCGCCGGCGCCGTCGCAACCCATCCCGGCCAAGGAGGAGGCTCTCCCGGAGGCCTTGACCCTGGAGCGCTCCCTGGAGATCGCCTTGAAGAACAATCCGGAAGTGGCCGCCACCCTGTGGGAGGTCTCCGCGGCGGGGGCGAAGCTGGACCAGGCCAAAGCGGCCCGCTGGCCGGCTTTGACTTACGAGGGCAACTATCTAAAATACCTCAACTCTCGGCCGTTGTTTGAAGCCCGGTACAACAATCAAAGAAGGCTGTTTACCAAACATCAGAGCCTGGGGAATGTTCTTCTGAAGCTCCCCTTGTTCACCGGCGGGCGCATCATTAATGAAATCAAGGCCGCGGAACTGTTCCAGCTGGCGGAGCAGAACCGGCTCTCCCGGACCCGGGATGAGCTGGTCTTCAACGTCTCCAGCACCTTCTACAGCATCCTCAGCCAGGAAAAAGTGATCGACTCGGTGAAGTTTTCCCTCCAGGCCATGCAGGAGCAGAGACAGAAGATGGCAAAGATGGTGGAAGTGGCCAAGGCGGCCCGGGTGGACCTGCTGCGCACCGAGGTGCGGGTGGCCGACCTGGAGCAGAGCCTGGAGAAAGAGACCAACCTCCTGGAGATTCAAAAGCGGCTCCTGGCCAACCTCATGGGCCTGGATTTCGACAGGGCCCAGCTTAAATTTGCCGGAAAACTCACTTTTGAAAAAGTGGCTTACCGGGCGGCGCAGTTGGTGCCCAAGGCTCTGGAACAGCGCCCGGATTTCAAGGCCGCGAAGGAGCGCGTGGAAAGCCAGGCCAAGCGGGTGGACGTGGCCCAGGCCGGCCATTACCCCAACATCAACCTGGTAGGAGCTTACGGCTACCGGGGTACCGGCATAATGGGAGTAAATGACGACCGGAACGCCCGTTATCCAACCGAACGAGGCCCATTTTACGACGACGACGGCAGCGTCGGCGTGACCCTGACCCTGCCCCTGTTTGAAGGCGGCCGCATCACCGCCAAGGTCAGGGAAGAAATCTCCGCCCTGGCCGCGGCCCAGGAGCGGCTGCGCAAACTTAACCTGCAGGTCCGCCAGGAGGTGGAGACCGCCATCCTGGACGTGGACTCCAGCAGTGAGCGGGTCAAGGCCACGGAAAAGGCCATCGAACAGGCCCGGGAAAGCCTGCGCATCGAGACCTTGAAATACAACCTGGGGGCCGGTACCATCACCGATGTGCTGGATGCGCAAACGGCCCTGTTGCTGACTGAAACCACCTATTACCGCGTCCTGGCGGACTTCCGCACCGCCCTGGCCCGGCTCAAACTGGCAGTGGGGGGGAATCTTTCATGAAAAAACCGGTCTTGGTTCTGGCAAGCCTGCTAGCTATAGCAATAACCTTTCTTGGCCCCTGGCAGGCAGGCGGCCAGGAGAAGGGTAAGGAGGAGGCGCAAAAGGCCAAGCCGCTTCCCATGGTGGCAGTCCAGAAGGCGGAAGTCGCGCCCATCTCCCGCACCCTGGAGCTCACGGGAACGGCAACTCCTACCCGCCAGGCGCGCCTGGCTTCCCCCGGCGAAGGCCCCATCCAGAATTGCCGGGTCCGGGAAGGGGATCAGGTAAAACGGGGGGAGCGGTTGCTCACTATCGGTCGCTCGGGGGCGGCGGCGGCCCAGGTGACCGCGATGGCGGAGTCCGTGAAAGAGCAGGAAGCCGAACTGAACCGCACCAAAATCCTGGTGCAGAGCGGGGCCGTGCCCGGCTCCCAGTTGGACACCGCCCGGGCTAAATATGAGGGCGCCCGGGCGCTCCTGGCCAAGGCCCGGGAGAGCGCCGGCGACTATTCGGTGGCAGCCCCCTGGGATGGGGTGGTCTCCAAGGTGCTGGTGAAGGACGGGGATTTTGTGGCGCCCCGAGCCCCCTTGGTGGAGATGTACGACCCTGATAGCCTGGTGATCCGCCTGGCCGTACCTGAGGCCCAGTCCACCATGGTGCTCAAGGGCATGCCGGTAAAAGTCCAACTGGACGCCTATCCGGGCAAGACCTTTGAGGGGAAAATCAGCCTGGTGTACCCGGACCTGGACACCCGCATGCGCACCCGCACCGCCGAAGTAAAACTGGACGCCCCGGTGGCCCTTATTCCGGGCATGTTCGCCCGCCTTCAGTTAGTGTTGGAGACCGTGGCCGAGGCGGTGGCGGTCCCCGGCGATGCGGTGCTGGTCCTGCCCAATGGCTCGAAGGTCGCCTATGTCCTCAAGGACGGCAAAGCTCAGCGCCGCGTGGTTAAAACCGGGCTCGAAGCGGGCGGCCAGGTCCAGATCGTCTCCGGTGTGCAACCGGGAGAGACGGTGGTCACCGCCGGCAACGAAAAGCTCAAAGACGGCATGGAAGTGAAGGCCCAGGGAGGAGCAGGCAAATGAAAGTCACCACCTACGCCGTGCGGCGGCGCATCGCCGCCGGCGTCATCACCATCGCCCTGTTGGTCCTGGGAATCTATAGCTTTATGCTGTTGCCGGTGAATTTTCTCCCGGACATCACCTATCCCCTGATCAAGGTGCACATCTGGTGGCGGGGCGCCACGCCGGAGGAGATCAGCACCAACATCGCCGACCCCCTGGAGCGCCAGATGGCCATGGTGGACAACCTGGACTATCTGGAGTCCTCCTCCATTGAGGGCATGTACACCCTTCTGGCCAACTTCAAATATGGGGTCAACGTGGACGTGGCTTACCAGGACGCTCTGGCGGCCATGGCCCGGGTGGCCCGGTTGCTTCCTAAAGACATAGACCCGCCCCTGATTATGAAAGCGGACCCTTCCCAGCTGCCGGTGGTGCAGCTCACCATCAGCTCCGACCGCTGGGATTTAACCAAGCTGCGCACCTGGACGGAAAACTGGCTGCAGTATCAATTGCAGGCGGTTCCCGGCGTGGCGGGCACCGACATTGTCGGCGGCCTGAAGCGGGAGATCAGGGTGCACCTGGACCCCAACGCAGTGGAGAAATATGCCCTCACCCTGCCGGGGGTGACGAAAAGGCTCCAGGAGGAGAACATCGAACAGTTCGGCGGCCGGGTGACCGTGGGCCGCCGGGAGTTCATCGCCCGCACCATGGGCGAATACCGGACCCTGGACGACATTCGCAACGTGGTCCTGGCTAATGCCGCCACCGGCAAGATCTACCTCAAGGACGTGGCCCAGGTGGAAGACGCCCACGAGGAGGTCCGGGTCGTCACCCGCCTGGGAGGCAAACCCACCGTCAAGTTGAGCGTCCTCAAGCAGGCGGACGCCAACACGGTGGAAGTGGCCCGGGCGGTGAACCAGCGGATCGAGCAGCTCAAGCCCGCCATTCCGGCCGGCGTCCGGATGGGGATGGTGGAAAACCAGGCAGACTACGTCACCGCCGCCTTGAACGGGGTGCGCAACGCCGCTATCGAAGCCTCGATCCTGGTCATCGTCATCATTTATCTGTTTCTGGGAAGCTGGCGCCATGCCCTGGTCATGCTGTTGGCGCTCCCCATCACCTTGATTATCAACTTCGCCCTGATGCAGCTCATGGGGTTCTCTCTGAACATCTTTTCTCTGGGTGGCCTGGTGGTGGCCATCGGCGTGGTGCTGGACAACTCCATCGTGGTGCTGGAAAATATCACCCGCTTGAGACATCTTCACCCTGATCAGCCACCGGAAGAAGTGGCCGAAATCGGCACCGCCGAAGTGGGGTCCGCCATCCTGGCCGCCACCCTCTCCTTCCTGGCCCTCTTTGTTCCCTTCCTCCTGGTGCCGGGCCTCACCAGCCTCCTCTTTCGGGAACTGATCCTGGTGATTGCCGGCATCGTCTGTGTCAGCCTGCTGGTGGCCATCACCCTGACGCCCCTTCTCACCGCCATGCTCACGGGGAAACGGGCGAAATCGCATGGCGAGGGCCGCTTCGCCCGGTTCTTCGCCTGGGTGACGGACGGGTACGGGCGCCTGCTGGAGCTGGCCCTGGGGCGCCGCCTGGCGGTGGTCGGCGGCTTTGTGCTGCTTCTCATCGGCGCTGTGGTCTTATTCCCCTGGCTGGGCAGCGAGTTTCTGCCCCGCATGGACGACGGCCGGGTCATGGTGAAGGTCAAGCTGCCCACCGGCGCGGCCCTCACTGAGACCACCAATATTTTGAGCCGGGTGGAAGAAAAACTCATGGGCGATCCCCTCATCGAAAGTTACGTCACCATGGCGGGCGGCAAGGTCTGGGGGCTGGCCACCTATGAAATCGCCAACGAGGGGCAGGTGGACATCCAACTGGTGTCTCGCCATGCCCGGAAAATCGGCACCAAGGCATACATCGAACGCCTGAAGAAGCCCCTGGCTCCTATTTCCATCCCCGGCGCCAAACCTATGGTTATGCAGCCGCCGGTCAAGGGTATCCGCAAGCTGGGCGAGGCGGACATCGAAGTCAAGATCAAGGGCCAGGAGCTGGACCAGCTCTTTGATCTGGCCCGCATGACGTCGGAGTCCATGAACAAGCTGGCGCATTTCACCAACGTCTATGTATCCATGGACATGACCAAGCCCGAGTACCAGGTGGAGGTGGACCGCGTCCGGGCCGCCGAAATGGGGATTTCCGTGGTGGATGTGGCCTCCACGGTGCGCTCCCTGATCAGCGGGGCGGTGGCCACCCGTTACCGGGAAGGCGACTATTTCTACAACATCCGGGTGATGATTCCCGAACAGCACTTCACCTCCAAGCAGGAGGTGGAGAACCTGGTGTTGAGCTGCGCCCAGGGGGGTTATTTGCGGCTTAAAGACGTGGCCCGGGTGATCCCGGCCGTGGGACCGGTGGAAATTGCCCGGGAGGACCAGGTGAAAGAGGTGATCGTCCGGGGGGACGCTGCCGGGGTGAGCGTGGGGCAGGCCCTGGGCGAACTGAAAGAGGCCGTAAACAAATTGAGCCTGCCGGTGGGGTACGAAATCTCCTATGGCGGCCAGGCCCAGATGATGGCGGAGATGCAGCGAGCCGTGCTGCTCATTATGGTCTTCGCCCTGTTCTTTGCCTTTGTGGTGCTGGCGGTGCAGTTCAACAGTTTGAAGTTGCCGGCGTTGATTCTGGGGTCCGTGCCCTTTTGCCTGGCGGGCATGATATATACCCTGTTCCTGACCGGGCTGCCCGTTGGGGCGACGGTTATCATCGGCGTCCTCATCGTCGTGGCCGCCACGGTCAACGAAGGGGTGCTGCTCCTCACCTTCGCCGAGGAACTTAGGCAACACGATAATCTTACGCCTTTGCAGGCGGTGATCAACGCCGCCAAGATCCGCCTGCGGCCCCGGCTGATGATCGCCCTGGCCATCATCTTCGGGTTTATCCCCCTGGCCCTGAACCTGGAGGAAGGCGGCGAAATGCTCCAACCCATGGCCGCCGGGGCCATCGGCGGCCTGGCCCTGGGCCTGTTCGTGGCCCTGTTCCTGATGCCTTGTCTCTATATTATGTTCAGCAAAGGAGAGATAAAGGAGCTGGCAACAGGTGAATGAGCCAAATCCCCATGACCCTTCTACTGGGGAAGTATTCTTTACTTTTCTCCATCTGGGTCTTACCGCTTTCGGCGGCCTGGCCATGGTGGAACCCATCCGCCGCCGGGTGGTGGAGGCGAAAGGCTGGCTGAGCCAGGCGGAATTTCTGGATGGGGTGGCGCTGTGCCAGGTGGTGCCGGGCGCCACGGTAGTGCAGTTGGCTACTTATGTAGGCTACCGCTTACGGGTTTTTGGAGCCCTGGCCGCCGCCGCCGGGTTTATCCTGCCCGCCTTTGGCCTGATGTTGCTCCTTTCTTATCTTTATTTCCGCTTTGGCGACCTTCCCTGGGTGCAGTCCCTTTCCAAGGGCCTGGGAGCGGTGGTGATCGCCTTGCTGCTGCAAGCCTTGTGGCGGCTGGGGCAAGCCGTCCGGCGGCACTGGGTCGATCTTATCATTGCCTTGCTGACCCTGGCCGCCTTCTGGGGGCGGGTAAATTATCTTTTCGTCATCCTGGCTGCCGGCCTGCTGCGCCTGCTCCTCACCCGCTGGTTTCCCCACGGTGAACACGCAACACACCAGTCCGCCACTCCCACCCCGGCCCTGGGTTTGACTTTGGTCCAGGTGGCCGTCGTTTTAGCGGGGCTGGCTCTCGTGGTGGGAGGGCTCTGGCACCTATCTTCCGAGGTGGGCCTGATGAGTCTCATCTTTCTCAAGATCGGGGTGATCAGCTTCGGCGGCGGCTATGTCATGATTCCCATTCTCCAGTGGGAGATGGTGGACCGGCTCGCCTGGCTCACCACCCGGCAGTTCCTGGATGGCATTCTCCTGGGCTTCATCACCCCCGGCCCCATTATCATCCTGGCCACCTTTGTGGGGTTTTGGGTGGCTGGCCTGCCGGGGGCCGTAATCGCCACTGTCTCCATATTTCTGCCACCTATCCTGATTATCGTCTTTCTGACCCCTTATTATCAGCGCCTCAAAGAAGCCCGCTTCATGCGCCCGATTATTCAGGGTATCCTGGCTGCCTTGGTGGGGATGCTGGTCTTGGTCCTGATTCAGATGGGGCAGGCGACCCTACATGGCCCCTCCAGTTGGGCGATCATGGCGGGGGCCAGCCTGGCTTTGATTTACTTCGAAATCAACCTTATCTGGGTGGTGGCTGCCGCCGCCGGTTTTTCTCTCTGGCTTTATTGAATGAGCAAGAGTGCCTGCGATACTACGGTTAAATAGATGAAAGGAGTAGCAGCGGCGATGATTCGAGTAACGTGGCGCCGGGAACTGACTCTGGCAGTTGGCCTTTTGGGCCTGGCCGTGATTCTGGGTCTTTCGTTCCATTGGTCCCTGGTGCAGACGGCTTTTCGGGGAAACCTTACCGCGCTTCTTGATCAGAAGCGCCAGGAACGCCGGGAGGTGCAATTCCAGGGAGTAAAAACTTTAGATTTGGCGCAGGCTTATCAAACCTGGCAGGAACAGCGGGCCCTCTTCGTGGACGCCCGCAAGGCCGAAGAATATCAAGAGTTGCACGTGCAGGGAGCCGTAAATGTCCCTCCGGAAACGTGGGCGGAGCTTTCATCTTCGGAATTGATAAAGATGGATAGAGCGCGAGAGCTGGTGGTCTATTGCAGCCAGGAAAGCTGCGACGACGCCCTCAAATTGGCTAAAAAGCTGCGGGAGGCCGGTTTTTCCCGGGTTATGGCCTTTGTCGGGGGCTTCCGGGCCTGGGATGAAGCCGGCTACCCGGCGGACACCAGTCGATAATGTGAGAAGGGGGAGAGATTTGTCGGCCTCAGTTATGCGGTTAATTTCTTCGGTGGTGGGTCTATCCCTGGGCGGGCTTTTCGTCTATGCGGGCATCCAGAAGCACCTTGCCCCCTATGAGTTCGCCGAAGCCATCCTGGCGTACCAACTGCTGCCCTCAGGTCTGGTGGGCCTGACTGCGGCAGTGTTCCCCTGGCTGGAATTGACCACCGGCGCTCTTTTGATCATCGGGTTTCTCATGAAGGCCGAGGCGCGTTTTGCTTCCGGATTCGGCCTGCCTGGGTTAATAGCCTGGAATGGCGTCCTCACCCGGCGTAGCTCCCTGTTGCTGATCATGCTGCAATTGGGCCTCTTCATCCTGGTGCTTTTAATCACCATGGCCCGGGGGCTCAAAATTGATTGCGGCTGCGGCCTTTTTTCCCAGCGCCAGGTGGGGCCAGCGGCTATCATGGAAGACGCCCTGCTCTTGGGGGTGGCGGGTTGGCTCTATTGGCGGGAATGTAAAGCCGGGGGCCGGGAGAAGGGATCGCTCATTCCCGTTCAGTCCAAATGATAACGTCAACGTTCCGTTTTGGAGCAAGCGAACAGACGCGGCTCTATCCCAGGTGCGACTTCATGCCCCGGTTTTTCTGCTCCTTCAGGCGTTTGACGAATTTCTTGAGAAGGCGCAAAGCCTCACCCGCGTCGCCGTCTAGCACGGCGCTCTCCATCTGTTGAAACTCACCCGGAGTTATGGTCAAAACCACGGGGATCATCTCGCTCTCGGGTGACATTTTAATCCCTCCGCAGGAATAATTTGCTGCATTATCTATAGATGCTGACCGGGGGGGCAATGAATCTCATCACCGCCCCCCTGGCTTGGGTTAACCAAGGACTTCGGCAACCTTCATTTCCACACTGCGTGGTTATTTCTCGAACGGATTGACGAGGTGCACCGGCACCGGGGAATTGCGAATGACTTTCTCCGCGACGCTGCCGAAGACCGGGCTTTTCTGGTCGATTTCGTCGTGGCCGCGGCCATGGGTGGTGATGACCACCAAGTCGGCCTTTTCTGCCTGAACCGCCTTGAGAATTTCGCCGGCGGCGTCGCCCTGGACCAGCCGTATCTCCATATTCGGGCAGGCCTTTAGTTCGGTATCGCAAATTTGTTGCATCTTGGTCTTTGCCTGTTCCAATTCCCATTCCTGAAAATGTTGGAGATGATGTTCGCCGGGACTGTGGGCATAACCCCCATAGAGGGAGGTTAAGTCCGTTGCCACATACAGCATAATGATTTTCGCCTGGTACTTTTCCGCCAGGGAAACCACGTGCTTGACGGATTTCAGCGAGTTCTTGGATAAATCGGTGGGCCAAAGAATTGTCCGAATCATGAGTAACCTCCTGATTTATATACGCCGCACAAGGCTTGGCTTATTTCTTGGGGCTATTTCTGTAATCGTTATCTCTTCTTTTCCCCAGATCCTTGCAAATGGGTTTTCATCGACCCTTCTCCGCAGCGAGCCGGTCGGTGATAAATTCCGGCGTCTTGCCCCGTTCCAGCTCAAAGACAGGGCGGCAATGAGGCTTACTGGCGGCATCCGCTTTTTTCTTGATCACCGTGGCCAGGAAATCCAGGGCCGCGTCCCTATCTTCATCCAGCAGGATGGCATGGAGCTGTATCATATCTTCCGCATGGAGCGTGATGACGGTTTTCTCCTTCAGCATGGGAATCCCTCCCCCCATTGCCTTTTCTAAGGCAATCCGAAATCAGGAAAATGGTAAAAATTCCTTACGGCACCATCAGGCCTGGACAGCCACAAGATGCCTCTCCCGTAACCTCAGCCCGCGCTAACTCCCCCGAATCAGCCTAAAGCCGACGTACCGCCTCTTTGACCCGGTCAATCTCTTCCCTCTTTAAATTCATATCTTTATTCTTGTCGATGCCCAAGCCGGTGATCACCAGGTAGCCCCGCAGGGGAACCTCCGCCTGCTCCAATACTCCCTTGGCGCAGCCGACCTCACAGCCGTCAATGACCACCAACTCGGGGATATCCTTGGCCGACTGGACAAAGCCGCTCAGATGGGCCCCCACCCCGGCCAGGCAGGAAAGCTTGCCGAAACCCTCCTGGGTAAGCTCTATGGCAGCCTGGTTGGACAACTGGCCGACGTTGGAGCCTCCCGAGCAGGCCAGAATCATGGTGCTCACCGTGGGCTGACAACAATCTTTGCCCATTGTGTACCCTCCTCATAGAAATAAAATCAAATTGGGTCTTGATCTGATATGATAAATTTATATATAGTAATATAGAATTTTTGGGGGAGAGCAAGTGAAAATTTTACTGAAGTCGATGAAGGCCCTGGCGGACGGCAACCGGCTGCGCATCCTGCGGCTCCTGATGGACCGGCCCCGCTGCGTTTGCGAACTCCAGGCCGCCTTAGGCGTCGCCCAGCCCACCGTCTCCAAGCACTTGAGCATCCTGGAAGAAGCGGGGTGGGTGGATAAAGAGCGCCGGGGAAAAAATTTTATTTTCTACCAACTTATTGAAGGGATAGCCCCCGAAGATCATCGCACCACGCTGCTCTCCCTATTACGACCTTGGCTGCTTGAAGACCCCGAACTGACGGCCCTCAACCGCCTGGCCCAGGATCTCAATCCCGAAGAGATTATAAGAGGGCCGGAAAAGCGGCGGTCCGGCCTATGCCGGGAATGCGGCGCCGAGATTACCCTGAATGAGCGGTAAGACCAAACAAAATTCTTCTCGAGGTGACTTGCTATCATGTTCATGTCTCGCGGCAACTGCGGAATCTGCGTGCTGGCGCTGGTTTTGGCCCTTTCCCTGGTAGGCACCGTCCGGGCCCAAACCGCCAAACCCTCTTCACCTGACCATACCATCATTTATAACCGGGCGGTCTCGCTCCTGGACCAGGCACAACAGAAATTGAATGCCGGCAATATTTCTGCGGCCAAGTCCCAGGTTAAAGAAGCCAATTCCTTATTCACCCTCTTGCAAAAGGAATATGCCTCCGTGCTGGCCGCTCGCGAGCTTTCCCCCAAGGAGGACCAGCAACTGGCCATCAACCAAAAGCTGGCCAATGATGCCCACGCCCAGGCGGATCGCCTTATGGCAGCAGCCAGCGCCAAGGATAAGCAAGCCCAAGGGCTTGAGGCGCAGGGACGGGAGGCGGACTCCAAAGCCTCCTATCAGCAGTCCAAAGACGGATATAATCGGGCGCAAAATCTCTACATCAAGTCATCAATTTACGCCCTGCGCAATCAGCAGATGATCTTTCGTTTTCTCGCGCCTTAGTTCGCCTAACTAAGCCACATCCTTTCAATCAGTCGGGATTTAAAGGCGAACTGGGATTTATTACCTCCATCAGCGCCCATCACTGCCGCACGTGCAATCGCCTGCGTCTCACCGCGGCTAGTGTAGTGAATCATAAATAGCTTTACAAAGCTTATCAGTTCGGCTATGCTGTTGGACATGAGCAGAACAGCTAAACCCGTCATCCTGACTGTGGA
>Ga0315282_10006463_pt1 | contig 19611 bp, 19 predicted proteins | sample YL17G07_20_MG_FD_203693 | JGI IMG/M metagenome (GOLD analysis project Ga0315282, IMG submission 203693) | Sediment microbial communities from Yellowstone Lake, YNP, Wyoming, USA - YL17G07_20 | ecosystem: Environmental > Aquatic > Freshwater > Lake > Sediment | place: USA: Wyoming | collected... | reverse complement strand
CCCACTGGTTAGGACTATTGTTGATACTCTTGTGAATACTGTTGTCGTGAGCGATGCCAATGCACCAGCGGAAGGCGGTTGGATTCTCGGAGGAGACCAGAATACAGCCAACAACACAGACACATGGTCACTCAGCCTCAAGCCTTGCACCTTTACCTTCACAGGGGAGATCTGCGGGACCAAGTTCGCCGATGCGAATAGAAATGGTCGTCGTGATGAGGGGGAAGGCGTCATTTCAGGTGTCGGAATTACCCTCTTCTCCGACAGTCTCACCCCTTTCGATTTTGTTGATATCGGCGACGGCAATACCGAGGCAACTCACAATTTCGAAGGTTGGGGCCCCGTTGAACCTGACACGCATGGTGGCGGTTGGGGTAGCATAGCAACAGACAGTTCTTCACCAGACAAAAAGACGCGAGTCGCTTGGTTCAAGCCTGCCGAGGGAACAGACCTGAGAAGTGCCAGCTTCACTCTCAATGCGGGAACAAGCTCCGAGAATCTTCTGAGGTTAAAGGTTCTGGATGGCGTAAGTGATGATTCTTTCGCCGTCTACGTAAATGACAACTTCATTTATTCATATATGGGCAAGAACAATCCGGCTTCCGGTGGCTACAACCTCTTTGGTGATGCTGCAGGAAGCGGTGAAGCATGGCACATCCACCAGTTGTATGTGCCCTATTCTGGCCCACTGAAGATCAGTGTTGTTTCGACGGCACCTGCCTGGGGATCTTTCGATACCTACGGCCAGCTCGCCATTGATTGGGCTGAACTCAACGCTCTTGCAAAATATGAAATTTCAGGCAACCCGACGCTGACTGGAGAGGATGGCACTTTCTGTTTTTCGCTGCCCAACTTGAGCGAGAAGCAAAGCTACGCGTTCTACGTGGGAGAAACCTCTTTGCCGGCCGAAACTGTTGCCGCCACTCCGACGATCCTTGGCCCCATTCAGCTCACCAAGGATGTGCCCTCAAGTCAGGGGAATAATTTTGGAAATACCCAAATCAGCACCCCAATTGATGTTGAGAAATACGTCTCCGTGAACAACCAAGCCACCTGGTTGGATGCTGACTCGGCGCCAGGGCCCGAAGCCTCGGTTGATGCGGACGTCTATTTCAGGTTCGTAGTCACCAATACAGGCAGTTTCCCTCTCACGAACATCACGCTCACGGACAACCGCTTTGATCTGAGTGGCTGCTCCACCCAGATCAAAGATCCTTTCTTCCCTGGTGAGTCTTTCGAATGTTTCATAGGTCCTTTTCCAGCCGAAAAGGGTCAACACACAAATACAGCCACGGTCTCAGGAGATTTTGATACGCAGACTGTGACAGACAGCGACGACGCCAATTATTTCGGGCAGCAAGGACAGGCCGGGACGACGCTCAGTGCTACCAAGACTGCTACGGGGCAGATGACGCGGACTTTCGGTTGGACGATCGACAAATCTGTCAATCGTGAAATCTTAAACCTGTTCCGCGGAGACAGCGCTGCATCCGAGTATACGGTCACTGTGACAAAAGATGGTGGCACGGATGCGGCTTCTGTAGAAGGTGAGGTCTGCGTCACCAATGGCGGGGAAAGGCCCACGGAAAACCTGAAGATTGTGGATACGGTGCAGTACAAGACCGGTTCAGGTCAGTTCCAAGATTACGTATCTGTTTCGGTAAACCCCAGTGCAAAACCGGTTCTCGAACCTGGTGAATCCTACTGCTATCCTTACACCGTGGCATTCGCTCCAGTTCCGGATGCGCAGTATCGGAATGCGGCAAAGGTAACGATCACCAACCATTCCGGCCACCTCGGTGAGGAATTTGGGCCTGAACCGAAGGCTCCCTTCAGCCTACCAGTAGAACCAATTCTGGTGAATAATTCAATCCATGTTGATGATACGAATGCGGGGCAGTCATGGGTTTTCAACGCAAGTGGCTCCCAAGCCTATTCCAAGAATTTCACCTGTGACGCAGACTCAGGGGTCCACAAAAACACGGCCACCATCCAAGAGACCGGTCAATCCGATAACGCCTCTGTGACAGTGAATTGCTACAGCTTGAACGTCACAAAAGACGCCTCCACTTCATTCAAACGTACATACAAGTGGACGATTGATAAGACTGGAGATCAGACTGATTTGACTCTTGACGCAGGAGAAACGGCGACTGTGAACTACAATGTTGTATTAAACGCAACGTTCACCGATGGCGACTGGGCTGCTGCTGGAAATATCTCGATATCGAACCCGGCTCCTATGGCTGCTACAATCAACGGTGTCACTGACCTCTTGTCCGGGGACATCGCGGCAACCGTCAACTGCGGTGTGAGCTTCCCATACTCACTCAGTGCTGGTGGCAAGCTGCAGTGTACGTATGTCGCCAATCTGCCCGACAAGTCTGGAAGAACAAACACAGCCACAGCAGTTCTGCAGAATATTCCCAGCGGTACCACGGGCTTTTCTGGATCGGCAGGTGTTGATTTTGCCACTGCTTCAATGAATGAGATCGACAAGACGATTACCGTCACAGATACACTTCATGGAGACCTTGGTTCGGTAACCTACGGCGTTGACACGCTGCCGAAGACGTTCTCCTACAGCCAACTCATTGGTCCCTATAGCAGCTCGGGTGACTATGCGGTGGCCGATACAGCTTCATTCGTTACCAACGATACGAAAACAACAGGAAGCGATAGCTGGACAGTCACGGTTCACTTGGGACCGGCTTTTGGTGTCGGGGACTTCTGCACGTATACCCAGGGCGGATGGGGCTCACCACCCAAAGGGAACAACCCTGGGTCTATCTTGAAAAACAACTTCAGCACTGTCTATCCAGAAGGCTATGTGTGGGTGGGTAAAGGAATGGGTATGCGCTTTAATGGCGCCACCTATGTGGAGCGCTACCTCCCGGCTGGTGGCACGCCCAATAGATTGGACGGCAATTACACCAACCCGACAACAACCAGTTCCGGAGTCTTTGGGGGCCAGGTTCTTGCTCTTCAGTTGAATGTCGACTTCAACGCGGCGGGCATCATCGATGGAGCTGGTGGGTCCATTGGAGATTTACGCCTCTGTAACACGAGCACCTCCCTTGATGGAAAAACAGTCAATGAGATTCTCGCTGCGGCAAATAAGGCCCTTGGCGGAGGAGTGCGCCCCACAGGTTATACCTATTCATCGTTGAATGACCTTGTCACGCACTTGAATGAGGCATTCGACAACTGCAATGTCTCGACATGGGCACTGGAGCACTTGTGCCGATGACGAGCATGGGTAGCAGGGGGCATTTTGGTTCCTCGCAGAGTGGAGATACATTCAATTTTTGATAGAATATTACCGTGACACAGTAGCCTGGAAGATTGAGTCGTTCGCTGCGATAGACGGTAAGGATCAGGGATTGAGGATCAACAAAAAAGTGGCAAGCGTGGAGGAGGGGGGCGCTTGCCACTTTTTTTACTACAGTCTGCTTGCGGCAGCAGAGGAGCTGACAGTAGCTCCAAGTTCTATATTGCGGGCAGTTTCCTGTCTTCCGACAGTCCGCTAAGCCACGATTTGAGATATATCCTGGGGCTTTTCGGAACCTGTCCGGAAGAATTCCTTTCTTTCGAAGGTCACCGTGTCTGTGGTCACGAAGGCGATCTTTTTCGCGATTTCCATGCCCCGCTCTGCATGGAGATAATTAATCACATCGGTCACGTCCTGGCTCCTGGCGACAAAGTCCTGGACGATGTCTCGACCCCAACAGACCAATCCAAACATCAAATCTTCACCTTTCATCATGGCACACCTCTCTTCCGAAAAGAGTTACGAAGCTCTTCTCAAGTATGATGCAGACAGACCTTGCTTTTCCTTTTCCAACGACTCTTCCAAGCCGATATTGAAATGACAGAATCTTGTTAATCACAAAACCTCTCATGACTTTTCTTCCACCCCCTCTAAAACAAAAACCGGATTACCGTTTTGGATAAAGCCACGGTGATCCGGTTTCTTGGATCTCGCTTCGGCAACCCGGCTGTCCTGAAGCTCAGGACCCGTGGCTTTCCCCGCTGTACCCTCTTGGGTTTCAGCGGGCCCTCCCAGCACATTTGCCAGGACGGGCGTCCCATGATTACTCATGGTTTGGCTTTATCGGTTCTATTCAGTTGTCGTTTTCTAATGACTTGCTTATGTTTATGCAACCGCTATGCCATCCTCCTTCAGAAATTATAACTCTCCGAAATTAAATGGATTTTTAAATATACCCATTCCAAAAACCAGTAGGTGAGAGGTATGAATGCCAAAAATTGGCGGCTTACGTTTTAATTTTTGCTTTGCAAACATCAGGGATCGCGTTTCTCCTATTGATTCCCCTGCCCTCATTTAGTAAACTCTTGATGAAACAATGGAGTGCCACTTGGCCGGCAAGTGCCCCTACACCCCGCCCTTTAGGGCGGGGTGCTTCACTTCTTTGTGCTAAAGAGGGCCTGGGGTGACTGTTCGAATGGTGAAGTTCTTTCCAGTTGAAAAGGCAAGGAGAAAAAGGCGGTTTCCGGCACCTTCTTCAACGATGAATAGGACCCGGAATTCCCGTGAAAAGGCCAAATTTGAGGTTTTTGGGGAAGAGATGATCGAGAAGGAAGTGAAGCAGAGCGGTAACAGCGGAAGGGTCTATCTCCCTCCCGACTGGATTGGAAAGCACGTTAAGATTATTCGGATGGACTGACTGAGGCGGAGCTGGCTGTAAACAAATACCTCCTGATCTTGTTGGTAGTGGTCTTCGGAAATTCTTCTTCCCTGATCGAAAAATGCCTGACTCTTTTGTATTCGGCCAACACACCATTCACCTGGTCCACATGCTGTTCTAAAAGTTCCTGGATCGCCCGATTCGTGATGGGAATCCCCCTTTCCTTCCCCAAACGATTCAACGCTTCAAAGTCGGGATGAATGATGGCATGAATCTCCTCGGTCTTTGTCCGAGGATGACTCCTCCCAACTACAATGGTCTCTTTGACGAAGGGAGATTTCAAAAGCTCTTCTTCAATCTCCTCTGGACTAATCTTCTTTCCTCCCTTGGTGACGATGAGGGATTTTTTCCTTCCCGTCACATACAGGTATCCGTCTTCGTCAATTTTCCCAAGATCGCCGGTGAAAAACCATCCCTCGAAAAACGCTTGCTGGGTGGCCTGCTCATTCAGGTAATATCCTTTCATGATATTAGGGCCTTTGACTGCGATTTCTCCGACACCTTCCGGGTTAGGATCAAAAATTTTGACTTCGACCCCAGACAGAGGAGTCCCCACGGATTCATTTCTGCACCGGCCCGGGACATTGACACTCAGTACAGGCGCTGTCTCCGAGAGACCATACCCCTGACAGACAGGAAATCCAAGCATTTCGTATTCTCTGGACAGTGACCGTGGGAGTGGGGCGCCCCCGGAGACGAGGATACGGAGTTTGTCCAGACCCATCTCTGCTCTTATGGGATAAAAAAACCTCTTCGATGCAGCTTCGGACATGATCGGGTTACAGAACTTTGCTCCCGTTTTGAGAAGACGGAACAGTGATCTTTTGCCAAAAGAAGCCTTCTTTAGATCTTTCTCGACTCCTTGATAAAATTTCTCAAGAAACAGGGGAACAAGGAGGAAGATGGTGGGTCTTACCTCCCTTAGGTCTTCGAAGAGTTCTTTCGATTTCAAAGATCGTGCAATCGTGACCGATGCACCTGCGGCCATGGGAGAAAGAAGACCGCCTGTAAATTCGAACGCATGATGAATCGGGAGCACTGAAAAGAACCGATCGGTCTCATCCACGTCAAACACCCTGACGCACTGTTCGACGTTGGCGAGAAGGTTCTCGTGAGTAAGCATGACTCCTTTTGAGGTTCCCGTTGTCCCTGAGGTATAAAGGATGACCGCGAGATCCCCTTTTTCTCGCTCTGGGGGTTCCGTCAATCCCTCGCAACCCTGAAAGATGGATGGAAGGTTCGAATCTCCCTTCTCTCCGCTGAAAGCAATGATTTCTTGAAGGCTGGGGATAACTTCCTCTTGCTTCGCAATGTCACTGCATAGTTCCGAAGCGGCAAAAAGGAATCGGCATTCCGAATGGTTCATAAGATGAGCCCATTCTGCTGCTGTGGCACGGGCATCGAGAGGAACCACGACCCCACCCGCCCAGAGAATGCCAAGGTAGGAGAAGATCCACTCCGGGCAGTTACCTCCGACGACCGCTGCCCTTTCATTCGGAGAAAAGCCCTTACTCCTCAGGTACTCTGCAATTCTTCTTATGCAATCGAGAGCCGCCTCGTAGGTGTAACGGATGAATCCTCGTTCAGCCCGGGTTTGAAGAAAGAGAAGCTCGGCATGTGCTCTCACCGCCCCTAAGAAGACATCCGTGATGGATTGATAGCCATCAAAGGGAATTTCATGTCCTTTCATAACTTCGACTTTACTCAACGAACCCCTATTTGTCAAATTGCATGTTTTCTCTTACATTGGACTTTAACCAATCCTGCCCTATTTAAAAATTCTAGCTATGTCCTCAAAGGGAGGTTGTTCAAATGCGAATGGATCCAGTGTTAAGGAGAGGTTTAAACTTCTCTGTCATCATTGTTATGGTACTCGTCTGCGTCGTTCCCTCTGCCCTTGCCCTGGACAGTGACGTTAATCGTGAGACGCTTCGCGGTCTAAAGGGGGTAAGGGTTCTCGTTGAGGATCTCGCGTCCGAAGTGGGAAAAGCAGGACTGACCAAGAATCAACTGCAAGCGGACATTGAAGATAAGCTGCGCAAGGCAGGAATCAAAGCCCTGACTCAGGATGAATGTTTTGCCACACCTGGAGAACCTTATCTCTACGTGAACATCCATCTGAACTTTCGAAAAGCTGACCCAAATATTTATTCGTTCAGCATGGATATCGGAGTCATACAGAACGTCACTCTGGATCGAGATCCTAAGCAGAAAACCTACGCCGCCACGTGGTCTACCGGAGGAGTGGGGTCGATTGAGAAGGAGTTTCTCCCCCGACTCAAAGACAGTGTCGACGATTTACTCGACCTCTTCATCAAGTCCTATTTGGCCGTTAATCCAAAGAAGTAAAGCTCCCCACTCCCGCCTATCCCGCCAGGGCGGGATAGGGCTTGCTTGGGTCACGTTGCCTGGTCTGGCGATACCTCTGATAGCGGCTGTTATACCCCCCAAGAAACCCTCCACCCTATGAAGCTTCACTGTTATCGAGTAATGCCAGAGTTACCGGGACACGCAGCAGGCCCCGGAGGTCGACCTGCTCCGTCCTCGCATTTCAGAGGCGGAGCTTGAAAAGTGAGATCACTTAGCCTCGGGGGCCTTCGTGAACGCCGGTTTGCCGGGGGCCGTCATGAGGTTCTTCGCAAGAGGGGCCGCCACTGAACTGCTGTGGGTGAACAGGTCAACCTCCGTGAAATGAAGCTCCGTACACACAGCGCGGGGCTTCCCGGCAATGTTTGATTATTTATAGTGTGCCCCCTTGACCCCGCCCAAAGGGCGGGGCTTACGGGGGCACACTCCGGCCAAGGGGTGTTGTGCGGTCTAAGGGGTTACGTTATCCACATATTTATGACTTGTATACTACCTACAGTCATTTGGTCGTTCTACTTATTTATAATTATTTAGTAAAATTAGTAACTTACATATCTATAAAAAACTATTGACAATTACATCAATAAATGTTAACGTTAACGCAATCTTTGTGAAAAATTTCCTTACATAGAAATAAAGCCATATCTACCATATCTAATAAGGGCAATGGGGATTGAAACGGTGAAACTGAAAGAGATCATTAACGCAGTCGAAGGGACATTGCTGACCAAGCAGCTGAAACAGGATCTAGATATCCAATACTGCGGAGCTGCTGACCTAATGAGCGATGTCTTATCCCTAATGAAACCTGGCTCTCTCCTCATAACAGGCCTGGTGAACCTCCAATCCATCCGGACAGCCGAGATGGCTGATCTCGCTGCCATTATTTACGTGAGAGGAAAAGCACCTGGGCCTGATGCGATTGACTTAGCAAACGAGCTTGGCATCCCGCTGATTACGTCCCACATTAGCATGTATGAAATGTGTGGCCGTCTCTACGAAGCGGGAATAAAACCGACGATGCATTAGACAAAGGGATAGAGTCCCAAGCAGGAGACGGTCATTGTCGGAAGTTCCCCAATTCACAAAGGTCCAGGAACTGATTTATGAGATCCCGATCGAGCGGGTGATGAAGAAGAACGTCATCACCGTCTCTCCGGACACCTCAATCCTCGAATTGAAGGAAACCCTTCGGATCAATCGAATCTCGGGCGCGCCCGTTCTGGAGAACGGTCGCCTGGTTGGCATTATTTCCATCGAGGATCTCCTGAAAGCCCTGCTGGAAGGAGACCTTCATTCGCCCGTCCGAAAAAGGATGACCACTCAGCCCATTACGGTTCTTGAAAAAGAATCGGTGGTGGAGGCAGTCAAGAAGTTCGCTCAACACAAAGTGGGGCGTCTCCTCGTGGTGAATGAACAAGGTGATCTGGTTGGAATTCTGACGGGTGGGGATATCACTCGCGGGTTGCTAGAAGCCATTAGTCTCGATTATCACTCCGAGGAGGTTCGCCGTTATCGCGCCAGTCACATCTTTGAGGACATTGTATCAGATCAAACCAGTTTACTCCTGAGATACAAGGTACAGGCACACGACTTCAAGAGAGGGGGCGCTGCAGCCAGCAAGCTGAAGCGGGCCCTAGAGAGACTGGGAGGCGCCCCCGATACCGTCCGTCGGGTGGCCATTTCAGCCTATGAAGCAGAGATGAATCTGATCATCCATGCCGATCAGGGTGGAGAGTTGATCGCTGAGTTAAGGCCCGAACGGATCCGCCTTACCTTTGTGGATCGTGGGCCGGGAATCCCCGATGTTGAAAAGGCTTTGAGTCCTGGCTTTTCGACCGCCCCAAACTGGATTCGAGAGCTCGGTTTTGGTGCCGGCATGGGCCTTAACAATATTAAACGGTGTGCCGATTCCATGAAGTTGGAATCGAAATTGGGCCATGGTACTCGCCTCGAGATCATCATCTATTTGCGGCCCGAGTTAGGGGAAGACTTCAATCCACAAAAGAAAAATCATCAGGAGTCGTCATGATCTTTTTGAAAGAGGTTGTCGAGAAGCTGAAGATTGAACCGGTCTCCTCTGCGAGTTCCCTGGACCGGCCTATTGCAGGCGGCTACGCGTCGGACCTGCTGAGCTGTGCGATGAAGGGGGCAAAGAAAGATTATCTCTGGGTCACCCTCCAGTCTCATCTGAACGTGGTGGCTGTGGCGAGCCTTTCCGGCCTGGCGGGCGTCATTATCACTGAAGGGAATCGACCAGATGCGGAAACACTGTCTAGGGCTGAAAGTGAGGGGGTTGTTCTTTTGGTGACTCCGAGAACCACCTTTTCGATCGTCGGGGAACTGGCTTCCTTGGGTGTCCGAGGCGACTAGGAAGGGTGAGGACGGAGGGAGTCCTCTGATCGAGACATGCTGAGGCCTTTCCTGGCAGATCTACACATCCACACCGTCCTGTCGGGATGTGCAGAGGTTGAAATGATTCCTCCGCTCATCTTGAAGCAGGCGAAACGTCTGGGGTTGAGCTTGATTGCAGTTACGGATCACAATGGCTGTCATAACGTGGAGGCCATGATCCAGGCCGCCCAAGGGACAGGTATTCACGTTCTCCCGGGGATGGAACTCCAATCAAGAGAAGAGGTCCACCTCCTCTGTCTCTTCGACACCGTCCCTCAGTGTCAGCAATGGCAGGAAACGGTTTTTGCTAAACTCCCCTCGCTCAATAACAAAGAGGATATTTTCGGGGCCCAGTTTGTCGTCGACGTGACTGGAGAATGGGTTCGGACCGAGGAACGTCTGCTGGCAGCCTCAACGGACATGGGACTTGAAGAAGTTGTGGCTGGGGTTCACTCCCTTGGTGGGATGGTTATTCCCGCTCATGTGGACCGACCTTCCTTCAGTCTCCTTGCCAACCTCGGGTTTGTTCCTGAATCACTCGACGTTCAAGCACTTGAAGTCACCTCCCGCTTCGTCCCCGCGACCGGATACCCCCAGTGGCCCCAACTGGAGGCTTGGTGTTTGATTGTGAATGGAGACGCTCACCGACTTCAGGAGATGCAGAACCGAACTCTGTACAAGATCGCAGCCCCGGTGATTGAGGAGATCGATCTTGCCCTGAAGGGCGAACAGGGCCGAAAAGTAATTGTGGAATGGCCTGACTCACGCCAAAGGTCTTAATGAGAAGGAGGAAACTCACATGAACGAACAAGCAGTGTTCGATATGGAACCCCTCGATAAGATCATCGACGAACTTGGGGGCAAACAAGGAACCCTGATTCCGATCTTACAGAGGGCCCAGGAAATCTATGCCTATCTCCCGCCGGAAGTGCTCAAACGGATTGCCGAAAAGACAGAAACCCCTCTCAGTCAGGTCTACGGGGTCGTCACGTTTTATGCCCAGTTTTATCTCACCCGACGAGGGAAAACTATTATTAAACAGTGTGACGGTACCGCTTGCCATGTTCGCGGCGCAGGGAAGATCGTTGATGTGATCGAGAAGGAGTTGGGGATTAAAGCAGGTGAGACGTCGTCGGATTACAAATTTACCTTCGAAGTGGTCTATTGTTTGGGCTCCTGCGGGTTAGCCCCTGTGGCCACCATCGACCAAAGAGTCGTGGGGCGTCTCGTCCCTGAGAAAATGATCCATATTCTCCGGGAGACCAAGTAGGTGTGCGTGAATTGTCTCACCACATTCTGGATGTTCTTGAAAACGCCGTGGAGGCAGGGGCATCCACGATCAAAATTCATATTGAAGAAGATTTAAGGGCGGACTGGATGGTGATTGAGATCGTAGACAACGGTCGTGGGATGAATCCAGGAGTGATCGAAAGGGTCTTCGACCCCTTCTACACAACTCGGGAAACCCGTCATGTCGGACTCGGACTCCCCTTGCTTCGGGATGCCGCTCGCCGTTGTGAGGGAGATCTGGATATCCAATCTGAACCCGGCAAAGGAACACGGCTGAAGGTGACGTTTCGACGCAGCCACATCGACCGAGCGCCCCTCGGAGACATGCCTGCGACTTTGCTGGCTGTTCTCCTCTCGGAGCGTCCGGTTGATCTTGAGTACAGCCACAAAGTCGGTACCGAGGAATTTCGGTTTGACTCCTCGGAGATCAGAAAAGAGCTTGAAGACATTCCCCTGACCCATCCAAGAGTAAGGGGCTGGATTCTCCAGACCCTTCGAGAGAGAGAGGCAAGCCTTTCCAATGAGTCGCGGGAATCGCAGTAGGGAGAAGGAGGGAAGAGGATGGTAAGACTGAAGAACATTGAAGAACTAAAGAAGATCCGTCAGGAGGCGCAGAAAGACCTCTTGGTCCGTACTCAGACTGGCACGCGGATCATTGTCGGAATGGGGACTTGCGGAATCGCCGCCGGGGCGAGAGAAGTAATGCATGCCATCTTAAAAGAACTGGAAACAAGAAAGATCGAAGCCCATGTGGAGACGGTGGGATGCGTGGGCATGTGCGCGAAAGAACCCCTGGTGGATATCGAACAGGCAGGGAAGTCCAGAGTGAGATACGCAAATATCTTGCCTGAAAATGTTCCCAAGCTCATCGAGGAACACCTGGTGAAGGGAAATGTGGTCCACGAGTGGGCCATTGGTCGTGTGGACGCTCGAAAGATCCAGTAGCCGTGTTTTTCAGTTTCGAGCCGACAGGGATCAGTCCATGAGCGAAAGAGGGAATCAGAAGAAAGAGCGATAAGGAGGCTGATATGGCTGAGCAATTTTATCGGGCCAATGTTCTCGTCTGTGGAGGTACGGGATGTACCGCATCGGAGTCTCTGGACGTCATTCAGGCCTTGAACAAGGAGATCGCACGACGGGGTCTGGCGAAAGAGGTCCGTGTCGTCCAAACAGGATGCCGCGGCTTCTGTGCCATGGGACCTGTGATGATCATCTACCCTGAAGGAATCTTTTATTGCCAGGTCCAGCCCAGGGATGTCCAGATGATCGTTGAGGAAACACTCGTCAAGGGACGCGTCATCGGCCGTCTGACGTACAAGATCCCAGACAGCCATAAGGAACTCCCCCGTTACCAGGAGATTCCCTTCTACAACAAGCAAGTCCGGATCACCCTGCGCAACTGCGGCATGATCGATCCAGAGAAAATTGACGAATACATTGCTCGAGGGGGGTATGAGGGCCTTTCCTCCGCCCTGTTCGATATGGACCGCGAAGAGGTGATCAACGAGGTGAAACTCTCCGGTCTGAGAGGCCGAGGGGGAGCAGGGTTCTCCACCGGAACGAAATGGGAATTCACCGCAAAAGCTCCCGGCGACGTCAAGTACGTCGTCTGCAATGCGGACGAAGGAGACCCCGGAGCATTCATGGATCGCTCAATCCTTGAGGGAGACCCTCACAGCCTCGTCGAGGGCATGACCATCTGCGGATATGCCGTCGGGGCAGAGGAAGGCTACATCTATTGCCGCGCGGAATATCCTTTGGCCATCAAACGATTAAAGAACGCCATTGCGCAAGCAGAGGAATATGGCCTTTTGGGAGACAGTATTCTTGGAACGGATTTCAGCTACCATCTCTATATCAAAGAAGGTGCCGGAGCCTTTGTCTGCGGTGAAGAGACTGCCCTCTTAGCCTCAATCGAAGGCCGTCGAGGAGAACCCCGCCCCCGACCCCCTTTCCCCGCGATCTCAGGACTTTGGGGCAAACCCACGAACCTGAACAACGTGAAGAGCTATGCCAATGTCCCCCAGATCATCGTGAATGGGGCCAAGTGGTTTAGTACCATTGGCACCAAGCGAAGCCCAGGGACTGCCATCTTCGCTCTCACCGGCAAGGTAAACAACACCGGCCTTGTGGAAGTCCCCATGGGCATCACCCTCGGTGAGATCATTTTCGACATTGGAGGCGGTATTCCGAAAGGCAAAAAATTCAAGGCCGTCCAAACCGGGGGTCCTCTCGGCGGTTGTATCCCAGCCCAGCACCTGAATGTCCAGGTCGATTTCGACTCCTTACAGGAGGTCGGAGCCGTTATGGGTTCTGGGGGTATGATCGTTGTCGACGAGGACACCTGCATGGTGGAATTCTCAAAGTTCTTCCTTAACTTTGCCACGGCAGAATCCTGTGGAAAATGTGTCCCTTGTCGTGTGGGTGGGAAACGGATGTTGGAGATTCTTACGCGGATTACGGAAGGCCACGGAAAGATGGAAGATCTGGACACCATCCGTGGCATTGCCAAGGGAATGCAGACCGGTTCCCTCTGTGCTCTGGGGCAGCTTACCCCAGGTCCGGTCATGTCTGCCCTGCAGTACTTTGAACCGGAGTTCAGGGCTCACATTCTCGACCAGGAGTGTCCTGCAGGCAGTTGTAAAGACCTTGTTCGGGCTCGGTGCATTAATGCCTGCCCCTCAGAGATTGATGTTCCATCCTACGTCTCATTGATCGCCCAAGGCAAGTATGCCGAGGCCTTGGAGGTCCATCGCGAAAGGAACCCCTTTGCCTTAGCTTGTGGTCGCGTGTGCCCGGCCTTCTGTGAAGACAAATGTCGCCGCGGCGACATCGATGAACCGGTGGCCATCCGCACGGCTAAACGTTTCATGGCCGATCACGAGTTGGAAAAACCATGGACCCCCAAGAAGTTGGAAGGACCCAAAGACAAGAAGGTGGCTGTCATCGGGGCGGGCCCAGCCGGGTTGACCGCTGCGCTGCGACTGGCTCAACGGGGTTATCCTGTCACGGTGTTCGAGAGATTACCCGTCGCAGGCGGCTGGATGGCGGTCGGGATTCCCCAGTACCGTCTTCCCAGGAAGATCCTCAACATCGAGATCGAGAACATCAAACGGGCAGGCGTTGACATCAAGCTAAATCAGGAATTAGGAAAAGACATCACCGTGGACAGCCTCCTCGACAAACAAGGTTTCAGCGCCGTTGTTCTTGCCATAGGGGCCCATAAGAGTCGCCGGCTTGGGGTCGCAGGCGAGGATCTCCCAGGGGTCTACCATGGAACGCAGTTTCTGAAAGATGTGGCCCTGGGTAAAATCCCCGATGTGAAAGGGAAACGCGTGGCTGTCGTTGGCGGTGGCGCTGTGGCCATCGACGCCGCTCGAACGGCTCTTCGCCTGGGGGCGAGTAAAGTCCACGTTATTTATCGTCGAACCCGGGAAGAGATGCCTGCGTGGAAAGCAGAAATCCATGCCGCTTTTCAAGAGGGAGTCCAGTTTCATTTCTTAACAGACCCCGTGGGTATCCTCGGTCCGGAGCATGTCACCGGTGTGGAATGCCATCTGCAACGATTGGGTGAGTTTGACAAGAGCGGTCGTCGCCGACCCGTCCCGATCGAAGAGAGTGAATACGAAGGGGCTGAGTTTGTTCTCGACGCGGACGTCTTCATTCCAGCCATTGGACAAACTTCAGAGGTAGAATGTTTTGGAAACAAAGAAATCGGCGTCAATCGAGACGGCAGTGTGACCGTCGGGCCCAACCTCGCGACGACGCGTGAGGGAATCTTCGCCGCCGGAGATTTGACCTTGGGACCCGCCACCGTCGTTGAGGCTGTGGCTCAGGGAAATAAGGTGGCCGTGGCGGTCGATGCCTATCTGAAGGGACAGACCCTCGAGAGACCGAAGTACGTTACCCAGTACAGAGAGATTCCTCAGCTGTTCAACCTGGAGGAGTATGCGGACGCAAAACGGCCCCTGATCCGAGAATTACCCGTGGCAGAACGGATCCGCAATTTCGAGGAAGTCGAGGGAATATTTGCTGAAGTGAAAGCGCGGGAAGAATGCAAACGATGTCTGCGATGCGACTTGGAGTGGATAGAATCTATGGGGCTTCAGAAAGAAGAGAAAAAAGTGGCCTAGTGGTGTACCTCAAAAATAGAACTATGTTTGATAATCTCCTTGCCCTGAACACCATGTGGTGCAGGGTTCGATGGCTATCAATGGACTCAAGCGTTTTTCCAACTAGTGTGACATTTGTATGGTGCACCACTAGCCCTTCCCTGTCCATCGTTCAACAGAGTTTCTGGATCTGATTCTAACATAAGGAGGTAACTTGCCCGATGGAGAAGATGATCAATCTGAGGATCAACGGACGCCAGATTCGGGCGCGTTCCGGGCAAACGGTTTTGGAGGCCGCAAAAGCAGCGGGCATCGACATTCCCAGTTTATGTCATCATCCTGCGATTGTCCCTCATGGTGCCTGTCGAATTTGTCTCGTAGAGATCGAGAGGCAACGAACGCTCCAGCCTGCCTGTACCTTTCCCGTTTCCGAGGGAATGAAAGTGGAGACCGAATCGCCCAAGGTCGTAGAGGAGAGAAAATTCGTTCTCCAGATGCTCTTCTCTGAGCGAAACCACTACTGCATGTTCTGCGAAATGAGCGGGGATTGCGAACTTCAAGCCCTTGCCTATCGGTATGGTCTGGATCACTGGCTCTATCAAAATCCTTACCCAAAAATCCCCGTGGATGGAACGAGAAAATATTTCATCATGGATCACAACCGTTGCATCCTCTGCCGCCGGTGCATTCGAGCGTGTTCCGAGTTAGCCGCCAATAACACGCTGGGAGTCAAGTTCCGGGGTGCCAAGACCATGGTCTCTGCCGATATGGATATCTCCTTTGGAGAATCCACTTGCGTGGCCTGCGGTAGTTGCCTTCAGGTCTGCCCCACAGGAGCGTTGGTTGATCGGAAGAGTGCCTATACGGGTCGCACTGCTCAAGTGGAAAGGACCCAGAGCGTGTGTCTTTTCTGCAGTGTGGGATGTGGAATCGAGATTGTCACCCGAGCCGGGCGAGTTCTCCGCGTGGAAGGGGAATGGGAAGAACACAATCGAGGGGTACTCTGCGCTGCCGGCCGATTTGAGCCGGTTTATGACAACCGCGAGCGGATCAAGACCCCTCTCATTCGAAAGAATGGTGACTTGACCCCGGCGACTTGGGATGAGGCGCTCGATGTCATTGCGGCCAAGTTGAAGACGACAAAGGGGAATAAGGTCGGAGCATGGACAACCTGTAAGACCCTGAACCTGACGATGAGTGAACTCTTTGCAGTCTTCCAAGGAAAGGTCGGTGCCCACGTGGGCGTTCTTGAACCGACTCTGGCTGAGCTCGAACTTCCTCTGGGGGGAACCTTGAGTGACCTTGTAGCCTCGGATTGCATTCTCGTGGTGGGGGCGGATCCCCTTTCCAATCACCGGGTCCTGGGATACCACATCAAGCGGGCCCGGATGAAGGGCGCTCAGGTCCTTCTCGTGTCGGGTGAGAGCAACGAACTCAGTCGCTTCGCTGATAAGAAGTTTAGTCCCGAAGAACTACCCAAAGCCGTTAAGATCTGCCAGGCCGCTGCGACGCCTTTCGTGGTTTATGGTGGAGAGACGACCCAGAAGGATGCAGAGAAATTGGCGGGTCTCAAAAGAAAGGCGCATTTCATTCCCATCTTCCCGGCGACCAATGGATACCACGCAAAGGTCCTCGGTCTTCATTCAGGCATGGATGGCAACAACAAAGAAGTCATTTATCTGCTTCTGGAGGATGTAACGCCATCCGAAGAAGTGGTCAAACGAGCCCAAGAGGTGAAGTTCTTGATCGTTCACACCAGCTACCATGGGCCGATTACCAAGACCGCCGATGTGGTCTTGCCCTCGCTCCTGTGGTATGAGCAGGAGGGTTCGACCTACAACTTGGAAGGAAAGAAAGTCCCTGTGCGGAAGGCGGTTCCTTTACCGGAGAAACTCATTCCTGAGAGCGAAGTGTTTACTCAACTGGCAGCCCGTCTGTAGGCATCACCAGGGGTTGGATCAACGGGTTGCGAGCCTGGATATCGTGAGGAGGATAAACCTATGACCAAAGTGAAAGTTGCCATGGATTGGTTGGCCGGCTGTGCTGGATGTGAAATGTCTGTCCTGGACATGGACGAAAGACTCGTCCAGCTCTTAGATAAGATCGAGCTTACCTCCACTCCCATCACGGACTTAAAACACCCTCCCAAGGATGGAGTAACCGTTGGAATCCTTTCGGGCACCGTGAACAACACCACGAACGTGGAAGTGGCGAAGGAGATGAGGGAGAGGTGCAAAATCTTGGTGGCCTTAGGGGACTGCGCGGTTTTCGGAGGCCTCATGACCATGCGCAATTTCTTCAATATGGAAGAAGCCCTCAAGCGAGCCTATATCGAAACGGAAAGCACCGTGGATGGCATCATCCCCAGCTCGGAAGAGCTTTGCAAACCGATTAAGGCGGTGCCCGTGGGCCAAATCGTCAAGGTGGATATCCATCTTCCGGGATGCCCTCCTTCCGCCGATGCCATTTACCATGTTCTGACTGAACTTTTGGAGGGGCGCATTCCCGTCTTAACCGGAGACAATCTGAAGTACGACTGAGAGAAAAGAGAAAGACCTCAGAGAACTTGATCTCACAGGAGGATTGCATCATGCAGAAGATTACGATCGAGCCCGTGACACGAATCGAAGGCCATGCCAAAGTCACCATTCACTTGAACAGCAAAGGGAAAGTGGATCGGGCCTATCTTCATGTGAATGAGTGGCGAGGGTTTGAGAAATTTTGCGAAGGGCGACCGTTCTTTGAAATGATTCAGATTACGCCGCGGATTTGCGGAATCTGCCCAGTGAGTCACCATCTCGCCGCTGCGAAAGCCTGCGACGGGGTGATCGGAGTGACACCTCCCCGGCCGGCCCGACTCCTCCGGGAATTGATGCATATGGGTCAGATCATTCAGTCTCATTCCATGCACTTCTTTGAATTAGCAGGACCCGATCTTCTCTTGGGCTTTGATGCCGATCCAGCGATTCGGAATATTGTCGGGGTCATTCAGGCCAATCCGGAACTCGCCCTGAAGGCTGTCCGGCTGCGAGGCTTTGGACAAGGAATCATCTCAAAATTGGGAGTTAAGCGGATTCATCCCAATCACTCCGTCCCTGGGGGAGTCAATGCTCCTCTTTCCGTGAAGGATCGCGATGAAATTCTCAGCCAGATCGATGACATGACCGACGTCGTTAAGACCGGAATTACAGTGGCCAAGGGTTGGTTTGAAGCCAACATGGAGGTCGTTAACAACTTTGCCGTCTTCTCCACAGGCTACATGGGAATGGTGGATGATGAGGGAGGGCTCCAGCTCTACGATGGCCGACTTCGGCTCGTGGACAAAAACGGAAAGAAACTTGAAGAATTCGATCCCCGGAACTACCTCGACTACATCGGAGAACATGTGGAAGACTGGTCCTATTTGAAGTTCCCCTTCTATCTCAAAATGGGGTGGCCCAAAGGAGTGTACCGAGTCGGACCACTCGGCCGGCTCAATGTCGCTGACAAAATTACCACGCCCATGGCCAATGAGGAATTCAACAATTTCAAATCTATCGGTGGAGGAAAACCGGTGGAGGGAACCCTCTGGTATCACTATGCGCGCCTCATCGAAGACCTCTATGCGATCGAGCGGGCAAAAGAAATCCTTTTGGACCCGGATGTCACCTCCGCAGACATCGCCACGGATTATTCAGAACTGACAGGCGAGGGCGTGGGCGTCATCGAGGCCCCTCGGGGGACACTCATTCATCACTACAAGACAGACCCGAATGGCATGTTGACCAAAGTCAACCTGATCGTGGCCACTGGCCACAACAATTGGGCGATGAGCAACTCCGTAGACATGGTTGCAAAAACCTTTGTGGATGGAAAGAAACTGACCGAGGGAATGCTCAACCGCGTCGAGGCTGCCATCCGCGCTTACGATCCCTGCCTCTCTTGCTCCACTCACGCCATTGGTCAGATGCCCATGGTTATCGAATTGATGGAGCCGGATGGAACGATTGTAGACCGCATCGCGCGTGCATAGCCTGCAACGAGAGCATTCACAGGCAGTGTTCGGTCTTCAGGCAAAATGGAAAACCAGGTTTTGATCATTGGGTATGGAAATACGTATTGCCGGGATGATGGGGTTGCCCTCTACGTCCTCAATGCCATCCGAAAACGGGCGAATCTCAACATCCTCCAGCCTGATGAGGACGGATTGGACCAGCTCGGCCATCCGATCGATACTATCATGGTTCACCAGTTGGTCCCAGAACTTGCTCCCTCCCTTGCCAGCTATCAGAAAGTCCTCTTTGTCGACGCCCATAAGGGGACGATTCCCGAAGAAGTTAGAATTGTCCCAGTTCAGGAAGAATACGGTTTCCATGCGGTGACACACCACATGAGTCCCGGAATGCTCCTCACGTTGGCGCGACAGAACAACGGTGTTGCACCCCCAGGATTCCTTATCTCCATCAAGGGTGAGAACTTTGACTTTGGTTTGGGTATCTCAGATTCCTGCCGGTCTCATGCGGATATAGCTATTGACAGAATTCTTACGCTGCTAGAGTAATCGGAGACAACGGACGGCGGACTCTCACGTAAGTTCTCTGAGAGAGCCATGCTTACGGGGCCAATATTTTTTTTCACAGCTTATGAGCCATTACAGCATTTTCAACTGCAATTCAGACACTGCGGAATGTCTTTTTTCTACCTGCGCCAGCGTAGCGTTTCCTTGATATAGCGGCTAAATGTTTCCGGAGGTATCTATT
>Ga0315282_10006462_pt1 | contig 19612 bp, 21 predicted proteins | sample YL17G07_20_MG_FD_203693 | JGI IMG/M metagenome (GOLD analysis project Ga0315282, IMG submission 203693) | Sediment microbial communities from Yellowstone Lake, YNP, Wyoming, USA - YL17G07_20 | ecosystem: Environmental > Aquatic > Freshwater > Lake > Sediment | place: USA: Wyoming | collected... | reverse complement strand
TGATACACCGTTGCGCGGCTCACCTTGACGCGAACCCGCAGCGGCGTTTCACCGGTGTCCCCACCCGACTTCGCTGCGATCAGGCGGATCGGTTGCGTCCCGTACGTCTTCCCGCCCACCACGACTTCGAGTTCGGGGATGACCACTTCGCCCGGACGCTGAGGGGTCAGGTAGAACGTATAGGAGAGTGTCGACCTGCGCGATGTCGTCGGGCCAACGACGGTGATCTGCTGGGACGTGGACGGACCGTGTGGTCCAGAAACCGCGATGCCGGGAAGGTCCGGCAGGCGCGGGGGCTCCACGACCGGCGTGCTTCCGGTCGTCTCCACGCTGACCGTCAACGCGACGCGTTCACCGACCGAGACCTGATTGCGATCAACCGTGGCGCCGACGAGCACCTCCCCAAAGGTCTCATCGGCGATAGCGAGAAGGAGAAGGGCTGTCACAACGCCCAGAAGACCAGGTCGGAGCGCAGCGCGCGATAGCCTGCTCATAGCCTCACCACCGAGGGCTCTGCGATCCCTTTGCCCTCACCTTCGGACGGTCCAGTGGTCGTTGCTCTTGCGCTTCGAGGGCCTCCAGCAAGCGCTCGGCCTCTGCGCGGCTCATGCGAGACTGACGTTCGTCTCCAGCTTGTCGTCCCTCGTCAGGTTTCCGCTCGGCGAGTTCGGCATCCCGAGAAGCTGAGCCGCGCTCCCCTTGCTGCTGATCGTCCTGCCGCCCTTCCTGCTGCTGCGGCTCTCGCCGTCCTTCGGACTGCCGCGCAATCTGCTGTTGTCCCTGCTGTTCCTGCCGCTTGCGGCGCTCCTCTCGGCGCTTCTGTATGGCGGCGAGAAGCCCTTGCGCCTGGCGATTCGCGGGATCTTCCCGCAACGCCGAGGCAAGCTTCCGAATGGCCTGTTCCTCGTCCCGCTCACCGTATGAAAGGGAGGCGTAGAGAGAAGCGGCCTCTGCGACGAGGACCTCCGGCGCGGGCGACGGCGCGTCAGCCCGAATGAGGCCGCCGACCAGGACGGTCACGATGAGCGCTGCTGCCTTGCGCATACGACAAGCCATCCTGACTGCATCCGGGATACCGGTCGCACCGGCACGGACAGGTCCGCCCGCCTGCCCGAAGCGATGCCCGTCCACCGCGCGACACCTAAGGGTACGCGCGAGCATCCCCTGATTGAAACTGGGGAACCCACCCACGGGTTTCCCCGCCACGAACTCTCACCGCGCCCTCGCCGGACGATCTGCCGCGTCAATTGCTCTCGCAGGCACATCCACGTGTATCAGTTCGCTCGATCGCATCTGCCGGTCGAGCCAGGCATAGGCGAGCGCACGGGATTCGGCGGGGAACACGTGGCCGAAATCGTGGAAGAAGACGGCGAATCGGTCCGCTGCGTTTAGGAGATCGTACAGCTCCCGCACGCGCACCGCCAGTTCCTGAAGCGCACGCGCCGAAAGCGGCGTCGAGCTGTCGGTGAGGGAGCTGATGTTGAGGAAGGCGCGGGGCGCGAGGAGGGAGACCATCTCGTGCATGTCGAACGGGGCGGACAATCCCGCGAGGAAGAGCGGCCTGAGGGCGGGTAGGTAGACGTACCAGCGATCCCGACACCACTCGGTCCGCCTCGGATTGTCGGCGAAGGTCGTCAGGCCGCAGTTTGAGACGCACGCCCTGATCCGCCCGTCGAACGCCGCCGCGAAGATGCTGCTGTGGCCGCCGAGGGAATGGCCGATGACACCGATCCGCTCCCGGTCCACTTCGTCCAACGTCAGGAGGAAGTCCAGTGCCCGTGCCGCGTCCCAGATTCCTTTCCCGACCGCCGACCAGCCGGGATGCTTCCGGTAGAACGCGCTCGTGTCATACGGCTCCAGACCCGGCGAGACGCGCTCTCCGGCGGCGAGATGGTCCGGCGCGAGCGCCAGGTAGCCGCGCTGTGCGAGGTGATGAGCGTACGCCTTGTCCGGCGAACCCGCCAGCCCAACCGGCTCCATCTTCCCCTCGGCGATGGTCGGGTGGAGGCAGAGCATGGTCGGTGCCGGGAAGGACACCCCGTCCGGGATGAGGAGGTACGCCCGGACGCGTTCGTCCTGTTCGACCGCGTAGCTCACGAGCTTCCGGATGTACCCGTCGCACCGCACTTCCTCGTGAACCTCCGGTTCGAGCGGTGGAACGCGCTCCGGTCCCTTCCCCAGGACCAATTCGATGCGCCGCCGGATGTCCAGAGCCTTCTCCGCCCACTGCTCCGGCGTGGTGATGAGGTGCGAGCGACGGCTTCGGTCGAGGGTGAGGAGATCGGAGAGGACGGAGGTTGGAGACATGCAACTCCTTCATTCACGCAGGCAAGCAGAGATGCCATCAGCGTCGCTCCCGCTGGCGTTGCTCTCGATACAGTCGGTTCAAGCGCTGGCCGGTGCGCTCAAGGAGGGTGAGGCGGTGGTGGCTCCTGACGATGTCAAGCCCCTGGTAGCCCTCACAGAGGGCGATACTGAGGTCCACCGAGTTCAGGAGATCGGTGAAGTTGATCTCCTCAAGGTCGAGTACCCACGGTCCGTTCGGTCCTGCGGGTTTCTGGTTGTGGTAGTTGCCGAGCGGCACGGCCAGTCCCGCCGTTCTGAACCCGAACGCGTTGAACGCCGTCGCCTCGCAGCTTCCCCCATCCATGAGCAATTGCTGGTACCTGAATCCTTCCGAACGGCTCCGCAGGTCGGCGGCCACGTCCCTCATGAAGAGGAGGACGGCATGATCGAACACGCTCGACCGGTCGCCAAGCCGGATCACCGGACCCAGCCCCTGAGACGCCCCCGGCATCGCCTTGCTCATCTCGACGGAGATGATCGGCATCGAAAGGGGCAGACGTCCGGTGTTCGCGAGCGCGATTGCCCCAACGAAGCCCACTTCTTCGGCGCGCGTGAAGAGCGCCCAGACCTCCGTCTGTAGCGGGCGGTCACCAAGTTCGAGCAGCATGGCGAGAAGGAGCCCAACCCCGGCGACGTCATCGAGTGCTGGCGCGCGGAGCGTCCCGTTCACAAACTCCATCGCGGGCAAGTCCCACATCCCAAGCGAACCGACAGGAGGCCTCCGCTCGCACACGATTCTCGATCTGGAGACGCGCGTGCTCTGCTCGTCGATCTCGCATGCTTTCACGACGCCGGGGAACGTCTCCCCGCCCGCGTGGAATCGGACCTTCGCTTCCGCGAAGTACTCAGACTGCACACCCCCGTACCACGCGGCGACCACGCCGTCATCTGCGTGCGCGACCACCTCGAAGCCGGGGTGGTCCATGTGCGCCATGAACGCCAGCCGCGCGTTGGACCGACCGGCGGACGGCCTGCGAGCGATGACGTTCCCGTACGAGTCGGTTGCCACCTGCAGTCCGGTATTCGCCAAGGTATCCGCGACGAAAGCGGCAACTGCGTCTTCGTGGAAGGGCGCTGTCGGCAGCTTCAGAAGTGGTTCCAAGAGGGAACGGAAGTATCCCCTGTTCACGGCATGGCTCTCCTAGGAACGATCAGAGGAGCGCGGTCTGCGGAGCCTGACGATGAGCGCGCCCTGCCCACCCTCTTTCGGCCCCGCCCACCGCCACTCGGCTACGAACTGACGACCCGACCCATCCATCCACGCCGGGACGATCTCGCGCAACACGCCCACGCTCTCCGGACTGTGGATCCCCTTGCCGACGATCACCCGCACCAGCCCCTGGCGCCCTTTGAGCCGGGAAAATGCCGCTCGAAGGCGGCGCGTGGCTTGCTCGCCGGTGAGCCGATGCAGGTCAACCGTCTCAACGATGCGCTCTTCGCCCTTCCGTTGCGGGGGGTCCCCCGTCTCCTTCTCCCGCAGGTCCGCCTCGATCCTGTGCGCCACATCCTGCCGGGTAAGGGAAGCGACGGCGTCGAGGAACTCGCTTTGCGCTCGCTCGTCTTCGGGCTTTGTGCGGTGCGTCCTGCGTTCGGCGCTCTCCGGGATCATCAGACACTCCCAACGACGGCATTCACGAAAACGACTGCGGATCTTCGCCAAGAGCGACTATGGAACACGCGAGGATCGGCTGCAAGCCCTGTTGCTGTGCCAGCGCGAGCAGTTCGTCGCTCTCCGCTCCCGGGTTGACGTAGAACTCCTTCGGCTTCTTCGTTGCGATGTCACGGATGACCGTCTTGCCGACCTCAGGCGGGAGGTAGAGCGACACCCGGTCCACCGGACCCGGGATGTCAAGAACGGACCTGTACGCCCGCAATCCCTCGACGGTGCTCGCGTTCGGGTTCACCGGATAGACCGTATATCCCTGTCGTACGTAGGCGCGCACCGCCTTGTTCCCGTACTTGCTCCGGTCCGTGGAAGCACCGACGACTGCGACGGTGGGCATGATGAATGCACTCCTACGTATGTGGTCATGCGCCGTGAAACGCCGGGGCGGTGAGCGCACCTTCCCGGACGACGCGAGGAGCCTCCTCCGAGCCGGAGGACACGAATGCCTCACCTCGCTCGGTACGATGGGGTGAGCGCTCTTGAGATGGATTCCAGAGAGGTCTTCCGAGACGACCGTGCGGTGGAAGCCGCGAATCGGGACTTGTCTCGCCGGAACACCGCTGTCACGTCACTCATGAGCCCGACAGAACAGCCCGGCGCACCGGTCAGCCTGCGCGTCCACGGTCATGAAGGTAACATCCCAACCGGGAAAGAGGAAAGGCAGTCCACATGGCATGCGCCGGCGACGCCGAGGATGATCGCTCTTCCACCAGCGACATGGGCCGCGACGGCGGGAGACGTTGAACCACCGCCGTGCATGCGAACCGGTGGCTCAGGCCTGACGTCCCAAAGGTTGGCGGACCATCCACAGGTACCGTACGTTTACAGCGAACGATCGCCGGATCGAGTGCCTGTGCTGAATCAGGAGAACGGGCATGAACAACACGTCATTGCTCGTCGTCATCCTGCTGGCCACTGCCGTGCTGATGCTCATGTTCCTGCGCACGCGCAAGTCGGGCGCGAAGACGATGACCCCGCGGAGGCTGGCGGAGAGAGCCGCCGAAGAAGAAGCGGCCGCAATGCCAAAGGAATCGGAATGGAAGCTCCGGGACCTCGGCGTGGGAGGCAAGATCCACGCCTCCCTTCCGAAAGGCCTCGAAGAGGACTACACCGTTCTGCGACGTGATCGCCTCGTCTGGCCTGACGAGCAGATCGAGTACGACCTCCGCCTTGCCGAAGATGATCCGAACCACGACGTTCGCATTCACTGGTGGACCATCGGCGTGTACACCTATGCGTGGATGCTTGAGGCCGCGGAACACGGCATCGCAGACCTGGGGCTTTCCGCGGAGTCCCTCGAGGAGATGCGTGCGTCGGGCGAGGGAACGTGTCGGTTCAGAGACCAAATCTACACGCTCAACAGCGCCCGTAGCCTGATCCTCTTCGAGGGCGGCATGAGGCCTGGCAAGGACGTGGTGCGGTGGGACTTCCGCAACGATCAGGACACGCGTCAGATCGTCATCCAGCGCAACGAACGGGATGAAGGCGAGTACCACGTTCTCCGGGGTAGGGAGCTCTGGCTGCGCGACCTGACCATCATTCAGGCACGCGCCGCAGCTTCGAGCGAGGCGTCCGCAAAGCGGCCGACTGGCGAGACGGAGCACCCATCCTGATGCCATGGCAGTCGTGCGGGCCTGCCGCGTGTCTGAAACTGCGTGCGAACGGTGCGCTCCCACCGGATTCTTCGCTGCCGCTCGGAGTGCGACCCTTGATGACCGTCATGCTGAGCGGCGAACTCGCGGAACCATCTGGATCGAGCCTGGAACCGGCTTTCCGTACACACTCTGACGACGCGGATAGGGATGCCCGGCCATGGGGCCTTTTCAACTCCATCGAACCTTCTTCCGAACCCCCAGACAAGGAGCCTCTTCCATGACAACCGCACGGCGACACATCGGTCCATCCGCTCATCGCGTCCTCGCCGAACGCGGGAGAACCGACTGGGGCATCGTCATTGCGGCGGACGCATCCCGTTCGGAACTGCACGCGGCCCACGAGCTACAGCGATTTCTCGAGGAGAGCACCGGCGCGCACTTCCCGCTCCTCGACGATGCGGCTCCGCCCCTGGCCCACGAGATCATGGTCGGAAAGAGCCGCCACACCGACGCGTACGCACACGGCCTCTCGCTGGATCGCCTCGGCGACGAAGGGTTCATCGTTCGCACGGTGGGCGAGCACATCGTCATCGCGGGCGGGAAGTTGCGCGGCACGCTCTACGGAGTCTACCGCTTCCTCGAAGAAGCGCTCGGGTGTCGCTGGTTCACCGCGAGGGTCAGCCGGGTCCCGCGGCACGCAAAGCTCAAGGTCGGTCCGCTCGACATCTCCGAGAAACCGGTCCTCGAGTACCGGGAGCCATTCTTCAGCGAGGCATTTGACGGGGATTGGTGCGCCCGGAACCTCGCCAATTCGAGCCACGCGACGCTTACGCCGACCCACGGCGGCAAGGTCCGCTACGGTCCGTTCGTCCATACGTTCGAGCACCTCCTCCCCTCGAAGGAGCATTTCGACGAGCACCCGGAGTGGTACAGCGAGATCGACGGCAGACGTCTCAAAGAGAAGACGCAGCTCTGCCTCACGAATGCGGAGGTGCTGGAACGGGTCGTCGAAGGCGTCCGGAAGTGGATCAGGGAGATGCCCGATGCGACGATTCTGAGCGTGAGCCAGAACGACTGGACGAACTGGTGTCAGTGCACTAACTGCCGCGCCATCGACGAGCGGGAGGGTACACCGCAGGGGTCGATCCTCGCCTTCGTGAACAAGGTCGCCCAGGCCATTGAGAAGGAAGCGCCGCACGTGGCCATCGACACGTTGGCGTACTGGTATTCGAGGAAGCCGCCGAAGACGATCAGGCCACGTCCGAACGTGATCATCCGCCTCTGCTCCATCGAGTGCTGCTTCGCGCACCCGCTCGAATCGGCGTGCGAGGCAAACGTCAAGTTTGCGGACGACATCCGCCGGTGGTCAGAGGTCGCCGATCGGCTCTACATCTGGGACTACGTGACCAACTTCCACAACTACCTGATGCCGTGGCCGAATTTCGGGGTGCTCGGACCGAACGTGCGCTTCTTCGTGAAGCACAACGTCAAGGGCATCTTCGAGCAGGGAAGCTACGCCAGCGGCGGCGGCGGCGAGATGGCCGAGATGCGCGCCTACGTCCTTGCCAAGTTGCTCTGGAAGCCGGACAGCGACGAACGGAAGGTGCGCGACGAGTTCATCGCCGGGGTGTACGGGGCCTCGGCGGACCTCGTGCGGAGGTATCACGATCTCACTCACGGGCCGGTGCAAGACCCGAACGTCCACCTGCACATCTTCTGCGACGTGAACAACGGACATCTCACGGACGAGGTCATTCGGCGCGGCGACGAGCTGCTCTCCGAGGCGGAAGCCAAAGCCGAATCGGAGGCGGTGCGCCAGCGCGTGGAGGTCGCCCACCTGCCGATCCAGTACGTGCGGATCAGGAAGATGCGGCAGGACGACCCGGAGCGGCCCAAGCTGCTCGACAGGTTCGTGTCCGTGTGTAAGCGTGAAGGGTTCCAGAACATCAGCGAGCAGCATAGCATCGAGGAGTGGGCCAAGCACGGCGCGGTCGAGCCGGGGAAGTGGTGAGGACACCGGTGACTCGTCGGGCCGAGGTCGGCATCGGAGCGTTACTGATCCCTGGCGCCCCCTGCCGACCACTCGTCGCTCACGGCCCTCTGCCCGGAGACGGCAGCGCTTTGCCCTCCGTCCTCGGTACGGCGCTCGTACGGAATCGCGGCCATGACCATTGCCATCGGCGGCATCTACCACGAATCCAATTCGTTCGCCTGGAACGTGACGATGAGCGACGACTTCCGCGCGGTCGGCCTTCACACCGGCGACGACATCGTCCGGCGATGGGAAGGGACGAACTCGGAGATCGAGGGATTCCTCCGCGGGGCGAGGAAGCACGGGTGGAGCCTCGTCCCAACACTCATGGCGTGGGGGATGCCGAGCGGCCCGGTCGCGGACGACGCCCTCGCCGCAATGACCAAGGAGATCTGCGACCGGACGGCGGCCATCGCCGGGCTTGAGGGTGTCCTCCTCGTGACGCACGGGGCGATGGTGAGCGAGTCCCACGCCGATCCGGACGGCTGGTGGCTTGGTGAGGTGCGGAAGTGCGTCGGTCGAGACACACCGATTGTCGCCACGGCGGATTTCCACGGGAACATCACCGAGGAGATGATGAACGCGGTCGATCTCCTCATCGGCTACGATACGTATCCGCATACCGACTTCTGGGAACGCGGCGAGGAAGCGGGTGATCTGCTCGCACGCCTCATCGCCGGAGAGATCAGGCCGACCGGCGCGCTGGTGCAGGTTCCGCTCATGCCGAACCTTCTCACGCAGTTCACCGCCTCCGGCCCGATGAAGACGATCATGGACGAGATGCATCGCACCGAGACGCAGCCGGGCGTCGTCTGCGCGAGCGTCTTCGGCGGTTTCCCGTGGGCGGACGTGCCCCACGCCGGAATGTCAGTCGTTGTCACGACGAACGACAGCGCCGAAGCCGCACACGCCCACGCCCGCAGGATCGCCCGCCTTGCGTGGGAACGTCGTAGGGAGTTCAGGGCGGAGGCCCTTTCTCCTGAACGAGCGGTCGCTCAAGCGCTCGCGGAGCCGAACGGGCCGAACCTCCTCGTCGACACAGGGGACAACGTCGGAGGCGGCACTCCCGGAGACGGGACGATCTTGCTCCGCGAACTCGTGCATAATAGGGCGAAGGATGCGGTCGTGCTCCTCTGGGACCCGGAATCGGTCGTACGGGCAATCGAGACGGGCGTGCGCAACCGTACGGTGTTCCGTCTCGGTGGGAAGACCGACCCGGATCAGGGCGCACCCGTCGAGATCGAATGCGAGGTGAAGCTCATCTCCGACGGACGGTACGTGAACGTCGGTCCGATGCGGGATGGGATACTCGACGACATGGGGCGCACGGCGGTGCTCCAGTGCGGCGGAGTGACGGTGGCAGTCACGGAGAAGCGGATGCCGATGTGGAACCTCGAACAACTCCGCTCACTCGGCATCGAGCCAACGAGGCTCCACACGATCGTGGTGAAAGCTGCGATCGCACACCGGGCGGCGTACGGACCTATCGCCAACAGGATGATCGACGTCGCCACTCCGGGGATCACCGCGCTCGACCTGACGCGCTTTCGGTACACCCGCCTCCGCCGCCCCGTGTATCCCCTCGACGAAGACGCGACGTTCCAAGTGGCCGACCCGCGGCCTGGGGTCTAAGAGCCTATCCCAGTAGCGAAAACGTCATTCTGAGCGCCAGCGAAGAATCTCGCTGTACAGGGGCCAGATGCTTCGTTTCGCTCAGCATGACGTCCGTGTGGAGTAGCCTACTGAGATAGACTCTTAGTGTCCTTCCCACCGCGCGATCTTGAGGAGGTCCAGGAACTCCTGGCGGATCTCCGGCTTCGCAAAACAGCCGCGAAGCGCGGAGGTAACGGTCTTCGACCCCCCGGATTCGATGCCGCGCATTTCCATACAGAGGTGGCGCGCTTCGATGACGACGTACGTCCCGCGCGGTTCGAGCTTCTGGTCGATGTAGTTGGCGATCTGCTCGGTGAGGCGTTCCTGAAGCTGCGGCATCCGGCTGTAGAACTTGACGATCCGGGGAATCTTGCTCAGGCCGACGATCTTGTTCGTCGGGATGTATGCGACGTGGGCGACGCCGAAAAACGGCACGAAATGGTGGGCGCACATCGTGTAGAACGGGATGTCCTTCACCGTCACCATCGAGCTATAGGCTTCGGTGTTCTCGAAGACGGTGATCTTGGGCTCCCGTCCCTTCTCGAGAGAGCTGAAGATCTCGAGGTACATACGGGCCACCCGGTTGGGGGTGCTCCTGAGGCTGTCGTCGGACAGGTCAAGATGGAGCAACTCCATGATGTCCTTGACGTGACGGGCGATCGCTTCGAATCGCTCGTAGTCTACCGGGATGACGTACCCGTTGTCGCGGTCCTGATCGATATCGGTATCCAGGTACTCGGTGTGGGTGGATTGAGCCATTGGATGACCTTCCTTGCCGCGAGTCCATCGCGAATCTGATGATCCCCTGAGGACCGTTTGATGGGGTACCGGCGGTTGCAAAGCCTGTTCGATGGTCCTCAGGAACGGTACGATGGCAGTGCGTTACGACAAAGACCCCGTCGCACAGAGAGGTGACATCCCTCACGCGACGGGGTCTGAAAGCATCGGCATCCCCAGCAGGTCAGCCCGCCTTCGTGAACGAGCTAACGAGCTTCCCCTGGTCCTCGTCGGCTGCCGTTTCCTCGTCGAAGTAGGTCCAGACGGAAAGCATGCCGTTTCGAGATCGGCGGATTTCGTAGGGACGTCCGTGTTGCTCAAGCTGCTCTATCGCGAACTGAACGTTCTCCTCACCGCGAATCCACTTGGTGAGCTGGTAGTTGCACTTCCGTCTCGGCCTACGAAACAGGGACCTCATGACTATCACCACCTTAAGTGCCTTGCTCGCGCCGTCTCAGGCCGCAGGCGTGCAGTCCGATTACGACGTTTCGCGCGACCTGATCACCTCGTTGGCCCGCTGTATGCCCACACTGGTGCGACTCATGCCGGCCGGGCCGAGTACCATGAGAATGGCCTGCCGGATCTCGTCCGGCGCCGCTCCCGCATCGAGCGCGAATCCGACATGGTCTCGCGTACCGCCCTCGGACCCAATGGCCACCATGATGGCTACCTGGATGAGCTGCTTGCTCCTCTCGTCCAGCGGCCCGCCTGCGCCATATGCGCTCTTCATGGCGCGGTACGCCTTGGTCACCTCCGGGAAGCTCTCGGCGAACACCTCGAACGGAGACACCGCTTTCATTATAACCCCTCACGGTACCGGTTCGGTTCCAGGGAATGTTCAGTTTCTGTACTTTATTACTTATGATCCTGCAACTCCTCGACCCACGCCATCTGGATTGCCTCCAGCTTTCCCTCGTTCGACGCCTTCGGGTCGTCGGCGAAGTCCTCCAGCTCAGTCACTAACCGGTGCAGATCGACGAAGCTGATGGACAGCACGTCCAGGTCGGAGTGCTTCTCCGCGAGCGCGATGCCGATGTCCTGGTAGTCATCCCACGTGAGCTTCATGTACGCTGTTTCTCTTTGCGGCCGTCGTCGTGCCAGCATGCCCATCAGAAGAGCTTCGCACCCGCCCGTCATCCCGGTCGGCGGGCGGGACACCCGTGTCCCGCATAAACCAAGCCCGACGGGTGCGTCGAGCACAACCACGGCTACTGATCGTGGCTCAGGCGCGAGGTGACGTGCGGGATTTCGATGGTGACATCCCCGCCCTCGACAATCGCCTGGCAGCCGAGCCGCGAGTGCATCGTCAGACCCTCGGCCATGCTCAGGCGGTCGTCCTCGTCCAGTTGCATCTCGGACAGGTTCTCCTCGCCTTCCCTTACGATCACGTGGCACGTCGTGCAGGCACAGACCCCGCCACAGTTGTGCATGAGCGCTATGCCGTTCTCAAGCGCCGCCTCAAGGATAGTTGTGCCTTCGGTCACCTCAACCGTCTTGTTCGCTGGTATGAACGTCACGTTCGGCATCGCGTCGCCTGTCAATGGTCCGGGTCGTCGTTTTCCATCTCAGGTATGTGCAGGGGACCTGTCTGTCGCATCGAGCAAGGGCGAGGCATGCCTCGCCCCGCGACGGGGTTCCCGCTCATACGGCGATCTCGTCCACCCTCCGGTCCTTCACCAACTGCTGGATCGAGCGGTTCATGAGCCGCTCGGCGAGTGGTCGCGTCACCTCATTGAGGGCGTGGGTCGCATCGAGGATCGGCACTCGGTCGTCCCCGCCGAGCGTGTTTCTGAGTGCGTCGGTTGCCACCTCAATCTGCTTTCGCTCCGTCTCTCCGAGGAGGTCCGCACCATCCCTGAGCGCCTTGCCCGTGTAGAGGAGAACGCTCTCCGCCTCCACCTTCGCCTCGGCGAGCAGGCGATTCGTGACATCCTGTTCGGCGTAGTCGAACGATTCGATGAGCATCTGTTCGACCTGTTCGTCGGTCAGGCCGTACGAGGGCTTCACCTCAACGGTATGCTCGCGCCCGGTCTTCTCGTCGATGGCGGTCACGCTCAGGATGCCGTTCGCGTCGATGAGGAACATCACCTTGACCCGCGCCATCCCGGCGGGCATCGGTTCGACGGGCAGCTTGAACCGGGCGAGGCTCCGGTTGTCCCGGGCGAATTCGCGTTCGCCTTGCAGCACGTGGATGTCGATATGCGTCACGTTGTCAGCGGGTGTGGTGAACTCCTCCATCACGCTGCACGGGATCGTCGTATTTCGATGGATGATGCGCGTCATCACGCCGCCCATCGTCTCAATCCCAAGGGAGAGCGGGACCACGTCGAGAAGGAGCATATCGTTCGTCCCACCGGCGAGGATGTCCGCCTGGACCGCGGCACCGAGCGCGACTACCTCATCGGGGTCGATGCCCACGCGCGGCTCTGTCTGGAAGAACTCCCTCACGAGGCTCCGGACGAGCGGAACCCGGGTGGAACCTCCGACCATCACCACCTCATCCACCTCGGCGGGGGCGATGCCTGCGTCCTTCAACGCCTGACGGCACGGCCGGAGCGTCCGCTCGGCGATGTCCCGGATCATGTCCTCATACTGCGAGCGCGTGATGAGGACACGGTACTCGGTATGGGAGCCGGGGATTTCAAGCTGCATGAGTGTCTCTTGGTCATCCGATAGGCGAATCTTCGCCCGCTCCGCCTCCCGGCGTGCCAGCGCCCAGACATGCCTGCTCTTCAGCAGATCGGGACGATCAAGCTCCTTCGCGGCGCCTTCGACGATCCATTGCGCGAACCGACGGTCGAAGTCGTCGCCGCCGAGGCGGGTGTTCCCGTTCGTCGCAAGCACCTCGAAAATGCCGTCATTGAGCTTGAGGATCGAGATGTCGAACGTGCCGCCGCCGAGGTCATAGACGGCGATGACTCCCGGGTCCCGCTTGTCGAGGCCGTACGCAAGGCTCGCCGCCGTCGGCTCGTTCAAGAGTCTCAACACGTTGAGACCGGCGAGCCTGCCGGCGTCCCGCGTCGCCTGACGCTGGCTGTCGTTGAAGTACGCCGGGACCGTGATGACGACCTGGTCCGCTTCCCCACCGAGAACCGCCTCGGCGCGGCGTTTCAGTTCCCTCAGCACGTGGGCCGAGAGCTGCGGGGGCGTCGTCTCCTCGCCGTTGATGATGAGCTTCACCGGACCCTCGGTCGGCTCGACAAGGGGGAACTGCCGTCGGTCGTCGAGGTTCACGTGCTCCATGCCGATGCCCATGAACCGCTTGATCGAGGCAACGGTCGTCCCGGTTCCCCGCACTTCCGCTTCCCGCGCCGCCTGTCCCACGAGGATCGTCCCGTCTTCGGCGAAGTGCACCACCGACGGCAGCAGAGACTCCCCGGTCTGGGGATCCCTGATCACCTCGGGCTTCCCGTCCCTCACCTGCGCGATGAGGCTGTTCGTCGTCCCCAGGTCAATACCCAGGATGCGGGGCATGATACCGCTCACAATCGCTCTCGTCTGTGCGTCGCACCGTCGGACTCACGGAGAACGGCCCATTACCGCGCTTCAGGTGTCTCCGCCGTCCGGTCAATGTCGCGCAAGAGCGTGTTGAGGTACGAAATCTCGGCGAGGAGTCCCCGCAGCTCGTCAAGCAGTGGCTCCCGGGATCCACCGTCCAGGAGGGCGTCCCACTTGCCGAAGTTGGCTTCGAGCGCCGCCAGACGCGCTGTCCTCTCTGCTTCGACCTCTCTGCGGCGCTCGCGCACCTCATCCCTCCCGGAGCCCTCAGGTTCGCCCCGAAGGCTTTCAAGCGCCTCCTGCACCTCGAAGACGAGCATCGCCAGGTCGGGTGGAACGGAGGGGTTGGTCCCGAGCCTATGACCGTTGAACTCGAGCCACCACCGTCCGCGAGCGACCGGATCGCGCAGCGTCTTGTGCGCCTCGTTCACCGCCGCCGTCCGACGCAGGCTCGCCACGCGTTCCGCTGCCGAGCCGGTCTGGTGGAAATCGGGATGATACTTCCTGCTCAGCGCGTAGTAGTGTCTCGACAGCGCGTCCTGATCCAGCACGAGGCGTCTCGGCAGGCCCAGTACCTCGAAGTGATCCCGACTGTCCGGGTTGTGGATGATTTCTCCTACTGTAACTTCCGTCATCACAAGCTCTTACACTGCCGAACAAGCTCCTGAGCGTGGTCGTCGCGGGCCAAGCGCAAGGATCTCCCGTGGGCTTTGGGGGCTCGCCAGTGCGCCTAGACGCTGAACGAAGTTCCGCAACCGCACCTGCCCTTCACGTTCGGATTGCGAAGCTCGAAGCCCTCTTGCATGAGCGACTTTGCGTAGCCGAACTCGGAGCCGTTCACGTAGATGAGGCTCTTCGGATCGACGAGCACCTTCGCGCCCATGTGCTCGAACACGGTGTCGCGGTCGCGCTGCTTATCGAGGACGAACTCGTACTGTAGGCCGCTGCACCCGCCGCCGCGCACCCTGATGCGCAACCCGTCCGCTTCCGGATGCTTCCCCGCGAGCGCAAGGATCTTCCGAGCCGCGCTATCCGTGACGGCGATGGTGCGAGACGATTTCACTGTTGCAGTCGTCATGCGACAGAACTCCCTTCTCGCGCCGTCAATGCCCTGGGACCGGCGCCTGATGCCCTATACCCTCCGGCGGCGAGCACCGACATGCCTGCGATCGTCAGGCGATCACCGGCTTGGCTTCCTCGGCTTTCGCGGCCGGTGCGGCCTTCGCCGCCTTCTTCTTCTTCCAGTCTTCGACAGCGGCCTTGATCGCGCCCTCTGCCAGGACCGAGCAGTGGATCTTCACCGGAGGAAGGGCGAGTTCCTTGACGATCTCGGTATTCTTGATCGCGAACGCCTGTTCAATGGTCTTGCCCTTCACGAGCTCGGTGGCGTAGCTCGAACTGGCGATGGCGCTCCCGCAGCCGAAGGTCTTGAACTTCGCGTCTTCGATGACACCGGCATCATTTATCTTGAGTTGCAGCTTCATCACGTCGCCGCATTCCGGCGCGCCGACGAGGCCCGTGCCGACGTTCTCCTCGTCCTTCTCGAAGCTGCCGACGTTGCGCGGGTTCCTGTAGTGATCGATCACTTTCCCGGAGTATGCCATGACGATCTCTCCCTATCCGTGAACTGCGCCCGGTAATGCCGGGGACATCTCATCGTCGTTCCCCTTCTCATGGACCGCAAGAACCCGACCGAATGCCAACCGCCGTCATCCTGAGCACAGCGAAGAACCTGGTGATTTGCGTCATGATACAGATGCTTCAATTCGTTCAGCATCACGTTCTTCGCGTGGGCTTCTAATGCTCCGTCCATTGCATCGACTTCAGATCGACGCCTGCCTTTGCAAGCTCGTACAGTGGCGACATCCCGCGCAGACGGTTCACCTCTTCCACGACGCGCCGCGCGGTGTAGTCCACCTCTTCTTCGGTGGTGAAGCGACCGAGGCCGAAGCGCAGGCTCGTGTGCGCGAGTTCCTCGTCCACGCCGAGCGCCTTCAGGACGTACGACGGCTCCAACGTCGCCGACGTGCACGCAGACCCGCTCGAGAGGGCAATCTCGCTCAGTCCCATGAGGAGCGACTCGCCTTCGACGTACGCGAAGCTCAGGTTCAGGTTCCCCGCCAGCCGCTCGGTCGGATGGCCGTTGAGGTACACCTCTTCCAGGTTCGACATGATGTGGTCCCGGAGCTTCTCCCGCAGCCGCCCGATCTTCGCCTGCTCCTGTTCCATGTTCTCCATGCACAGCTCGACCGCTTTCGCGAAGCCGACGATGCCGGACACGTTCAGCGTCCCGGAGCGCATCCCACGTTCGTGGCCCCCGCCGTGGATGATCGGGCTGATCCGAACGCGCGGATTGCGGCTCCGCACGTAGAGCGCGCCGACGCCCTTCGGTCCGCAGATCTTGTGCGCGGTCATGGAGAGCAGGTCAACACCCATTTCCTCCACGTTGACGGGGATCTTTCCGACCCCCTGCGTGGCATCGGTATGGAAGAGGACTCCCTTCTCCTTAGCGATCTCGCCGATCTGGTTGATCGGCTGCAACGTCCCGACCTCGTTGTTCGCCGCCATGATCGAGAGGAGAATCGTCTTGTCCGTGATGGCGTTCCGCAGCTCGTCGAGATCGACGACACCGTGCCGGTCTACCGGGAGGTACGTGACCCTGAAACCCTCGCGCTCCAACTCCTTACAGGTGTCGAGCACCGCCTTGTGCTCGGTGGCCTGCGTGATGATATGGTCGCCCTTCTCACGGTAGAAGTGCGCGACACCCTTGATCGCGGTGTTGTCCGACTCGGTCGCGCCGCTCGTGAAGACGATCTCCTTGCTCTGAGCGCCGATCCCTTTGGCAATGGTCTCCCGCGCCTGGTCAACCGCAGCCTCGGCGACGTGGCCGAAGACGTGGTTCCTGCTCGCCGCATTGCCGAACTTCTCCGTGAAGTAGGGCAGCATCGCCTCGAGCACGCGCGGGTCCATCGGGGTCGTGGCGTGGTAATCCATGTATATCGGGAGCCTCATACGCCTTCTCTCCTCACGTCACACGCGGCCCGGCCGCACGGTGACGAACGTGTGCACAGCAGACCTCTGCAACCGTGTCGAACGGAATATAGCGCATCTTAGAGACTTTCGCAAGCAAAAGGTTTCTAAAGCTTCTGTACACACCTAACCATCCCTGAAAGCAACGGCCTCGCGTCGCCAGGACAACCTGATCCGTTCATGAGGAGGAACGCCCCCCTCCTCGCTGGAGTTCCCCGACGGCAGCACGTCCGAACACCACTGCCGAACCGGCCGTTGAAGCCAGACCTATGGCTTGTGCCTCTGCGCGACACGTACGTTCCCGGCAGGGGGAACCACGGGAGGTTGTTCTCACAGAGCTTCGCGGTCGTAGACCGTTTTGTCGGGCGCTCCGAGCGGTGCGCCTGTGGTAGGCGGCCGTTCGTTCGTATGTTTCTTCCGATGACCGTTAGGTGGGAGGCGAACCGCGTGATGTCGGAGGAGTGACCATCCATGGCGGTGACACCGAAGAAGTTCGCGTCCGGATTCGAGTTTGCCGAAGGACCGGCGTTCGACCGAGAAGGCAACCTGTACGTCGTGAACATCCAAGGAGGGTATATCGCCAAGATCAGCCCGCGCGGGAAGGTGTCTCGTTTCTGCGAAACCGGGGGAGGACCGAACGGGGCGAAGTTCCACGCGGACGGTGATCTCTACGTCTGCGACGCGAAACTGAGGGCTATCTTGTGCGTCTCGCCGAACGGGATGTTCACCAAGGTCGTCACCGAGTGTGACGGTAACCCGTTGCTCGGACCGAACGATCTCGTCTTCGCCGCCGATGGCGGCTATTACTTCAGCGATCCGCTCGGTTCCTCGGTGCAGAACCCCATTGGCGCCGTGTACCGCGTCGATCCGAAGGGCCGCGTCACGCGGTTCGCCTCCGGCTTCGCCTTCCCGAACGGCGTTGCGCTCTCCCCGGACGAGAAGCGCCTGTACCTCGCCGAATCGCGCACATGCAGGATTCACTCGTTCGCGTTGCGAGCGGACGGGATGCCCACTGCGGCACGCGTTCATGCGGAGCTTCCGCCCGGCGGCGACGGACCCGACGGCATGGCATTCGATGTCGAGGGGAACCTCTACGTGGCGTACTACGGCATGGGGAAAATCTACGTGATCGACCAATGGGGGCGCATCACGAAGGAGCTTCCCGCGGGCGGACCAAATCCGACGAACGTGGCATTTGGTGGAAAGGGTCGGAAGACCCTGTACATCACCGAGGCGAAGACGAACTGCGTCTACACGATCAAGAACGATATCCCCGGCTGGCCGCTCTTCGCGGAGCGATGACCCGACTTCCCTGACGACCCTTTCCATTCCCTCCCAAAGGAGTTGACATGGATCGCGTACGCCTTGGCCTGATCGGTGCGGGCGGCATGGCCAACGCCATGCACTACCCGAGCCTCGCGGAGATGAAGGATGTCGAAATGGTCGCCCTGTGCGACCTCGTTGAGGAGAAGCTCACGAAGAGCGCGGACCGTTTCGGCATCGAGAAGCGGTACACCGACTACAGGGCGATGCTCGACACCGAACAGCTCGATGCCGTCTACATCCTCATGCCGCCTCACCAACTGTTCGACCCGGTGATGGATGCCATCGAACGGAAGAAGCACGTCTACATCGAGAAGCCACCTGCGGTTACCTCCGACCAGGTTCGCCAGATGGCCACAGCCGCGGAAGGGAACGGCGTGCTCACCATGGTGGCGTTCAACCGCCGGTTCATCCCCGTCCTGAACAGGGCGAAGTCGATGGTCCAGGCGCGCGGGCCCGTGATCCAGGCCGTCTCGTGTTTCTACAAGAACTACATCGGTCAGCCGCCGTACTACCGCGGCGCGGTGGACATCCTTACGAGCGACATGATCCACGCCCTGGACACGCTCCGTTGGATCGCTGGCGGCGCGGTGCTGGACGTTGCGAGCGATGTGCGGTTCCACAAGGCAAGCTACGCGAACATGTTCAACGCGCTCGTCCGGTTCGATAGCGGTTGTCTCGGCGTACTGCTCGGCAACTGGTACGTCGGTGCGCGGAGGCACGTCTTCGAGTTGCACGGCGAAGGGATCAGCGCCTACTGCAACCCCGACGGCGATACGCTCATCTTCAAGGACAACAGCCCCGAACCGGAGGTCCTCCCGACGAAGAAGGCTGCCGGGAGCGACGAGAACCGCGTCTACTACGGCTTCGCAGGGGAGAACCGCCACTTCATCGACTGCGTGAAGTCCGGGGCGCAGCCACAGACGAACTTCTCCGACGCGCTCAAGACGATGCTCCTCGTCGACGCCATGTACAAGAACGCGTGGTGATGATGGCGACCGTCGAGGCCCGGCGGAAGGACAGTTGATGCCCGACAAGGTGAGCATCGAATCGGTTCGGATGATCTTCAACGACGGCAATCACAACGCCTTCACCGACCTGTGCCTGGGGCACATCGCCCAGCGCCCGCGCCGCCAACGGACCGGACCATGTCGCATACGCAGGCGCCGGCGCCTCATTGAGCATCGCCAAGATCCGCTGCTCGGTCCGGTCGGCGTAGACCGGCCTGGCGCCGTCGGCGATCTACCTCGCACGGCTGCGCCTTGGATGAACGAACGCCACGCTCTGGCTACGACGGTGCCCAGACCGGGAACACGCGATGGAGCGTCGTTCCGGTGACCGCGTCGATGACGAGCCAGAGGCCGACGCAGACGAACTCACCGATGAGCAGGCCCAGGGCGACTGCCTTGAAGCGGTGGTACCCTTGGGCTCCGCTGAACCGGATGACGAGATACTTGATGAGCCAGCCGAGGAACACGGGAAACCAGATCTGTTCGCTTGCGACCGTGCCGCCGATGATGAACCCGAGCGGGTAGAGCGGCCACCAGAGATACGTGCGGTGCAGGAGCAGCAGACCCGCCATGAACGCGCCGCCCGCCGTCATGCAACTGACGACCGTCCAGTTCGTGAACACGTGGAAGCGCTGGAACCCCGCCACGCGGTTGAACAGCCAGTCGCCGCCACCGCGGAAAT
>Ga0315282_10006461_pt1 | contig 19612 bp, 12 predicted proteins | sample YL17G07_20_MG_FD_203693 | JGI IMG/M metagenome (GOLD analysis project Ga0315282, IMG submission 203693) | Sediment microbial communities from Yellowstone Lake, YNP, Wyoming, USA - YL17G07_20 | ecosystem: Environmental > Aquatic > Freshwater > Lake > Sediment | place: USA: Wyoming | collected... | reverse complement strand
GACGACAGAACGGTAGTATTACTAGTATCGTTTGCGCGGAGATACAACAATTTTCTGTTGCTGGATTCGGCGAGCTGACACCTATCCTCGCCGGAACAGTGACGACCCATTCCGAAAACCATAGAAAGCCCTTGACAAAGAGCCGAAATTCTATAGGATTATCAGCCAGAAAGATATTTCAACATTTTGAAGTCTTTTCACTGCGTCGGTCCTCTTCGGGTGTAGCCAAGAAAAGGGGGAAGTTGGTGCCTCCCGTCGTCCCGCAATCCGCATCTCCGTTTAATCCGCAGCCAGCAAGGAGCAAGAAGAGATGAATGCGAAGAATTTCTACCCGCATTTCCGTTGTCAAATTCCTGGAAGACCGACACAACAAGCTTGCCAAGTCGCTAGGAGAGCGGGACAGTTGCAAGTGCACAGTCATCAATACTGGAGTATTGCTCTTTCCGTCGGGTGTGGGTCGCAAAGGGGAACCTCGAGGGGCGCGTAGTCTGGATATATCGGTGTCCCTGGGATATTCCACAGAGGAGGAGATGAGCCATGAAAGCAATGAGAAAGTTAGCATTACTCAGCGTTGTGCTTGCCTCTCTGCTCGTCATGGCAGGCACATTAAAGGCACAGACGGCCACCGGCCAAATCACTGGCACCGTGAAAGACCCAAGCGGTGCTGTGATGCCCGGGGTCAAGGTCACTCTTACCAGTCAACTCACGGCTATGACTCGTGAGGTCACCACGAGCGCTAGCGGCGACTATGTGTTTCCGCTTCTGCCCGTCGGCGTGTACTCCGTAATCGCGGAGAAGCAGGGCTTCCAGCTCGCCAAACAGTCCGACATTCAGCTCAACGTCGCTGACGTCCTACGCATCGATTTGGAACTGGCGGTAGGAGCGATGACCCAGACCGTCGAGGTGCGCGCGTCCGCGCTTGCGATGGACACGGAGACATCGGCCGTGACGCAACTCATAGGCCAACGGCAAGTCAATGAACTGCCTCTTAACGGGCGGAACTTCACCGCGTTCCTGTTGCTCGGCGCGGGTGCGGTCACCACCGGCGGCGAGCAGGGGGCGATGCGTCAGGGCAAAGGGGATGCCATCAGCATCAACGGCGCCCGACCCACATCTCTCAACTACATGTTAGACGGCTTGGTCAATACCGACGTGGCTTTGAACACCCCAGCCGTCATCTTGTCGCAGGATGCGATCCAGGAGTTCAAAGAGCAAACTGCGACTTACTCGGCGGAATACGGTTTCAGCGCCAATCAGATCAACATCATCAGCAAGAGCGGCACCAATGACTTACACGGTTCGGTGTTCGAGTTTCTCAGAAACGAGGCGGTCGACGCCCGAAACACCTTTGCACCTAGTAAACCTACGCTGCGGCAAAATCAATTCGGCTATTACGCCAGCGGCCCGGTGTATATTCCGAAGGTTTACGATGGGCGCAACAAGACCTTCTGGCTGGCGAACTACGAAGGCTGGCGGGTCCGTCGGGGAGACATTCAGCAAGGCATCGTGCCAGATCCCGTGCTACTAACCGGAGACTTTTCTGCATCGGGGCTACCCGCATTTGGGACACCGGACTGCACGGCGCAACTAGAGATCAACGCCCCCTGCATGCCGATCGACCCGCAAACAGGACTGCCGTTCCCAGGCAACAAGGTCCCGGAAGCCCGTTGGGGGCGCTACGCCAAAGAGACCCTTGCATTGAAACAGTTCCCGGCCCCGAATTGCGATCCCGCGGTTTGCTCGGGAAACAACTATAAAGTGCTCGCCACTCTTCCGCAGACGATGAATCAGCAAAGCTACAAGGCGGATCAAGATCTTGGGCGTTGGGGAAGGGTCTTTGGCCGCGGGACAATATCCCACTACTCCACGACCACTCTAGGAACTCTCTGGCGACCGTATGGGGATAACAACTTTGTTGAGGACGAAACAAGCTGGATGGTCTCCCATACGGTCACTCTTGGACCGACTAACGTGAATAATGTCCGTTTGGGCCGCCTGGAGGCGACCTCAAATCAGTGCGGTACTCCAGTGGCTCAGTCCGTCGTTGACGCCCTCGGGTTGACGGGTGTTTTCCCGAATCTGGACGACTGCGCGCGATCGTACCCAGACGTGGGGATCTCCCGGTATGCAAGCGTCGGGGGCCCGGTCAATGACAGCACCCTCAGCAACATACCCACGTGGGAAGCCGCCGATTCCTTCTCGACGGTTCGGGGGAAACACACGGTAGCAGTGGGTGTGGACTACCGCTCGTGGGTGCAGAATCGAAACCTCAACGCCGACTACCTCGGCACACCTGGTTTCACCAACGATCTGATCATCCGTAACGGATATCAGTGTCCCACCCCCTACTGTGGGACCGGCAATGCCATAGCGGATTTTATGCTCGGCTACTACAGTGGCACCGGCATTTATCAGCCGGGGCCGTTCAGCAAGCCGGGCCAAATCGGCAATACGAACCGCTACCACTTCAAGTCTTTTGCCACGTACGTGCAGGACGACTGGAAAGTGAACCCTCGCCTTACATTGAACATGGGGCTTCGGTGGGACTTCCGCACTATTCCCTACGAAGCGGATAACAAGATGGGCTGGCAGGACTTGCAAAACCCTGAGGGCGGCTTGTGTATTGCCGACCAGGGGTTACTGACCAGGGGTATTGCCCCGACCGGCAGCATGTACAGGTATTGCGGTCGGCGCAATCCTGCCGATGCCTCGAAGAAGGTCTTCGCTCCTCGCTTCGGCTTTGCCTTTCGGCCATGGGGAGAGAAGACAGTGATCCGTGCCGGCTACGGAGTCTTCTTCGACTCCGCGGAAGGCCGCGAGATCGATGACTCTGGGGACATCTATCCTTATTCGGTCCGCTCGAGCCTAGATCCCACGAAGCAGCCGATTGTGTCGGCGCCTAAGTTGACGGACCAACTGTATCCCGCTTTCACCACTGTTACTCCAGTGACCCCCGACAAACTCACCTTCCTCGCGGTGATCATCTCGGAGCGTCCACGGAACCCCTACGTTCAGCAGTGGTCTTTTTCCATTCAGCGGGAGCTCTTCAAGGATACGACGCTCGAAGTGAACTACATCGGCAATAGGGGGATTCATCTGCTTACGCGCACCGACATTGCGCAGCAATTCCCGCCCAACGATCCTGCTTTCTGTTCCGCCAAGGATGCGAGCGGCAAGTACATCAACCTAAACCTAACCGACATCAACCTAAGCAACGGTGATTGCGGAATACTTGGACGGCTGCCCTACCCCAACTTTACGGGACGTTACATCAACAGCGAATGGTGGGGCAATTCCACCTACAACTCGCTCAATGCGAAGTTCGAGCGACGCACTTCCACGCTGCAGTTGCAGGCGGTATACACTTGGGCGAAGAGCCTGGACAACAAATCCGCCGCTGCCGGCATCGGGAACGATGCCATCGGGTGGGATGGATTCATGGACAATCACAATCCGGGGTTGGATTACGGGCCGTCGGAATTCAATGTAAACCATCGCTTCGTCGCCAACTTTGTCTACCAACTGCCTTTCGGCCGCGGCAAACACTATCTCAGCAGCGTGAACAAAGTAGTAGATGCCGCTCTTGGCGGGTGGCAGGTGACCGGCATCACAATCTTCCAGAAGGGATTCCCCTACACCATCTACGGCCACGATCTTTTCAATCTGCTGATGCCCTTTGGCGATGGAAACCGGGTCAATAAAGTCGGCGATCCGAACAGCGGATTCACCAAGAGTCTTAACGAGTGGTTCAATACTGGTGCATTTCAGCTGACCGAGGTGGCCCACTACGGCACCCTTTCCCGGAACACCATGCGGGGGCCCGGCATCAACAACTGGGACCTGGGTTTTGGCAAGAGCTTCTCGTTAACCGAGAGGTTGCGCCTGCAGTTCCGGGCGGAGATGTTCAATAGCTTCAACCATCCGCAGTACAACATTCCAGACCACTGGATGACCAGTCCGACTTTCGGGGTGGTCTCGAGCGCGCGTGATGCTCGTATCATCCAGCTCGGGTTGAAGGTACTTTTCTGACAACCCGGTGAGGTTAGTTTTCTAACGAACCCTCTGAAGAAATCCGCCAGGCCGAAACGGCCTGGCGGTTTTTTTTTATCGGCGGTACACTCGCAGCAATGGTCCACCCTGGCGGAAAGGTTCTGCTGACAGTGTCGATGATCCTCTGTCTGTCGGGCTCCTCCCTCCTGGCTCAGCAGCCTGACACCAGTCTGATTCAAAGATACTCCGAGGAGGCACAGAGAGCGCTGGGGGAGCAGCGCTATGCCGATGCCGAGAAGGCATACGAAAAACTGCGAGAGCTAGAGCCTGGAACCGCCGAAGTGCATGCCAATCTTGGCCTGATTTACTTTCAGGAGAAAAAATTCGAGCAAGCTGTTCCCACCCTGCGTCGGGCCCTAAAGCTCAAGCCCAGCTTGTCGAAGGCGGACACTCTGCTGGCCATATCATTGTCTGAGCTTGGCCAGTACACTGAAGCATTGCCCGGTTTGGAGAAGGGGTTCCGCCGGTCAACTGATCCTGCCGTAAAACGCATGTGCGGCCTTCAGCTCGAGAGGGCTTACACAGGCTTGCGGCGTGACAGCAAAGCGGTTGAAGTCGCCCTGGAACTGAACCGGCTCTATCCGGATGATCCGGAGGTCCTCTACCACACGGGGCGGCTGTTCGGGAACTTCGCCTACCTGACGGTACAAAAACTTCAAGAAGCGGCGCCAACTTCAATCTGGATGCGTCTGACCGCAGGCGATATCTACGAAAGTCAGGAACACTATGACCTTGCCATCAGCGAATACCGGCGGGTACTCGCGCTCGACCCGCACCGGCCGGGGATCCATTTGCGCCTGGGTCGAGTGCTTCTGGCGCGTTCGCAAACAACCAATTCAGCAGAGGACAGGGCGGAAGCTTTGAAGGAATTCGAGCAGGAACTTCAGCTGGATCCCACCAATGCCAATGCGGCTTACGAGCTGGGAGAAATCCATCGCAAGTCGGGACAGCGCGACAAAGCAGAGACGTTTTTTGAAACTGCTCTGAAATATTATCCTGATTTTGAGGAAGCTCAGGTAGGACTAAGCCGCGTGCTGATTGCCCTGGGGAAACCTGACCTGGCCTTGCCCCATCTCCGAAAGGCCGTCTCCCTCAACCCGGAGGACGCGGTTTGCTATTTTCACCTCGCGCAAGTTTACAGAGCGCTGGGCAACGTCACAGAGCAGCAAAAAGCACTGGCGGAGTTCCAGCGCCTGCGAAGCCAAAGGGAGCGCGAGGAGAGATCATTGATCAAGAGAGCTCTCTCACCCCGAGAAGTGACGAAACAGGAACTTGACTCAGAGGCTGCGCCGTAGGCCGAGCAGTACATTTTTCGACGAAAGGTCCGCCGCGAATCGGCGTCAATCAGTACATCTGTTGTGAAGATACCAGATCGTGGTCGCGGGCCGGAACCAGGGGCACTTGCCTGGAGCCGATTTCCAACTCCATGGCAATCCGCACCGGCCCCCAGCCACGGCGAGGCCTGCCGCCTTGCTTTCCTCGGCCAGAGCGCGCAGCTCCTCGTACATGATGCGCGCATTTGCCGAGCCCGGATAAATGGTGAAGCCGATCCCCACGCAGTCGAGGCGAAGCGCATCCCGCATGCTGCCGGTGACAGCGGAGAGTGGGTCTTTCTCGTCGTGCACCACGTCGTGGTTGTTGAGCTTCAGGATGAGCGAAATCTCGCCCGCATGCCGGGCGGCTGCCGGATGCAGAAACCCGAACGACGCCGCCTTCCGTCAGGCCCCGCTTAGGAGCCGATTGCCCGCCGTACCGCCGTTCGCAGCCGCACGGGTCCGATCAGCCCCGATTCCAACAGCGGGGATTCCTTATCGTAATGCTTCCAGGTCGTGAATGTGATCCGCCCGCCTGGAGGCTTGGGCTTGCCTTGGACATACCAGTCTGGCAACTTTTTAATCTGACCGATGCGTAGAAAGTCCATGGCACCACCGGGCCCTCCACTCGAATACTCGTTCTCCGGCGGCAGTTGCTCGTCGCCGATGAGGCGGTTCGGCCACAAATTCGTGACCCGGATTTCCAGGTCGTTGTCCCCAGAGCGGACCGCATCCGTGATGTCCACCCGGTACGGAGGCTTCCACAGAGTGCCCAGATCCCGGCCGTTCAGCCGGACTTCGGCAATCACCTCCACCCACCCCAGGTCCAGGTACAGCCGCTTGCCGCCCGCTGTGGCGTTGGCTGCAACGCTGAAGCGTTTGGTATACGTGGCCGTGCCCGAGAAGTATTTGACACCCGCTTCGGAGTGTTTATGCAGCGACATCAGTTCGGGCAGCGTCACCTCCGGCGGCGCACCGAGGTTCGGCGGAAAGCTGACACGCCACGGCCCCGCGAGCTCCAGCGGCCGGCCGATTCCCGATACTTGCACGGGTGAAGTCCGGCCCGCGCTGTCGCGCAATGTGTAACGGCCATCCTGCCAGATGAGCAGTTCCGCTTTCGTGCCGCCCGCCGGTTCGAGCGCCGGGGGCTCCTCCGGCTTGGGCACTCCCGCTGCGGCCAGTTGCTGAATGCGATCCTCGCCCAGCGCGTTGGTGAATAGTTCCGGCTCGCTCATGTGTCCTTCGAAGTACCCGGCGCCATCGCTTTGATAGGCCTCGCCGATGCCCGGGTGGACCACTTTGCCTGACTTGCTCCCTTGCCGCGCCAACTTGCCATTCACATACAGCGACGGCACGCCCGCTTTGTAGACGACCGCCAGGTGCGTCCAGCCCGCGAGCGGCGTTCGGACCGACAGCACCGGAGTTGGGTTGCCGGTCGCCCGTTCGAAGAGGGCAACGCCGTTGCGGACCGCATTCAACCCGCAGGCCGCGTGGCCTGCGCCGTAAGCCGTCTCTCCCGCCGGCGGGTAGACGATGTAGCCGGCGCTGCCGAAGAAGTCGCCAAAGCCTCCAGCCGGCGCCCCGACCGTGGGCAGGCTGCCGTCCAGATCCGGCTTCACCCAGACGCTTATGGTGAAATTGTTCGTCACCCCACGATGGAGCCCGGCGGGCGGCACCGGGAAAGGCTCAGTTCCGACGAGCGTCTTGCCATCCTTCGCGACGGCCCGCTGATGCTGGGCGGGCGCCGGCGAGCGGAACACCACGAATACCGACCCGGCCGGACCGAGCCGCACCGGTACGCGTACCCGGCCATCCACCAGGTCGTAGATCACGGCCGGCGTGATCTCGCCGGTCTCCGCGTTCCAGAATTCTGGCTCCTTGCCCTCCACGCGGAACGTGCAGACCACGTCCTCGGATCGCCGCCGGCAATTGGCCACGAAGTACACATCGGCGTCCCCGACGTGCCGGTGGATGTAGTTGATTGGCGCGTCCCCCGAGCGGGCCGTGAACTCGAAATCGGGTCTGAGGTTCAGCTTGTCCAGCACTGCGGTCAGCGGCTGCCCCCAGAACACCCGGCCCGTGCCGAAGGTCCGTTCCGTCACCGTCTTTCCGTCCAGACCGCCCCAGACTTCGCCGGCGATGCGGCGCAACTCCTCGTCGCTTGCCGGATATCCGACCAGATTGGGAGTATGTTCCGGCTTGGGACCCACCAGGCACATGCCCTGTTCCACCAAGTCGCGAATCTTGCGCATGACTTCCAGGGTCATAGTCTTCTGGTCCGGAAGGACCAGCACCCGGTAGCTCATCCCGTCGGGCAGAACGATCCGCCCATTCTCGACTTTCATACGCGTCAGGATCGCCTCCGCGTTGGCAACGTCGTAATCGTAGCCCTGCGGGGGTGTGGGGTTCAGTTCCTTCGGCCCAACTTTTGTATCTACGGGAGCGTCCTCGCCCGTGAAGTAGCCCAGGTCCGCCACGAAGAGGCCCTGCCGGAGCATAGTTTGGCAGCGCGCCACGTACTCAAGCCAGGCCTTGCCCTGATTCCACCACGTGTTGGTCCGCTCAAACATCGATCCCCAGGGCCCCATGGTCATGCCCGGCACGGCGTCAGGATGCGGCTGTTGCGCATAGCGGTGAAAGATGAACTGGTTGAGTCCCTGGGTGTACATCCAGTCACCTTGCGCCTTATACGCGTAGGGGTAATTCTGCCATTTCCCGTCCTGCGGTGTCGCGGTGAAGGACTCTGCGCCCACCACCGGCTTCCCGAACACGTGCCCGATCGTGGCTGCCAGCTTCACGCTCCGTTGACTGCCCTGCCCCGCCCAGAATTCGCCCACGGGCACGTCCACCCGGGAGCCCACCTGTGTCTCCTCGAACGGCCCGCCGCTGTAGGGCTCCGTGTAGGCTTTCATGCCGTGCTGCCGACACAGTTCGGCGAAGCGCCCGTAGTAGTAATCCGCCATCAGGTCGGCACACGTCCGGCGGATGTCCCACAGGAAGCGATCCGAGATATCGCCGCTGCCCACCACCCGGCCGGTCATTGCCGGGAGGTAATTCCGCAGGTCGTATCCGCGGCGCCGCTCAAACTCCTGCGGGAATTCCACGGTCCAATTCTGCATGCCGACTTCATAGCTGTCGATCACCGCGCCCGCCATCCCCTTGGCGGCCAGTGGCTCCAGCGCCGAGAACAACTTCCCGAAAAAGTGATTGAAGTGAGAGTCGTAGGCCGCCCGGCTGTACTTGTCGCACTCCAGCCCCCCGCCGCCGTCCGGGGCGGGATGGTTCTCAACGCCAGTCGTGGTGTGTCCCAAGCGGAGGATGGTCCACTCGCCGGCGGGCGCCTGCCAGTTCAGCCGGCCCTGCCCGTCCATGTGTTGGGTGATATCCTCAACTGCGGCAGGATCGATTACGGACCCGCTGGGTAGCGCTTCCGTCGCCTTGAGCGGCTCTCCCACCACCGGGCCGAACTCGAACGGACGATTGAAGTTTGCCTTGCGAGTCCAATCAGCAATTCGTGCGGCCCCCGAGAGCCGGATCTCGGAGATGCGGCTTGCCTTGGGAGAAACCAAACGGAAGTATTTCGCCCGGATAGGCGGAAAATTCGCCGTCCCAGGAACCTCAATTTCGCCGCCAAAACGCGGGGCCATGTCGATATCGCAAACCTTTCGGAATTGAGCGCCATCGTCTGAGGCTTCGAACGTCATCACATTGCCGCCGCCGAAGAAAGACTCTTCCTCGCCGCCCGGCCCACTCGGCGGGACCGTGTAAACCGCGATCGCCTGCGCCTGGAAGGGCTCGGCAAACTCCAACAGGAGATGCGCCGGTTGGCCGCTGGCGGCCGGGCGAACCTCGACCGGGACGCCCAGGTCGCCGTCAGTCAACAGCTTCGCGTCTACCGGGCCGCTGCTCGAAGTCACCTTGCTGAGCATATCCCGCAGGGATCGGTTCTCCCCCGCCAGTGACGGGAATGCCAGTACGAAAGCGTCGCGGTAATAGCCCCGCTTCCTGTACGGCTGTGGCAGAGTCACGTCTACGAGTTTACCGCCGGTAACGAACGTCTCGGTCCACACTAGTTGCTGCATGGAAAGCTCCGGAGTGTTCCAGGGACCGCCGCTCGACGAAAAGCCAGGGCAGTTGTGCATCGACAATTCCAGCCCCAGCCGGTCGGCCTCCTTCATTGCGTGCTCGAGGAGGTGCAGCCATTCGGGGCTCCCGTAGTTGACCGGGCCTTTGGGAATCTCGCCATCCTGGAAAAGCTGGCACCCGCCAACGCCCACCCGCTGCATGGCTTCGAGGTCGCGAGTGATTCCGTCGGCGGTGACGTTCCCGTTCATCCAGTGCCACCAAGTCTTAGCGCGGGCCGATGCCGGCGGATGCCGGAAGGCCTCTTCCAGCTCCCCTGCCTCGACGGCGTGGCCGGCATGCGGCCTGACGCCAATCAGGGTCAGCGCGCCGGCGGCGCAACTCTGTATGAATGTTCGACGTTTCATTTTAATCCTCCAATCCGCACAACCGTGTGCGTCACCGGTCACGGTGACACCCGCCGATGGCGACGACGCTGGTCGCGTCGGGCATGAAAATAGTACACCAACCACCCGCACATATCTCTGTGCCTTTCACGAGGTTTGGCCAGCTTGCGAAAAAGAAGCAAAGCAGACACCAACCAAAATGAGAGATGGGATACGGCGCATCACGACCTTGGCGTTCAGGCCAGCCAGTCCGAGTCTAGGGTCGGATAAAGCGCGAAGTCAAGACAGCTCGTCTTGGGATGAGGTGAGCCGGAGGCGCTTCTCCTCAATAAAAAAGGCGGGCCGTCGAAGCGACCGGCCTGCAAGAAAACCCGGAAACACTTCTTCAGATAAACAGCGGCGCCAGCACCAGGGTGATGGTGCTGAGCAGTTTGATGAGCACGTGCAGGGAAGGCCCGGCCGTGTCCTTGAACGGGTCGCCCACCGTGTCACCTACCACCGCCGCCTTGTGAGCGTCGGAACGCTTGCCGCCGAACTGCCCGGTCTCAATCCACTTCTTGGCGTTATCCCAGGCGCCGCCGCCGTTGTTCATCAGCGTCGCCATCAGGATTCCTGCGATAGTGCCCACCATCAGGAGCGCCGCCACCGATTCCGCGCCCACGCCCTTGCCAAAGGTGGGCTGGAAATAGCGGAAGGTGAAGCCCACCGCCGTGGGCATGCCGACTGCCAGCACGCCCGGCACCACCATGGCCTTCAGCGAGCCGATGGTCACGATATCGACGCAGCGGCCGTAATCCGGCTTCGCGGTACCCGCCATGATGCCCGGGTTCTCGCGGAACTGCCGCCGCACCTCCTCGATGACGCAGTAAGCCGCCTTTCCCACCGCTTTAATGGCGAAGGAGCTGAAGAGGAACACCAACATGGCGCCCAAAAGCGCGCCGACGAAGACCGGCACTTTCCCGATGTCCACAATGCCGGTGTAGCCGTCCAGCAGTTTCTTCACCCGGTCGATGTAGGCGTTGAAAAGGAGGAAAGCGGCCAGGGCGGCGCTGCCGATGGCGTAGCCCTTGGTGAGCGCCTTGGTGGTGTTGCCCACGGCATCCAGGCGATCGGTCTTCACCCGCACTTCTTGCGGCGCCTTGGACATCTCGATGATGCCGCCGGCGTTATCGGTGATGGGCCCGAAAGTGTCCATGGCCAGGATGTAAGCGGCGGTGGAGAGCATGCCCATGGTGGCAATGGCCGTCCCGTAGAAGCCGCCGTTGGAAGTGTTTCCCATTCCAATGTAGCCAAAGTAGTAGCTCAACAGGAGGGCAGCGGAAATGGTCAGCACAGGCAGAGCCGTGCACTCCAGGGCCACCGCGTACCCGGTAATGATGTTGGTGGCGGGGCCGGTACGGGAGGCCTCGGCAATGGACCTCACCGGGCGGTAACGATAGTCGGTGTAGTACTGGGTGATCCAAACGAAGGCGTAACTGGTGAGGATGCCGACCACGCCCGCGGCAAAGAACCAGAGGTTATTGCCCAGCATCCAGCGAACGGCCAGGTAGAAGCCCGCCATCGCCAGGATGGTGGTCACCAGGTAGCCGCGGTTCAGAGCCTGCATGGGATCCTTGTCCTCATCAGTCCGCACCACGAGTACGCCCGCAATACTGGCAATCAACCCCAAGGCGCGGGCCATCAGTGGGAAGAGGATCCCCAGCAGCCCGAATTCCTTGAAAAGCGTGACGCCGATGATCATCGCCCCGATGTTCTCGGCAGCGGTGGACTCAAACAGGTCGGCGCCGCGGCCCGCACAGTCCCCCACGTTGTCGCCCACCAAGTCCGCGATCACGGCGGGGTTGCGGGGATCATCTTCCGGAATCCCGGCTTCAACCTTTCCCACCAAGTCGGCGCCCACGTCCGCCGCCTTGGTGTAAATGCCGCCCCCGAGTTGGGCAAAGAGCGCCACCAGGCTGGCTCCAAAGCCGAATCCCACGATCTCTTCCGGAACGAGCTCCGGATGCTGGAGTCCACCATAAAAGTAGAAAAGCCCACCCACACCGAGCAGCGACATCGCCACCACGGTCAGCCCTGACACCGCTCCACCCCGCAACGCCAGTTGCAGCGCGCGGTTCAGGCTCTTGGTGGAGGCGTGCGCCACGCGGATGTTGGCGCGGATGGAAACAAACATCCCAATGAAACCTGCGAAGCCGGAGCACAACGCTCCCGTCAGAAATCCCACTGTGGTCTTCCAGGCGGTGGTGAAATCCGTTCGGATGTACAGCAGGAAGAGGATCACCGCGAGGACGGCAGCCATGGCGTAAATCGTCTTGTACTGGCGGCGCAGAAAGGCTTCCGCGCCCTCTTTAATGGCGTTGGAGATGGCTTGCATCTCGGCGGTGCCCCTATCGGCACTTAAGACCTGCCGTGCCAGGAGCGCCGCGACGATCAGAGAGAACACACTTATAGCCAGGGTGATGGGAAGAAAATGCATTGAATTGCCTCCGACCTAATCTCCTTAATACTTGCCCCGAGGAGGGACGGATCGGGATCGCCGACATAAGTTCTTCGGGAGGACTTCATGGACGAGCCAGAATACGGAGTTCCGAAAAGCGCTCATGCTAACACGCTCAAAAACCCAGCGTCAAGGAGAGATCTAACGTAACCCCTTGTAAATAACGTTCTTGGTCTCACCCGTCGAACCATTGGTCGCAATCTGAGAGAGACTGAACCATCCCCGTCCTCTCGGTCGCCGTACCCTACCCCATTTTTCCTCTCCGCCCCGGGTTTCCAGTTTCGAGTTTCGGAAATCCAGTTTCGATTTTCGTCTGTCCTTTTTCGTGTATTATTCGCCCGACAAGATTTCGTTGAAGAGGCGATTCCCCTGTGAAGTCCCCTTGCGACGTCTTCTGCGTAGGCAACGCCGTGGCCGATGTTCTCGCCCGGCCGGTCGAAAGCCTGGCCCCTCCCGGCACCAGCCAGAAGCTGGAGGAAGTGGTGCTGGGGCTGGGTGGAAACAGCATCAACACCGGGACAACGCTGGCCTGCCTGGGCATGTCGGTGCGGGTTGCTGCGGCCGTGGGCGATGACCGCTTGGGCCAAATGATCCGAGAGGTGATCCGCGCCAAGGGGGTGGATGACGCCAACCTGGTGACCCTGGAAGGCGCCAAGACCTCCGTCTCCATCGTGCTGGTGCAGGCCACCGGCGAGCGCCGCCTTCTCCATTTCCGGGGAGCCAACGCCGCCTTCTCCGATCACCACCTGGACTGGCGCCTCGTGGAGGGCGCCCGGGTGTTTCACTACGCCAGCGCTTTCGCCCTGCCCGCCTTCGACGGCGCTCCTCTGGAGCGGGCCATGGCCCGCGCCAAACAGTTGGGTTGCCTGACGTCCGTAAACGTCTGCTGGGACCTCCAGGGCCGTTGGCTCTCGCTGCTTCGCCCTGCCCTGGCCTACACCGACTTCATCTTCCCCAACGTTGAGGAGGGCCGGCAACTCACCGGAGAAAGCGAACCCGCAGCCATCGCCGCGAGCCTGCGCCGTGAGGGTGTGAAGACGGTGGTGGTCAAACTCGGCGCGGCAGGTTGCTATGTGCAAGAGCCGCAAGGCTCCTTCATCTCCCCGGGATTCAGGATCACGCCGGTGGATACTACCGGCGCCGGCGACTGCTTCGCCGGAGCGTTTCTCGCCGAGGTCTGCCGTGGCGCGAGTCTTGAGGAGGCGGCCCGCTTCTCAAATGCCGCGGCCGCGCTCTCCACGCTGGGCATGGGCGGGGCGGATTCGGCGCCCACCCACCAGCAAGTGGTCGAGTTCCTAGACCACTACACCCATTTGTAGCGTCGCTTCGGCGCAGTTGATAACGGCGTTGCTCGTGGGACCACCAGCGTCCTGACACTTTTGGAAGTGCTGGTAAAACCACTGCGCGATGGCCGTCATGACCTCCCCAAACAGTATCGGCAGATACTTACAAATGCTGCCGGGCTCACGCTTTATCCCATCGACGAAACCACCTGTGAACACCCCGCGCAGCTTCGCGCAAAGTATGGCTGGTTGCGCACGCCGGACGCCCTGCAAGTTGCGACGGCGCTCCAGCACGGCGCCGAGATCATCGTGACCAACGATGAAGGATGGAAACGCCTAACAGATATCCGCGCCATCATCTTGAAAGATTACATTGTGGCTTAGCTGTAAGCAGCTTGCCACGACCGAAGTTCTTGTCACCGTGGGCTTTTAGACCCGTCTGTCGCCTGCCCCTCCTCTTTCGTTGACTCCCGTCCAACCGTTGTGATAACAACGCTGCCTTGATGCACCGCTGAGAGCAGTACAGACCTGCAGACTTGTGGTCGATCTGCCGCAGCGGTCTCTGACCACCAACCTAGCGCCGGCCTTTAGGATGGATGTCTGCATGTTCTGAAGCTTACATAGCGCGCCCACGACGACTGGTGAGTCATGAAACCCCGAGTCTTCATCACGCGCCCGCTGCCCGCCCCGGCAATTGGTCTGCTCTCTGCCTGCTGCGAGGTACGTGTTCACCCCGAGGACGCGCCGCTCAAGCCCGCGCAACTTGCCGAAGCTTGTCGTGAGGTTGAGGGCCTGATGGCGTGCGGGGTCAGGGTCAATGAAGAAGTCCTGGCGCAGACCCCGAAATTGCGTGTCATCGCCAACGTCGGCGTCGGCTACGACAACATCGACGTCGCAGCCTGCACGCGGCGCCGCATCGTGGTGACGAACACCCCCGAAGTTGTCACTGAGGCGACTGCCGATTTCGCTTTCGCGCTACTGCTTGCCGTGGCGCGCCGCGTGGCGGAAGGCGACCGCTACGTTCGCGAACGCCGCTGGCAGAAATGGCAATGGGGTTTGCTCTGGGGCGCGGACGTCCACCACAAGACGCTGGGCCTTTACGGCTTCGGCCGCATTGGCCAGGCCATGGCCCGGCGCGCCCGCGGCTTCTCCATGCGCGTGCTCTACCACGCCCGGCGCCGCGTGCCCGAAGCCCTGGAGCGGGAGCTGGAAGCTCAGTACGTTGACCGCGAAACCCTGCTGCGGGAGTCCGACTTCCTGAGCTTGCACGTTCCTTTGACCCCGGAAACCCACCACCTGATTCGAGCCCCGGAGCTCGACCTGATGAAGCTCAGCGCCTTCCTGATAAACACCGCGCGCGGAAAGGCGGTGGACGAAGAGGCCCTGGTGCAGGCGCTGAAGGCGGGGAGAATCGCCGGAGCGGGATTAGACGTCTTTGAGCATGAACCGCACGTCCACCCGGCGCTCCTGGAAATGGCCAATGTGGTTTTGATGCCGCACGTGGGCACCGCCACGTCGGAAACCCGCCTGAAGATGGCGATGCTGGCTGCGGAAAACCTGCTGGCGGCGCTGGAGGGCCGCCACCCACCCAACTTAGTCAACCCCGAGGTGTACGACTGACAGGTGCCACGTTTCAGTCGCAAGTCACCAACCGGCTTGCCCAGACCCTTGGAGGCTGTCTCAAAACTCGCAGAACTAGCACTTTGTGAACGAATAACCAATAACTTACGCTGTGCGAAACTCTAAAATACCTAGTTTTGAGACAGCCTCTATGAAGGTCTGCGCCAGCCGGCGCGTCTCGATTTTCGGATTTGGACTTTCGACTCTGCGCCCTTGCGTTTCCGCGGCCGCTTCCCAATAATGGAGGTCATGCTTACGCGCGACAACATTCGCCTGACGCTGGAAGGTGCGCGCGCCATCCTGGCGGCGGCTGAGCAAAAGGCTCGCGAGCTCAAGGTGCCCCAGAACATCGCCATCGTGGATGAAGGAGGGCACCTGCTACTTTTCGCGCGCATGGACGGCGTGAGACTTTCTTCCATTGACGTGGCCTTGACCAAAGCCCGGGCTGGCGCGCTACGCCGCATGCCCACGGCCCCCTCGCCCAGCGCCGCCGAGCCCAACATCTTTCTCTCTCTCGGGCTTTCGCTCGCTACGGACGGGAAACTCACTCCAATTCGGGGCGGCCTGCCGCTCTTCGTGGAGAAGCAATGCGTGGGCGGAATCGGTGTCAGCGGTGGCACGGAGGAAGAGGACGTGGCAGTGGCGCAGGCCGGCGTGGACGAACTCGCAAAGTTCTGATCATGGAAACTCAAAATCCCTCCCTGAGCGTCGAAAAGCCCCTTTACCAGAGCGGCAAGCATCTCGCCCAGCAAATCTTTCTGGAGATGATGGCGGTGATCGACGTGCGCCACGCCATGCTGGCCAAGCTGAAGCGGGAAGGTGGCGCGCTGGTGGCGGGGGGCCTCTCCATGCCGCTGCTACGCGCGCCCCGGGTGGTGGCCTTCGGGAAAGCCGCCAACCGCATGGCCTCCGTGCTCTATGAAATCCTGGACGGCCAAGTGGAAGGCGGCGTGGTGGTCGCGCCTGCCGAACCCGCCAAGAAGCTGGCTCCTTTCCGTTACTTTCTCGGCGGGCACCCGTATCCCACCGCCGCGACCCTGGAGGGCGCCGACGCCGCGCTCGAAACCGTCAGCGGGCTCACCGGCGACGATTTTGTGATCTTCCTGGTCTCGGGGGGCGGTTCGGCAATGTTCGAGCGACCGCTCGACCCCTCTATCTCCCTGGCCGACCTCGTCGAGTTCAACCGTGTGCTGGTGACCGGCGACCTGCCGATTGAGCAGATCAACACGCTGCGCAAGCACCTCTCGGCTGTGAAAGGGGGCCGCCTGGGGGCGCGCGCCTACCCGGCTCGCCAGCTCACCATTTTCATTTCCGATGTCCCGGACCATCTCCCTTCGATGGTGGCTTCCGGCCCCACCATGCCGGACGAGTCCACCACCGAGCAGTGTCATGCCCTTGCGGAGCAGCACGGCCTGGTGGCAAAGTTTCCCCCGAGCATTCGCAAGCTTTTCGAGCAGCGCGCGCTGGAGGAGACTCCCAAGCCCGAGGACGAACGCTTCCAGCACTCGCGCTACTTCTGTCTCCTCTCCAACCGCGACGCGGTGGAAGCAGCGAAAGCTGCCGCGGAGAAACTGGGATTCCTCTGTGAAATCGATCCGAATCCCTGGGACGCGGACTACCGGCAGGTTGCGGAGGCGAACCTGGCCTCGCTCAACGCCCTGATGCAGGCACACCCGGGCCAGCCGGCTTGCCTGCTGGTGGGCGGCGAGGTCACCTGCCCGGTGACGGGGCCGGGCATGGGCGGGCGCAATCAAGCCTTCGTTCTGTACGCGGCGCAGTTGATCGCCGGTGAGAGGCGAGTGGTGCTGAGCGCGGGCACCGACGGCCGCGATGGCAATAGCCCCACCAGCGGCGCCCTCGCCGATGGCCAAACGGTTTTGCGCGCCAAGGTGCTGGGAATGGACCCGGCCCATTACCTGGCCGAGAGCGATGCTTATTCATTCTTCCGCACCCTCGGCGACACGCTCGATACCGGCTTCACGGACAACAACGTCCGCGACCTGCGCCTCTGGCTGGATTTTGGTTAGGAAAAGCTCTCAGCTATCAGCAGTCAGCTTCCAGCAGACGACGAAGGAAAACTCGCTGATGGCTGAATGCTGAAGGCTCGAAACGAGAAGTGCATGCTCATCACGAGAAGGGCAAAACCCTCGTCAAGCCCCAACATCGCGGAGGAGACACATGCCGCAATCGGTCGGTTTCATTGGCCTGGGAATCATGGGCCAGCCCATGGCCCTGAATCTGGTGAAAGCCGGATTCAAAGTAACAGTTTATAACCGCACCACCACCAAGACGGTTCCGCTGGAGCGAGCCGGCGCGGATGTCGCCGCAACACCGGCAGAGGCGGCGCGCCACGCCGATTTCGTCGTCATCATTGTGAGCGACACCGCCGCCGTGGAAGAGGTCGTCACGGGCAAAGACGGCATCCTCGAGACCATTCGCGCCGGCGCCATCGTAATCGACTCGAGCACCATCAGTCCCGTGGTGAGCCGCAAGCTCGCCTGCCAGCTTGCGGGCAAGGGCGCCAAGATGCTCGACGCGCCCGTCACCGGCAGCAAGCACGGCGCCGAGAAGGGCGAGCTGACTTTCATGATCGGCGGCGACCGCCAGAGTCTCGAGCAGGCGATGCCCGTCCTGAGCGTTTTGGGGAAGAAGCATATCTACTGCGGGCAACATGGCCTGGGACTTTCCGCCAAGCTCGCCATGAATGCCATCCTGGCCACCACGGTTGCAGTGTTCTCGGAAGGGTTCTTGTTGGCCACGAAGGCTGGCGTCCCACCGCAAACCTTGCTCGAGATCATGCAGTCGAGCCTGGCACGCGCCGGCATCGTGGACTTCAAGGCGCCGTTTGTCTTCAAGGGCGACTTCACGCCTTACTTCCCGCTCAAGCTGATGCACAAGGACCTGGAACTCGCCATGGAAACAGCCTACGCCCAGAACGTGCCGATGCCTACTACCGCCGCTGTGAAGGAAGTCTATGGAACTGCTAAGGCCCAGGGAAAAGGCGACCTGGATTACGCCGCGGTGATTACTTTTCTCGAGGAGGTCGCTGGCGTTAAAGTCCGCACCGAAACTTCTGCCGCTTGATTCCGTCGCGCGCCGAGGCGACAGGAATCAAGCCCCGCGGCGCCAGGGCAGGCTTCCTGCATTCTGGAGGGCGCTGCCATGCTGATGTACCTGATCTGGCAATGCCTGAAGTGCGGCTACGCCCTCGTAGCCAAAGATCCCCCGGATAAATGTCCTCACTGTGGCGCGCCTCGCGAAGAATTCCTGCTGATCGAAGAGGATTGAGCCGCAGAAGGGGGAGGGGAACAGCATCCCGACTTCCCGACTGCTTCGGGACACGTCGCCGGGATAGGCGCTGTGCCCGGCGTCAGATTCGCAGCGGCGGCGATAAACCCGTGCCCTGATGACAAGCCAATTACGGGAGGGCAGAGCTCTCCACTACCTACGGGGGCCTGTATAAATAGATTGACGTAAGGTCAAAAAGAGAGGGGGCATCTTCGGAAGAACGAGCGGATGAGGTGAGGCCGGTGTCGCAGGCGGCGCAAGGCCAGACGGATACTATGTTCGAGGACTTCCAGGTTCGGCGGGCACTGTCCCGAGAGCGCGTGCTGTTTCATGCAGGCCCACAGCCCCTCGTCGGGGTTCAGTTCCGGGGCGTAGGCCGGCAAACGATACACCCGCAGTCGGGCGTGGTGTTCCTGCAGGGCGGCCCGTGTCTTTTTCGAGCGGTGGGCGTTCAACCCGTCCCAGAACAAAAAGATCGTGCCGGGAATCCAGCGCAGCAGATGGCGGACGAAGCCGATGACTTCGGGGCTGGTGATCGTGCCCCGCACCAGACGCAGGTAGGCGTGCGGATTGGGCGTGACCGCCGAGATGGCCGACAGCTTCGGCCAGTTGAAGCAGTGATAGAGAAAGGGGGTTTGGCCGTGCGGGGCCCAGGTCTTGCAGGGCGTGGGCAGCAGCGAGAAGCCGCTCTCGTCGAGAAAGACCAGCGTGGCCTTCAGGATTTGGGCTTTTTTTTCAAGCGCGGCCAGGTCTGCCTGACCCAGCGCTGGACGACGGCTTTGTCGCGCTCCCGGGCGCGAGGCGCGGGCTTCTGCCAGCTCCAACCGAAGCGGTGCAGCAGGCGGCAGACATGATCACGATCGTAACGAACCCGGAAGCGGCGCCAGATCAGATCGGCGACCCGCCGCGTGGTCCAGATGGGCGAAGGGAAGCCATAGGCCTCGGCCCCCTGGGCGAGCAGGCGCGGGAGCTGACCCAACTGCCTGCAGGCCAGCTTCGGCGGGCGTCCGGGACGCGGGCGACGGCGCAGGCCGACCTCTCCTTGTCGTCGCCACCGCTGGGCCCAGACAAACACGGCTTGGCGGCTCACGC
>Ga0315282_10006459_pt1 | contig 19618 bp, 18 predicted proteins | sample YL17G07_20_MG_FD_203693 | JGI IMG/M metagenome (GOLD analysis project Ga0315282, IMG submission 203693) | Sediment microbial communities from Yellowstone Lake, YNP, Wyoming, USA - YL17G07_20 | ecosystem: Environmental > Aquatic > Freshwater > Lake > Sediment | place: USA: Wyoming | collected... | reverse complement strand
GGAAGGATAAAAGACTATGGCATACTTTGAAAAGTTTTCTTTTCGGAGCAACAACGTATGATATGGCCAAAACTTTAGAAGAAAGGAAAGTGCTTGAAGAATACTTATTGATGTTGGTCACGTTAGGGGACATGTTCGGATATCCAATCTTGCGCGCTGGGCCGTTGCTAAATTACCGTTTTTATGTTAATTTCTGTTTAAGCCTTAGCTTTATGTCTTAGCTTTATGTCCGTCGAGCCCTTCAACCTTCTGTTTAAATTTATTATTTTTGGCTTTTCCAATAAATTGTTAGATTGTGAACCGTAACTTTTAAAGTTCATTTCCGCTTCTAATACGACAGCCGAGGTGAAGTTGCATTGGGTGAGGGGGAAATAACCTCGGGGTTGAGGCTTTCCTCTAGGCGGGTTGGAAGGCTTTACCCGGTGCTTTTGGACAAACACGGCAACATTATAGATGGGAAGCATCGGCTGGCTGCTGATCCGAACTGGCCTAAAATGAGGCTTGATCATATAGAGTCTGAGGAGGACAGACTTGCTGCAAGGCTGATTAGCAATGTGCGCAGGCGTAATGTGGCGGCTGCAGAGAAACGCGAAATCTTGCAAGAGCTTGGCGAGATATATGTTAAGGAAGGTGTGAAGTCTGGGACGGTGTTGGCCCGCAAAATTTTCGAGGAGTCGGGCATGAGTTACAGGTGGGTGATGAAGTATCTGCCAGAAAAGTTTAAGGATGGCACAAAATCGGAGAGGAGATCCGGTTCGGTTACATGTCGTGTAACCGGAAAGGATGCCAAACAACATGAAGAAACTAAAGAAATAGCTGAGCTAACTGCTCCTCCGGAAAAGCAGTTTTTAACCGTGAAGAAGTACGCGAACACCCACTTTGTCAACGTCATGGTGAAGAAGCCGTTCTACACGAAGCTTGAGAAGGCAGCTGAAGAGCTGGGAACAACGCCTGACATGCTAATAAACAAGCTTTTCTCCTGATACTCAAGAGGCTGGAAAAGAATGTGGAAAGCAAAAATGGTGGGAATCAAGCTTGAGAAACCCACAGAAGGACTAATAAAAGCCTACAAAAACAAAGATCTCGTGAGGATGAAAATAGATGAAGAAAACTATAGAATGTCCAAAATGCGGAAATAAATCTTGGATTTTATCACATGATCCAGATTTTAGTTGGGAACTTTATGTTAAGTGCTTAAAGTGTGGATATGAAGATGTCTTTGTGCTTGCGAAGTTCGTAAAAATGTAAGCGCGCAATAGAGAAAGTCATTCCAATCTTGGAGGAGCTTATGAAATTAAAAGCAAAGGTTGAAGGGGGCCAAGCTTTTCCATGGAATGACAGATGGGAACGCGTCAGCTATCGCTACTGGTTGTGTTGAGCCTGGGGATTTCGGAATAGGTTGCGGTACTACAACGGTTCCAAAGTATGTTTGTGAGGAATTAAAGCCTCATCCTGCTATATACTATCATAAACACCGCGCGCGCAAACACCCTCTGCGAGGGTATTTAGCTGGAGCGGCACCCGTCACTGGTGGAATGCTTGACTGGTTTTCAGAAAAAGTATTTGGAATATCCACCAAAGAAGCCTTTTCCCTTATAGAAAAAGTAAAGCCGGGGGAAGAATACAGGTATTTCCCTCGTGCGCGCGCATGGGCATCGTGGATAACGAATATATCTTGGCCTACGATGTGGGCACGACTGGTAATAAGGCCATTTTAATCGACATCCAAGGAAACCTTATTGGAAGTGCATGGCACCCCTATTCCAGAGTATACTAAGCCGGGATGGGCTGAGCAGAAGGCGGAGGATTGGTGGAAGGCGGTAGTTAAGACAACAAAAGAAACTATGAAAACAACAGGCATTTCGTCAGGAAATATCATCGCCATAAGCAGTAGTGAACATCAGGCGGGTTGCCTTCCAGTAGATCTTGAAGGCAAGCCTTTAAGGCATCAATGATAAGCAGATTAAAAAGGTGGTTGTTAAGGATCTCTATGAAATTACGGGATGTCCAGCAGGCTTTCTGCATTCAAAATTCCTTTGGATAAAGAAAAATGAGACAGCAATCTTCAATGAGCCATTCAGATTTCTACAATCTAAAGACTATATCATCTTTAGATTGACTGACCTATTTAGCACGACTTATGACGATTGCTTGGATACCTCGACATCCGAAAAAGAATTTATTCCGAGGAAATAGCGGAAAGAATAGGTATCCCCAAAGCTTCCTGAAATACACGCATCGACCGATATCGTTGGAGAAGTTACAGCTAAAGCTGAAAAGAAACGGGTCTTACAAAGGGAACTCCCGTTGTTGCTGGATATGGAGATGAGGTTGCTAACATAGTAGGCGCGGGTGTGCCTTTAGCCTTAGGTTCGGCGGTACTCTTCCTTGGAGGATCTATGTCTTCTAGGAGTTGATCCATATCAGGTACTTGACCTTGAAGCCTCCACAGTTAAGTCCGGATCCGATAACCTTATCTTCTTACCATACTTACACGGTGAACCGGGAAGCCCGAAGGGAGTCTTTTTCGGTCTGACCCCCCTCATACGAGGGCGCATTTCATACGTTCTGTTTTAGAAGGTATAGCATATGAGTTTAGATCTTATATAGAAAACGGAACGATTTGGTATAAAAATTAGTGAGGTTAGACTAACAGGCGGAGGCGGCAAAAGCAGGTAAATCGGCGAAGAATTGGTGCATACTATCCCTTGTTTTTGAGGAATTTCTCCACTAATTTTTCTGCTTCTTCTACAGTTAACACTGTCTCGTCGTAGATATCTTGGAATAATCTTGTCAGCTGCGTATTCTCAATGAATGCTTCCTTGAGAACTTCTTGATTAGCAAAAATTTCTCTTACAGGACCATCCGCAATAATCTTGCCAGCTGACATAACAACAACTCGCTTGGCGTATTCGCAAACTAGACGTATATCATGAGTCACAAATAAAACAGTTTTTCCCTCAGCATTCAATTTCTTGACGATATCCAGTATCCTTTTGGAACCAGCCCAGTCTTGTCCTGTTGTTGGTTCGTCTAATATTAGGATTTTTGGATCCATAGACAGAACGCTTGCTAAGGTAACCACTCTTTTTTCTGGTCTGCTTAAGAAGAACGGGTGTGTTCCAAGCAAATCACTTATGCCAAGCTTTTCACTCACTTCCTTGACTATAGTTTCAATTTTATCTTTAGGTAAACCTAGATTTTTTGGTCCAAATGCGATCTCTTCAGCCACTGTGGAAGAGAAAAGTTGATCTTCAGGATATTGATAGAGATATCCAACTACTCTACACAGTTCCCGTATTGGGGTCTTTTTTGCATCCTGCCCGTTAATCAAAATTTCGCCTTTCGTTGGCTTCAAGAGCCCAGCAAACTGTTTCATTAGAGTTGTTTTTCCAGATCCATTTTGTCCTATTATCGCAATCATTTCTTCTGGAAAAATCTTCAAGTTTACCTCTTTCGCTGCGAGATTATTTTCTTTATTTGTATATGAAAAATAGACGTCTTTAGCATCAATAATAGGAGTTTGTTCGTCCACTTCACGTTTCAATTCTTCTAGTACGTGTTCTTTTTTTGCCTTTCTCAGTTTTGTTTTTTCACAGACGACATCAATACATGTTCTAGCCTCATCTATTTCTATAGGTACGTCGATCTCGTATCCACGTTTCATTAGGCAATATCCCAGTTCTGAAATAGTGGGAAACTTGATTCCAAGACCATAATCTAAACCTCTTCTAATGACATCCTTTGGAGGTCCGTCAAGCACAATCTGTCCCTTTTCAAGGACTATCAGTCTATTGCAGCGTGTAATCGTTTCTTCTATGTCGTGAGTCACCAAGATCGAAGTTATGCCATATTGCTCATGCAATCGTCTGATTGTCTCAGTAACCTCAATTTTACCTAATGGATCGAGAGATGACGTGACCTCATCGTATATCATTATTTTAGGTCTTAAGACTAATCCTATTGCTACAGCAACTCTTTGTTTTTCACCGCCAGAAAGTTTGTATGGAGTAGCAATTCTATATCGTTCCAATCTTAGAGTTTTCAGAACTTCGTCGACTCTTGCGCGAATTTCTTCGCGGGGTACGTTAAGGTTCTCAAGCGGAAAAGCCAAATCATTCTCCACGCTGGAAGTGAAAAACTGGGTATCTGGTTCTTGGAAAACTATTCCCATGTTGCTGGCGATTTCGTGAGGTTCTACATTTCTCGTATTCTTACCTAGCACTTCTACATTGCCATCAAGTGTACCAGGTATCATATGTGGAATCAAACCACACATGGCAAGGCATAATGTAGTTTTGCCAGCTCCGCCAGGTCCAGTTATCACTACGAAATCTCCCTGGTTAATGCTTAAAGATACGTCTGATAATGCATACTTGTCGGCTTTTGGATATTTAAAAGACAAATTGGATATCTTGAGAGCTTCCTGCATTTGACATCCCGAATTTTTTCAGCTTAAAGAAGAAAGGCAGCTAACGTATAAATATTTCTTTTTAAAGTTCTGTAAAGTCTCTGCTCGGCAATTGAGGAAAAAACAACATCATTGTTCCTTAGGGATTTTCGTAAGTATTCTATTCCATCACCATGAAATATTTGATCTCTCCTACATGATCGCCATATTATTTTGGCTTGTTCAAGAAATTCTTCATCACGTTCAATGCACGTTAGCTTGCTTATTGGTTTTGAATTTATACTTTTCTTCTTTAGAAGATGAGAGAAATGAAGTGAGAAAAATCTAAAATAAGGACCTATTCGTATACGTTACTATCTTGTTTACTCATGGCTATGGCAGCTATCAATGAAGCTATTCAATTCGTGAGACAAATTGGAGAAATACGGGACAGAAAAAAGACAATGAGAGGATTGAAGAAGATTGATACACCTATACTGGCGGGTCATCAAGTCTTCTAGAATTATATCCGAGGACACGAAGGACTATACGGCAAAACACAGCTGAAGCCTGTGGAATCAAAGTAGAAGGAAACAACAAATAGGTTACATTTTCAAATGCAAGGAAAAACAATGGAATCCTACGATTATAGGATACTTCTGATTTGTTAGGACGTAAAGCAATGCTTGCCAGCGTCTGAACTTAAAAAATCCTCGAAAAGCTTGGACAACACGTAAGTTGGTGTTTGGAATCACCATAATGACAGCATCCGACGAATTTTTACAACAAGACAGACCAGATCAAAACTTTACAGAACAATTTTTAAAAAGCAAAAAATAAAAAAGGTGGTTATTGCCGCGTGGAACGTGCGTGCCACGAGCTAACCCTTGTCCTTATCCGCATCTTTGCCGCGTGGAACGTGCCTGTCACGAGCTAAAAACCCGTATCTTTCTGCCAGAGGTGTCATGATTCTAGTTATTATCGCACCAAGTATGATGAATCCGCCAAAAAGCCATCCAGCAATAGCGACCGGATTGTTGACAGCTAAGAAAGCCACCCAATAAGGTATCAATTTGAATGTGTCTGCAACTGCTGAAAGTCCCAGTGCTGCAAGCTCAAACGAAACAACACTGCCTATAATATGCTTGGCCATTCCTGAAGCAGTAAACATTTTCCTAGGGTGTTTGATCCAGTAGTACCAGAATATCATAAAGAAGACATCTCTTGTGAGCCCGTCCCACGTCCATGCGTGAAGAGCACCTGTCCACGTGTCATGAAGTAAGTGCGTAATTACTGTGGCGAAAGCGCCTGGAACACCGAAGAGCAATACCATCGCGGGATAAAATCCCCAGAATACTGTCCATCCCCATGTGTATGATGGAAGACCTGGAACCATTGGAAACAAATCGCCAACCCACATTAATGCGGCCAATCCAGCTGCACCCATTGCTGTTATAGCAATATCCTTTGAATCCCATTTTACCCAGTTTCTAACGACACCTTTGAACGAAATATGCCATCCTATCGGTTCTAAGAAGAACCATATTGACTGTATTGCTACGATGATCCAACCTATAATACTCATCATCGGAGTCAAAGCCTCAAGATCTACCATTCATTTTCCCCTCTATTTTTCGTAAATCTAATTCGTTATAGAAAGTATATAAGGTTAACGTCTGAATGGGGGTTGTCGGCTAATTCTGATTTAGGTTTGTGCGCGCATAAGTGGTCATTAATTCTCTGGTTTTGCTTTGTTCCTTCACATTTTCTTTTACGAGAGCTCGCCAGAAACATAATTATAGGCATATTTACGTCACCGCGAAGAATTTTTGAACACTTATGCGCGCATCGAAAACACACAGCAGGAACCCCTCGAGCTAGAATTAGCTGACAACCACACCTAAATGGACAGAAGTATTCACTGCGTTCCCAGCCATAGAATGATAGCCACGAGCAAAAACGATCAGAAAGTTGTCGCTAACATGCGGAATCCGTATCCGAGCACTAAGGAAACAAGCAGGAAAGCTAAGTATACACCTAGTATTACGTAATCTTTCTTTGCGAATGTATATTCATGTATACACGTTCTCTTTGGATATAGTCCAAAACCTCTTACTGATAACAAAAGGGAAACTGTCTGGGCTCTTTCCATGGTGGTGTAGATTAGAGGTGATGAAACCCTGGCAAAAGATCTGATTTTGCCCATAAATCTTCCAGAGCCTATTTCGCTGCCCCTTGCTTTCTGGGCTTCTATGATTGAGAATAGTTTGTCCAGCATTGAAGGGATAAAATTCATTGTCATTGACACTATCATTGCAAGCTTAGGGTTTATTCTTAGATTTTCAAGACCTCTTGCCATTTCCTCTGGACTTGTAGTAATCCAGAATACGAAAGCGCCTAGTGCAATCATATAAGTCCTCAACATTGCACTTAGCCCTAATCTTAATCCCTCATCGGTAATTATTATAGCGTGATACCATGGCCAGTCGATGATATATAAGGGAGTACCAATTCGCACCACTAAAGGATAGAATACAGCAAACAGGAGTATCGGAAGAGTTATCAAAAGTGAAATTTTTGCTTTTTGCAGAGGCACCCCAACAAGAAGTAAGAATATCATTGACAAAAACATTGGAACTAACACACGGAAATCCATAATAAGCAACGCGGTTACCAAACAAGTAATTAACCAAAATATTTTTGTACGTGGGTTAAGCTTATAGAAGAGCTTGTCTTCCCGTGAGTAGAATTCAATATGGGCCATCTTTTTAACCTGTTATTCATAGCAAATTAGTTGTGTATATAAACCTTTGTTCAGAAGAACCAGTCTCCAATGGCAGAGCACATAGTGACTCCATTATTATCACACATAATATCTTACACATTTAGCATAAAGAATTATTTCGTGCGCTCGCAATATTTAGCGAAAAGTTATATAAGTGCACTTGGACCAATATAAACTTCCCAAACAGAGGGAGAGAACTTGGAGTTTAAGAAACTCTTTGAACCGACAACAATAGGAAAAGTCTTTATTAAGAATAGAATAGCAATGGCACCTGTAAACTTATTTCCACCATCACCATTGTGCAATGCTGACGGTGAAATAACTCAGCGTACTATTGATTTCTATGCTGAAAGGGCAAAAGGCGGAGCAGGAATGATAATTACAAGTGTCTTCAAAGTCGAGAAGGAGATAGAAAAATGCTCAAAAAATGGAGTGATGAGTTGGCCGCTGTTTGTTCCAAAGAATTGGAGTCAATGGGCTGAACTCGTCGACAATCTTCACGCATATGAATCAAAGCTTTTCGTTCAGCTGTCTGCAGGACCAGGGCGTACTGTCGGAGGCGACGTGCTTGCTTCAGGAGTTAAACCAGTTTCAGCGTCCGAAAATATTGCTTATTTCAACCCAGCTATTACAACCAGACCGATTACAAAAGATGAAATTAAGAAGATAGTTGAAGCCTTTGGTAATGCTGCGCAACTAATGGCAACCATAGGGATTGATGGAATAGAAGTCCATGGCCATGAAGGATATCTCATCGATCAATTCATGACGGCTCTATGGAATAAAAGAACTGACGAATACGGCGGAGAACTGGAAAACAGACTGAGGTTTCCTATGGAGATTATAGAAAAAATCAGGGATGTTGTTGGAAAAGATTTTCCATTGATTTACAGATATGGAGTCAAACATTTCGCAAAAGCCAGCAGTCACTTTGGGAATTTTCCTTGGAACACCGCACTCGGACCCGAAGATCTTGAAGAAAAAGGACGCGATGTACCAGAAAGTATTGAAATTGCAAAGTTGCTCGAAAAAGCAGGGATCAATGCTTTGGATCTAGATGTCGGATGTTATGAAGGTTGGTACTGGGCGCATCCACCAATCTATCAGGCTCATGGTTACACAATTGATCTTGTCTCCAAAATCAAAGAAGTTGTCAACATTCCAGTAATTGCTGCCGGACGACTGGACGTTCCAGAGTTGGCTGAGGAAACTTTGGCTGAGGGAAAAGCAGATATCATTTCATTAGGAAGAGCTTTACTCGCGGATCCATTCTGGCCCAAGAAAGTGCGAGAAGGAAAGGTAGAGGACATTCGACCCTGCATAGGATGCCACGACGGGTGCGTGCAAAGAGTTCTTTTCCAGGGTAGAGTTCTAAGTTGCACAGTGAATCCAACATGTGGAAGAGAGAAGACCTATGCACTTAAGCCAGCAGTAAAGGCAAAGAAGATCATGATAGTTGGTGGAGGAGTTGCAGGAATGGAAGCAGCAAGAATCGCAACTTTAAGAGGACACGATGTGACAATTTACGAGAAAAGTGGAAAACTTGGAGGGCACTTAATAGAGGCAGCTGTACCAGATTTCAAAAGCGACATTGATAGACTGTTGAAGTGGTATATAGCTGAACTGAAAAAAATAGGTGTGAAGGTTGTTTTCAATGTAGAAGGCAATACTGAACTCGTAAAGAAAGAAGACCCAGACGTTGTAATAATCGCGACTGGCTCTTCAGCTTCCATCCCAGAGATACGAGGGCTGAAAGGAAATGCAATGGTTACCACATCAATGGACCTTCTATTAGGATGCAAGAAGGCTGGAGAAAAAGTCATAATACTTGGTGGAGGGCAAAGTGGTTGCGAAGTCGCACTTTGGCTGGCAAAACAAGGAAAGAATGTCACAGTAGTAGAACAACTTCCTAATGTTATGTTTGACGGAGTTATCATCAACAGAGAAATGCTCTTGGCTTTGCTTGCCAAAAACAAAGTTCAAATAATTACTAGTGCAACAATAGAAGAAGTGGACAAAGAAAGTGTTACAATTGTCGATAAAGAGAATCGGAGAACGAAAAAGGATTGCGACACGCTGGTAATAGCGACTGGACTAGAGGCAAACAAGCAACTTTACGACTCTTTGAAGCGACAAATTGCCTCAGAACTCTATAAAATTGGAGATTGCAAAGAACCACGCAAGATATTTGACGCGATATTGGAAGGACACATTCTAGGTAAAGAAATTTAGAATGCCTTTTTCTTTTTTTACATATCAGGCTAAGAACGGCTTAATCCAAGAATGATCACGTTAGCCGTGCTGAGGCAGTATGAAAAAACTTAAATATGGAATTTGTCCTTTAACAAAAAGGGATTGGAAATGGTTGGAAGAATCCTTAAAAGTGAATGCCTTAAGAGGCTGAGAAAAACCATAGACGAAGGAAAGCCAATAATTGGAGTGGGGTGCGGAGCAGGGATAGTAGGTAAATGTGCAGAAAAAGGCGGTGCAGATTTGCTCATAATCTACAATAGTGGACCATCGAGATTTATGGGTCTGCCAACACAACTCCTTCCACGCTGGGGTCTAGGATACGGAGACTACTATGCAATCACCATGGGCTTGGGTCAAGAGACCATGTTCGTTGTTAAGGACACCCCTGTTATTGGTGGCGTTGATCCAACAGACCAGGTTAGGAATGTCGACAAAGTTTTAAAGGACTATGCTAATGCTGGATTTTCAGGAGTAATAAATTATCCTGATCGTTGGATTGAAATGGCAGTTGTATACGGACAAACAGATCCAAAAGCTGAAGAAACTTACTTGAAACCATTTGGCTGGGGATTTGACGCAGACGTAGAAATGATACGTTTGGCAAATGAACAGAAACTCCTTACAGTTGCCTATGTCTATACTTCCAAGCAAGCAGAAGATATGGCAAAGGTAGGTTGCGATATAATCGTTCCTCATGTAGGCTGGACCACTGGTGGTACTGTAGGCTTTGTAAAGTCAGTAACGCTTGAAGAGGCCGCAAAACTTGTTAACAAAATGGGCGAACCCGCCAAAAAGATAAAATCAGATATCATTGTCCTTTGTCACGGAGGACCTATAAACGATCTCAATTCAGTTAAGTACGTCTGTGAGCATTCAGTTGCGGTGGGTATCACAAGCGGTTCTATGATAGAAAGAATACCAGTCGAAAAAGCCATCACCGATACTGTGAAGCAGTTCAAGGACGTAAAAGTATCAAAGAAGTAAGAGAGATAGCGTCCAATACTTTTCTTATTTTAGGCTTTATAATCCCCATTTTTTGAATAGAGAAATAAAGTGAGGAAAAGAAGAGTTTATAGCGCTTTACTTTTTTGCCATCTTCCACCAATCATATCGTCAAGGATTCTAACCAGCAATTCCGCGAAATCAGGATCGTTTATATGCTTATCGACTTTTACAAGATCTATGTTGGGTCTAGACAGGTCTAAACTGCCTGCTAGCGTTCTGGTGAAGGCTTCAATGGTTGCTGGATCATACCAAGGTTTTCCGGTCGGCTTTCCCTGATAATCCACCGTTCCGACTCCTCCTTCTTTGTCATACGACGACCAGCCTTTCATAGGAATCACTATCACCGACGGGCCTTTTGCGTTATTAATTTTGGAAGCGATAATTTTGGCCAGTTCTACCGATTCTTCTTTGGTTACTCTCATCAAGGTCACCATTGGATTATGAAAGTAAAAGAGCCGATCCTTGAATTTTGCTGGAACGTTTTTTGTCTCTGGTCCCCAAAAATTAACCATGTCGAGAGCGCCAAGAGAGATGACTTGTGGCAAGCCCATTCTTCCCGCCGCTGTGAGTCTGTCTGGTCCAGCAATGCATACTCCCCCAACAAGTTCATTAGAAATCTCAGCAAGAGTTATATCTAAGATGCCTGAAGCAAATCCTGCGTCGATTAGAGCTTCTACGGTTCTGCCTCCAGTTCCAATTGCATGAAAAGTAGTCACTTCATATCCTCTCTCTTCTAAAAGGGATTTTGCCTTCAAGATGCACGGTGTAGTAACACCCATTTGTGTCATAAGGATTGTTGGTTTTTCAACAATTCCTATTTCTCTGACCTTAACCATACCCACCATAGCAGCTGCGGCGTTAGCAAGTATTTTGGCTTCTATTCGATTAACAGTTTTACCTCCCGCTAGATCAGTGACAGAAGGCATGACTGTCACATCTTTAACTCCGAGAAATTTGCCAGCATCTTTTGCTATAGTCGTCAGTATGAGCTTAGGAAAGCCTATGGGCAATGCTTCGAGTGCTTGTGCAATTACTGAAACACCAAAACTGCCACCATAACCGATTATGCCATGAATCTTTCCTGCTGCAGATAGGTCCTTAATTATTTTTGCCAGTCCTTTAGCCATTGTTTCTGCAGCAGCCCCTCTTTCCATTTTGGCAACTTCTTGAATAGTTTTTCCAGCTGCACTCGCAACTTCATCTTGTTTAATGTCTGGCTGCAATAACGTAGGAGCAGACAAATTGCTACTTGTGTCAACAATTAATACTCCGAGGCCGTCAAATTCAATTCTATTCTTAAGATAATAAGCCTCTGCCTCTTTTGTATCTAACGTCCCCAAGATTGCTATTACTTTTCTTTTCAATCTAAACACCTGCTTTTTTTCAAGGATATGTTTTTTCTGGAGGTGGCGTGTGTCCAGTGAATATCTCCAAGACTAACCCCGCATTCTTCACATCCACATAATAGTATAGAGCGATATCGCCAAGTCTTCCGCTTTGAATAACTTCTCCGCCCTGACCTTTCAATTCCTCAACTACCTGCTCTAGCTGCTCTTCAGTTGGCACGCCTAATGCTATGTGATGGAAACCCTCACCTCTTTCCTTTAAATGCTCCACGTATACGCTCTCCCCTTCTAGCGGAGATATTAACTCGATTGAAACGTTTCCTATGGTGGCTATTGCAAACCTAAACCCGTGAGAGACTTTCTTCCCATGAAGCGTGGTGTCTCTAAGGAAAGGCGGTTTTAATGTCCATAGGCTCCAAGGCTTAATCCCCAAGAGATTTACGAGATTCTTCATAGTTTCATCTATGTCTTTAACTATAAATCCCATATGATATACTTGTTCTAGCATTTTCTCGAACATTTTTCATCACTTCGGAGTAAATAGTATAACATCAATATATACATATTTAAATTTTAGCTATCTTCCAAATAAGCCGCAAATGGAAAGCGACCGAATGTGCAAATTTGACCTCATAATACTCATCGCAGAAACGGGAAATTGCGTGTATTAGCTCTCAATTTTTAAAAAAAAGCACCGACATTTGTTGCACTTGCATTCTGAGTAATGTCAGAACGCACTTTCATCTTTTATGTCAACGTCAAGTTAGAATATAATTATTCTATATAAAAAAAGAGTTAGCGGATGGCGAGAAGTTCTTTATAGGTGCCAGATGTCAAAAGATTTTTCAGTTCTTGTGTCAAGTTTGTTGGTTCTAAGATGATTAGCCAGTTTTCATAAGGATTTTTAGCTATGAGGGATGAATTCTCAATCACCTGTGAATTTCTTTCTTTCACCACTCCGCTTACTGGAGAGTACACGTTAACGGTTGCCTTAATAGATTCAACTTCTCCAAAGGGGTTCGCTTGAGTTACTTTAGTGCCTTTTTCGGGTAGTTTGACGAACACGATTTCGCCAAGTTTCTTCTGAGCGTAATCTGTTATTCCTATCATTACATTTCCATTAGGTAGAACTTTGGCCCATGTGTGTTCTTTCGTATAATAAAGCAATGGTCGTATTTCGTATTTTTCCATGCGCGACCCCCAGCTAATGTATTAGTCTATCTCTAGTCCCATTCCTTTAGCTATAAAAACTGGTAAGTCGTAAACCTCAACTTTTTCTTTGTATGCTGCTGGTCTCAGAACGCTTACGCATAAAGGACAAGCTGTTACAATGATTTCTGCTCCTGCAGTTTTGGCTTCCTCAACTCTTGTGGTTGCAATTTTGGCTGCAAGCTCAGGAAATGTTGCATATTCTGTTGTGCCTCCACCGCAACACCAGGCACGTTCTCTGTTTCTTAACATTTCCACAAATTCCACGCCAGATATTTTCTCGATAATCTTTCTTGGAGGGTCATAGATTCCTTCGTATCTGCCTAAGTGGCATGGGTCATGATAAGTGACTTTTCTTGTTACATCACTATTTAAACTAATCTTACCGCTTTCCATGAGTTTTGAAATGATTTCGCTTATGTGAAAGACTTCGAAGGGTTGCTCTCCTAGAATTTCTTTATAATCTGTTTTTAACGTGTGAAAACAACCAGCGCAGGAAGTTATAATGCGTTTGGCGCCTCGAGCTTTTAACAATGCTACATTGTGCTTCAGCATTTTCTCTGCAACGGTTATAGATCCATCCGCGATTTGTGGAGCACCACAGCACCACTCATCATCGTATAGGTAAGCCACTTCAAAGCCCGCTTTGTTAAGAATCTTTACTGCAGCGGTGGCGGTTTGAGGGAATCTGTAAGAGTCATAGCAACCCCCGAAATAAAAGGTTTCACCTTCCTTGGGTATATTCAAATCTTTAGCCCATACAAAACGTTTTGCTGGATCCTCACCGAATACGTTAAACTTTTCATCTACGTTTGTATCAACTATTTTGAGTGGTTCGACGGGACCGAGCCCCATTCTAACCATATCTTGCCTCATTGCCTTGAAGATTGAAATTGTATCTACGCCCAATGGACATATGGACTTGCAGTTTCCGCATAGTAAGCATCCCTCGTAAAGTCGTTTCACCAATTTGTCGTCGTAATCCAGTTGACCCTTGAGAAGTGCTCTAGCTATCAGGATTTTCCCCTTGGCATCATAGGATTCAAAGCCGCATTCTTCGCGCGTTGGGCACACTTTGAATGACTTAATCCGATCGAAATACGCACGGCTGCAAATGCCGCACAGTACACATTTCGATAGTTCTTTTTCATATTTTTCGAGAGTCATATTTACTTCCTCCATTAATAATAATATGGCAAAACTCCAGGATTCATAATATTGTTTGGATCAAGCGTTTTTTTAATATCTCCCAGCACTTTGCTATATGCGCCAAGTTTTCCCATGACAGCTGGCGATCTGAGTCTACCCAAGTAATGAGGAGTAAAGCCAAGATTTGACATCCGATCGAATAATCTAAGAATGAAGTTTCGAACTTTCTCTTCAGCTTCTGGATCCATTGCATCATAATACACCAACGGAGAGCATATCAAACAGTTTTCGCAAGCCCAAATAGCGAAGGCTACATCTATATTGGACTTTTTGACGCCGGCGTCGTTTACGAATTGTTTTACATCTTTGATGAGTTTGGGAGCATCAAGTGTTGGGAGACATGAACAGCAAGGATGCATGTTGACAAGTTTGCGATTGCCAGGGGGAATTTCATTGCCAAAGATGTATGAAGTGCCATAGCGAGCCATCTCGACCCCCTCAGCTTGTTCATCTGCAATTTTCTGTGCTACTTCTTTGCCTCCTGCTTCTATGCATAGGTGCCGTATTCTCTTCAACTCCACATCAACTTCCTCCGTTGTTCCACTCACAATTATTGGAACAAGAGTTGCAGGAAATTCAAACTGTGGGTTATGTTCTTTTAGCGCTATACCAGCATATTCTAACGGTATTCGTCTCTTCTGAATCCTGTTAAGAGCGCTAATTGCTGAGTCTAGGCTATCAAAGCCGAAACCACAACTGCCCCTAGTTTCCGGCAAAGGATACATTTTCAAGGTAACCTCTGTTATAACGCCCAATATGCCGTGAGACCCTATGAACAACCCAGTGAGATCACTGGCCCAGCCATAACGGTAGAAATTCCTAGAGTTGGGATTTGCACCTGCACCGGTCCTTAATATTTCACCGCTTGGAAGAACAACCTGTAGGCCCACGATCTGTTCTCCAACCAATCCATACTTGCCAGACCAAACGGCATTATTGCTAAGGGCCACTCCGCCACCTACTGTTGACGCGAGCCCATCTTGCGGACATGGTCCTGTCGTCCATCCTTGACGCTCAAGCTTAGTGAGGAGTTCTCCCCACGTAATTCCCGCTTGAACAGTCACGGTCAAATTTTCATCGTCGATCTCTAATATCTTGTCCATAGCAGTCATATCAAGCAGTATAGTTCTTCCCGCAATGGCACCAACCGCATTGGTCGCACCGCTCCAGCACGCAACTGGTGTCTTCGTGTGATTCGCCAAGACCAAGATGCTGGAGATCTCCTCTGCTGTCCGAGGCCGGACAATCATCAATGGATACTGAGGTACGTCAGCGTTGGCACCTTTAGAATAGCATACTAGTTCAAATTCATCATCAGAAATATCCTCAGAACCTACAATACCCTCAATTGCATTCTTTATTTCCATTTTTCATCCCTGCATAAATCTTGTATGTATCCATGAGCCCGAATATAAATTTTCTTATGGCTAAAAAAGACTTTTGACATTGTTAGTTGCAGAAGTTGATATCAGAGGCAATATCGATTTTCAGTTCTGTATAACTATGGAATAAAAAGATGGTGAGGCTACTTTACGTAGTCTTTCCAGTTAAGTTTAGGAGCGAAGCCCAGCTCTTTCTGCGCTTTCGAGATATCGTAGAGAGGTGCTTTCTTGTCTGCCAAGAAGACAACAGGGTTGCGAAGTGGAACGCCAGGATAAAACATTTGCGCTATTTTAATTGAGTCAAATTCCGAACACGTGTCAGCGCCGCCAATGTTATATACGCCGTACTTTATGTCCTCCTTTTCAAGAGCCAACTTACAGGCCTCAGCAACATCCCAAACACCTACGTACTGCCAGCAAAGGTCTTTCAACGCATCAGCAGTCATGGGAGCGAACATGGTTGCGAATTCAGAGGGGCGTTTTATTAAGGCTTCTGGATCTCTAACAAATTTGTCGATGAGCATTTTGGTATAGTCGTCTGGTCCTCCACCAGGAGCATCAAACCACACTGTTGCAAAGCGTAAGCCAATATAACTTGTCTCAGATCTTGCGGCGTGCATGCGTGCAATTTCTTCGGCCAAAACCTTCGAGAGTCCGTAGAGATTATGTGGCCTGCAAGGGTGATCCTCATCAACCGGCAAATATTGAATTCCATGATTTGAAGAAACCCATGTTATGAGTCCTGTCGCGCATATGCTGCTTGCGTATACAACTTTCTTTACTCTATTTTTTGCTGCGTACTCGAAAATGTTGAAGGTGCCTGTGCAGTTCACGTCCCATCCTTCTGGGTAGTTAGGTATTGCCGCTTCTGTTGGATAAGCGGCCAGGTGGAGAATCGCGTCAATATCTTTAGTGGCCTTGTCTATCAAGTTTCGATCTGTCAATCTACCTTCTATAAACTCGCCTATAGTGGTTTTTGGGGGAACAATGTCCAAGTTTACGATTTTATGACCTGATTTCTGGAGCAGTTGCATTGTGCGAAATCCGATTCTGCCTGAACCTCCTGTCACGAGTATTTTCATTTTTTCACCAGCATCAAATTTGTATTAGAGTAAGCAAAAGTAATATATAAATTCTACGTGAACACTGAAAATGAAGGGGTAGCCGGTAATATTATCAAACAGCCTGTCATTGGCGTTAATGCTAGAAAAGCTTTTATTTCTTAATGAGGTACATCTTCGAGGTTTATCGATTTTAAATAAAGGAGATACATAATGAAAGAAAAATCAATTGAGACGGATGTTTTGGTTGTTGGTTGCGGAGGAGCAGGTTTAAGAGCTGCTATTGAAGCTAGTGAACATGATGCAAAGGTTATCCTCGTAAGTAAAGGCCCTTTTGCTAGAAGTGGAGCGACGCTTCTGGCGGGCGCTGATTTAACATTGGATGGCAAAAGTCTACATGCTCTTGGATTTCAAGGTGAGCCGAAAGACACTAAGCAAAAATTCTTTGGCGACATAGTGACGCAAGGTTTTTATCTGAGTAATCAAAAGCTCGTGCAAACATATGTCCAAGATGCTCCAGAAAGAGTCAAAGAGCTACTTGATTGGGGACTGAAGGTTGGATTCTCTGAAGAAAGGGCAATTTTCGCGTCCAGCACTTCAATACTGAATGCTTTGTCCCGAAAAGCCAAAGAAAATAATATCCTCATAATGGAGGACATTATGCTTGTGAATCTCTTGACGAAAGGCGCAAAAATTGCAGGTGCCATTGGAATCGAAATAAACACAGGAGAATTCATAACATTTAAGTCCAAATCCGTGATTTTAGCCACTGGAGGTTGGCACAAGGCGTTTTCGCCTAACGCTGGAACGAGGGAGCTAACAGGTGATGGTGTTGCAATGGCTTATCGAGTTGGAGCTGAACTTGCAAATATGGAATTTGTCACTTTTTGTCCCAACGTGCTACTCTGGCCGCCAATATGGCGAGGAAATATTTTCCTTTATGTTATTCATCTCTTAATCGGAGGTCAGCTGGTGAACGCTAAGGGAGAAAACTTTCTTGATAAATATGACCCGAAAATCGTGAAAGTTGGCACATCAACTGAATGGAATAAATGTTTTCTGTCCATAGCTACGGTGCGTGAGGTTCTCGAGGGGAAGGGTACACCACACGGAGGCGTGTACTACAAAGCGGGAATGCCTTGGGACGTATTTGAAAGTCGCTTAACAGAGAAATATCCAAATTGGAAGTACAAAGGGATTGATTTTTCAGAATTGAGAAAAATGCTAAAGGAAGAAGGTTCTGTTGAAGTTGGACCAGCAGCGGAATACTTTGAGGGAGGAATAGTCGTCAACGAACGCTGCGAGACAAATATTTCTGGACTTTACGCGGCAGGCGAGTGTACCGCAAGTCTTTTTGGAGCTAATAGAGTTGCAGCTGCCACCACCGAGATGCTAGTTGAAGGGGCAATAGCTGGCAGGTTTGCAGCGGACTATGCGAAAAAAAGTGGGATTCCAGATATTGACAAAAAACAGGTTGATAAATTGCAAGAAAAGGCAATTCTCCCCCTCAAATTGAAAGAAGGCATAAAACCAGCAGAGTTGTTGAGAAATGTTCAAAAAGCAGCTTATGAGAAACTAGGTCTGATCAGGGATAATAACGGATTATCTGAATTCGTCAAATACATAGAAATGGTTAAGAAAGATCAGCTTCCAAAACTCTGCACTGTCTCCAAAAGTATGAATTACAATAAGGAATGGTTTGAGGCGCTTGAGCTGGAGAATATAGTCCAACTGCTTGAGCTATCTGCCAAATCTGCAGTTATGCGGACAGAAAGCCGAGGTGTTCATTATCGTTCTGATTATGCCTGGACGGATAACGACAACTGGCTCAAAGAAATAGTTTTAAGAGAAGACGCAGGCGACCTTCATGTGACAAAACGCCCGGTTATCATAACTAGTTTAATGCCGCCCTCGGGAGTAACTCCTTACTTGGAAATGGTCAAAAAGTTGATGGAAGCCCATTCTGAGATAGGTGGGCATCACTGAGGTGAAGTACATGGCTGAAAAACTGATAAAAGTCAAGATCTTGAGATTCAACCCATCCACCAATGGAAAAGCCTATTTTCAGTCTTATGATGTTCCGCTTACAGAAGGGGTTAGTGTTCTGGACATACTCGATTTTATCTATGAAAATCTTGATGGCAGTTTGGCCTATTATGATCATGCGGCTTGTAGACATGGAATCTGCGGTGGTTGCAGCCTTGTTGTCAATGGTAAACCATCCCTTGCTTGTCAAACTTTGGTTTTAGGGGATATAAGCGTGGAACCGCCAAAGAATTTTAAAGTTATCAGGGATCTTGTCTATAAAAGAGGAGAACTAAAATGACTGCTGAAAAGGAAGAAACAATCACTTATGAGGAAGCCAGAAACGCTGTTGCAAGTGCTAGCCGAAGGATAGCCCTTCTTCATCTTTCTTATGCTAAGACGTTGATTGAAGAGTTGGGCGAAAAGAAGGGAAAAGAACTAATCGCTAAGGCCATAAAAGATTACGGCAAAAGAATAGGGGAAAAAACTAGAAGAGAAGTGCAGGATCTTGGGTTACAGCCAACCCCCGAGAACTTTAGTTTTGGAAGAAGTTACAAGCTACCAAAGTTGGGTATGCATGATAAAATTGAAACTATGAAAATTGACGGCGAACAAAGGATAAGAGCCCATGGTTGTGTACTTGCAAAGGTATGGCAGGAATATGGAGAAAAAAAGATAGGGCGCCTTTACTGCTACATGGATGTGGCAAAGTACATGGGCTATAATGCTAACTGTAAATTAATACATACAAAAACCGTTCCGGATGGAGACGCCTACTGTGAGCTGGTAATTAGAGCCGCAACAGAAAAGGAGAGAAAGGACTTCTCAGCAAAAAACAAGGATTGGCTCTACATAGACAGGTACTGACCTACTATGAATTTCAAATAAATAAATTTATTAACTTTCATTGCCGATGGATCTAAAGGATGAAAATGATATGAAAATCGATAAAA
>Ga0315282_10006458_pt1 | contig 19625 bp, 12 predicted proteins | sample YL17G07_20_MG_FD_203693 | JGI IMG/M metagenome (GOLD analysis project Ga0315282, IMG submission 203693) | Sediment microbial communities from Yellowstone Lake, YNP, Wyoming, USA - YL17G07_20 | ecosystem: Environmental > Aquatic > Freshwater > Lake > Sediment | place: USA: Wyoming | collected... | reverse complement strand
CGGCATCTACCGCTTCGCCGATACCGCCATCGAGACCGTCTTCCCGCTGGGCTTCTTCCACAGCGCCGCCGTGCGCCGCGCCCCCACCCGCCTGGTCGTCTATCCCCGCCTGGGCGAACTCGACGCTGCCTTCTTCAGGGAACTCGAGGTCTCCCTGGAGTTCCTGCGCCGCACCCGTCCTTCGCGCGCCGAGGAGGATTTCCGCGGCCTGCGCGAATACCGCGACGGCGACAACCCGAAATGGATCCACTGGCGCACCAGCGCCCGTCTGGACAAGACGCTGGTCAAGGAGTTCGAGGAGCCGCAGGCCAAGCGCGTGCTGCTCATCGTTGACACCAACCTCCAGCGCCTCGCCGCGCAGCGTTTCGCCGCCTTCGAACAGGCCCTCTCCTTCGCCGGCACCGTCGTGCGCGACCTCGCCCGCCGCGGCTGCGAAGTCGAATGCCTCGGGCTGCAGCCGCCCGAACGCCTCGTGCGTACCGCCGTCAGCCGCGAACGCCGCAACCTCGACGCCCTCCTCGAAATGCTCGCCGGCTTCAGGCGTGACGACCGCCACACCCTCGCCGACCTCCGCGACTGTCTCTGGCGCCGCAGCCTGCACCGCGCCTACGTCCTCGTGCTCGGCCTCGGGTCGCTCCGCTTTCGGGCCTCCCTCGCCTGGCTGCAGACCGGCGACAACGTGCTCAAGATCCTGGACGTGCGCAGCGAGGAGTTCCGCCGCATCTTCCGCCGCCACGAACCCGGTGCGCCCCGGGACGAGGCCGACGAAGAGTTGCTCTTGAGCCTGGGCGATGAAGAGGGCGACGACGAGGACGCGGGCGACGTGCCAGAACCCGCCGGCGCGGCACACGCGCCCGCGTAGGCCAGGCTGTCCAGCCTGACCCCCCGGTTTGCGGGGCCTTCCCGGGCGGGGTAGTATGTGTAGGGGCAAGCGATGGACTTGTACCGTCTTCTGCGCCTGTCGTTCTACGCCATGGTCGCGTCCGGCGCTCTGGCCGTGTCGCTCGCCGAACCCGGTCCGGCCTGCCTGCTGGTCGTGCTGGCGTTCGGCGCCGCGGCCTTCGTCATGCTGGACAGCGGCCGCAATCCGCCGGTGCGCCCGCTGCTGGTCTACGCCCTGGCCCTGGCCCTGCTCCTGCTCGACTTCCTGCCGTTGCGGTACGTAGAAGCCACGCCGCGGCAGTACCTGTGTGCTTTCGCGCGCTTCCTCAGTTTCTTCTCGGCGCTGCTCTTCTTCCTGGCGTACCGGAACGTTATCCTGCTGACGGCGGGCGTGGCGACGCTGGCCGTCGTCATCCTCTCCGGCATCCTTGACAGCGGCCCGACGCTGCTCATCCGCATTGCTGTCTTCGTGGCGGCGAGTGCCTGGGCGCTGCTGGTGCATTCGTTGTGGCGGACGCGCGAGGAGTTCTCCGTCCTCGGCCGCCTCGCCGGCAGCCGGCACATCACTGTGCCTGGCGGAGCGCCGCCGCCCGCGGGCCTGCTGTCCCGGCAGGCGTTCTGGCAAGGGCTGGCGCTGACAGCGCTCCTGTCCGCGGCCGGCCTGGCCCTGGGTGTGTTCCTCTTCGTCTCCGCGCCGCGCGTCAACGACACGCTCACCGGCTGGCTGGAAGCCCTCGTCAGCCCGCGGACGCCGCCACAGAACGGCGAGGACGGCACTGTCCGCGGCCCCAACGGCGGGCCGGTACAGATCGGCTTCTCGCGGACCGTGGACCTCAACGAGCTCAGCCCCCTTCACAAGAACAAGAGCCCCGCACTCACGGTAACGTTCGCCAGACAGGGCCTCGAGTTCGCCTCCAACAACGGCCGGATTCTGCTGCGCGGGCAGGCATTGAGCGGCTACGTGGACGGCGGGTGGAAGCCCCCCGACATGCTGCCTGTGGAGAACGCCCGCCCGCCGTACGATCCCAGCGCGCCGGGGATCACACGCCCGCCGCCCGACCCCAACGGAGCGGGCGTCGCGCGCCGCGGCACCGAATTCCAGCAGACGATTGCGCCCAGCGAAGCTCTGCGGAGCAGCGTTGTCTTTGCGGCGGGGCCGATCGCCAGGACAAGCTTCGCCCAGCTTGCCGTGGACAAAGAAGGCTCCTGGCATTCGGCCGACGGCAGGCCGCTCCACGAACCCTACGACGTCTGGTCGTACGCGCCTGTGTGGCCCGAGTTCCTGCCGGAGAACGCGGCCGCCGTGCATCCCGATGGCAGCTACGCCGATGTCAGCACCAGCCTGCCGGTTCACGTGCAGCCTGATATCCGCGAACAGGCCAAGAGCATCACGCGGAACGCCGATACGCCGCTGCAGAAAGTCCGCGCGATCGTCGCTCACCTGCGCGATTCCGGCCGCTATCAGTACACGCTGCAACTGGATGAACTGAAGCGCACGGACGAACGGCTCGCCACGTTCCTGCTGAGCAAAGACCCGCTTTCTCGGCGCGGCCATTGCGCGTATTTCGCCAGCGCCTTCGTGGTCTTGTGCCGGCTTAACAAACTCCCCGCGCGCCTCATGGAGGGCTTCGCGGCGCCGGTGCCCGCCGACCTGCCGGCCGAGGGCCCGGTGAGCGTGACGTTCCGCCATTCCGACGCTCACGCCTGGGGCGAAGTCTTCTTCTCCGACTACGGCTGGGTCGCCTTCGACCCCACCCCCGCCGCACCGGCGATACCGCCGCAGCCGCCACCCGTGGCCGGCGCGTCGCAGTCCGCGGCGCGGGCCACGGCGTCAACGCCGGAATCCGGCCCGATCGGGAGAGCATGGGATGCCTTCATCAACTGGAACGGCCAGGAACAGCGCGCCATGTACCGGCGCTGGGGCGACGGATTGCGCACCGGGTTGAGCGGCAACGGGGGCGAGGGCGGCGGCGGGTGGCTGGGCGCGTTGCTGGCCTGGGCCGGCGCCATCATGCTGGTGCTGTGGCTGATGCAGGCCTTCCTGCGGCGCGGCCGGCGGCGCGCTCCTCGGTTTGGCGCGGGCACAGCCCGCTCGCAGGCCGCGCTGGCCTTCTACAACGATCTGCTGCAGGTCCTCTCGCGGCGCGGCTTCGTGCGCAAGCCCTGCCAGACGCCGCGCGAGTTCGCCGAACACGTCGTGCGCCACGGCGGCGACGCCTTCAAGGCCGTCCTGGTCGTCACCGACGTCTTCGAGAGCGTGCGCTACGGCGGCATGGAGATCACGCAGGAGGAATTCAACCGTCTCCAAACCGCCCTCGACCGCCTGCGCGAACTGACCTTCGTCTCCGCGCAGTAGACTGCGCCTCGCTGCTCCCGCTCTAACGACAAGCTCCCGCTTGCCGCATCCGCCCCAATAGCGCCTGCGCGATAATCGTGTACACGAGTTTCGCCGCCAGGAAGTCCGGCGCGCGCATGCCTGCGATCGGCGCCAGCTCCACCACGTCGAACACCGGCAGCCGGCCTGAGTTCCGGCAGATCACGCGCACCACTTCCAGCGTGCGCTGCCACGACAACCCGCCCGGTTCCGGCGTGCCGACCGCCGGCATGATGGACGGGTCCAGGCCGTCCAGGTCAATCGTCAGGAACACCGTCTTCCCGCGCACGAAACGCGCCAAGCCCTTCAGGAACGCGCCCTTCGGGTCCGTCGCTTCCGGCGCAAAAACGGTGGTCACGCGCGAGCTAGAGCGCCGAAACGCTTCCTCGTGTCCCGAGATGTTCCGTATCCCGATTTGGAACAGCGGGCAGGTCTCGACGATGCGCCGCGCGGCGCACGCGTGGCTGTAGCGCGACCCCTCGTATTCGTCCCACAGGTCGGCATGCGCGTCTATCTGCACGGCCACCAATTTCGGATTTCGGATTTCGGATTTCGGATTTGCCCGCGCGATGCCCTGCGCCACGCCCGCGGACAGCGTGTGCTCGCCGCCCAGCACGGCCAGCACGTCGGGCGCGGGCGTTCCCGAGAGGATCCCCGCCACCGCCGTCGCCACCGCCCCAATCATCGCTTCCGGCGTGCGCCGCACCATGCTGAGCGGGTTCAGCGTGTGGATGCCCAGTTCCCGCGCCGGCTCGCAGCCGAACTCCCGCTCGAAGCGCTCGATGGCCCGCGACGCCGCGATGATCGCCGCCGGGCCGTCGCGCGTGCCGGCGCCATAGCACGTCGTGGCTTCGTACGGGACGGGCAGCACCCACGCCCGTGCGCGCGCGCGGTCCGACAGTCCCCGTGGCAGCCCCAGAAAGTTCCACTCGCCTTGGTACAGGGTAACGTTGGCCATGAACACCTCGCAGTTCGCAGTCCTTGGGCGGATAGCCTAGCAGGGGCGGGGCGCTTTTGCCACGTCCGAGACGAGGGCCGATTGACGATTGACGATTGGTGATTGACGATTGGGGATTGTCGCGCCAAAAGCGTGGTACAATGTGCCTATGTACCGCGCCGTAGCCTGTCTCTTCTTCACCTGCGCGGCGGCTTGTGGCGCTGACGCGCAACCGTGGCCGCTGTGGGACGGACAGGAAACTGTCGAGCAATACGCCAAGCGAACGAACCTGCCGCCGACGAAGACGCTGGACCTGGGCAACGGCGTGAACCTGGAACTGGTGCTGATACCGGCGGGGAAGTTCATCATGGGGACGCCGGAGCCGGTGAAGCCGCAGCATACGGTTGCCGTCGGCCAAGCCGTCCTCGGCGTCGGCTCGCTCGCCATGCTGGCGATGGCGCTCTTCGTGGCGGTGCGCTCCATCCGCAAGAGGCAGCGTCCGCAGTACTCGCTGCTCGGACTGCTCGGCTTCGTCTTCTGCTCGTCCGTCGCCCTCTACGGGGGCATTGACTGGTGGCAGACAAGCCGGGCATGGCGGGAGTACGAAGCGGCCGTGCTGCGCTACGAGAGTGCATACGGCACCGAGAAGCCAGCGCATGAGGTGACGCTCACGAAGCCGTGGTACATGGGCAAGTACGAGGTGACGCAGGAGCAGTACCAGCAGGTGACGGGCACGAACCCGAGCCACTTCAAGGGCGCAAACTTGCCGGTGGGGACGGTGTCATGGGACAATGCGACGGAGTTCTGCAAGGCCGTAACTCGACCCTCCGGGTCGAGGCTCGATCCGGAGGATCGAGTTACGGTCCGCCTGCCAACTGAGGCCGAGTGGGAGTACGCCTGTCGAGCCGGAACGACAACGACGTACTACACCGGCGACACGGAGGCAGACCTCAGGCGGGCGGCATGGTATAGCGCCAACAGCAACAACACGACCCACCCCGTCGGGCAGAAGGAACCAAACCCCTTTCGACTCTATGACATGCACGGCAACGCCCTGGAGTGGTGCCTTGAATATGAGCATTACAGTCCGGCGGCAGCCGTTGACCCACAAGGCCCGATCAGACGCCACTTCTCCGTGTTGCGGGGCGGGTCCTGGCACGGCAGTGCCCGGGACTGTCGGTCCGCCTACCGTATCGGGGGCGATCCCGGCTACCGGGACAGCAGCTTCGGTTTCCGGGTGGTGGTGGAAGTGCCGCCGAGGACGCCGTAGTGGCGCCGGCCGCGGATCGCGTCAGATCGCTACTGAACGCTACTGAACGCTACTCAACGCTACTGAACGCGTCAGATCGCAATTCTACACAACTGTATGTCCGAAAACGGAATTTCGTCCGGCTTATCTATGTGGGTGACGGTTCGCGCGGGTGAGCGATACCCAACCCCCTCTGGTGCTCCTCTGGCGAGGAGCATCATCTCCCCCTCAGTGAGGGGGAGAAAACGGCGTGCGGTCATTCCTCGACGACCAGGTTGCGGAACTCGCCCTTCACGCCTTTGAAGCGCAGGTACAGCACGCCTTCCGTGACGAGGTTTTCGGGCGTGACGTCCTTGCCGATTGTGTCGGTGGACTCGCGCGCGTCATTGCCCACCTTGAACACGACCTTACTGCCGCGCTCGATCGTCAGCTTCTGCCAGTCCAGCGTGGGCGTCACAGTGTAACGCCGCCCTTCGCCGAAGCTGAAGCCCGCGGCGTCGCCCGTGCCCCGGACCTCGACGGAGATGGTCTTGAAGGTCTTGCCAATCGGCCGCTTCAGGCTCATCAGATTCGGGGTCTGGTCCTTCGGGTCCGGGTTGGCCTGCATAATGCCGTCGGCTCCCACCTTCCAGATGCCGTGCCGCACCTCCAGGTTCTTCGCCGCCAGCGCCTTGACCACCTCCGGATCGGGCGGCGTCCCCTGCGCCGCGGCCTGAGCGGCTGCCGCGTCCTTGGCTGCCGCTTCTTTGGCCGCTGCTTCCTTGGCAGCCGCTTCCTTCGCTGCCGCTGCGTCGGCCTCCGCTTTGACCTTGGCGGAGAATTCCTTGAGCTGGCTCTCCACCTTGGCCATGTAACGGCCGGGGGGCGTGCCGAGCCGTTCGGCCGCGCCGAGGGCCTGCTTCCCCTCGTATGGCTTGCCCAGGCAGCAGCACAACATACCCAGGGCGAGCATCTCGCCGCCGTCCTGCGAATTGCTGGCCCGCTTAGCGAACTCCGCCACGTCGTCCGTGCTGATGTCGGTCCAGGTCAGCGCGATCCGCCCGGCGCCGGTCTCGACCACAGGCCCCTTCTCGGCCAGGTCCAGCACCGCGTACGTCTGGCCGCGGTACGTGACCCGCGGCACGGAGTAGCGGCTGCTCTTCGCGCCTTTGACGATCCGCTCGCGGAGGTCCGCCAGACGCTTGTAGTCGGCCCGCAGCGCCTGCGCATCCGCGTCCTGCGGCGTGCCCGCGAGCTGCTCGGCCGCGGCGTCCAGCACGCGCTTGCACTGCTCCAGATCGAAGGCTTTCAGCGCCGCCTCGACATCCGCCGTCAACTGCGCCAGCCGCGCCGGCGCCGCCGTTTCGCGCGCGGCCTTGGCGTCCGCGGCCTGTTTGGCGCGCGCCTCCCGCTCGGCCTGCCCCAGCGACGCGTCCGCCTCGGCCACCGCCTCGGCCTTGGCCTTGCGCGCCGCCGCGGCATATTCCGGGGCGAAATTGTCGGTGATCCGCCTGTACATGGCGTACGCCTCGTCCCATTTCTTCTCCTGGCGCAGGCGCGCCGCGTCGTTCATGCGGCTCTCCGCGATCTGCTTCTGCCGCGCGGCGTTCTCCGCGCGCACGTCTTGGGCGAGCTGTGCCGCCCCCGCCTCCCAACGCCACTGGTCTTGCCAGCGCTCCACTTCCCGGCTCGCGTCATCGAACTTGTCGGCCTCGAGCAGCGCCTGGATCTTCGTGCGCAGCTCGGGCAGCGACGCGTTCATCCCCAGTTCGCTGTGCTTCTTCAGCAGTTCCATGGCGGCCTGCGCCTGTTCAGCCGGCCGCGGCCTGTCCACGAAGCGCAGCTTGTACGCGCCCAGCAACTGCACGATACGCGCGTGGTCGCTCGCGTTCTCCTTGATGTACTTCTGGATCACGCGCCATTCCTGGCTCGCCGCGGGACCGTCTGCCGCGGTCAGCGCCGGCGTGGCCGCTTCGGCCTTGGGCTTGGGGTCTTGAGCAACGTGCGTCGGCGCCGACCGCGACAAGGCCACGATAAGCACCAGCGCCAGCACCACGGTCACGCCGCTGCCGATCAGCACGGCTCTCGTCGAAACGCCCGGCCCCATCGGCTTGCCTTCGGTCTTGCGCTGGGCAGCCGCAAGCCCGGCCGGCGCGTGCGCTCCGGCCTGCACAGGCCCCGCGGGCTGCGCCTCATCATCCTCCGCCAGCAACTCGGCCTGCAGTGCATCCGCGTCGTCCGCCGTCATCAACGGCTCCGCGGTGCCGGTCGGCGATTCCGACGGCGCGGAACCAGGCGCTGGCGGCATGGCGGCTGCGGCTGGCAGCGGCCGGGGCGATTTCATCAGTGCGGACGCGGGCTTTGGCATGCGCACCGGCGTTGGCATGCGCGGCTTGAGCGGGCTCCCGGGCCGGCGGGCGGCGCCGTGCGGGCCGCGCGGAATGTGTGTGCGCAGGCGCCCCGGGCGCTCCCCTTTGCCGCCCGGCTTCTCGCGTGCCCGCAGCGCCAGCCGGCGCGCCAGTGAGATTGTCGGCGGCGGGGCAATCTCCGGCACGTCGCTGACCCCCGTCTGGAACGCCTGCCGCGCCTTGCGCAGGTCCGCCGCCAGGTCCTCGACCGCATCGTAGCGGTCGTCCGGCTCGGGCTGCAGGCACTTGCCGATCAGCCGGTTCACGTATGGCGGGATCGCCGGTTCCAGTTCGCGCAGCGGCCGCGGGTTCTCGGAAGCCAGCTTGAGGCCGAGTTGCAGAACGTTGGCGCCTTCGTGCGGCGGCCGGCCGCCGAGCAGGTGGTAGCCGATGGCGCCGAGGCTGTAGATGTCGGAACGCTGGTCGGCCCGCTCCGTCGCGATGATAACCTCCGGCGGCGTGTAGAGCGGCAGGGCCTCGTCGCCGAGCTGCTGGGCCACCTGCCGCAAGTTCTGCGCAACGTTCTTCGGCGTGCCCAGCCCCGACACGCGCACCATGCCGTCGTAGCCGATGATGACATGCGCCGGCCGCAGGTCTCCGTGCAGGAAACCGTGCGCGTGGCCGTAGGCCACGGCTTCGGCCATCTGGATGAGGATGTCCAGCGCCTCCAGCACGGGGTACTTGCCGCGCCGCTCCATGCTCAGCCGCAGCGGGTCCCCGTCCACAAACTCCATCGCCAGATAGATGCGGCCGCCGTCCGAACCGATCTCGAGAATGCGTTGCAGGTTCGGATGGACGAGTTCGCTGGCGGCTTCCCCCGCGGACAGCCAGCGCTCGCTGGCCGTGCGGCCCATGGTGGTGGCGGGATGCAGCATCCGCAGCGCCACGTGCGTGCCCGTCTGGGGCTCGAAGGCTTTGTACAACACGCCCGAACTGTCGGCGCCGAGTTTGACCCCGAGCTGATACTTGCCCACGACGGCGTTGGTGAGCCGGCTGATGCCGCTGGAGGCGGAAAGCTCTCCCACCGCGGTCAGCGACGCGGTGATCTCCGCGCTCACGTCCTCGTCAAGCCCGCGCCCCTCGGCCACCGCGGATGCCGACGCGCTGGGAGTCTGGAAGACGCTCTTGCAGCGCGGACAGTTCACGTAAGCGCCCGGTGTCAGGCCGAGTACGTTCGCCCGCGTGTGGCACTGCGGGCACATCACCACGGCCTTGCCCTGCTCGCGCAGCACCGCGTGGACCTGGTGCGGCCTCAAGCCGCCGCGCGCTACCAGGATTTCCCCGAGCCGCTGGTGACTCCCGCACGCCCTGATCTGCTCCTGCACCTTCACCGCCGCCTCGACTTCCGTCAGCGGGACGAAGTGCATCGCCACGGCAATCTCGCCAAAGCGGCGCTCGATGCCCGTGATCTGGCCTTTCAGCACCGCCTGCACCTGGACCGCGGTGATGTAGCCGCGCTCCGCCAGGATTTCCCCGAGGCGCGGGATTGATCCGCCGGCAGCTCGGTATCGGTCCTGTATGGCCAGCCCTTCCTCAACCTGCTCCTCAAGTACGAAGTGATAGCGCACCGCCAGGATGCCAAACAGGCTGTCCTGTATCCGCCGTGGTGGAAGCTCGGTGTTCACTGCCATATGCCGTTGCACTCCCCATACCCGCGTGCGGCCGCGCGCGGCGCTTTCGTCGCTCTCCTGGCACCGCCGCCGCCTCGAACTATATAGATTACCGCAACTTGAATTGAATTCAAGGCTTACTTAGACTTGCCGTCCATGAGCCGCGCACAGGTCTTCCCTTTGATCATGGCCGGCGGCGCCTCGTCGCGCCTGTGGCCCGCGTCCGATCGCCGGAAGCCCAAGTGGGCCCTGCGCCTGTTTGGGGGCTTTAGCCTCCTCGAACAGGCGTGGCGGCGCGCGCGGACCGTCGCGCCCGCCAGCCACTGCTTTGTCGCCGCGGGCGTCGCTCAAGCGGCGCTGGTGCGCCGTTCTCTGCCGGAACTCCCGGCGCGCAATCTCCTGGTCGAACCGGAGCCGCGCGACACTGCCGGCGCCATCGCTCTGGCCGCCGCCGCCATCAGCGCGCTCGGCCGGCAAGACGCCGGCGGTACAGGCCGCAAACCTGTCATGCTTGTGCTCCCGGGCGACCACATCATCGAGCCGCTGTCGCGCTTCAGAGAATGCGCCGCCACAGGCGCGCGTGTCGCGGTGGAGCTTGGCGCGCTGGTCACCTTCGGCATTCTGCCCCGCAAGGCCGCCACCGCCTACGGCTATGTTCACCGCGGCGTCGAAATCGCGTTGCGGGGCGCGAGCCGGAGCGCGCCGCGCGCCTACAAGGTCCTCGGCTTCCGCGAGAAGCCCGACCAGCGGACGGCTGACCACTACCTGGCCTCCGGCGTTTACTACTGGAACGGCGGCATTTTCCTCTGGACGCTCGACGCGTTGCTCGCGGAATTCGAGCGGCAGCTTCCCGGCCACGCGGACTTCGTCCGGACTCTCGGCGCGGCGCCCCTGCGCGGGCGGAAGTGGGACTCCCTGCTGCGCGCCCGTTTCACCGCATTGCGGAAGATTTCCATTGACTTCGGCGTGATGGAACACGCCGCCCTTGTCGCAACCGTGGCCGCCGACTTCGACTGGGACGATATCGGGTCGTGGAGCGCCGTCGCGGAACACCTCGATCGCAGCACGGGCAACGCCGTCGGGCCGGCGACGGACACGCTCGCCGTCGGCGCGCACGGCAACATCGTCTTTGCGTCTGGGAAGCGCGTTGCGCTGGTCGGCGTGGAAGGCCTGGCGGTCGTGGCCAGCGACAACGACATCCTGGTCTGCCGCCTCGACCGCGACCAGGACGTGCGGAAGGTCAGCGCGGCCGTCGCGGCCCGAACCGCCGCCTCGCGTCCGCGCAGGCGGTGAGGACCGCGCCGCGCCTTTTGGCGGTTTTCGTTAAACCCGGGGCGCCTTTCCGCACCTAACAAATGTGCGACTCTGGTTTTGCGCTCTGTACAGGCGGAGGGATTCCTGTTAGAGTATCCTTACGCTGTAACATGGTGAAGTAGCGGGAGACAACGCCTGTCAGTGAGGAGGCACCATGCGCGCCGCAGGTTGGAAGTCACGCGCCCTGGCAACGGCAGTGGTTTTTGCAGTGGCAGGATTCTGCCTTGCAGTCAGTACGTCGGATACGCACGCGCCGGGGGCCGCGGTGCGCGCGGTGGGCACCGGCACGCCCCTGCGCTTCACGAATCCGCCTGTGGCCACGGCGCCTACTGAGTTCGACTTGGGTGACGCCGCCTTTGGCTCCACCATCACTCGCTACATCACTGCCGAAGGCGGGCTGAAGCCATACCGCTTCACCTCGGTCGGACCGCAGAGCCTCGTCAACGTGCTGGAAGGCTTCCGCACCACGCTGCAGTTGGGCATTTCGGGCGTGCTGGCCGGCTCCCTGCCGCCGCGGCCGACCGACCCCGTGACCAGGGTGCCGCTGCCGTTCCCATCCAAGACGATCACCGGGGCCGAAGGCTTCCGTTTCCAGGTGACCGTGCAGGACGCCAAAGGCAGCAACGCGATGGAAACCGCCGTGGGCATGTTCAACCTGAACCTCGTGGACAGCCTCGTCTTCCGCTTCGCCATGGACAAGCTGTCCGATGCGCGCCTGGGCGCCAGTTATCTGTCAAAGGTTGACGTGGTCGGCGGCCGGGGCGCCATCAACTTCACGGCGCTGTCCGTCAGCAACGCCGTCACCGGCGCGGCGCTCGCCCTGCAGGATCTCGGCCTCTTCGTCACCTCCGACGGCACTGTCGTCGGCCGGCCGCTCATGGTCGGGACCTACGCCATCAAAGTGCAGTGCAAGGACTCCCGGAATCAGACCGCGCTCGCCCGGAACCTCTCCGGCCCCGACCAGGTCTTCAACATCGTCGTGCGCGATGAACCGGTCACGTCGAGCGAACTGGTCACGCTGCAATGCGACATCAAGGGCGATTACCGCTTCGAGAACCATGACGTGCTGCGCTACAAAGGCATCCTCAATGTCCTCGGCCTGGACACCTTCCAGCTCGTGAACTCCGACTTCTCCTGCGTCCTGGCCGGCATTGCCCTTGCCGGGCGCCTGAACGAGAAGGGCCAGTATAACGCGGTGCTGGACGATAAGTCCAACGTGAAGGTCAAGATCAACGCCAGGACCGGACAGGTGGACATCAGCGTCAAGCGCGGCTGGTTCTTGGCGGCCGTCGGCGCGAACAGCCTCAAACCGGGACTCACGCGCAAGCCCGTGCAGGTGACCGTCGGCGATGCCGTGGCCTCGAGCGAAGTCCTGGATTTCGAGACCCGCACGGGCGCCACCGGCTATTCGCTGAGCTTCAGGCTGGGCCGCACCGGCACCAACGCGGCCGGCGCCTTCCAGGTTGTGAGCGTCAAGGGCAAGGACGACGTCACGCTCAGCGGCCAGCCCGGCGATGCCTGGCGCGTCGGCTTCCTCGCCGTCCCGCGGGCCGGGGTCCAGGATCCGGCGGGCCGCAAGCAGGGCTTTGAGAACGTCACTAGCGCGACCGTGCGCATCGGCGCGGGCTTCACCGAGCAACTGACCGGCGCTCCGCTGCGCGTCAGCAAGGGCACAATCACGTCCAGCGGCATGGTCGGCGGCGGCGTCAAGCGCCTGTCGCTGAGCAAGGGGAGGTTTGTCGGCCGGCTCGAAACGCGCACGCTCAGCACCAAGAGCACCGGCATTCCGGTCGCCAGCGCGGCGCCGGCCTACGGCACGGTCTTCTTCCCGCTCGGGCTGGACCTGGTGCGCGGCGCCACCGACGCGCCCTTCAGCGGCGAGCATGCGCGGCGCATCTTCGGCCTGAAGAACCAGTATCGGGACGTGCCGCCAAAACGGTAGAAGTCCGGCAGGCATACAAGGCGTGGCGGGAGTTGCCCTCCGCGCGCCGCCGCGTTGTCCTCCACAAGGATGCTCGGAACATGCCCGAGAACGAAGAGCCAGCAGCCGGCAGCAGTGAACTCGCCGGCCCTCCGCAGCAGCCGGCCGTCGGCAGCCCCGAGCCGAATCCGTGGCAACTGGCTGAGGAGGGCTGGGAGGATCTGGCCAAGGCCGCCGCGAAGATTCAGGCCGCCGCCAACGCCATCAAGAAGACCGCCCGCAGCATTGACGGCTACAACATCGAACGCGCCCTGAACAAGCACAAGCCGCACCTGATGGCCGAGCACCTCGCCGGCCTGCGGGAACACCGCAAGACCAACAAGGTATAGGGATGGCTGGAACCGCAGAGGAAGGCGGTGCAGTGGCTATTGGCTACTGGCTATTGGCTGGCCCCCTTTTTCATCTTGACTTATTCCCCCCGCCGTGGCATTTGACGGTCATAGTCCAAGGTATGGGTATCATTTGAAAGGAGTTGGAGCATGCGGAACACCATCGCTTTCCTCGCCTGTCTGGCCATCGTCGTCGCGGCTGCCAGAAATGCCTGTGCGGCGGAAGAGAAGAAGGAAGAGCCGAAGAAGGAAGAAGCCAAGCCCGCGGCGGCAGAGGGCAACTACGAACTGGTTGACTCCCAGGTCCTCAAGTTCCGCCTGCAGGGCCAGGGCAACTACGGCGATACCAGGGACGACGACGGCATCAAACCTAACGGCGGCAAGGTGGGGACCTTCACGTGCGAAGGCACGAAGCTGGAACTGGCCAACGAGGCGTTCGAGGACGGGTTCATCGTCACGAAGGATTACGGCAAGATCAAGATCCGGTTCACCACTACCATGCTCGGCATCGTCCTGAACGTCTTCATCACGCCCGAACAGAAAGGCAAACTGGCGCGCCTCAGGAAGTAGCCCGTGTGCTTCTGCGCCGTCTTGCATTGTGCGCCCCGCACTGTATAAGCCAGCGCATGAAGACACTCTTCGTCACCATGCTGTTCTGCCTCGCGTTCCCCGTTCCGGCTCTGGCCGCCGACGCCCGCAAGCCCAACATCATCTTCATCCTCGGCGACGACCTCGGCTACGCAGAACTGGGCTGCTACGGCCAGAAGAAGATCCGCACGCCCAACCTCGACCGCCTCGCTGCCGACGGCGTGCGTTTCACGCAGCATTACTCCGGCAACGCCGTCTGCGCGCCGTCGCGCTGCGTCCTGCTGACGGGCAAGCACCCCGGCCATGCGTACATCCGGGACAACCGCGAAGTGCAGCCGGAAGGCCAGACGCCGCTTCCGGCGGACACGGTGACAATCGCCAGGCTGCTCAAGCAGCAGGGCTACGCCACGGCCGTGATGGGCAAGTGGGGCCTCGGCCCCGTCGGTTCCGATGGCGACCCGCTCAAGCAGGGCTTCGACCGCTTCTTCGGCTACAACTGCCAGCGCCACGCGCACAACTACTACCCGACGTACCTCTACGACAACGAAAAGCGCGTGGAACTGAACAACCCGGCGATTGGCCCCAACCAGAAACTCCCGCCCGATGCCGACCCGCAGTCGCCCGCCAGCTATGAACGCTTCAAGGGCAAGGACTACGCGCCGGACTTGACTGCCGAGCAGGCCTTGCGCTTCATCCGCGAGAACAAGGATCGGCCGTTCTTCCTCTACTATGCCACCACCGTTCCGCACCTCGCGCTGCAAGTCCCCGACGACTCCCTCGCCGAGTACGCCGGCAAATGGCCCGACCCGCCCTACACCGGCGGCAAAGGTTACCTGCCCAACCGCACGCCGCGCGCCACGTACGCCGGCATGATCACACGCCTGGACAGCGCCGTCGGCCGCATGCTCGCCCTGCTCGCCGAACTCGGTCTGGACGACGACACCATCGTTGTCTTCACGTCGGATAATGGCCCGACCTATGATGGCACCGGCGGCTCAGACGCGGACTTCTTCGCATCCTCCGGGCCGTTGCGCGGCCTGAAGGGCTCGCTGTACGAAGGCGGCATCCGCGTGCCGTGCATCGTCCGCTGGAAGGGCCGCATCCAGGCCGGCTCGGCCTCGGACCGCGTGACGGGGTTTGAGGACTGGCTGCCCGCCCTGCTCGACCTCGCCGGCGCCGCGACCGCCGCGCCGAAGGACGTGGACGGCATCAGCTTCGCGCCCACGCTGCGCGCGCAGCAGCAGGAGCCCCGCCCGTTCCTGTACCGCGAGTTTCCCGCCTACGGCGGGCAGCAGTGCGTGCGCATCGGTGACTGGAAAGGCATCCGCCAGAAACTCTCGCCGGGCAAAACCGGCAAGCCCCGCATGGAAATCGAGCTGTACAACCTCAAGGACGACATCGGCGAGAAGAAGGACGTGGCGGCAGAACACCCCGACATCGTCTCCTCCATCGAACGCATCATGCGCGAACAGCACACGCCCTCGCCGCTCTTCAAGTTCCCCGCGCTGGACGAACAGCCTGCGGTGAAGTAGCGCAAGAGTAAGGCAGAGTACCCCGAACGCGGCGTACTCAGTCGCCGATGATCTCGTTGAGACCCTCAACAACCGCCGCGACATCCTCCGGCAGCGCCCGGCCAAGACGCCTGCTCAGCCGCAGCGTGGAGAGCGTTCTGATCTGGCTGATCTTCACCCAGGACTGTTTCGGCAGCCCCGGCGCAGTCAGCTCCAGTGTCAGGGGAAAGCCGGCCTGTTGTGGCTGACCCGTTAACGCCACCGCGATAACCGTCCCGGAGCGCTCGTTGAAGACGTCGTGACTCAGGATAAGAACCGGGCGCCGCCCTGCCTGCTCGTGGCCCCGCGCCGGATCCAGGTCGGCCCAGTAAATCTCGCCCCTCAGTATCCGGGCCATTCGCGCGCGTCCGCCTCAATTCCCTCATCGGCCATCGCCCGTTCATCCGCCTTGTCGAGCTTGGCGCACTCGCGCGCCAGCCGCGTCTTGTCCAGGCGTGACACTTTCTCCTGAACGGCGACCTGGATGGCCTCGCTGCGGCTTCGGAACACGCGCCCCTTCACCAACCGGTCCACCTTCTTCAGGACTCTGGGACTGAGAGATATCGCCACCTTTGCTGTACTCATAATGTGGTATTACCATAGGTCATACTGCATGTCAACCCTGCGTAACAGCGCTGTCGCTGGACAAGTCTGCAACGTCATGCCCGATACCCGAGACACCCTCACCCCCCGTGCACCCGCCGCGCTTGCGCGGCGGAGCGTCCCAGCAGGCCGTCAATCGCGAACTTCGTGTGGCCGATCAGGTACGAATGGACTGTGTTGTTGAAGTTCCGGTACCAGTGCTCCGGCACGCCCTTCTTCCCCAACGCCGCGCCCGCGATGGAACCGGCCGTCGCGGCGGTGCAGTCGTTATCCATACCCATCGCCACCGTCTCGCCGATGATGCGCGTGAAATCCTTCTTGCCGATGGTGAGGCCCCAGATCGTCAGGCAGGCGTTGTTGATGGTGTGGACCCGGTGCATGCCCGCGAACTTCTTCTCCATCATCGCGCGCGCCTGCTTGTAGTTCTTGATCTTCGGCGCGACCGACAGCGCCCACTTCACGGCTTTGGCCATGGCGCAATCCTTCGGGATCTCCGTCAGCCCGATCTTCAGCGCCTCGATCGGATCATCCACCGCGAAGGCGGCTGCAATCGTGGCGGCGAAGAACATCTCGCCGTAGATGCCCTGCCGGCGGTGGCTGATGTAGGCATCGTGCCAGGCCATCGCCGCGGCTTTCTCCGGATAGCCGGGCGCCATGTAGCCCCACGGGTCGGAACGGATGTCGGCGCCGATCCATTCGCAGAACGGGTTGTTCGTTGCGCCGGCCTGCAGCGCCGGCACGCCTTTCTTCAGATTCTTCAGCGCCACGTCTTCGGCAGTGCACGCGTAGGGCAGGTACTTCAGCCACGCCTTGCCGACGTCGGCGACTGTGAAGTCCGGCCCGAAGTCCTCGACGATCAACAGTCCCAGCAGCGTGTAGGTGATGTCGTCGTCCACGGGCACGCCGTTCAGTTTCGAGCGCGTGTAGGCGTCGCAGCGGCTGACCGAATAGCGCAGCTTGTGCGGGTTCGGAATGCTGCTCCAGTAGTCCTTCGGCGGGAACGGATCGCCGATCTCCCTGGCCCAGTCTTCCATGTCCTTGACCTGCCAGAACTCCACCGGCGCGCCCAGCGTGCAGCCGGCCATACGGCCCAGGAATGCGCCCGGCAGGCGTTCGGCGTACGCCGCGGCGTCGAGCTTCGCCCACAGGCGGCGCGGGCCTTTCGGACGCAGCCGCCAGAGCAGGCCGAGGCAGTCCGGTTCTCGCCGCGCCAGCGCCTTGTCAATCGGCCGCGCCTGGATCCTCTTGAGCGCCGCGCGCAGCGCTCTCTCCGCCTGCGCCAGGAGCGGCTCCAGGCGCTTCGCGCCGTACTCATGCTGGAGTTGTGTGTACAGGCCGATGTCTTGGACCAGGCGGCCAAGGTCAGGGACTTTGGGGTATGGCATGCGACGGATCTCCTTTACGCTGCGTGCCGCTCTTCGTGGAAAAGCACCGTTCTCACTGTACAGCAAGTGGGGCGGTTCGTCAGCCTCGATTCATGCGTTGGCCAGGAACCCGACAGGCAATGTCGGTAAAATGGCCACGCGCCGCGCCCGCCGGCTCGGTCATGCAGCGTCGCTGTCCACAACCGGGCCTGAGCCTTGACTGCGGCCCGCGTTTTCCCCTGTGTCTACTCGCTTTGGACATGACTCTGCCATGCTAAGTCCAGGCCGCACAAAAGATTCCGGGCTTCGCCCGATTGGCCTGCACCTTGCTTCTCCATCCGCGTACGAGAGCAGCCTCGGCAACACGTGGGGACGGAACGATGGTGGTACGCATGGGCGTTGCACTGCGGCATGTCGCCTTGCTTGGCCTCGTTTGCGGAGCAATGGCGTTCGCTGGCGAGGCCGACAGCGCCCCGGCCCCGCAGCCGCCTCCCCAGGAGAAGACCAAGCCGCCGACGCCTGCCGCCAGGACCGATGCGAACACCGTCCCGGAGTATGAGGTCACGGTCACCGCCACCCGTTCCGCCACCGAGACGTTCCGCACTCCGTACGCAGTGGACGTGGTGACGAGCAACGACATTCTGCAGCGCAAGAGTTCGCCGAGCATCGTGGATGCGTTGTCCGAGATCCCCGGCGTCATGCTGCAGAAGACTTCGCCCGGCCAGGGCTCGCCGTTCATCCGCGGCTTCACCGGCTACCAGACGTTGCTGCTGGTTGACGGCGTGCGCTTCAACAACTCGACCTTCCGCAGCGGCCCCAACGAATACTGGCGCACCGTTGACCCGCTGTCCCTCTCCCGCCTCGAAGTGGTCAAAGGCCCGTTCTCGGCCTTGTACGGCTCCGATGCCGTCGGCGGCACGGTGAACGCCATCACCAAGAGCCCAAGCTGGGGCGACGGCAAGAACGTGTGGCAAGGCATTGACTGGGGCGGCGAAACGTACTACCGCGGCGCAACTGGCGAACGCAGCAACGTCGGGCACCTCGAACTGGAAGGCTCCTACAACAAGAAGCTGGCCTTCCTGTTCACGGGCAGCTACAAGGATTTCGACGACCTGGTCGCCGGCGGCGGTGCGGGCGTGCAGCAGAATACGGGCTTCAGCGAGTTCAGCGGCGACGGCAAGATCGTCTACAAAGTCGCCGACGGCCACGAACTGACCTTCCTTGGCCAGCACTTCCGCCAACAGGCCGTGCCGCGCACGGAGCAGACGGTGTACGCAGAGAAATTCCACGGCACGCAGCCCGGCACGGAGTTCCGCCGCAACAACGACGAGTTCCGCTCGCTGGCCTACGTTGAGTACCACGGTAAGGACATCAGCCCGATCCTCGCGGACGTGAAGGTCAACCTCAACTACCAGAACCACCAGGAGGAGCGCGACCGCAAGACCAGCAACAAGCGCACCGATGTCAGCGCCTTCGACGTGGACACCTTCGGCATGTACGCCCAACTGCAGACCAAGACGGCGTACGGCACTCTGACGTACGGCGTGGACTACTACCATGACAACGTTGATTCGTACCGCTACGACTTCAACGCCGACGGCTCCCCGCGTTCTCACTCCATCCAGGGACCGCTCGGCGACAACAGTTCGTACGCTCTCTTCGGGGCTTTCATCCAGAACGACACGTGGCTGCTCAACGACAGGCTCAACGTCATCGGCGGGGTCCGGTTCTCCTACGCGGCCGTGGACGCCGGCCAGGTCGCGAATCCCGTGGACAACAGCGAGTTCTCGCTGCAGGACAGTTGGAAGAGCATCGTGGGGAATGCGCGCGCGCTGTACCTTTTCGACGAGGGGAAACACTGGGGCGTCTTCGGCGGCGCCTCGCAGGCCTTCCGCGCGCCCACGCTCTACGACCTCACAGCGTTCGACGCCACCGGCCAGTTCGAGATCCCCAGCCCGGGCCTGACGCCGGAGAAATACCTGCAGTTCGAGGTTGGCGCGAAAGGCAGCTACGATTTCTTCCGCTTCAATGCGTCGTATTTCTATACGCTTATCGAAGACCAGATTACGCCGGCTCCGACAGGCAACATCATCCAGGACAGTCCGGAAGTCGTGAAGAGCAACGTGGGCAAAGGCTGGCTGCAGGGCATTGAGACGCGCGTCGAGTACACCTTCTACAAGCAGTGGACGCCGTGGGCCGACTTCACGTGGCAGGAAGGCGAAACGAATCAGATGACCAACACGGAGGAAGTCCGTGCCCCACTCTCGCGCCTCATGCCCCTGAGCGGGCACCTCGGCCTGCGCTACAAGCCAAAGGCCGGCAAGTGGTGGATCGAGGGCGTCGGCACATTCGTGGGAAGGCAGGATCGGCTGTCAATCAAGGACCGGCTTGACACACGCCGCATCCCGCCCGATGGCACGCCCGGCTACTCGCTCTTGACCATTCGCGGCGGCGCGG
>Ga0315282_10006457_pt1 | contig 19626 bp, 14 predicted proteins | sample YL17G07_20_MG_FD_203693 | JGI IMG/M metagenome (GOLD analysis project Ga0315282, IMG submission 203693) | Sediment microbial communities from Yellowstone Lake, YNP, Wyoming, USA - YL17G07_20 | ecosystem: Environmental > Aquatic > Freshwater > Lake > Sediment | place: USA: Wyoming | collected... | reverse complement strand
TTGAAGGTGGACCTTGAACTGGCCGCTGAGGATGTCGGCCGCCTCGGCCAGTGCGGGGGCTGTCTGGAAAGAGGACACCACCCACTCTATCGAGTGTTTGCGGCTAAGTCTTTAGCCTTATTTCCCCTCGTGCGCCCGCAGCAGGTCGACGACCGCGAGGTGTCCGTTGGCCTGGGCCACCGTTAGGGGGGTCTTGCCCTCCTTGTTTCTGGCGTTGATCTCGGCGCCCTTCCCGATGAGCAGCTCGACCACTTCCAGGCGGCCCCAGGAAGCGGCCGTGTGCAAGGGCGTGGCGCCGGATTCTCCATCCCGGGCGTTGATGTCGGCGCCGCGGCTGACCAGCAGTTCCGCGACCGCCAGGCTGCCTCCCAGGCAGGCGTCGTGCAGGGGCGTGGCGCCCGAGTCGTTGCGCTGATTCACCTGCCCGCGCCGGTCCAGCAGCAATTCGACGATGTCGCGGTGGCCCTTGAGCGCCGCGTCGTGCAACAGGGTCGAGCCCTGGGGCGTGCGCAGGCTGACCTGGGCCCCACTGTCCAGGATCAGCCGGACCACTTCGGTCTGTCCCCGCAGGACCGCCTCTTGCAGGCGGTTCTCTCCGCCGCGCGCGCCGCTTTCCAGAATGGCGCCGCGCTTCAGCAGCACTTCCAGAACCTGGCTATGCCGGTAGCGCAGAGCTTCATCCAGGGGCGTCGAGCCGGAATTGTCTTTGGCGTTCACCTCCGCGCCGGCCGCCAGCAGCAGTTCGACCACCTCGCGATGGCCCTTGATGGCGGCTTCGTGCAGCGGGGTGGCGCCGGTTTCCCGGTTGCGGGTCTTGAAGTCGGCGCCCTTGGCCAGCAACAGCCGGACGATGGCGGCCTGGCCTTTCCAGGCGGCTTCGTCCAGGGCGGTGGCCCCGGTCTCGTCTTTGGCCTCCAACTCCGCGCCACGCTCGAGCAGCAGTTGCACAATCTCGAGATAGCCGCGGTTGGCCGCCAAGTGCAGGGCCGTCGAGCCGGAGCGGTGCCGGGCCCGCACATCGGCGCCTTTGGCGAGCAGCAGCTCGGCCACCTCGCGATGATTGGTGATGACGGCGTAGTGCAGCGGGGTCGAGCCGGCCTCGGCGTGCCTGGCATTCACATCCGCGCCGTGCGCCACCAGCAGCGCGGTGATTTCCTTTTCCCCGGCCCAGGCCGCGTCGTGCAGCGGGGTGCCGCCCAGGGAATCCCGGGCGTTCACGTCAGCGCCCTCCTCCAGCAGGGCCTTGACGCGCGCCAGGTCGCCGGCCTTAACCGCCTGGGCCAGATCATCGCCGTAGCGGAAAGGCAAAAGGCAAAAGGCGAAAATCAAAAGGCAGACCACGGTCAGGCTACCATTCCGCCAGCTTGCGATCCTTCCACCGTGGCACAGGCGCCATACCCCAGAGCGCTTCGACCGGCTGGCCGGCGCTGAGCTCGTCCTGCACGATCACGCGCGCGCACTCGCTCCAGGTCGCTGCCCAGTGCAATCAACCGCGGGTGATCCTTGCGCAGCGTCCTGAGCGGAGCCTCGGCGCTCTGGGCGGTCGCGACCGACAGAGCGCCAGCCAGTGCGAGCGACAGGCCACAGATCGTCTTCATCGCGCTTCTTCCTCACAGATCCATCGCGAAAGTGTCCAGCGGGCTGACGCTCTCCTTGCCCACCAGGTAGTTGTGCTCGAGCCGGATACCGCCTTCCAGCGCCTTTGCGTAAAGGCCCGGCTCGCAGGAGATCACCTCTCCTTCCTGAATGAGCTGATCGCTGCCTGGCGTGAGCCAGGGAAACTCCCAGGCGTCCATGCCCAGGCCGTGACCGGCGTGGTGCGTGAAGGAGCCCTTGGCAGGCGCGAAAGAGTCCAGGTGCGCGCGCAACTCGTGGTAGACCAGCCGCCCCGGGACGCCAGGCCGGATCAGCTTTTGGGCGATGGCATGCCCCTCCATGACGTGCGCCCAGGCGTCCTGTTGAAGCTGGCTGGGCGCACCTACGATGAAGGTGCGGCACAGATCGCAGACGTAGCCCTGATAGATCGGGAACAAGTCCAGGATGTAGAGTTCCCCGTTGCGCAGCCGTTGACTGGTAGGGGGTCCGCCTCCCCCGATGGCGCGCTGGCCGCAGGCGAAGTCGCCGCGCAGCTCGACTGAGCTCTGGGCCTGATTGACGATGGCTTCGTAGATGATGGTGTGAGCCTGGTACTCGGTCATGCCGGGCTGGAGCTGCGATTTAACGGCGCCGTAAGCCGCCTCCACCAGCACCGTGGTGGCGCGCATGCACTCCAGCTCATCGGGGTCCTTGCGGCGGCGCATCTCATCGAGCACCGGGGTGATGTTGCGGGGCCGCAGCGGCGAGAGCGCGCGGATCACTTCGCCCAGCCGGAAGTCGATGTAGTCGTACTCCAGGGCCACCGAGCCGGCGCCGGCCGGCAGGTGGTTCACGGCCTGGCAGACCATCCCGTCCAGTTCCTCGTCCATGGTCGAGCGGCTGAAGGGGCGCTCCAGCGTGTAGCCGGTGTAGACGCACACCTCATCCACTGCCGAGCGCGGCGGCGCCTGGTTGGTGCACAGCAGGCTCTGCCCGGAGGCCTTGAGCGCGAACACATGCGGCAGTCCCGGATTCACCAGCACGCCCGAGAAATAGTAGATGGTTTTCGGGTTGGCCAGCACCACCAGTTCGAGCTCCTGGTCTTCCATGTGCCGCAGCAATCGCGTTTGCCGCTCGCGGCAGTTCTCCAATCGCAGCATGCATGAAGTATACACCGCGCTCCGCACTACCGGCCAGAGTCTTTACCGCAGAGACGCGGAGGCGCAGAGAAGAACAGTTCACTCCTCCCGGCTCGCGGCCGAGGGCGCTATACTCGCCCTTCTCACCTGGAGGATGTCATGCGATCAACTGCGGCGGCGGCGTTCGTGGCGCTGCTCTGCCTTTCTGCGGCAGCTTATGAACCCCCGGTGGACACGGCCGGGCCGCTGACGGTGCGGATTCAGGCGCCTGCGTCAGGTTCCTACGGCAGCGGTGGGTTTCTGGAGTTGTCGCAGCCGGAAACGCCTTTCACCATCACGGTTTCGATGAGCAACGCCGGTGAGTCCCCGCTGCAGGGCACCCTGCGAGTGGGCGTGATCGACCGCTGGCGCGTCGAGCCCGCCGGTCCGGTTCCCTTCTCTGTCGAGCCGCGGCGGCAGGCGCGGCTGGAGTTCACCCTCCGCTTCGGCCAGGGGACTTTCAATGCACACTATCCGGTCCACGCGTTTGCGGAGTTCCAGCATGAAGGGCGGCGCCTGGTGGCGCATCCGATCCTGATCCTGACCACGCGCCTGGCGGATCCGCCGCGCGCGCCCCTGCCGGTGGCCTGGAAGCCGCTGGCGGTCCCGGAACGCGGCGCGCTGGGCCTGTGGCGCATCCCGGTGCGCCGGGAGAGAGTCGCCATCACCGCCGAAGAAGCTCAGGCAGGGGCGACTGGCCGGGAAGTATTCGAGGCCAGCCCGGCGGTGCAGTACGGAGTTCGCGTGGTGCGGGGCCAGGCCCGCGAGGCTTTGAGCGTGGCGCTGGGCATGCGGCCTCCCGCGATGCGGGAGCGCGTGGACGGGGCCGTGATCGAATACCCGCTGGCGTTGCCGAAGACCCAGCCCCTGCGGTTCCAGTTCGCCGCCGCGGCGAGCGATCCGGCAGCGCGGGAGGGCGCGACGTTCCGCGTCCGGGCGCTCCCCTTCGAGGCGCCCTCCGGCCAGGAAGGAGCCGTTCTGCTCGAACGCCGCCTGGGCTCGACAACCTGGCAGGAACTGGAGGCCGATCTGAGTCGCTGGGCCGGTCAGAGCATTCGTCTGCAACTGGAAACGCGCGCGAACGGCGAGGTCTACTGGGCCGAGCCCACCGTGGTGGCCGGAACGGCGCCTGCCCCGCCGGCTTTCCCTCCGGCCGCGGCCCGGAAGTACCACGTGCTGGGATCCGCCGCCGGCTACCAAGTCCGCCTGTGGCCGGGCAACCGCGGGGCTCTGGATGCTGTCATTGGCTTCGTGAACAGCGAGCGGCGCCTGCTCTTCCAGGGTTTCCGAGCCCGTGTGGCCGGGGATGCGCTCGAGCAGTGGCGCTCCGCCAGCCAGTTGCTCGAAGCGCGGGACGAAGCGGCTGGCAACCGCTACCGCGTGCGTCACCGTTTCCGCAATTGGGCCGGAACCTTCGATCTGCTGAGCGATCTGTGGGTCGAAAAAGATGGCCTCCAAGCCCGCTTCTGGCTCGAGAACGCCCCCGCGCCGCGTCCCTGGCTGCACGTCTATATCGAGGAGGTCTCGACCGGCCCGTGGAGCGAGCCGGCGCTTCGGGTCTACGGCGGACCGGGCAACGTGATCCAGGACCCGCAGGCCTTCCGGTTGAACTACGACGGGCACAGCCTGGCCAGTTCTTTTGTGGGATTCGATTTCGCCAACGGCGTTTCTCTCCTCCAGGGCGCCGACGTGACCCCGGACCGCCTGGAAGTGGACCCGCAGGCGCGCATCTACAGCCTCAACACGCCGCACACGCAGACCATCACCTTCCTGCCGGCCGCGAATGTCTGGGAAGCGGTGAAGCTGTGGCGGGACCGCAACGGGCTGCGCGCCTCGGCCGGCGTCCCCAGGCTGGCCGGGCGTTTTGTCTTCGACCTCTGGTCGGGGCGCTACGGCGGCAGCGCCAAAGCCCTGGCCCGCGCGTTCCGCTACGGCCTCACCGACGCCGTCGTGATCTGGCACAGTTGGCAGCGCTGGGGCTACGATTTCCGGCTGCCGGACATCTTTCCGCCCAACCCGCAGTACGGCAGCTTCGATGAGTTTCGCGAACTGGTGGGGGTCTGCCGCGAGCAGGGCGTGCTGTTCGCTCCGCACGACAACTACATCGACTTTTACCCGGACGCCGAGGGCTTCAGCTACGAGAACCTGGCGTTCACTGCGAACGGCCAGCCGCGCCGGGCCTGGTTCAACATGGGCCGGCAGGCGCAGTCCTACCGCGGGCGGGCCGACCGCGTGCGCCCGTTCATCGAGCGCAACCTGCGTCTGATCCGGGAAGGCTTTGACCCCACCGCCTACTTCATCGATGTGTGGTCTTCGATCGCACCCTACGACTACTGGACCCATGACGGCCAGTTCGTCGAGCGCTCCGTCACCCGCAAAGTCTGGGGCGAAGCGTTTGCCTGGATTCGCGACTTCCTGGGCGCGAACGCACCGCAGATCTCCGAGGCCGGCCACGATCAGTTGATCGGCTGGCTGGACGGCGCGCAGGCCAACCAGTTGCGCGTGGACCCCAACGTGCGGGGCTTCGCCTGGAACATCCGCAGCGGCGATGCGGAGCGGATTCCGTGGCTTGACGCGGCTTATCACGACCGCTTCATTCTGCACGGCGCGGGCTACCAGGACCGCTACGCCGCGGGCCTGGACCTCAGGACCCACGGCATGTACAGCGACGATTACATGGCCACCGAAGTGATGACCGGGCGCCCCGCCATGGTTTCGATGCCCTTCAGCCGGGACGTGGTGCGCAAGTACTGGCTGCTGCACGCGCCCATGCGGGCGCTGGCCCTGCGGCGCATCAGCTCGGTCGAATTCGCCGGCGGCAACCTGCATCGCCAGCGCATCCGCTGGGACAACGGAGGGGAAGTGTGGGTGAACCGCGGCTCCGGGGAGTGGGATGCCGGCGGCCACCTGCTGCCGCAGTACGGGTTCTATGCCCGCGTGCCGTCCCCGGAAGGGCTGGTCGAAACGGCCGTCGAGAGCCTGGCCGGAAGGACCGTCGAGTGGACCCGGTCGCCCGCGCTCTACTACGTGAATGGCCGCGGCGAGACGGTGAACTTCGGCGCGGTGGAAACCAGCGGGGCCTGCCGGCTGAGCCGCGATGCAGACGGATTGCGCATCACGGCCGCCCCCGATGGCCCGGCCTTCCGGGTGCGCTTGCGCTGGAGCCAGTTGGCCTGGAAACTCCCCGCGCCCCAGCAGGCCGATGCGCTCGATGAGAACGGCGCCGTGCGCGACAGCGCGCCGGTCGGCCGCGAGGGCGGCGACATCCTGCTGGAGTACGCCGCGGGCGTGTTCGCTTACCGGCTGCGGTGACGGCCAGTCGGGGTCTCTACCGCCTCTTCACGGGAACACAGACAAGAATGTCTGTGCCACGCGGCACAGGCATTCCTGCCTGTGTGACTCCTTCAAGCTTCTGGAACCATCGAGCGCGCCGCAGGCCGCCCTTTTCGTCCCGGCGGGTGAGGCCCAGCCTCATGGGCGACTGTCCCCGATTTTCCGCTTTTTGCAGCGTGTCATTCCCGCTGTCTGAATCGCAGCCAGAAGCAAGGGACCTACTCCCGCTTCCAGACCATCCGCCGCCGTTGGGAGAGCGCGTGATACAGGCCCGGAAAAGCTGCTGCGTTGATCATCGAGAAGTAGTAGGGCAGGCGCAGAATCCTGGGGCGCAGCGGCCAAATCGCGCCTAGCAGCGCCAGGACATAGAAGGCGGCTTGCAGGCACCCCAGACCCAGATAGAGCGGCCGGTCCGCCAGCCAGAGGTTCGCCGGAACCAGCGCCAGCATGGCCGCCGGAACCAGCAGGCGGCCGGCTTTGTGGGACAAGAAGAAGAACAACGGAAGGAATCGCGGGGGCCACAGCAAGGCGCCCAGTTCAGCCAACTGCTCGAAATTGCCGGTCATGATGCGCACCCGCCGGCTGAATCCGCTCATTTCGTGCGCCTCTTCGCGGGCCACCGCTTCCATCTCGTAGACCACTCGAAAGCCCTTCTGGAGAATGCGCACCGGAATCACGTAGTCGTCATTGACAATGCCGGGCCGGGGGAAAGGATAGAGCGCTTTGCGGATGGCATAGAGCGCGCCGTGCGCCCCCAGGATCGAACCCAAGGCGGCTTCCTGCCGCTTCAGGAAGGTCTCATATCTCCAGTAAAAATCCTCTGATTCGCCCAGCTCGGCCGCTTCCGTCTTGCACACCGTGTAGAGGCCGCTGACGGCCCCCACCTCCGGATCGGCAAAGTTGGCCACCAGGCGGCGGATGGCGTCCGGCGCCAGCAGGCTCGCGGCGTCGGAGAAAGCCACGATGTCGCAGCGCAACTGCGGCAGGCTGTCGTTGAGTACAGCCAGTTTGCCGCGATTGACGGGATAGTCCAGGACCCGGACGCGCTCTCCACCCGGCCATTCCGCGGCCGCGCGCCGGGCGATCTGAGCGGTCCCGTCGGTCGAGCCGTCGGAGGCAATCACGATCTCCAGCCGCTCTGGCGGATAGTCCAGCGCCAGGGCGTTGCGGATCTTGGCTTCGATCACGGCGGCCTCGTTGTAGGCCGCCACCAGCAGCGAGACCGCCGGCTGGATGGCGCTCTTCTTGACGGGCCTGCGGAAGATGAGCTGCGCCAGCCACAACACCACCGGGTAGCCGGCATACACATAGAAGATCAGGCCGGCCGCCAGCCAGAAGATAAGTTCACACCCCAATCACCCGATACCATATCACAGCGCGGCAAGCCGCAAAGACGGAAAATCAAAAGGCAAAAGGCAAAAATCAAAAGGCAAAAATCTCTGAGCCGGGCCGCGGACCGGTTCAGCACTCCCGCGGCCTGCCCGCAAACTAAACAATCGTCAATGACTCAATTCTCAATGCCTCAATTCTTGACCGGCGCTGGAAACTGGCCAGTACGCGGAATCTTCGCGGCGCGCAGAAAAACGAGGAGTTTGGTCAACGAGAATTTGCCAAAAAACGGGCGCAGCCGGGCTCTGCGAGGCCGGCATCATACAATGGAAAGGAAAAGGGGCTACTATGCTTGGCATACTCCGTCATCGTCGACACGCTTGCTACAGCGGGCTAGGTTGCATGTGCGCCATCGAGCTTCTGGCCGCCACAGGTTTGTGGGCAGGCCGCGGCGCCGCGGCGCCGGCCGCCAATGCGCTGCGCCAGATGAGCGACAGCTTTGAAGCGCTGGCGAGGAAGGTCTCGCCGACCGTGGTGAAGATCCTGGTGACGGGCTACCGCCCGGTTGCGCCGTCCGGTCGCCGGGAGACCGCCCTGATCGGCCGCCAGCACGGCATCGGCTCCGGGGCGATTGTGGATGCGAATGGTTACATCATCACCAACGCTCATGTGGTCGAGGGGGCACAGCGGGTGCGCGTCGTTCTGACACCTGTGCAGGCGGACCAGAAACCCGCGCCAGCGGCGGCGCGGGCCCGCTTCCTGGATGCTCGGATCGCGGGAGTGGACAAGGACATCGATCTGGCGGTGCTCAAGGTCGAGGCTACCGGTCTGCCGACGCTGCCGATCGGCGACTACCGGAAGCTCCGCCAGGGCCAACTGGTCCTGGCCTTTGGCAGCCCGGAGGGGCTGGACGACTCGCTCACCATGGGAGTGGTCAGTTCGGTGATGCGGCAGCTCGACCCCGACGAGCCGATGATGTACATCCAGACCGACGCCGCCGTGAACCCGGGCAACAGCGGCGGGCCGCTGGTGGACGTGGACGGCAACCTGGTCGGCATCAACACCTTCATCCTGTCGGAGTCCGGCGGCAACGAGGGCATCGGCTTCGCCATTCCCAGCGTGATCGTGCGCTTTGTCTATCAGGAGATCCTGGCCCATGGCCACGTCCACCGGCCGCAGATGGGGGCCGATGTGCAGGCCATTTCGCCGGCGCTGGCGGCGGGCCTGGAGCTGACTCAGGATTGGGGCCTGATTGTGTCGGACGTGCTTCCTGACGGGCCGGCGGCCACTGCCGGGCTGAAGGTGCAGGACATCGTTCTGTCTCTGGATGGCACGCCGGCGGAAAGCCTCCCCGCCTTCGCGGCCGCCTTGTATCGCAAGTCTCACGGAGACTCGGCCACGCTGGAAGTTCTGCGCGGCGCCCAGAGACTGACCCTCAAGATCCCGGTCCTCGAGGAGCCGCAGAGCGAATTCGACGATCTCCGAGGTCTGGTCAGTCCGGAAACCAGCCTGGTACAACCACTGGGAATACTGGGCATTGAGATCAGTGGCAGGATTTCCGAGATGCTCCCGGACCTGCGCATGAAAGCTGGGGTTCTGGTGGCGGCCAAGGCCGCCGGCGCTGCGATGGACACAGAGTTGCACGTGGGAGACGTGATCCATTCTGTGAACGGGGCCGCGGTGGTCAGCCTGGGAGACCTGCGGGCGGCTCTGAGCCGTCTGAAGCCGGGCGATGCGGTCGCCATGCAACTGGAGCGCGAAGGCAAGCTGATGTATCTGGCCTTCGAACTGGAGTAGGGCCGGGATCACGCCCCTCGCTATCCGGCCGGGCCATTCTCCGGCCCACGGCCCGGCTCAGAGATTTTTGCCTCTTGCCTAAGTCACTTTGCGCTCTTGGCGTCTGGCTTGGCGCCTTTGCGAGAAACTCTTTTCCTCACCTCGGCGGCGCGCTTGTCCTCGGGGGCCAGTTCGAGGAACTTGGCGAAGGCTTGCTGGGCGGCTGGCTGGTCCTTCAGCTTCTCCTGGGCTTCCCCCAGCCGCAGGTAGGCTTCCGCATAGCCCGGGTTCCACTTGGTGGCTTCCTGGAACCGGCGCGCAGCCGCCCGGTAGCTCCCCTTCTTGAAATAGAAGTTGCCAGTCTTGAGTTCCTTTTCCGCCTGCAAGGGATTGAAGGAGTACTCTTTGACCACCAGCGCTTCGTCTTCTTCCGGGGGTTCCTGGGGCGGGGGCGGCTTCTGCGGTTGCCCCGGGAGCGCCCCGCTCAACAAGACCAAACACCAGAGAGAGCGCCGCATCCGTGCCACAATTCTAGTATAGGAGCTTGTAGCCTGTAGCTTGTGGCCTGTCGAGGTCTCGTTTCTACAAGCCACAAGCTGCAAGCCACAGGCTCTTCTCTTCATGGACCTGCGCGAGAAAGCCGGCCAGTTGCCCTCCGGGCCGGGAGTCTACCTCTACAAGGACGCTTCCGGCCAGGTCCTCTACGTGGGCAAGGCCAAGAGCCTGCGCAACCGGGTGCGGAGCTACTTCTCCGAAGAGCATCTGGCGGACACCAAGACCGGCAGCCTGATTGCCGAGGCGCAGGACATCGACTACATCCTGGTGGACAACGAGAAGGAAGCGCTGGCCCTGGAGAACAACCTGATCAAGCAGTGGAAGCCGCGCTTCAACGTGCTGCTGCGGGACGACAAGACCTACCCCTACATCAAGCTGACCAATGAGAGATGCCCGCGCGTGTACGTCACCCGGCGGCTTCACAAGGACGGCGCCACTTACTACGGTCCGTACTTTCCCGCTAACCTGGCGTACCGCCTGGTGCACTTCATTCACCGGTACTTTCAGGTGCCTTCCTGTAAGGTCGATCTGACGCGCCGCCACCCCTACCCGTGCCTCCAGTACCACATTCATCGCTGCCCCGGCCCCTGCGTCGAAGGGCTGACCACCGAAGAAGCTTATGCGCGGAGCGTGAAGCAGGTCCGGCTCTTCCTGGAAGGACGGCAGAAGGACCTGCTGGCGGAACTGAAGGCTGACATGGAGCGGGCCGCTGCCGAGATGCGCTTCGAGCAGGCCGCTATTCTGCGGGACGTCATCGCCACGCTCGAAGAAACCGAGCAAAGACAGAAGATGGCCGCCGCCGGGGGCGAGGACATCGATATCTTCGCCTGCTACGCCGAGCCTCCTCTGGTGGCCGCCAACGTGTTCCATCTGCGCAACGGGCGCATCGTGGACCGCCGCGAATTCTTTTGGGAGGAGCAGGCCGAGTTTGAGACCGCCGAGTTCGTCTCCGCATTTCTGAAGCAGTTCTACCTGGACCAGCAGTACGTGCCGGCGCGGATCCATGTGCCTGTCGAGTTCGAAGACCTGACGGTGCTCGAGGAACTGCTCTCCGAGAAGCGTGGGCGCAAGGTCGAGATCCACACCCCGCAGCGCGGCCCCAAAAAGGCGCTTCTGACGCTGGCCGAGACCAACGCCCGGCACAGTTTCAACCAGCGCTTCCGGGTGCTGAAGCCCTCTTCCGAGGCCATCCGGGCGGCGCTCCAGGATATGCTGGGGCTGCCCGAGGGGCCGCGCCGCATCGAGTGTTTCGACGTCTCCCACATCCAGGGGACCGACACCGTGGCCAGCATGGTGGTCTTCGAGGACGGAAAGCTGAAGAAGTCCGGCTACCGCAAGTTCATCATCCGCACCGTGGAAGGCAGCGACGATTTCGCCTCCATGCGCGAGGTGATCACGCGGCGCTACGCGCGCCTTCAACAGGAGAAGCGCCCCATGCCCGGCCTGGTGCTGGTGGACGGGGGCCTGCCCCAACTGCACGCTGCCGCCCAGGCGCTCGAAGCCCTGGGAATCACCGACCAGCCGCTGGCCTCCATCGCCAAGCGCGAGGAATGGATCTACGTCTACGGCCAGGAGGACGAGCCGGTGGTGCTGGACCGCTTCTCCCCGCTGCTGCACCTGATCCAGAGCCTGCGCGACGAGGCCCACCGCTTCGCCGTCACCTTCCACCGCGCGCGCCGCCAAGCCACCCGCCTGAGTTCGGAACTCGGGCAGATCCCCGGCATCGGCCCCAAGACCGTAAACAAACTGCTCGCGCGCTTCGGCAGCGCCCAGCGCGTCCGCCAGGCCAGCGAAGAAGAACTGGCCTCCGTCGTGGGCCGTGCCGCGGCCCGGCGGGTGCGGGGGTTCTTTGAAGGTCAGACCTGAGCGGCTGAGATCGCGGCCGCGATTCTGCGGTACATCACGGCGCGGAACAGGTCCCCGAAGTTCGGGTCGTCTTTGATCTTCTTGTAGATCTCGAAGTTGGCGTCGATCATGTCCTCCAGCGTGTCGCCAAAGAACGAATCGAAGGCCAGCTTGCGGGTTTCTTCCGACGGGTTGATCGCTCGGTCCATGGCCCGGCGCAGGCCTTCTTGGTTCTCCAGGCGCCGCCCCATGTCGTCGGCGAAGTACTGGACTTTGTCGGCGTCCGTGAAGTTCGTTCCGTAGTGCTCGTTGATGTACTGGATGATTTCCGAGAGCGGGGCAAGCTCCTGCTGCTGGGGCTGGCCGGTCCCTAACGCAGAGATTGGCTTCAATTCACCGTCCTGGTCGATGAGCCGGATCGCGCCGGAACTGGTCTCCTGAATCCGATAGGAGTCCATATTGATGTTCCGGGTGATCTCCAGCGGAAGCGGGTCGTCCGGCAGCTTCAGTTTCCGCAGCAGGTGCCGCGTAAACTGGTAGAACTTCTCCAGCCCGGCGTCCGTGAAGGTGATGACCTGCGACAGAAAGGCGTAGAGCCGGACGTAGTCGCCGACATGCTTTCGGAAGTCGGGCCACGCTTCTCGATCTCCCCGGCCAGTCGCTTCAGGAAGCGCTCTTTCACCTGGAGTCCGTGCTGGACCTTGCATTTCTGCCAGGTGGCCGCCTGCGTGGCGTAGATGAAGTCAAACAGGGCCTCGGTGTCCAGGCGCCAGGCCGGGTCGTACTTCCCGGAGTCGCGGCAAGTGTAGCCGTGGGAGCCGAGATGGGCGAATACCGTCGATTCGAAGTCCTTCTCGGAAGTCTCCGGCATCAAAGAAGTCAGATCCAGCCGTGCGCGTGGAGCTGCCCCCAGGCGGTGCGAATATGCTGCGGCCGGAAGGTCCTCCGTTTCCGCCCACTCCACTCCTGGACCAGCCGCACAGCTTCCTCGGCGTCGTTTCTGGCAGCGGACTCGGAATGCGCCACCCAATAGACCGTGGCCAGCAGCTCCATCCCGTAAGGCGTCTCGAAGCCCTCAATCAAGCGCCGTACTCGTTCGAGGCGCCCGGCGGTCTCGGCATCGCCGCTGAGAAACCGCGTGGCCTCCTCGACCGCCTCCGGGATGACCCGGATGGACGCCTCCCGGCTGCGGTCGCCGTACCCCCGGATGAAATGACCCTCGATTCGTTGCAGAACGTGATTTAGCGTCTCGGCGTAGGGGCCGTACTTGTGCCGCACGAACTGCAAACGCAGCGGCTGGCCGGCAGCCTGCAGGAAGTAGGCAAGTTTCTGGACCTCCAGCAGCGTGAGACGGTACCCGGGGATACCGTAGTCCACCATCAGGCTGAGCAAGGCCGCGCGGCTGGCCGTCATCGAGGGCCGCGTCGTGCCCACCGGCATCTCTTCCGGGAACGGGGCGCCCCGTGGTTGGTAAAGCAGCACCTGCACCTCCGGAACTGCCGCCACCGCACGGAGGATCATGGGACGCACCATCTCCCAGTCCAGCCCGCCATTGCCGCACCCCAGCGGGGGGATGGCGATGGACCGAATGTTCAACCGCCGAATCTCTGCGAGCAGCGCCTCCAGGCCGCTCTCGATGTCCTCTATCCGCGACTTGCCCTTCCAGTGGCGCTTGGTCGGGAAGTTCACAACGTAACGCGGGTTGTCCAGGCGGTCCGTGGACACCACCAGCATCTTGCCCGGCTGCACTCCGCTTCGCTCACAAGCGCGGCGGTACACTTCGTAATTCCGGGGGAATGCCTGACGGAACTGCAACGCAATCCCCTTGCCCATCACGCCCACGGTGTTGACCGTGTTCACGAGGGCCTCGGCGTCCGCGTCCAAGATGTTGCCGCTTCGTATCTCTACCATGCAGCCGCCTTCAGTAATACTACTCCGGCTTGGCTGTAACTTCGGGCCGGTGAGCGGAATCCGCCAGGATCGCCCGCACCTCATCCGCTATGGTGCGGTCGATCACTCCTATAGTATGAAGGAGATTCCGCCAGGTGGAGGATGGGCCGCTGGCCTCCCGTGTAGCCTTCCACTGCCCCCCGATGAAGAGCATACAGCATCGGGGACCGGAGCGCAAAGTAAAACGGGACGTAATCCGCCAGGGTGCCGCCCCGGCATACAGGCGCGGTGCGTCGCGCCCGCCGCGCTTTGATGTGGCTGTCGACGATCGCCCGGCCCGCCAAGCGCCAGGAATGGATCTACGTCTACGGCCAGGAGGACGAGCCGGTGGTGCTGGACCGCTTCTCCCCGCTGCTGCACCTCATCCAGAGCCTGCGCGACGAAGCCCACCGCTTCGCCGTCACCTTCCACCGCGCGCGCCGCGCGGCCACCCGCCTGAGTTCGGAACTCGGGCAGATCCCTGGCATCGGCCCCAAGACCGTAAAGAAACTGCTCGAGCGCTTCGGCAGCGCCCAGCGCGTCCGCCAGGCCAGCAAAGAAGAACTGGCCTCTGTGGTGGGCCGGGCCGCGGCGCGGCGAGTGGCTTACGCCGCCGCCGACAGCCGGGCCGGGGCTTCGTCTGGTTCCGGCAGCGCGTGAACGCCCGCCCCTTCGGCCTCTTTCAGGAAGAGCATCTGGCGGCGTTCCCGATCGAACCGCACGCTGACCAGGTCCCCCCCGCGCACTTGCTGGGTGGCGATGAGGTTTGCCAAGGGCTGCACCAGCAGCCGCTCCACCGCGCGCTTGAGGTGACGCGCCCCGTATTTCGGGTCCGTGCCTTCTCCCAGGATGTAGTCCTTGGCCCCTGCCGTCAGGGTGAACACGAAGGGGCTGGCCGAATGGAAGATGCGGTCTTGCACCATGCCGAGCTCGAGATCGAGGATCTGGCGCAGCTCAGCCTCGCCCAGCGGGTTGAAGACCACCACTTTGTCGAGCCGGTTCATGAACTCGGGCGTGAACCTGCGCCGGGCGGCCTCCAGGCCAGCCTGCTCGATCTTGTCTGCCAGCTTGGGACCGGCTTCCTCCCGGGTAACCGTGAAGCCCAGCCTGGGGTTCAGAATGGCGCTCATCTCGGCAGCGCCCAGGTTGCCAGTCATGAAGATCAGGGCGCGGGAGAAGTCTACCCGGCGGTTGTCGCCCAGGGTCAGGGTCGCTTTGTCCAGGATGCCCAGCAGCAGGTTCCAGAGGGCGTCACTGGCCTTTTCAATTTCGTCAAACAGCACAAAGCTCAGCTTGAGCTTGTCGCTGTGATACTGCTGGAGGGCCTCCTGGCTCAGCACCGGGTGCGTCTCGCGATGGCCCAAATAGCCCGGCGGCGAGCCGATCAGCTTGGCGATTTCGTGACTGTGCTGGAACTCCGCGCAATCGACCTTGATCACCGCACTCCGGTGGCCGGCCAGGGCCTCGGCGGTCGCTTCCACGGTCCGGGTCTTCCCGGAACCGGTCGGCCCGAGGAACAAAAAACTGCCCACCGGCCGCCCTGGCGCGGTCATGCCCGTCAGGTACATCTGGTAGACGTTGACGATTTGCCGGATGGCGCTGTCCTGGCCGACAATGCGCTGTTTCAGGCTGGCCTCGAGGGACTCAGCGTCACGGCCGGTTCGCGTGAAGTCCAGCGGGATGTATAGGCGCCCCATCTTCGTGCCCCCCTTACTTAGATGGATGCACCGGCCGGGAATCTGATTCCAGGATTCTGTGTCGAGGTCCCCAGGCGAATGTGCGTGCCGGGGCGCCGGAGACCTCCGAGTTACCGCTGACGCCGTGAATGTGCGAGTAAGATCCGGTCAACTCCGTAGCGCGGCTGGGGGCGCACAGCGAGTTGGTGACGAAGCAGTTGGCGAAGCGCACCCCTTGGCGGCCAGCGCTCCGGCCGCCGAAGCCGGCAGATTGCGGCGCGTCATGGCCGGGTGGTAGCATATCCCGTTCCTATGCGACGCCAACTTTGTGCGCTGTTCTTGCTGGCTGCGGCGGCCCTGGCTCAGGACCAGGTCGTCCCCGGCCGCTTCGTCATCGACCCGCCTACACTGGAGAACCTCGGTTTCCGCTGGTACATCGAAGGGGACCGCAACCGCAACGTCTCGGTGGCGGTTTCTTACCGCAAGAAGGGTAAACGAACGTGGAAGGATGCCCTGCCCATGCTGCGGGTGCATCACGAAATCGTCAACCAGGACTACGGCGCGCACCGGGTGGGCAACCTGTTCGCCGGCAGCGTGCTGTTCCTCCAGGCGGCCACCACCTACGAGGTCCGCTTCGTGATGCAGGACCCAGACGGCGGCGCCCCTCCTCCCAAGATCGTCACCGCAACCACGCGCGGCGAGCCGAAGGCTTTTGCAGGCGGGCGGAAATTGCAGGTGCATCCCGAAACCGGCCTCATGAAGGCTTACGAAGCCGCCCGGCCCGGTGACATCCTGCTGCTCGACGCCGGCGTCTACAAGGCCGACGGAACCTGGGTTCTCACCAAGTCCGGCCAACCCGGCAAACCCATCGTCTTCCGCGGCGGCATTGACGGCGAGGCGATCCTGGAGGGCCAGGGCCACCAGGTAGATCTGTTCAACATCCAGCGCGCCGACTATCTGATGTTCGAGAACCTGACCATGCGGCACGCCCGGCACGCCATCCTGGCCGGCAACCAGGGCCAGCCCGGGGCCTCGGGTCTGGTGGTGCGCCGCTGCCGGATCTCGGACGTGATCTGGGGCATCACCACCACTTCGGAGAATTCCAGCAACTGGTACATCGCCGACAACATTCTCACCGGCACCAATCCCACCTGGTACCCGCGCCCGGAGGTCGAGTACATGTCGCCCTCACACACCGGAGTGAACTACTACGGCCGCGGCAACGTCATCTGCTACAACCGCATCAGCCGCTTCAGCGACGCCGCGGCGCCGGCCAACTTCGGCCCGCCGCTCGAGGACATCGACAAGCAGCCGGTCTCGAACGATGTCTACGGCAACGAGCTGTTCTTCTCCCAGGACGACAACCTGGAGACCGACTATGGCGCGCACAACTTCCGCGTCTACCGCAACCGCTTCTACAACGGCCACACCGGGATCTCGGTGCAACCGTTCTATGGCGGGCCGGTCTACCTGATCCGCAACGAGATCTACGGCGTCACCGCGCTCACCTTTAAGCTGCACAACTACTGCGCGGGCATCCTGGCCTACCACAACACCGCGGTCAGCGCCCGCAGCGGCTTCCAGTCGTTCGACCGCTGGCAGAACGGCCAGTTCCGCAACAACCTGTTTCTGGGCGGGCAGCCCAAGGAATACGCCATGGTCACCGGAACCATCACCGACTACTCCAGCATGGACTATGACGGCTACCGCAGGAACGGGCCGGGCAACCTGATCCGCTGGTTCGACGGCCGCCAGCGGGCGAACTACGCCTCACTGGAAGATTTCACAAGAGCCACCGGGCATGAGAAGCACGGAATCATGGTGGACTACGACATCTTCGTGAAGGCCGGACCGCCCGCCCTGGGCGTGAGCTCGGACCCCACCCAGTACGACCTCCGCTTGAGGCCCGGCGCCGTGGCGGTGGACGCCGGCGTTCGGCTGCCCAACATCAACGACCGCTACACCGGAAAAGCCCCGGACCTGGGCTGCTACGAACTGGGCCAGCCCTTGCCCCACTATGGGCCGCGGCCCGCGCCCTGACAATCGCGCATGATGCGCCCATCTGACGAGGAGATTGGAGTGGATCGATCGGTGTGGTGGCGCCTGCTGTTTCCCGGCCTGGCGATGTCGCTGGGCTGGGGGCTTCGAGGCCAGTTCGGTCATCCCATGGGCGCGGCCATTGCCGGGGCGCTGGTGGTCCTGGCGATCTGCCTGCTGCTCGAGCGCGAGGACCTCTCTTATGGCCTGATCGTGGCGTTTGGCGCGGTGGGGGTAGGTTTCGGAGGCCAGGAGACCTACGCGCAGACGGTCGGGTTCGTTTCTCAGGCCCCGTGGAATCTGCCGTTGGGCTACCTGGGTCTCACGATCAAGGGCGCCTTGTGGGGCCTGCTGGGTGGCGCGGCCATCGGCATCGCCTTCCGCCGTGAACGGTTCTCGCTGAGGGACATCGCCATCGGCGCGGCCCTGATGATTGCGGGAACCTGGCTGGGCTGGAAGCTGGTCAACGAACCCAAGCGCATCTACTTCTCGATCGACCGGCCGGAGGCCTGGGCCGGCTTCGTTTTGGGCGGGCTGCTGCTGGCCGGCTACACGAGCTGGCGCGGCCGCACCTCGATGCCGTGGCGCTTTGCGGGGTGGGGCGCGCTGGGCGCGGGCATCGGTTTTCCGCTGGGCGCGTGGCTCATGACGCTGGGCGCCGAGTCGCCGTGGACCGGCAGGTGGTACGACTGGTGGAAGGTCATGGAGTGTACTCTGGGGCTGGTGTTCGGCTTCGGGCTGGGGTATGGTGCGTGGCGCTACCGCAATTCGCTCCCTGAAGGTCGCGGCTCAGAAGGCGGTTCCGCGTTGCGGAGTTTGCTGCTGGGCGTCCTGGTGGTCAGCGCAGCGATCGCGGTCTACTACACGCGCGGCGTACACCCGCGCTTTCCATTCACCTTTCTCGGAGCGGGCCTGCTGGTGGTTGCTTTCGCCTCCGAGCAGTTGGCCTGGCACATCGGCGTCACCATGGTCTACTGCGCGACCGCCGTCAACGTGGCGGTGTACTGGCTGCGGGAGCAGAAAATCTTCGATCCCACCCTCATCTGGCTGTTGGTCGTCGCAACGACTTTGCCCATCGCCTGGTGGGTGGCCCGGCAGGCGCGCAATGACCGGCGGACCGTGTGCACGGCCTTTCTGCTGCTGGTCTGGACCACCACCCTGCTCTCCCACCTCAAGATGTTGGTCCATGCCAAACCGCTCCTGGCCAGCGCTTTCGTGGTCGAGGTGATTTTCACGGTGATGGCGGCGGCCCTCACCTGGATGGCGTTGAAAGCTCAAGCGCCGCAAACACCGGATAGTGGTCCGAAGGATAGCGCCCGTCCTGGTTGCGCGTGACGGTTTCCGCCTCCAGCACTGTGAAGGGCCCGCGGTAGAAGATCCAGTCGATGCGCGGGCCCTCCGTGAGCCCGCGAAATCCGGAAAAAGTGCCCTGCGGTCCCGAGCGGCGGGCCGCGGTTTCCCAGGCCTCGTTGAGTTGCGCCGCGAACACCTTGTAGACCTCGCCCCCGGACCCGGCGTTGAAGTCCCCGGTCATCAGGAAGGGCACGTCCCTGGGCAACTGGCTGATTCTCTCAGCGATAAGCTGCGCGCAGCGCAGCCTGGCCCCCGCGTCCTGCTGGCGGTGCGGGAAGTGGGTGTTGTAGAAGTAGAACCGCCGCCCGCCGGCCTGCATCTGGAAGAGTCCCCAGGTGACCATCCTGGGAAGGCTGACATCCCAGGACATGCTGCCCGGTGCATCCGGGGTTTCGGAGAGCCAGAAATTGCCGGATTTCAGCAGCCGCAGTCTGTCCTTCTTGTAGAACACGCCCATGTGCTCGTCCTCGTGCGTGCCGCGGCGGCTGAGGCCGAACCAGACGTACTCGGGCGCCTTCTCCGTGATGTACTGGCCTTGCTCATAGAACAGTTCCTGAGTGCCCAGGATATCCGGGTTCTTCTCACGGATGGTTGCCACCAGCAGGTCCCGGCGGAACTCCCACTGGTTTTCACCGTCGCTCTTGGCCGGATAGCGAACGTTGAAGGTCATCACCCGCAGCGGCTCGGCCGGCAGGACGGACAAACACAGCGCCAGGAAAAGAAGAACTCGCATCATCATCTTCAGCACCCTCCCTGATCATTCCCTATCACCTCCAAGGTGCGCAAGTGACGATGGTCCATCCGGAGCGGTCCAGCAAGAGCCGATGACTGACTGCCGTAATGCCTCGGTCTCCGGGAGGTATTGGACCCCTTGTGGGATAAGCTTTAGCTTGTCTGGCCCACTTTCGACTGCAGCGCGAGACAAGCTGAAGCTTATCCCACCCAGCGCCCCCCGGAGACTGAGGCATTACTGGCTGCTTGACTTGACAGGCCCGAGCCAGTTCGGTAGATTAGATATTGGACCGGATCGGTCCTATATG
>Ga0315282_10006456_pt1 | contig 19630 bp, 15 predicted proteins | sample YL17G07_20_MG_FD_203693 | JGI IMG/M metagenome (GOLD analysis project Ga0315282, IMG submission 203693) | Sediment microbial communities from Yellowstone Lake, YNP, Wyoming, USA - YL17G07_20 | ecosystem: Environmental > Aquatic > Freshwater > Lake > Sediment | place: USA: Wyoming | collected... | reverse complement strand
GAGCCGCCAAGCGGTATGGGATAAGGGTTGCGTCCCGAGGACCGCTCGCGAGCAACCGCCTCCTCCATTACCTCCTCGCGCGTACGGCCGCCCGACCAGCAGATCTCCGCTCCCAGCAGGTGATCGAGAAGCAAGTTCCCCGCCGGTGCGGCGGGCGCGTATCCGCGCAGTACCAGGATGCAGCGCAGGCCCGTCTTGGCTGCTGCCGCCGCGGTCTGTCGGCAATGATTCGATTGCTCGGCACCGATCGTGATGAGCGTATCAGCCTTCTTGAGTTGCGCGTCGGCAACCAGGAGTTCGAGTTTGCGCGTCTTGTTTCCGCCTCCCGCGAGGCCGGTCAGATCGTCACGTTTGATGAAGAGGCGCGGCCCACCCAGGACTTTGCCTAGCTGCGCGAGCGGCTCAATCGGTGTAGGAAGAGAAGTCAGATGAATGCGGGGCAGCGTGAGGTTCATGAATCCTCCAAGCGTATAGGCATTCCATTTCCTGTCTAAGCGAGGATTCTATCTGCCCCTGGCTAGGAAAATCAAATCCGGTCCCAGGCCGGCACTTCATCGCTGGCGCGATGGGACGAGATCTGCTAAATTTTGAAGTTTGCTTTCATAATTGCCGATGCGAGTTTCAGCAGGAGGTTAAGAAGCATGACAGTGGACGAGCGGCCCGCCGCCAGAAAGGTAGTCTTGGTCGGCAATCCGAACGTCGGCAAATCGGTCATTTTCAGGCTGCTGACGGGCAACTATGTCATGGTGTCAAACTTCCCCGGGACAACGGTCGAAGTCTCTCGCGGCCGGATCAACTTGGGCGGCATCTCCTACGAGATCGTGGACACGCCGGGCGTCCACAGTCTTGTGCCGCAGTCCGAAGATGAGCGCGTGACCTGCGAGGTTCTGCTCCAGGAGCATCCCGACATCGTCGTGCAAGTGGCGGACGCCAAGAATCTGCGCCGCACGCTTCTGGTGGCGTCGCAACTGGCCGAGTTCGGCATCCCGATGGTCCTCGTGCTCAACATGACGGATGAGGCTCAGGAGCGCGGCATCGAGATCGACACACACGGCCTGTCCAACCTCTTTTCGGTGCCGGTCGTCGAGACGGTTGCCATTTACTCGAAGGGCCGGCGCCAGCTCCTGCAAGCAATGCAGAACGCATCGCGGCCGGTGAATCCGCTCTACGATTGCCGCCCGATGAGCCACGCCGCCTCTGTGCTGAACGGGTCGGGCCCCGTCCCTGCGGCTCTGGCCGTCGAGTGGTTGTCGCTCGGCGACGCCGCTTTTACGCGCCGGCTGGAATCATCGCTGGGAAAACAGGCCATAGATCGGCTTCACCACGCCCGGAAGACTTACGCCGATGCCACGCGCCGGTCTCTGGCCAAGGACGTGGCCGCTGCCAGAAATGAATTCTTGGACCTCTCAACTGCAGCCTTCAAGAAGAAGAGAGAGGTCCGACTGCTTGAAAAAAGCGACAGCCCCGCATCGCGGATATGGCTCGTTCTGCTCTTCGCGGGTCTGGTTCTGTTTGCTTGGAATGAGTTCGGCGGCATGATGGGCATCTGGACGCCCTACGGGGCGGCGACCCGGGCTCTCGCTGCGCGCCTCGAGCACGATTCCAGAAGCTCCGGGTTCCTTGCCACGTTGCTGCTGACAAAAGCTTCCTCGGGCCGCGGGGAATTCGGCCTGGCTCTCGAGGCATTGCACTTCCTGTTTTTCATCGCTCCGGTCATCATCCCCTTTGGCTTTCTCATCGCTCGCAGCCGGAAGTTCGCCCATGAGGTCGGAATTCTGACACGCCGGGCTGTGACCGGCGTTCCGATTCTGATATGCGTCTTGCTTTTGCTTTTTGAATTCGTCGGCTACACGGGGGCGCAGACGCTGGTCGGCTTCCTGGAGGACATCATCTTCGGACGCTATCTGATCCCGTGGATCCAGCAGCTCCTGCCTCCAGGATTGCTCGGCGAATTCATCGCCGGCAGATACGGCTTGGTGTCGATGGGTCTGACTTATGCGATTGCGATTGTTCTGCCGGTGGTCGCCACCTTCTTCGTAGCGTTCGGCCTGCTGGAAGACTGCGGCTATTTGCCGAGACTCTCGATTCTGTCGGATCGCGTGATGCGCCGGATGGGGCTCAACGGAAAGGCGACACTGCCGATGGTGCTCGGCCTCGGATGTTGCACGATGGCCACAATCACGACGCGGGTCCTGGGCTCGCGCAAGGAGCGGCTCATCGCTACCCTGCTTCTCGCCGTGGGGATCCCGTGCTCGGCGCAGCTTGGCGTGATCCTCGGCATCGCCTCGGGCTTCTCCCCGGCTGCGACCCTGACCGTACTCGGGGTCGTGGCATCTCAACTGTTCCTGGTCGGCTATCTTTCCTCGAAGCTGATTCGCGGCAAAGCCAGCGAGTTTATCTTTGAAATTCCTCCGATCCGCATGCCGCAGCTCAGGAACATCGCGCTGAAGACCAGCTATCGTGTCCAGTGGTATTTGAAGGAAGCGGTTCCTCTCTTCCTCTGCGGAACGCTGGTTCTGTTCGTCCTGGACAAGGTTCGCGCGTCCGGACAAAGCCTGCTCGAATGGATGCAGGCGGGGCTCGCACCGGTTCTAACCGGAGCGCTTCACCTTCCGGCGCAAGCGGCGAGCGCTTTTGTGCTGGGTTTCTTACGGCGCGACTATGGGGCGGCGGGCTTGTTCCAGATGGCGCGCACGGGAATGTTGAGCGCGCAGCAGGTGGTCGTAAGCCTGGTTGTAATCACGCTCTTTGTCCCCTGCTTCGCCAGCTTCCTGGTTATTGTCAAAGAGCAGGGAATGAAGCGCGCCGTGGCTATCACAACCTTCATCATCCCCTTCGCCATCAGTGTCGGCGCCGTGCTCAGTTGGGTGCTGCGCACGTTTCACATTACCTTCGGCTAGCACCAAGCCCCTTGAAAGGGGTGGGCGGAAACAGGTGTCTGTCACAAATGTCACCAAGCTAAGGGACCCTGAAAGGGTCCGGCAGCGCAGCCCAGGGCGTGAGCCCTGGGAAAAGGGCAATAATGTGGAGAGAGACCTGTAAGGGCGACGCAGCCAGCGTCGCCCTTACAGGGCTGGACTCTCCTTGCTGCGTCTCCCCAGGGTTTACGCCCTGGGCTCTCCTGTCGCGCCCTTGCCGGGCTGTCAAACAACTGTCGCCGTTCCAAACCGCACACGAGAAGGACGCCTTATCCTGGTGCGATTCGCTTCTATCACCAATTTCGCTATGCTGCCCGGCAATTTTCCGTTAGGATCTCATCGCCAAGTAATCTGATTCTAGTACCCTGAAGCCGCACACAATCGACATGGAATTCACAGGCGACAAGCTTCCCGAGCAACTGGTAGAGATCCTCGAGGCTCTCTGGACTCTCGAGGAAAAGGGACAAGGCACGCTCAACGACATCTCACGCGAGGCGGCGGCCGAGGTGACGCAGGAGCTTTTAGAAGCGTTGCGGCGGCAGAACCTGATCGTGATCGAAGATGGGCAGCGCGTCAGGCTGGCGAACGCAGGGCGCAAGTTGGCCGAGCAGATCATACGACGTCACCGTCTCGCCGAGCGCCTGATCTGCGATGCTCTGGGCGCGCACGTGGACGATAGCGAGGACGCCGCGTGCGAGTTTGAACATGTCCTGGCCGAAGGGATCACAAACTCGATCTGCACCTTGCTCGGCCACCCGCGCTTCTGCCCCCACGGCAAACCCATACCCGAGGGTGAGTGCTGCCGCAAGGCCCAGGAAGAGCTTCGTCCCATCCTGGTCTCTTGCGATCAGCTCGACGCAGGCGAGTCCGCCACTATTTCCTATCTGTGCATGACCGAACATGCGCGCATGCTGAAGCTGTATTCGCTCGGCATCACGCCCGGCAATCGGCTTAAGTTGCTGCAAAAGTGGCCGAGCTGCGTGCTGCAGTGCGATGAGACCGAAATCGCCCTCGAAGAGGAAGTAGCCCGAAACATCTACGTCCGAAGGGACAGCTAGGCCGAGGCGGCAAGTCCGGCAATTCTCTGCCCGCCCCGACTCCTTCCCCGATTTCCTTCCGCCTCTGGTTTCCCCTTGTGCTCCCGAATGGAAATGCTTATAAGGTAAATCTCGCTACCGCCAATTCAACTGTTACGGGCCACCAGCATAGCCGGGATGACAGGTTCACTGTCGAGTTTGCAGCTGCGACAGCCGATTGCGATATTTCCCCGAGGTTACAATTCCAGGCGGCGCAGGCGCAGAGCGTTGCTGATAACCGAGACTGAGCTGAAGGTCATCGCGGCTGCGGCGATCATCGGGCTGAGCAACAAACCGAACAGCGGATACAAGACGCCCCCGGCAACCGGGATTCCCAAGCTGTTGTAGATGAACGCAAAGAAGAGGTTTTGGCGGATGTTCCTCATCGTCCCCCGGCTCAGCCTGCGCGCGCGCGCGATGCCCCGCAGGTCTCCCTTGACCAGGGTGATGCCGGCGCTCTGAATGGCGACGTCCGTCCCAGTACCCATGGCAATTCCGACATGGGCTTGAGCCAGGGCCGGCGCATCGTTAATCCCGTCTCCCGCCATGGCGACGATGCGTCCCTGAGCCTGCAGGCCCTTGACGACGTCCCCCTTCTGTTCGGGCAAAACTTCGGCCCTCACCTCGTCGATGTTCAGCCGCTGCGCCACGTCATCGGCAGTAGCGCGGTTGTCCCCTGTCAGCATCACCAGTCGCACGCGATCGCGATGCAGCATCCGGATCGCTTCGGGGGTCGATTCCTTGATCGGATCGGAGACTGTCAGCAGCCCGGCCGCCCGGCCATCGATGGCCAAGAATACAATCGAGCTCGCGCCCCGGCCCAGCTCTTCTGCCTTCCCTGCCAAGTCCGCAGGATCGATCCGCAACTGGTCGAGCAGCCCTCGGTTTCCGAGAGCAACCATGTGTCCATCGACTCTGCCGGTGATTCCCATTCCAGGTACGGAGCGAAAATCCCTGGCTTCAACTAGCCGGAGACCCTTTTGCTCCGCTGCCGAGACGATCGCATTTGAGAGCGGATGCTCGCTCCCCCGCTCCAAGGAGGCCGCCACGCGCAAAAGCTCGGTCTCAGTCCAAGGAGGAACACTCGCGAGCGCGCCCAACCGTGGCCTTCCTTCGGTGAGCGTGCCCGTCTTGTCGATGACCAGAGTGTCGATCTTCTCGAGCATCTCGAGCGCTTCGGCGTTCTTGATGAGCACGCCCGCCATCGCGCCGCGGCCGGTCCCCACCATGATCGACATGGGCGTCGCCAGGCCGAGCGCGCACGGGCACGCGATGATCAGCACCGCTACGGCGTTTACCAGAGCATACGCAAAGCGCGGCGCAGGCCCGATCCAGGCCCAGACAAGAAAGGTGACTATCGCCGCCGCGACGACGCTAGGGACAAAGTAGGACGACACCCTGTCCGCCAGACGCTGAATCGGCGCCCGCGTCCGCTGTGCTTCGCTCGCCATGCGCACGATCTGCGCCAGCAGGGTGTCTTTTCCCACACGCTCGGCCCGCATGATGAAGCTGCCGGTGCCATTCACAGTGCCACCCGTGACAATCGTTCCTTTGTGTTTCTCAACCGGGATCGGCTCGCCCGTGACCATCGACTCGTCCACCGAACTCGATCCCTCAAGAATCACGCCGTCTGCCGGGATCTTTTCTCCGGGCCGAACACGCAACCGGTTCCCGCGCTTGACCTGTTCCAGGGGGATATCCTGATCTGCGCCGTCTTCGCGCACGAGCCGCGCCGTCTTGGGAGCCAGGCGTAGAAGCGCCCTGATGGCAGCCGTGGTCCGATTGCGGGCCCGGATTTCCAGCACCTGGCCGAGCAGAACCAGCGTCGTGATCGCCGCCGCGGCTTCAAAGTAGACGGCAGGCCGGCCGCCGTGGAGGCGAAACGACTCCGGATATATCCACGGAAATAGTGTGGCAATCAGACTGTCCAGATACGCGGTTCCGGTGCCGACGGCGATGAGAGTGAACATGTTCAATCTGCGATTGACGATCGAGGCCCACCCACGCTGAAAGAAGGGCCATCCGCCCCAAAGCACCACCGGCGTCGAGAGCAGTAACTGTATCCAGATCGGCGCTCTGCCGGAGAGGATGAACGGATGCTCCGGCCCGGCGATCATTTCACCCATCGCGACGAGAAGAATCGGGACTGTCAGGAGAAGACAGATCCAGAACCGCCTCTTCATTTCACCCAGTTCCGGATTGACTTCTTCCTCGAGCGTGACCGTGCGCGGCTCCAGCGCCATGCCGCAAATCGGGCACGAGCCCGGCTTGTCGCTCACTATGTCGAGATCCATGGGACACGTGTACTGAGTTGCCTCGCCCTGCGGCTGCTGCGCCTGCACGGCACCATGGCGCGATCCTGCATCGGTTGTCGATGCCAGAAATGCTCCGGGCGCCGCAGAAAACCGGTCCGCACAGGATCGGCAGCAGAAATAGTACTCCTGCCCCCTGTAGTCCACGTGGGCTGCCGCTCTGTGCGGATCGACGGCCATGCCGCATACAGGATCCTTGACTCTGACCACGTTCGGGCCCGCTGGTCCGGTGCCCGGCTCATCACGTTCCATCCATGCTCCTCCTTGCAAGACTCGATATTACTTTATCATAGCGGGGAGAATTCAGCCGGTTTGGCTCGGGATCCGTTTCCTGCCCTCTAAATCCAAGGGGGCGCCAGGCGCCCGATTCAACCGCCAGATGAAAATGATTTGATACGGAAAAGGTTGAGAATTCCCGAAAGATCTGCGAATCTATGACGTAACGGAAAATTGGAAGAAGAAGGGAATTCCTGGCAGAGCCAGAACATGGTTTTCCTCGCATTCATACACTGCATCCATTGATTCAGCAAAGGGATGCGTGGGAGGAACGATGATCGGCATTCTTCTGACTGTTCTCGCCGTTCTGTTCGTGCTTGCCCTCGCCTTCTGCTTCTCCGATCAGAGCAATCCTTTCAAGGAACTTTACTTCCTGCGCAAAGACCAAAAGCAAAGAGCGGAGGAACCAGGAGTCGAAAGCGAAAACGGAATCCCGTCAATTCCAAAACCGCGCTAAGAGCCCTTATCCTGGACCATTCGTAAACACGATCTGCCAAATCGTTGATTGACCCACACAGAGCCGCGAGCGTGAACGAGCGGGTGGCTTATCCATTTTTTCATTCTGTGCCATTCGCGTGTCGCCACCCGCTCCCTTACGGCCGCGGCTCTGAAGGAGATCTGCGCCTTGCCGCTGTTCTTCCCCAATAATCCCGGTCAGTGGATTTGATCAGGCACAGCGAATCCATCTCCTCGGCAAGCTCGCTTGAGGAGGCGGGCGAGCGGCCGAAGCTTCGCTCCCAAACCGCACGGTTTTCCATGCACAGGTAGACAAAAACGCGAGGCGCGCTTTCGGCGATCCAGGCTCGCATTTTGGCGTACATCTCGTCGCGGATGGGCCGGAAATAGCGCAGCTTGCCGTGGTGGCCCGGAACGAACTCACCATAAGGGACAACGGAACGCGGAAACCGCTGCCGAACGATGTCCTTCAGATGGGGCGTGAATCGCAGGCAGCCGAGACTGATCCAGCAGATTCCATCAGGATCCACGTGGCGAAACAGATCGCGCACGGCCTCTTCATAATCCCGCTCCCAGCCTTCGTAACAGATTAAGGGATCGAAATGAAAGCCGACGCGAAAGCCCCGCTCCTGGCATCGGCGGGCCGCGCTGAGCCGTTCCCCGAGCTTGGCCGTTTTCAATTCTTCGCCGCGGATTACACGGTCGGGATTGAGCGACCAAGAAACGATGGTGTGCCCGCCGTGATCCAAGGCCTGCAGGTTCTCCACCTGGTCCGATTTCGTCTTCAGCTCCAGCACGGCGTTCGGAAGCGAGCGGAAGAAGGGGACGAGCCGGCGCGAGTAGCAGGTAATGTCATCGAGCGCGAGCGAATCGGCAGTCTCCCCGGTCCCAATCCTGAAAGCGCGCCTGGGTGAGCGTCTCACCTTCTCCTCGACTTCCCGCATCAGGTCGTCGATGTTGGTGTAGATAGTCAGGGCCGGGTTGTTGAGGAATGCCTGCAGGACACAGTACGTGCATTCCAGGTGGCAGTTCAAGGCGTAGTTGACTACGAAGTACTTGCAGCAGATCTCGGCACCCCCGCCCGGGCATTCCTTCATGAAGCTGCCGCGATTGCGGGTCAGAATCAAGGTGCGTTTGCCTGTCGCGCGAAAGTCAGGCGCTGCCCGCAACTCGCATAGAAGGGTGTCGGCGTCCCGAAACGTACTTGTAGGAACGCCGCGCAGCCTCCCCAGCATCTCGTAGGTCGCCGCATCCTTCCATGATTCCTCATGGACGAGAACGCGCGCGGGACGATAGGGCACCATGCGCTCTTCACCAGATCCGGAACAAACGGTCCAGGGAGTCAGCCCGGCAGGCGCGCCCGAGCGCCTCGACCGTTTCCCGAAACGCCTCAGCGGAAGCCACGTCAAACTCCACGCGCAGACGCGGACTCTCGAAAAACGCATCCGGCGAAAGGCGCACCGTCCCAGGCAAGTTCAGTCTCCTTCTTTCAGCGAGGAAGGCCTCCCTGACCTCGGAAATCCTCGGGTTTCGGCGGCGATGCAGATAGCTGTGAATCCTCTCCCCCTTCTGAAAGGCCGAAAGACGCGCATCGCCGGCAATCTCCAGGATCTCAGCCTGGTTCATGACGTCAACCAGCGTGCCGCCGGAGATCGCAGCAAGGTCTTCGGCCAGCTCAAGCACTTCGCGCTGCAGGCTCGCGCTCAAGCGGACTGCCGCCAACACCGGCGCAACGCCCGCCTGCACTTCGTGCCCGGCTTGGGCCAGACGTTCCGCGCTTGACAGCGTGAGATGCCCGGCGTCGAGCAGGCGCCGCAGACCCGGATGCAGTCGGTGCAGGTTGAGATAGCTCCGCAGCACGTTGCGGTGCGGAGAGAGGCCGAGCAGCGGAAGAAAGTGCGTCACCAAGGTTTCCTCTTCCGCGCCGCATTGGTGCTTGAGCTTGAAGAGAACCCGCGCCACTTCAAGCGGATTCAATTGCCGGTGCGAGAGGTTGTCCCAAACGGCTTTGAGAAAAACCTCCAGTGTGCTGAAGTCAGCCGGTTGCAGGAACCTCGCTGCTGCCTCCGCCCTCCCCAGGCGGCGCAGCCCATGCAGGCGCCGGAACCCGCAGACGATCCTGTGCCCCGCCGGAGCAGCGCGCTCAAGGAGGATCACCGGATTGATCAGACCCACTGCTTCGAGCGACGATCTCATTCGGACAAGGTCGAGATCTTCGCTGATCCGGCAGGTTTCATCTTCGAAGTCGATGGCTGCAAGGGGAACCCCGTGGAGGACCATGGCTCGAAGAATACTAAATGTGGTTAATTCTGGACAGTCATTTCTGCTCTGATATAGAGTAAGAATGGCGGCCTTCTTTTGGCACAGAATACATCCGCAGGAGCACCTTGTGGCACCGGTGCTTTCCGTGGGCCATCGTGCTCCGCATCAACAAGGAGCTAAAGACATGACTACACTGTCAGGCTCAGCACGACGAACGTTCTTCGTTGTGGTTTTTATCCTGGGCTGCGTGGCACTGCTCCGCCCCAACCTTAACGCGCCGGCTCAGGAAGCCCCGAAGTATACGATTGAGGAATACAACGCTTACAAGGCCATCGCCGACGAATCCGATCCCGCAAAGAAGATGGATCTGATCATGCAGTTCTTTAACACATATCCCAAAACGACGTTAAAGGTCAACGTAGTGGCCGATTTTGAGACGATGCTGAAAAAACTGGCGGATACCAAGAGGTGGACCCAGGTGATAAGCATGGGCAAGCAGTTCCTGACGGTTGTCCCTGACGACGCCCTTACCATCGCTCTCCTGGCAGATGGGTACGCGGAAACCAAGGACTACAGGCAGTTCGTGGTTTTCGGCGAAGAGATGTATCGAACCAACCCCTCGGGCAACCTTGCCTACGCGATTGCCAAAGCTTACAAGGAGCTCGGCAATAACGCCAAGTTTATAGAGTGGGGTGAGAAAACCGTCTCCAAGCTCCCCGACAATTACGAGATCCTGCTCGAGATAGCAGTGATCTACTCGGACAGCCAGAGAAACGCTGAGGCAGACAAATATGCCAGGCAATGCCTCAGGGCGCTTCAGGCAGCCAAAAAGCCTGAACAGACCAGCGAGAAGGACTGGACTACCTACACGACCCGTGCCTACACGGCTTGCTATCTCATTATCGGCAGCGCGGCATATCAGAAGCAGGACTACGTCAATGCCATCCCCAACCTTGAGAGCTCCCTCAAGTACAACTCACGCAACGATACGGCCTACTACTGGCTAGGGCAATCGTATTGGAACACGCAAAAGATCGATCTGGCGATGCTGAATTTTGCCAAGGCTTCCCTGCTTGGCGGCCGTACTGCCGCAGCAGCCAAGCAGCAGCTCGAGAATCTCTACAAACAGACTCACCGCGGATCGCTGGTTGGACTGGAAAAGATCATCGACGTTGCCAGGGCGCAACTCATCAAATAGCTTATGGCCATATGCACCTATCGCGAGCAGGTGAAGACCCGGGGCGACGCGGAGGTCTTGGACATCACCTCGCTCGCAACCAAAGCGCTGCACAAAAGCGGGCTGAAAAATGGCGTCCTGAATGTCTTTGTGCCGGGATCTACGGCCGCAGTGACCACGATTGAGTTCGAGTCAGGTGTGATCCGGGACCTGCGCGCCGCCATCAAGCGCCTGGTCCCGGAATCCATTCACTACGATCACGACCAGCGTTGGGGCGACGGCAACGGCTACAGTCACGTCCGGGCTGCCCTGATGAAGCCCGGCCTCTCGATCCCATTCGTGGATGCCAGTCTTCTTCTGGGCACGTGGCAGCAACTGGTCCTCGTCGACTTCGACAATCGGCCCCGCACGCGCGAGATCATTTTCCAAGTGCAGGGCGAGTAGGGATTGTGGGGCCCACCCGCAGAATCATCCAAGGCCGAAGCGCAGATGTTGTCGTGATTGGCGGCGGCATTGTCGGCGCAAGCGTGGCGTACCACCTCGCCCGCATGGGCGCCGGCGAGATTGTCCTCCTTGAGCGCGAAACCTTGCTGGGAACAGGTTCCACAGGGCGTTGCGCAGGCGGCTTTCGCTACCAGTTCTCCACCGAGATCAACGTCCGTCTCTCCCTCGTAAGCATACCCATGATCCTCGCCTTTCAGGAAGAGATGGACTGGCCGGTGGATCTGCACCAGAACGGATATCTCTTTCTGCTCTCCACGCCGGAAGAAATCGCTGCCTTCCAAGAAAACGTGAGGCTCCAGAATCGCCTGGGTGTGCCGTCGGAGTTCCTGGAGCCGCCGGAAATCGCCAAGCTTGCGCCGCACCTCTGCCTCGACGGCATCCTGGGCGGGGCCTATTGCGCCCAGGACGGCATTGGGGATCCGAACGGCATGACACAAGGGTATGCCTCCGCTGCGCGCCGTCTGGGAGTCGACATTCACACCGGCGTTGCGGCTACAGGCATCCGGAGTGCAAGCGGGAAAATCGAAGGAGTCGAGACCGGACAAGGATTCATTCCCTGCAAGCACATAGTCAACGCGGCTGGTCCGCACGCTCGCGAAGTCGCATCATGGGCAGGGGTCGACCTTCCCGTGTACCCGGAGCGACGGCACGTCTATACAACCTTTCCGTTCGATCAGGCGCCGCGGGATCATCTCATGGTCATTGATTTCGCGACGACCTTCTATTTTCACCGTGAGAGCGGCGGCGTGCTCATGGGAATGCGCAATCCTGAAGAGCAGCCGTCTTTTGAGCTGAGCGTCGACCCGGACTTCCTCGAGAGGGTCTTGGAAGTCGGCCTGAAGCGTTTTCCGGATCTGGCAGCCGCCGGCATCCATCGGCCGTGGGCCGGTCTTTACGAGATGAGCCCCGATGCTCACCCGATCCTCGGCAGAGTGGAGGAGGTTGAAGGATTCCATCTCGCGAACGGTTTCAGCGGCCATGGCTTTCAGCACGCTCCGGCAGTCGGCAAGCTGCTCGCCGAGGAAATAATCCTCGGGAGCGCGCGCACTCTCGACGTCTCAGCGCTGCGGCTCGGCCGCTTTCGCGCGCAATCTGCCGTCCGCGAACTCAACGTCGTCTAACCATTCCTTTAATTCTTCAGAACCATCAAGACACGAAGACACCAGGAGAGGCTTGGTGTCTTGGCGGTTGATTCGGATTCGCTTGGGAATTCGCTGCCTGTCACCGGGTTTCGATGCGCTCGAACCAACCGGTGGCGGCGACCAAATCCACATTGCCGCCGCTCAGAATGACGCCGACTCTCTTCCCTGATACGGGATAACGGTGATTGAAGACCGCCGCAAGACCCAGTACGCCGGTCGGTTCAACGATCAGCTTGAGCCGCGACCAGACAAAGTGCAGGGCGCGCACGACGTCCTCATCCATCACCGTAGTCATGTCATCCACGTTTTGCCGGATGAGGGGAAACGTGAGCTTCCCGAGCGAGGATGTGCGGGCGCCGTCGGCGATCGTATCCGGGTTGTGCACGGTTTGCAGGATGCCGGTCCGAAACGAGCGCGTAGCATCGTCGCCGGCCGCGGGCTCGACCCCCACAACTTTGCAGGCGGGAGCCAGGCGGCGAGCAGCCAGCGCCGAGCCGCTGATCAGCCCACCTCCTCCGCAAGGAACAAACAGGTAGTCTAGCGCTCCCACGTTTTCAAACAGCTCGAGCGCGGCCGTGCCTTGGCCGGCGATGATATCGGGGTGGTCGAAAGGCGGAATGATGGTGCTCCCCCTCTCAGCCGCGAGAGCGCGCGCGATTTCCTCGCGCGAGGTGGTCTTCGGATCATGGAGTACAATCTCGGCGCCATAGCCGCGCACCGCCGCGAGCTTCGTTCCGGGCGCCGTGTTGGGCATGACGATCGTGGCAGGCACCCGCAGGATCTGACAGACCCTGGCCACAGCCTGGGCATGATTGCCGGATGAGTAGGTCATGACTTCCCGGACACTGCCTGCCTCAATCAGGCGGCTGATGGCGTTGTATGCGCCCCGGAACTTGAAGGCGCCCACCCGCTGCAGGTTCTCGCACTTCAAGAACATCTGGTTGCCGCATACCTCGTCAAGCAGGCGCGACGTGGCAACAGGGGTGCGATGCGCGATGCCGGCGATGCGCTGCGCCGCGGAGAACACATCTTCGAAAGTAACCATAAGCGCACACTAGAGAAAGAATGTATCCGCGCAGAAGCGGCCTTCACAGAAAGCAAGGAGGATTCTCCCCTCTTTCCGCTCGTCCCCTAGCGCATACATTCTCGGATAGTCGTATGATATGTGCAAGCAACAATAAGGTGCCCCGCAATACTCGAAACTGCATTAAAATCGAACATCACGGTTCTGACACTCAAAGGCAATGAGCCGGCATGACTGAAGCCAAGTGCGACGCGAAGCCGTTGGCGCTGCTCATCCCCGGGCTCGATGGCACGGGGATGATGTACTATCGGCAGCTGGAAGCCCTGTCCGTCCATTACCGTGTTCTTCCCTGGCGCTTCCGGCCGCGAGCCCATTTCGGCCTCTCCGACCTCACGCGCGAACTAGCGGAAGGAACTGTCGGAGAACCGCCCGGCACCCTGCTGGTCGTCGGCGAGTCTTTCGGGGGCCTGATTGCGCTCGACTACGTCTTGAGCTACCCCGAGCGCGTGCGGCTCCTCATTCTGGTCAATGCCTTCCCCTATTACCGCCATCGGCTGCGCATCCGTCTGGCACGGGCGCTGGTCCCGCTGCTCGAGTACAGGATCGCGCAGCGCGCCAAAGACTTCATCGTCGACCGCGCGCTGCTGGCAGAAGGAATCCCTGAAGAGGATCGCAGGCGCTACCATGAAATCGTTCGGCAGATCCATCCGGCGGCCTACCGGCGCCGCCTGGCACTCACGCAGAGAGCCGACTTGAGGCCGCGGCTGGCGAACATCCCTGTGCCTACTCTGCTGCTCGCTTCCGGCCGCGACAAGATTGTGCCCTCCGTTGCGGAGGCCCATTTCATGGCGGCGCGGATCCCCTGCGCGCGTGTGCGCGAATACCCCAAGGCAGGCCACGCCCTGCTGCTGACGCCGGACGTTTCACTCGCGGACCACGCCTGCTATCCCATCCCCGGTTCGTCGGCCGAGGGACCGTATATCGATGGGACCGGCACGTTCTTGAGCCGGATGTAAACGCTGAGCTGCCCGCGATGGTGGATCAGGTGATTCATCAAAAACGACCGCAGCACGCCCACCTTCGGCAGGCTGAACAGCACCTTCTCTCCGCTCTTCAGCGACCAGGTTTCCATCAATTCCGCGTCAGATTTTGAGGCAATCTTAGCCCTGGTTTTAGCTACATTCTGATCGAACGCCGACAGCAGGCTCGCAGTGGATGCGTAGGTGGCTCTCTTGTAATCGGGGTTTGAAGTGACATCAAATGATGAGCTGTCGATCATGCTTCCGACCCAGGCGGGGATCTCGACGATGTGGGCGGCAAGATCGCCCAGCGTCATCGATTTGGTATGCGGCTTCCATTGCCCCTCAGATAGCGGCACCCGTTCGAGAACCCTGCGCGTGGTACCCATTTCATGATCGAGCTCAGGGAGCAATGCGTCCTTGATTGCCATTTTCGTTTCTCCAAAAAGATGTTCGATGCGCGCAGCACCTCGCTGCAGCCGTGCCCGGTTAGTTTACCTGGCACAGAATAAACCACCAAGACCGCAAGCGAAATTGGTGACCGTGTCTCATGCGCGATTCGCGCACCCAAGCGAACGAAGACCTGAGTTTCTGGCTGTGGTGCGCGAAGCGCTTTGGAGTGCGGCGCCTCGGCACCGCTTTGAGGCGTGACAAAGCGGCGTCAAGCCGCCGCACTCCAAAGCCTTTGGCCTTATTTTCGGAACAGTCCTGCGGGTTTATCCACAGATACAGGTTTAGTTACATCTCTATCAGGCCCGCGGCTCTCAGGATCTCCAAATGGTTCAGAACGTCCTGCAAGTCCGTTTTGGTCTGGTACTGGGCATCGAGCATGTTCTTAATGTCGAGCGCGCTGTGGCTGCCATTAATCAGCAACTGCAGCTCGCCGGTGTTGACCCTGCCTTTCAGGGGATACTTCGACTGCACATCTTTCGGCACTTTGTTGAGGTAGTCTTGATATCCCCTATACCCGTTCTCCTTCACCTTCGCGGTCGGTTTCGGGATGATCTTTGCCGCCTGCTTCTCGAGGTCCGTCATCTGCAGAACCACGGGGCTTGCGTTGAGCTTGCGGGCCACTGCTCTCATATGGTTCTCGAGCGCGGCCAGGTGCGCTTTTCCGATGTCGTCGACGGACTTCTGCATTGCAATTACATAGTCGCCGAAGAGCTTCTTGTTCTCAACGAGCTGGCTGACGCTTGCGAGCGTGTCCTTTTCATTGATGGCCGCGGCAGTGATATAAGCCCGGCCGGACTTGTAGGCTTCGGCGAGAGTCTCCGGCTTTGCCTGGTTCAATTCCTCCAGGCCGCGCACCATCTGATGGGCCAAACGGCCCGCACCATTGCTGGTGATCTCGCCGGCGATCTTCATCGCCATGTCGTCGTCAGCGCTGGCGATCGTGTAGGCGCTCGCCGCCGAGATGACCACAACCCGTTTCATCTGCGTCGGGTCGGACTTGTCCACATGATCGCCGGAAGTGTGGTACCAGCGGTCGGGCCAGGCGATCATCATGATGCCCGGCACGCCCACGCCCCAGTCGTTGAATACTGTATGGTCGGAGGCGCCATAGTACGTCTCGATGCTGTAATAAAAGGGCTCGTCGGCCCCGGTCGGAGCCACGATGCGCCGCAGCACGGGGTTGGCGCCGCCTCGGTTCTGGAGCCGCTCGCGGTTGCCCTCTCCGACGTAGCGGTAGTAATTCTCCATTACGTCGTTAATGTAATGAGGATTGCCGTAGGTGGTTCGCATCAGGCACATGAATGACTGGTTCTTGCTGAGCCATTCCCCGACCATGTCTTCGTTGATGTTACACAGCGTCTTCGCCATCAGCTCCTTATGATCCTTGACCCACAAGCCGGTGCCCGAGATTTCAGGACCCATGAGGAAGCGAATGGTGCGCTTCGGGCGCGGAATGCGGTTTTCATTGATCAGCGTGTTCAGCACGCGCGCCGTTTCCATCAGAGAGGCGCAGCCCGAAATGTCGTCGTTGCCTCCCTGCTTGATATACCCCTCGAACAGGTGCGCAGAAAAAATGATCTCGCCTGCGTTCGGGTCTGTTCCGGGAATGTGGCAGGTTACCATCTGAACGTCGGTCGGCACGGTTTCGGAAACGACCTGCGCGCGCGCTTTGATCTTCTGCCCCGCAAGGAGGCGCTTCTTCAAATAGTCGCCATCGCGGGGCGGAATCTGAAATCCGAACTTCAACGTGCTCGTGCTGCCGCCTCCTCCCCCTCTTCCCCCGCCTATCGATGCCCAATTAAGCTGGAGCGGGTCGAAATAGGGGCGAGAGGAGTTTATCGAAATCGCACCTATAGCACCCGTGCTGCCGAGAATCCCCATGGATCCTTCGGTGACAGCAATCTTGTCTTTCAGATCCTTGCCTTGCAGGTCATCCTTTCTCCCCAAGCCTACCCAGACGAGCTCGGCAGCCACATCGCAAGTGACGCTGCCGGATGCGAGCATCGCGGTCATGTCCTGGTAGGAAGCGAGTTTATGATGTCCCGGTTCGACCTCCCACAACTCACCTTTGACGCCGTTCCACGTGGGCTGGCCGGGGTAGCGGCTGACCTCCGTGCCCGGCAGGCCGTATTGATTGAACTTATCCAGGTAGAATTTGGTTTCGTGGAACATCGACGCCGGTCCATATTCCGAGGCCGGGCGGACCTTGTCATAGCCGCCTGTCTCCATGATGGCGTGCCAGGCGTTTTCACCGGAAGACTCCCCGATGATTTCATCCATGATGTTCGATGGCAGGAACGTCCATTGCAGCCATGGCGTTATTTGCGCAGCGGCAATCGCGCCGAAAAACAGAATCGCAGACAACACGAGCAGAAGTGTTCGCTTTGACATACGCATCTCCTCATGACATTCGTGAAGGGGCTGTGTTATCTATAGCTTCGTTAGGAGAAACAGTTTAACCTAACTCTGTCTTAAATGCGATTAAGGAGTACTGAGTGCTGAGTAAGAAACAAACCCTGGCCGCGCCCACTTGGGCTTTTCACTCAGCACTCAGCACTAATTGACGGAAGGAGAAGCCGATGGCGGTGCGGGAGGAGATGAGCGGCGAGGCGTTGGCGGCCTTGATCGAGCGCGTCTTTCGTCCGCGAGCTTCGGACCGCGCCCTGGCAGTACTTGTTGACCTGCCCGATCATGCTCGCGCCGACTCGGCTGAGTGGCGGGAACGTCGCGAAATGGCGGCACAGTGGGTGCGCCGGCTCATTCCCTACCGGCGGCGGCTCGGCCTCGATATTCATCTTTACCTGTACCGCAATGTGCGGACCAACAACGCCGACCTGCCGCGCGGAGCGTGGCTGCATGGCGACGGCCCGCTGCCGGCCACGGCGGACGCGCTTAACCCTTTGGCCGAAGAGCCGTTCACTGCCATTTTCCGGGAACACAGCCTCCTCATAGCCATCACCGAACTTTCGGCGACCGCGCCGCTCAAACTGATGGCCAGAACCTTCGCATTCCGCGCTGCAACCATGCCGGGATTCTCGCCCGCGATGATCCCCGCTCTGCGCCTCGACTATGAAGAGATCAACCTCCGGGTCTCACAACTCAAACAGTTGCTCGACCGAGCCGAGGGGGCCGATTTGGTCTTCACTGTGGACGATGGTCCGGAGTGCAAGCTCTTTCTCGACCTGCGTCACCGGAGCGCGCACGCCTCCGGCGGGCTGCTGCACGAACCGGGTACGGCAGGCAACCTCCCTTCCGGGGAAGCATACATCGTGCCCTATGAAGGCGAAGTTGAAGGCACGCCGAGCGCATCTGCCGGCCGTCTTCCCGTCCAATTCGGCGACGAGGTGGTGATCTACGAGATCGACCGGAACCGTGCCGTCCGCGTCTCGGGTCCCGGACCGGCCGCGCGCCAGGAAGCGGAGCACCTCGCGCGCGAGCCCGCCTACGGAAACATCGCCGAGCTGGGTCTGGGCATTCTTTCCGACTATGGCGTGAAGCCGTGCGGTTCGCTGTTGCTGGACGAGAAGCTGGGTCTCCACATCGCGTTTGGCCGCAGCGACCACTTCGGAGGCCAGGTGGGCGCAGCCCAATTCTCCCGCCCCGAGGAAGTGGTTCACATCGATCGCGTCTACGTGCCCTCCGTGCAGCCGCGGGTGCGCGCGCGCATCGCCGATCTCCGCGAGCCCGGGCGCAAAATTCCCTTGATACGCGACGACCGGCTTGTCGTCGATTTCAGTGTTTCGTGAGGGCCCCCTTCTGCGTCAATATTCAGGCGGAGGGAAATCAATGATCCCCGTGGCATTGACGATCGCCGGCTCGGATCCATCGGGAGGCGCCGGCATCCAGGCCGACATTAAGACCTTTCATCAGCTCGGCGTTTATGCAATGAGCGTGGTGACTTTAGTGACAGTCCAGAACACCCGGGGCGTAAAGGCGGTCGAATTACTCTCCGCCGAGCTGGTGGGAGCGCAACTCGATGCGGTTCTCGAAGACATTCTGCCGCTGGCCGCGAAGACGGGCGCGCTCGGCGATGAAAAAATCATCTCCGCCGTGGCGCGCAGGGCGGCCGGCTTCGGCTTCCCTCTCGTGGTGGACCCGGTCATGGTGAGCAAACACGGCCTGCCCCTGTTGACGGAGCGGGCCCGCGCTGTGCTGGTGAAGGAACTGCTCCCTTGCGCTTCCCTGGTCACCCCCAATCTCTTCGAAGCCGGTGCGCTCGCAGGCATTGCTGTCAACAATCTCGATGCCATGCAAGAGGCCGCATCCCGCATCGCCGCGCTTGGCGCCGGCGCCGTGCTGATCAAAGGAGGGCATCTGGCCGATGACGCCACCGACGTGCTCTATTGGAAGGAGGGAACCAGGCGATTTTCTTCTCCCCGCGCGCAGACCAGGCACACTCATGGAACAGGCTGCACCTATTCGGCGGCGATCACGGCCGGGCTGGCTCAAGGCTTGGCGCTCCCTCAGGCAATCGAGAGAGCGAAAAAATTCATCACTTTGGCGATCCAATCGTCCCCAGGGCTTGGCCACGGATCCGGCCCTGTCAACCACCATGTCGTAATCTGAACCCTGACTTCTGGTATCCTTACTGTTGAAATTCGGTGACTGTTCCGAAAATAGAGACAACAGGCAACAAATGTCGGAATCGGGGTCGCTATCGCTATCGAAGTTGTTGGTCTGCAAAAGCCGATTGCGACCACGATTGCGAACCCGATGCCGATTCCGACGCTTTTCATGTGCTTGGGTCCCGCTACGCGGGATGAGATACTGTCACCGAATCTCACCGGAGGATCGTGATGGATGATGTGACCGTTCCACCCAAAGAACATCCGCTGCAGAAGGCCTATCAAAACCTCCGGTTTCTCAAGAGCAAAGATGCCCGCCTGATTCGGATGCTCAGCGAGTATCTCGAGCCGGCCAGCCGCTTGAGGTGGCAGCACGTCGAAGACACGATCGTCTTCTTCGGCTCCTCCCGCGCGAAGCCGCTCGAGGAGTCGCAGAGCCGCTTGGA